>Ga0182738_1005253_pt1 | contig 13936 bp, 10 predicted proteins | sample eDN5th30CBELigMG_FD_128876 | JGI IMG/M metagenome (GOLD analysis project Ga0182738, IMG submission 128876) | Enriched Miracle-Growth compost microbial communities from Emeryville, California, USA - eDNA 5th pass 30_C BE-Lig MG (version 2)... ...
GGCAGATATGGAAGATTTGGCGATGAGAAACTCGAAAATTATTCTATTCATTATTTTGAAAAATTGTAAAAAATACTTTCGAATTGAAAATTTTTTATTAAAAAAGCAAAATTCAAGCTTCAGATTTCTCATTTGAAAAAAATGAGGATCGTCATAGAAACATCAGTAAACACCGAGATTTGTTGTAATTTGTAAATTATGAGGAGAGACTAGGTTTTTTTAACTATTTTTCTTTTTAAAAAATCTTGACCTTACAAATTCAAATTGATGTGGGGCTTGAAAAAATTCACTCCATTCTGACTTCTTTCGATTCGTTTCTGAAAATAAAAATTTGCTTTAAACTTGACAAATTCCAACTGTTAATCGGGGAAGACCTGCTCTCGAGATGGACAACAAAATGAATTGATTGAAACTTTTAGATAATTTCGGATCTGAATAATCAAAATTTTTCGAAATGATCATTCATAAAACTCTGTTTGTGAAAAATATTTTTGCAGGGTTGGGGTAAAAACAAAGGAATTCAAAAAATCTTTTTCAAATTCAAAAACCTTTGAGAAGTGACAATTTCTATAGAGTACCAGTGCTCACTTCTAACAAAAATAGTTTTTTGGAGTTTGGACCAAGGGAAAAGTATTTTCCTTTGATTGAAAGCTCTATTGGCCAAAATTTGAATGAACTTTTTTTTTGCGAAGAATGCTTCAAACTCAACCCAAAAAGATTGACCCCCATTCTCAAGATTTATTTTTTCCAGGTGAACTTTTGTGATTCATTATTTCAAAATACCAAAATTTAGATATATATTATATATATCTAACGTAAAAAGGATTCTATTTGAATAAAACCAGGATTTTCAAACATTTTTTTTTTCGAAACTCCAAGTTTAGAAAAATGACAACAATAATTCTTTTTCGATGTTAAATAAGTTCACAAAAATTCTCACTTCATTTTTTTCTTAAATACAAAGTTTACAATGAATTACTTTTTATTTTATGGTGGATGAATTTTTCAGACATCCAAAATTTTTTATTCTCACAAAAAAGAGCAATGTGAAATACAAATAAAACATTTTTGGTATAAATATGATACAAGAAATTTATCAGGAGATTGAAATCTCAAAAGGTATTTACAGCAGTATCCAACAAGCAAGAAACAAAGGAGTTTTTATAAACTTCGTAATTCATTCCATTTCTTACTATTCACTTGTTGCATTTTTATGAAAGGTCTCTTTGCCTCAAGCAACTCATTATTTCTTTTTCATTTTCAAAAACCAATTCTCCATCTAGCTGAGAATTTGAATTAACTCGATACGATTTTCTTGAGTTGTATTATCTTCTTGATTATGAGTCTGAACTTTCAAGATGAGTGTAGCATATATACAACTTGCTTTCAGAGCGAACCAACTGAGGATAAATGTGACTTGACAAACCACAAGATATTTATTGTCTAAACACTCCTTTTCTTCTTGCTTTGCCGCCATAGTCCCTCCGACAATACTGAAATTATTGATCAAATATATAAAACTTGCGATAACAGAGATTTTGAGGACCATGAGAGAGTTTTGGATTCTGTAGTAATTTCTGATATGAGAATGGCGCTTTGGAAAGCTGATAAATAAAAGAATAATGTAGCTGCATGAGAAGAACTCTCCGTATTTGACATAAAACCAGACATCCCCTGTACATTTGTTTATGATTTCTGGGTCAAACATGAGTCTGTAGAGGTAAAAGACTCCCCATAGGATGTTTGCGAGAAACAGACCCCAGATGAAATAAGTCCATAAAAGATGGTTTGGAAATTCTCCTCGGTACATTTTTTCCTGCAATCTGAATAAAGAATATTAAATTGATTTCAGAATTGGAAAATTTTAACTTGGCCAGCCTTTAAAAAACGCGAATATAGTTCTTGAGGGCCCTGAAACCTTTGGTAAGGGAATTTTTTCATCATATCACATATTGCATATATTTTGAAACAAACATAAAACCAAAAGCATCAATCATTCAAATAAAAACAATTAAAAAGGTACAAGTATATTGACTGGGATTGGGCTTGAGCTTAAAAAATTCTCAACAGAGGATGGACAGACATTACTCTGGAAAGTAGAATTGACATTTGTTTCATTTGCTTGTTTATTTTGTTCCTTTAGTAACAACGATTTTGGGGCCAGTGTAGGGTTGATATGCTTGCTGAGAAGACATTTGGTTTGCGAGAGTATTGGAAGCAGTACCTGGCTTGGAATTAGCTTGCCTAGAAGGATTGGCTCTAAAAGCAGATCCTGAAGGTTTATTCTCAGCTGGCTTAACTTCAGTTGCTGTTGCCTAAAGGGAATGGATAAGCTTAAGAAGATTCGAGAAAAATAACTTTTTTGACTGTCGATGTTTGGTTTTGACTAGGAACTGAATTGTTGACAACATTTTTGGTGGAAGGAGGGATATCGATAGGGGATTTTTCTTCTTCTTTCTTGATAACTTTGGGAACATCATTTTGAGGTTCGACATTGTTGGGAGTGAACGCTAAGAAAAGGATTAAGACTCTAAATTTAGTAAAAAATTGAACCTGAATTTTTTGTGCCCTCAGTTTTTTCTTTTCCGATAATGGTCCAGTCATATTGGTAATCCATTTCATATCCTGACTTGACAAAGAGGTCTTTCAAGAGATTTCTCAAATAAGAATAGTCTGGGCGATCTTCAAATCTCAAGTTTCTGCAATAACTTAAGAATGTGATGAATTCGTTGGGGAATCCCTTGCATAAGAAATCGATAGGAGTGCTCAGTTTCTTTTCCATGATTCTTTCATATTTGTCTTTCTTGTTATTAGCCTTCATATTTTGCCAGGGAAGACTTCCTCTCAAGAAATACAAAAGGACATAGCAGAGGCCTTCCAAATCATCTCTTCTGGCTTGCTCAATACCGAGATGAGTATTGATACTGGCATAACGAGCAGTACCAGTCAGGTTTTTATTTTCTTTGTAGGGGATATGTTTGCCGTCTTTTCCAATATATCTCTTTGCAAGGCCGAAATCAATCATATAAACTTTATTGGCTTTTTTGGATGGCCCCATCAAGAAATTATCAGGTTTAATATCTCTGTGGAGGAAATGTCTGGAATGCACAAATTCTATCCTTTGTATCATTTGATCAGCAAGCATAAGGACAGTTTTTAGACTAAACTTTCTGTTACAAGTGTTGAAAAGATCTTCTAAACTTGATCCTAAAAGGTCCATAACCATGATATTATAGTCTCCTTCAGTGGCACTGTAGTAGACATTGGGGATTCCTTTATCCGCAATATTGCTATCGTGAAGTAAATACTGGTACAATTTGGCTTCATAAAAAAGTTGAGGGTGTTTGGTGTTGGTGTGTTCGAGTTTGATGGCGACTTCTTCATTAGTTTTCAGGTTGACTCCAAGAAAGATCTCTCCAAAAGCTCCAGAGCCCAGCTTACGGACAAGTTTGTAGGTTTTGTTTATTTTCAGTTCCATGTTTATTCGCTTTTTATCCTTTGAAATCGAATCGAATTAAAAAAACTATCTATGCTTAAAAATATAACTTGTTCACAAACACGTTAAAATTCTCAGGTTGATAAATGACTTGACTTGATTTGATTTGATTAATTCTAAAGGAGAAATTTTTTCAACACTCCAAAACTCTTCTACTCTTCCTAAATTACTTTGAGGTAAGAGTAAACTCTAAAAAATAATAAATTTTTGCTTTCACTCAATTGTGACCTCCAATTGATTTTTAAATAATTTTTGGAAAATAAAATGAAACAGTTTATTTCATTGAATTTCCAGGGAAAAAGATTGATTGAAGTGCGCATCAAAAAATTCACAAGGACTCTCTGACTGTTACATTGAGAATCAAGATTTATTAAATTTATCGTTAAGATTTGATACACTAATAACTGGGACGAGTTTGGATGAATTCTTATGATTTCTTGAAGGAAGAACCAACTTGCAACTTTCTTCTAAAAAAGTACTTTCTTGGAAAAATTGAAAAGAAGGTTTTTTTTTTTTGAAAATCGACCAATGCGATACAGATTTGAAATTTCAAATTTTAAATGAATGATTCTTCAAAATATGAAAGGAAAAAGTCTTATGTGGAGTCGAAACCCAAAACATGTTAACTTGATGTGAACGAGGGGAATATAACTGAAGGAGCATCTCGAAAATCTCAGGTTTCCAAAGAAAGCTCAAAAACAGTGGGCTTTTATAAACTGTTAAAAAAACGTTTGTATGTATACACTATTTTTTTTATTTAAATTCAAAAATAAAAACCTACAAAAATGCACAGACCATTTCAGTTCCCCTCTGTCAAAAGTACTACTTCACCCTCTCATATGAAGCCCAGCCAGAAAGAAAATGCTCCGAATCCTCAGAATATCAACAGAGCTGATTTTAGCAATAATATGTCGACCCCAAGTTTTAAATTTGGTGGGAGCCAATCAAATATGAAAAACGAAATGATGATGGCCAACAAGCCAACAATGACTTTGATGGAAAAAGTTCAGCAAACACAGAATAAGCCAAGCTACGCAAGTCAGCAGACCGGATTTTCTTTCCAGAAGGGGAATATGCACACCAATAACAAGTCTCAAGATTTGTCACAACAAAAAATGATGATGAACCCTGGGCCTCAGCTTACTTTTAACGCTGAGAACTTCAATCCTCAAGTCAAAGCTCACCTTTTCAGCAATCTAAGCAATAACAACAAGACCTCAAAACCAGTCCTTAAAGAAAATCAAACGAATAATAACAGCAAACAACAGACCACGCAAGGAGACAATAAATCAAAAAGCAAGCAGGTGGTCCCAAACAATCAAGTTCAAAATATCCCAATGCAGATGCCGAAAAAGACTTTTAACCCCAAAGAATGGTCTCTCAGCAATTTTGACATCGGAAGACCTCTTGGTAGAGGCAAATTCGGTCATGTGTACTTAGCCAGAGAAAAGGAGAGCCATTTTATTGTCGCTTTAAAGATTTTGAGCAAGAAACAATTGGTTAAGAGCGGAGTGGAGCATCAATTAAGAAGAGAAGTTGAAATTCAATCGCATTTGAGACACCCCAATATCCTCAGAATGTACGGGTTCTTTTGGGATTTGAAGAAGATTTATTTGATTTTGGAATATGCCCCCGGTGGAGAACTCTACAAAGATCTCCAAAGCCAGGTAATACTTTTTAGAGGTGAATTTTGTATATTAACGTTTATTGATTAGCCATATAAAAGATACGATGAACCTACTGCTGCAAACTACATTAAGCAAATGGCTGAGGCGTTATCCTATCTTCACAGCAAGCATGTCATCCACAGAGATATTAAGCCTGAGAACCTATTGAATTCTTCGGGTACAATTAAAATTGCTGATTTTGGTTGGTCAATTCATGCTCCAACAAACAAGAGACAAACTCTTTGCGGAACTTTAGATTATTTGCCCCCAGAAATGGTTGAAGGTGCTCCCCATGATTATAGAGTTGATATTTGGAGTTTGGGAGTTTTATGCTACGAATTCTGCACAGGTAAATTTTTTTTTCTTTAAGAAAGACTAATCCGCAAATCATAGGCAAACCACCATTTGAGACAAGTACTTATGAAGACACATATAAAAGAATTAGAAATGTGGATTTAGTTTTTCCTTCTTATTTGTCATCAGAAGTGAGAGATTTGCTTTCCAAAATCTTGGTTCACAACCCGAGCAAAAGAATAGCTTTGCAAGATGTGTTGGATCACCCTTGGATCTTGAAACACAACCCTCCTACTGCCAAGTAATTAAAATCCTGTCGAAGAAATAGCTTGCGAGTTTCTACATACTTTTGGTCGATAACTAGATAGCGAGACGAACTGCTTGCATTGATGAATGAAGAGTATGATTTTGTATTTTCTTAAGATTTGTTATGTGATTATATACCTTAGATAAGTATCCAAATATTTGATTTTTATGTCATTCATTTCTGGATAAGATAATTATTTGTGATAGAAAAATTTCCAAAATTTTTTTGTGAAATTGAATCTTCTTGGAGAATTTGGACAGATTGAAAGACTCGAAATATCTCGAAATCATATTTTGCTTTGACTTTGCTACCACTAAGCAAAGAATTAACAAGAAATTAAAAAAAATATATATTTTTAAGGGAAAAAAAGGAAGGTCCTACCGAGAATCGAACTCGGATTATTGGATTCAAAGTCCAATGTGCTAACCATTACACCATAGGACCACATTGATAGAATTGCTCCGATTAACGTTTTTATCAACTTTCTTATGTCTATTAGCAGGAACTTAGTTTAAATAAATCCTCAAACTATTTCTTCTTTTCAACTTTCCCTCCCATGGATGGAAAGATTGTTAATTGTCTCCCATCATATGTGAAGAGAACACTTGTTCATCTGTTGAGAGAGAGAGAAACAGAATAAATTCTCTGGCCCAAGATTAGATGTCACAGTTCTTGGTTTTGTTTTGTTTTGCTTTGAAATGTTTTTCTTCATCATTGATAGTGACTGACTTACTTCTGTCATTTCCTTCTTCTTTCGAGAAGGGAGGTTCTTCTGTGAATTTCCAGACATGTTTTTCTTTGACCCTTGGAAAAGAAAGTCCTTGTCCTTGACAATCAATTATCAATCGGCGGATTCATTCATTGCCCTGTGTTTTGTACGAGAAAAAAATTTGAAACTCCCTTTGTATTTTGCATGATAAAGTACAAGACTCAATTTTAGGAGCTGACGAGCTCAAATTCGTCCACAATTGATTTTATTTTATTTTGTCCAAGAAATGTGAAGGATAATTAAGAATGGAAGAGGGGATGATGTTAAAAAAGCAAAATGCCGAGACTATAAAACAAAACTGATTTCGGACAATATTTAATACAATATGAATTTTTAAATATAGATGAACGAAAAAAAAATTCAAAACTATTTCTACATTCGAAGACTCCACTTAAGGTGCCAAAGTTTCTTTTTGTATTGATTGTTTTTTGAAGAGGGCTCTTTGGAAACCGCCCACGATCCATGCACTAGTATTTTCGATTTTTTCTTTAACCAAATCAAGTTTACCAAAGCACCATTCAGCAAAGATTACTCCAGTAAAAACATCAATTGTATAGTGAATTCTGTATATAAAGAGAATCATGATGGTATATGCGGTGACTCCAAGTACAAAGTTTCTAATTTTTTTGAATCCAAGCTTGTTCCATTCACAAGCGCAAATAATCAAAAAGCCTGAATGTCCAGAAAAGAAGAAATCGCTTCCTCTTCCATAAGGGACAACAAAACTTGGAATGCCTGGGCTATACCAATAATATCCTTCTGGGAAGGGGCTTAACCAAATTGCTTGGATGCCTGCTCTGACGGCGTAAAAAAGTGCAAGAGATAATGGAAGTCTAACAGAACGAGCGTAGACAACCCAGTAACCAAAAGTTATAACAAAAACTGTGTCCACCATGAAGGAGCAGATGAACTGGAAAGCGTTTCTAAAATACTCGTTGCCAGGGGCATTGATGAATTTGTTGGCAGATTCAAGAGCATTGAGAATTTTATCTTGGACACAAGAAGGCTCATTGTCTGGCACACTAAATCTCCCGACAAATAAGGAAGTTATAACCAATGCGAGAACAATTATTCTCGTCGATGACTTGAGTTTCTCTGAGTCTTCAGCAGATTTTATTTGGAATGGCTGTATCTCAAAGTTTTGAGGGTGGATGGGAGATTTTTCATTCTGAGCTAGATCTAAAGCAATGTGATGATGAGGGGAGACTGTCATTGGAGATTCAGGGTTTTCTTCAATTGGAGAAGCCTCGATCTCGCAAGATTGTTTGAGAGTCGTTTGTGGAGGCATTTCTTTCGAATTTAGAATTAGTTTTATAGACCAGATTAGCCACGAAGGATTTAACGAAGTGTTTAATTTTTATTTCGAGCTCTTTTCTATTTTTATTACTTCTTGAACTAGATCGGAGATGATAGATATAGAAAAGTTTCTGGGGATAGACGAGTGTGAAGACCATCAAGAGTTGAATCTAGGCAAGGACATGGCTTATAGACATGTTAAAAATAATGGAAGAAGGAAAAAACTGATTTGAAAGAGGAGTCTTAATTCGATTGATCTTATTCTAGAAAATAATTAAAACTTAAACTAATGTTTAGGAGCCCGAATCGCGTATTATTTGCAATTTATATGACGCTTGTTGATTCTAAATTTAGCTATTGCCACAAACAAGTTTCAAGTTCTTACGGATCGAATTTTGTGGATTGCCGCCGCCTAGTTTAAGACCTTCAAAAGTTTTCTAACTCAAAAAAATAAATGGTGAGTTTATGTTTCAAATTCTGCTTATCGCGCCTTGCGAATGAACAGAACAAGGCTAGGAACATTCTGACTTTTTCAAAAAGAGCAACTCGAATTCCTGGCTTGAAACTCTCCTCTCATCTCATCAAGATACTTTGCTTATTCATAGCGATCTGAATGCTTGAGAGAAACAGGGCTCTCTCATTCTGTGCCTTCCAGAAGGTCCACGTTCAGACTTCTTCAACATGAGTCGCTTTTTACTGAACTAGAATGAAAAGGATTTTTACTGAAAAATTGTTAAAATGTAAAAATACCTTCAAATATTGAAGAGACCTCCTTTCTCTCAGAGTCAGAAAAACATTTTTCTTGTGTTAAAGTGACCTAAGGACGGGATTGTTCTTTGCTGAATAAAAAACCCGAGAGATCTCGTCTGATTAATCTGATTAACGAAAAAATCGAGAATTAAAGGTTTCATGCAATATGCAATACACCAATTAATGCATCATCGGAAACAAAATGATTAATCTCGACACACTAAGTTTTCTGGTTCCATTTCACTGAAATTCATCAAGTGAAAAACTAACTGATCAGTTCAAAAACGAGATCATGCGTTTCTTTCTGATTGATGCCTCTAATTTTCCGACATACAGAATATTGAAAATAAGGGGCCTCAAAGAATCAAAATAATTTAAAACTCTTGAAGAGAATATTGAATTTTTACTTCTTCTCAAATTCGAAAATTGTATTTTATCGTGCAATAGGAACTTTGATCCTTGTTTTGTTTGAGATAATTTTATTGAATGAGATATTCTGAAAATAAACAGAATTTTAAAGAGAAAAGAGAGTCCAATAGAGAAATAAGTTTTGATTATAAAATGCTAGGATCTTGTTTAACGAAAAATATCCCGGCATCTAAATTTAGAAAATATTCTTGGATTCTAAAAAAAGGAAAACTCGAAAAGTTAAACAAACATTTGAACGATTTTTCTGGAATAAACTAAAAGCAGTTTGAAGGAGGAAAATAGGGTTATAAAAATTGCTTGAAGACCCTAAACTTTTGAAGTTCTAATTTTTGTTTTTGGTGAGTTTATTTTGGAAAAAGAAGGAAATTTCAAAGAAAAAAAAATGTTAAGTTGCCAATGAAGAGCTCTCCCCTGGTCGAGTTCCTTCCTTCCATCCAGATAAGAGGAACAATTTTTGAAAAAAAAAAGAGACGAGTTTCAGATTTGATTCAGTTTATGCACTCAGTTGTTGACGGTGAATTTTTTCTCATTTTGAAGTTTCAAAAAAAAATATTAGCTTTTTCACTTTTTGGTAAAAAATTCGTTTTGTTTCATTTTGAAAATGTGAAAAAAACATGTTTCTATCAGAGGCACAAAATTCAAATAGTTCAGAGAAAAGAAAGAAAAAAGTGATTGAAATTCTAAAATTTGAATTGCAAAATTCTGAATAAAGATTCAAATTTTTTCTAAAGCATCAGGAGGTTATCCATTTGGAAATGAGAAACTGGCATCCTCTTTTCCAATTAAAATGAAAATGAGTGCAAGAATGATCGAAGCCTCAAGCTTTTTCGAAAGGAACGATAAAGCAGAAATATTTTGAGATGGGATTGGAAGATTTTTATAAAATAGAAACTTATTACTTTTAAATGAAAATTCCTGAATCTCAATTTTTTTCGGATAATTAGGTTTTGAGCGATTTTTAAATTTGAATGAATTTTTTGCGAAAGATTTTCATTCTACTCAGATTCAAGGTTTATCAATCCTTCTCCAGAGTTCTCAATATTGTCAGACATCCTTTCCACAAAACCCTTATTTCCTTCAAAAAACCTGAAATAGCTTATTTTAGAGAGACAACTTTTTTTCATATCAAGATATTTTTGATTCCGATTCGATAATCCTTCTAGATTAAACCATAAAAGTATGAATCTGAACAGAGAAACAAATCATTTGGAAAAAAATCTCTAAGATTCTGAAAAGAAGAAATCAAACAAAATTTTAATTGAAATTTTTTTTTTTAAACCTATCTTGGCGATAGCATATCAAATAAATTGATATAAATTATGAAAATATGTATTTCAAGACAATTTATTTGAACTTAGTTAGAATATGGTCAGTGCAGGCAAGTGGATTCCTATGCATTAATTGAAAATTTCTCCTCAAAAAATTTCAAACAAAATTCTCAAAAATTCATTTTCGAAGAAGTTTTTCAGTTGTTTTTGTTCCGGAAGAAAGTGAGATCTGACGAATTTGTAGAGTGAGTTTGCCAAAAAGCCCGACAAACGAGTTCGAAAATAACTTTGAGAAGCTCTGCTTGTATGTTTTAAGATGCTAAAAAAACACAAATTTTAATCAAGTTTCAAAAAGACTTGGAGAGAGTGATTGTCAAAACGAACTAAAGACCGGAGAGGTCAGAGTTTTCCACAAACTTGAATTCTTGAAATGTGAAAAAACGAATCAATCTTTTTTTGAATTCATAAAAAAGTCAACAATGACGACAAAGAAAATCTGGCAAAAATTTTTCTGAGTGAAACAATGATGGAAACGGATTTTTTTCCTTCTGCAAATTTCATAGTTAGTTAAATTTCGCCATCATTATTTCAACCGATTCAGGCGATTGAAAAAAAGAAAATGTTACAGGGTCTCATAACATAAATTGGAGTTGAAGTATGTTCTTTTGTCTTTGAATCAGGGGAAAAAAATTTTGTAAGGATTTTATCATTTTGGATTTCTTTTTGTGAATTGAGAAAAGACTTTTAAGAATTACAAAGAGTTGAGATAAGGATTTGAATTTTCAAGAAACATATTTTTATGTTTCTGTTTCAAGAATTAGAGTTTGTGAAGTTTAATCCTGGCATTTTCTAACCAAGAGAGAAAGATCACTTTTAAATCACGTCAGATTCGACCTTTGGTCCGAATATCCTAAAAAAACTTTTGAAGACTATGATTTGGAAAAACTGAGACAAAAAAAATCTTGAGATTCTTTTTTCAGCTCGAAGTTGAAATAATGAATTTCAAGGTGTTCAAGGACCAAAGATCTAGTTGAGAAAAACGAGGGTTTATTGAATTCGAGTTGGATTCAAAATATTTTCTTGCTGATTAGGAGTCTGCTTCAAATATTTTCATACTTTCAGGCTCAAGTTGGACCAATATGTTCCGTTCTTCCTTCTTGAACTGAAGTTGAATGATCCTATTTCTTTCTTTGCTCCAAATGAAAAATTGTATCCATCCAAATTTTCATCAAGCTCAAAAGATGCGCAAGTCAGGAATCCAGTTACAAAGCTCTCTAACCTTTGAACAGAATTCAATTTATCAAATGGCAGAGAATGACTTTTTCAAAGACGATTTTGTTTGGGCTCCATCTGATAGGTTTTGTCAGAGCTAGTGTTTTAATTTTATTCAAAGGAAAGGCGAGTATAAAGCTTCATTCGATTAAACAGTTTGTATTTTAATGATCAAGAAGTTTTAGAAAACTGATAAAATTAGTAATAGAATTGTTCCGATTGACATCTAGAGTTTAAAAAAATATCGAAAGCATTTGGAGCTCACCCAACGCTAAATAGACATATTAAAAAATTCTCCTCGCTTTTGAAGGCATTTAAAGAAGAAGAGTTGATGAGAATTTTGTTTGAAAACTATCTGATTGAGGTGAAAAGAAAGAAGAAGCTTTTTTACCAAAATGTACTTCCCAGCCACAGAAACAAAGAAATTTTACTAAATTTATTATTTTTGTAAGGGCTAATTAGATTTCTAACTGCATTCAACCTATTTGACACATTTTATTGATTCAGGTGATTATATTCTGGCGAATTAGTAAAGACAGTTGTCAATCATCGGTTGAGGAGAGAAACCTCATTTTCTGCCACCATAAAAGGAGGAATTGGAGTTTTTTTATGAATTAATTTCGAAGAGAAATTTCGAATGAAAAATTATGATTCAAATCCTTACCTTGGAAAATGGAAATAAAAAAGCTTCTAAAATATAAAATACAAGGTTGGTGATCTTCAATTAAAATTAAAGAGATGAAACCTTGTTTGATTGAGTCATTAGGTTCAATTTTCTCACTTCAATATATTTGAAAAGATCTCAGCATGCTCTTGGATTGAGAAGCTTCATGTTTCAACTTATCCGGATACTCCAAGTTGAATTTAGCGGGATCTGGAGGCAAGTCTGAGATAATGAGGTCTGGATAAGAATTTGAAAAAAACGATGGTTATCTTGGGAACCTTCTAAAAACACTGAAAACACCTACTTCCAAAACCTTCAGAAGCAGTGAATAGGTAAATAAATCTCCAGGGATGGAACGTTTGGGCGTTTGGTATCGCCAATGCGATTTCAAACGTCAAAATTTTGAACCTAGTCCAATTCGAGATCAATATAGATTAATAGCTCAAATCTATAATTTTGTTGCTAGTTATTTAAATCGAACGATTGTCATCATTTGCAATAATAAATAATCTTTCTAGATGAGAACGAAAACAACAATATTTTCTTTTCTCTTCATTTATCTGGCATTGTCAGCAGAGATCCGCAGCAATGGGAATTTCCTCTCCTATCCTCCTCCTTACTACGGAAGGGTTCTTCAGGACGCTGTTTCCCGTTGTGGAACTTCATATGAAGATGCAAATGCCAACTGTGGAACTCCTTGTCCCAGTGGCACCGATGCAGAGTGCCCGAGCGGTCAAACTTGCTTTGCAGGAGTGCCTTGTACGACAGACACAGCAACAGGACCAGTTAGTAAGATTTGATTTCCTTTTAAAATCTTATTTATTTACTTTAAAATAGCCGCAGAATGTGGAGCAGATAAAGAGTGTCCGATAAAAGCTTGCTGTAGTAAATGGGGCTATTGTGGTTGGACTGAAGACTTTTGTAATTCAGATTGCCAAAATAACTGCGAGCTTAATCCAGCACCTCCAGCTTGCGACGATTCCAAAAAGATGAAAATGCAAGTCGGCTATTACGAATCTTGGGCTGCTAACCGTACTTGCACCTCCATTCAACCTTCTCAACTTAATCCATCTCTCTATACTCACTTGATCTTTGCTTTTGCTTTTGTTTCAGAAGACAATAAACTTGTTCCTGCTGCCGAAAGCGATGTTGCTTTGTATAAAGAGTTTACACAGCTGAAGGCAGTCAATCCTAACTTGAAAGCCATGATCGCCGTTGGAGGTTGGGCTTTCAATGACCCTCCATATCAGAACAGATTTACCAACATGGTGTCAACCAAAGAGAATCGAGACACGTTCATCAACTCTGCTATGAGTTTTATGGGAGAGTATGGATTTGATGGGCTCGATATCGATTGGGAGTATCCAGGTGCAGATGACAGAGGTGGGAAACCTGAAGATTTTGACAACTTCGTGAGCTTACTGCAAGAGACGTATGCTGCTTTCAAGGGAATCTCTGATAGGTCTCAATCATACGAGCTCAGCATCACTGTCCCAATCAGCAACTGGTATCTTCAGCACTTTGATCTCTCTAGAATTCCCGATAATGTTGACTTTTTGAATGTGATGGCGTATGATATTCATGGAGTGTGGGATGCAAACATTCCAAGCATCGGCCCTTATGTTAGAAGCCACACAAACATTACTGAAATCGAAGCAAGTCTCAACATGTTTTTCAAGAATGGTGTTCCAGCAACGAAGTTGATTCTGGGAACTGGATCTTAC
>Ga0182738_1005254_pt1 | contig 13933 bp, 8 predicted proteins | sample eDN5th30CBELigMG_FD_128876 | JGI IMG/M metagenome (GOLD analysis project Ga0182738, IMG submission 128876) | Enriched Miracle-Growth compost microbial communities from Emeryville, California, USA - eDNA 5th pass 30_C BE-Lig MG (version 2)... ...
CGGGAAGAAGCCCGCCGATGAGCCCCGCCCGATGCAGGGGGCTTCGCGATGATCGCGGAGATCGGGCATTATGCGCTGGTGCTGGCGCTCGCCCTGGCGCTGGTTCAATCCACCGTGCCGATGGTCGGCGCCCGGCTGCATGATTCGGTACTGATGAACGTGGCGCGCTCGACGGCGCTGGCGCAATTGCTCTTCGTCGGGCTTTCGTTCCTGGCGCTGGTGCTGCTTTACGTGACGTCGGATTTCTCGGTCGCCAACGTCTACGAGAACTCGCACTCGCTCAAACCGTTGATCTACAAGATCACGGGCGTGTGGGGTAATCACGAAGGCTCCATGCTGCTGTGGGTCAGCATTCTGGCGCTGTTCGGTGGCCTCGTTGCCATCTTCGGCCGCAATCTGCCGCTCACGCTGCGCGCGAATGCGCTGGCGGTGCAGGGCTGGGTCGCGACCGCCTTCTATCTGTTCATCCTGCTGACTTCGAATCCGTTCCTGCGGCTCGCCAACCCGCCGATGGAGGGACGCGACTTGAACCCGGTGCTGCAGGATCCCGGCCTCGCGATACATCCGCCGATGCTCTATCTCGGTTATGTCGGCTTCTCGATCTCATTCTCCTTCGCCATCGCTGCGCTGATCGAAGGGCGGATCGATGCGGCATGGGCGCGCTGGGTGCGGCCCTGGACGCTGGTGGCATGGATGTTCCTGACGCTCGGCATCGCCATGGGGTCGTACTGGGCCTATTACGAACTCGGCTGGGGCGGCTGGTGGTTCTGGGACCCGGTGGAAAACGCTTCGCTGATGCCCTGGCTCGCCGGCACCGCGCTGCTGCATTCCGCCGTGGTGATGGAAAAGCGTAACGCCCTGAAAGTCTGGACCGTGCTGCTCGCGATCCTCACTTTCTCGCTGTCGTTGCTCGGAACCTTCCTTGTGCGTTCCGGCGTGCTCACTTCGGTGCATGCCTTCGCCACCGACCCGACGCGCGGCGTGTTCATCCTGATGATTCTGTGCATCTTCATCGGCGGCAGTCTTTCGCTCTACGCCTGGCGTGCGTCGTCGTTGAAGCAGGGCGGCTTGTTCGCGCCGATCTCGCGCGAGGGCGCACTGGTGCTCAACAACCTGCTTCTGACGACGGCATGCGCGACCGTCTTCATCGGCACGCTCTATCCGCTCGGACTTGAGGTGCTCACCGGCGAGCGCATTTCGGTGGGCGCGCCGTTCTTCAATCTGACCTTCGCGCCGCTGTTCGTGCCGTTGCTGCTGGCCTTGCCGTTCGGGCCGCTGCTGGCATGGAAGCGTGGCGATCTGCTCGGCGCCGCGCAACGGCTCTATGCCGCCGGCATTACGGCGCTGGTGGCGGTTGCCGTGCTATGGGCCTGGGTCCGCGGCGGCAGCGCGTTCGCGCCGCTGGCGATCGGGCTCGCGGTGTTCGTCATTGTAGGCAGCCTGACCGATATTGCCGAGCGCAGCATGCTGTTCCGGATGCCGTTGGGGATCGCATTGCGTCGCGCGCGCGGATTGCCGCGCGCCGCCTGGGGAACAATGTTCGCTCATCTCGGCGTCGGCGCCGCGCTAATCGGCATCGTCTGCGAAAGCACCTGGAACACCGAGCTGATTTCGACGCTCAAGCCGGGAGACGTCGCCAAGATCGCCGGCTACGAATTGAAGCTCGACGATCTCGGCCAGCGGCAGGGACCGAACTTCGGCGAGATGGTGGCGAGATTCACCGTCAGCGAAAGCGGGAAAGTCATCGGCACGATGACGCCCTCAAAACGCAGCTTCGCAGCGCGCGCGATGTCGACCACCGAGGCCGCGCTGCTGTCGCGCGGATTCAGTCAGCTCTATATTTCGTTGGGTGATACGGCGGCGAGCGGCGCGATCGCCGTGCGCATCTATCACAAGCCGATGGTGCTTCTCATCTGGCTCGGCCCGCTGCTGATGGCTTTCGGTGGCCTGCTGTCCTTGTCGGATCGGCGCCTGCGCGTCGGCGCGCCGAAGCCGGCGAGGCCCGCGCGTGCTTTGCAGGCCGCGGAGTAGGGCTGTGATGCGTGCAATCATCCAAGGATCGTCGCCGCCTGGGCGGGCACGACTCCGTGTGTGGGGCAAGTCTCTGCGCATTGTTAGCGCAGTTCTGTACTTTGCGTTGGCGATCGCATCGCCCACCTTCGCCGTGCAGCCCGACGAGGTGATGAAAGATCCCGCCAAGGAAGCGCGGGCGCGCGAACTGTCGCGCGAACTGCGCTGCATGGTGTGTCAGAATCAATCGATCGATGATTCCGAAGCTCCGCTTGCGCGCGACTTGCGGCTGCTGGTGCGCGAGCGCATCGCCGCCGGCGACAGCAACAAGCAGGTCATCGATTTTCTAGTCGCGCGCTATGGCGAATATGTTCTGCTCAAGCCGCGCTTCGAGCCGCAGACCTTGCTGTTATGGCTGCTGACGCCGCTCGCGCTCGGCGGGGGCGCACTCGGATTGTGGTGGCAATATCGGCGGCGGCGGTTCGGCGCGGAAGCTGCGGCCGGCGAACGGCTGGAACTGACGGCCGAGGAACAGGCGCGGCTGGAAAAACTCCTTGCAGCGCAAAGCGTTGAGAAGCCGAACTGAGCTTCGCGCCGCCGCCCTCCAGATTACCAAAGATTAATTCCCTCGCCAGCATGTCGTAAGGCGGCCGATCCCATCTTCAGGACCAAGCGATACGTCATCGCGCGTCCATTCTGGCTCCTGGAGATTGTTATGATCGATCGTCCTTCCGACCTCACCTCTTCCCCACAATATCAGCCGCGCCGTTCGATTCTGTCGCTGCGCAAGTTTGCGCTGATGGCGTCGGTGGTCGCGGGCCTCGGCGCTGCGGTTTACGGCCTCAGCCCGACGCCCGGCAATTTCGACCTGCTGTCGACGCCGGCGCAGGCCCAGGTCAATACCGAAGTCAGCAAGGTTCAGACCCCGGTCGGCTTTGCCGATATCGTTGAGCGCGTGAAGCCGTCGGTGATCTCGGTCAAGGTCCGCATCAAGGAGAAGATGTCGAGCTCCGATGAGGACGGGTCGCCGTTCCAGCCCGGCTCGCCGATGGAGCGCTTCTTCCGGCGCTTCGGGGGACCCGATGGGCTGCCGCCGGGGCTGCGCGGTCGCCATGGTCCCTCGATGGGGCAGGGCTCCGGCTTCTTCATTTCCGCTGATGGCTACGCGGTGACCAACAACCACGTCGTGGAAGGCGCCGATAAGGTCGAGGTGACGACCGACGCCGGCAAGACCTATTCGGCGAAGGTGATCGGCACCGATCCGCGCACCGACCTCGCCTTGATCAAGGTCGAAGGCGGTTCGGACTTCCCCTATGCCAAACTCTCCACTGGCACTGCGCGCATCGGCGATTGGGTGCTTGCCGTCGGCAACCCGTTCGGCTTGGGCGGGACCGTGACCGCCGGCATCGTCTCGGCCAATGGGCGCGACATCGGCAATGGTCCGTATGACGACTTCATCCAGATCGACGCGCCGGTGAATAAAGGTAACTCCGGTGGCCCGGCCTTCGATATGCAGGGCAATGTTATCGGCGTGAATACCGCGATCTATTCGCCGTCCGGTGGCAGCGTCGGCATCGCGTTCTCGATCCCGGCCTCCACGGTGCAGAGCGTCGTCACCCAGCTGAAGGAGAAGGGCACCGTCAGCCGCGGCTGGATCGGCGTGCAGATTCAATCGGTGACGCAGGATATCGCCGACAGTCTGGGCCTGAAGAAGGCCGAGGGCGCGCTGGTTGCTGAACCGCAGCCGAACGGCCCGGCCGACAAGGCGGGCATCCAGTCCGGCGACGTCATCACGGGTGTGAACGGCAAGCCGGTGAAGGATGCCCGCGAGCTGGCCCGCACCATTGGCGGCTTCTCGCCCGGTAATTCAATCAAGCTGGATATCCTTCACAAGGGTGAAACCAAGACGGTCGACCTGACGCTCGGCAAGCTGCCGAGCGAGCGAGAAGCGCGCGCGTCCTTCGACCACGATTCCGACCGTGGCCGGATGTCTCGCGGCAGCGACGTGCCGCGCCTCGGCCTCACAGTGGCGCCTGCGGCCTCGGTTGCCGGGGCCGGCAAGGAAGGCGTCGTGGTGACCGACGTCGACCCGAACAGCGCGGCTGCCGAGCGTGGCTTCAAGGAAGGCGATGTGATTCTCGAGGTGGCAGGCAAGAGCGTTGCCGATCCGGGCGAAGTGCGTGACGCCATCAAGTCGGCTCAGGCCGACCACAAGAACAGCGTCTTGATGCGGATTCGCTCCGGAGGTTCGCTGCGCTTCGTCGCCGTGCCGCTGGCCAAGGGCTAGCGCGAGGAATTCAGTCGAACCGGGATGGTTCAGCGCTCCCCGCTCAAGACCACATCCCGGTCGATTGGATAACCGGTGGAGGAAATGAGGCATTCGCAGGCCGCTTTGCAGAAGATCCGGTGAGCAGATGTCGCATTCGAAACTCCGCCTTGCTCCAAGAGCCGCTTCCAATGGACAAGCCCCCTCCGTTGGAACGCTTGGCGGGCGGTGAAGTCCCCCAGCTTCATCGTCCGCCTTTTTTCATTGCCTTGCGTCGAGCATGCGATCAGGCCATGTTGAAGGACACTCCCGTGACGACAGCCGAGACAGACACCCAGATGCGCCTGCTGATTATCGAAGACGATCGCGAGTCGGCGGACTATCTCGCGAAAGCCTTTCGCGAAGTCGGCCATATCGCCGATCTCGCCAGCGACGGCGAGGAGGGACTGGCGATGGCCGACGGCGGCGATTACGATGTTCTGGTGATCGATCGGATGCTGCCGAAACGCGACGGGCTTTCCGTGATCGGCACCCTGCGCGACAAGGGCAATCGCACGCCCGTCCTTATTCTATCGGCGCTCGGTCAGGTCGATGACCGCATCAAGGGCCTGCGCGCAGGCGGCGACGACTATCTGCCGAAGCCCTATGCTTTCGCCGAATTGTTGGCGCGCGTCGAAGTGCTCTCGCGCCGCCACGGCGGGCCCGCGGAAGAGACCGTCTATCGCGTCGGCGATCTCGAACTTGACCGGCTGTCGCATCGCGTGACCCGCGGCAAGGAAGAACTGACGTTGCAGCCGCGCGAATTTCGGTTGCTCGAATATCTCATGAAGCACGCCGGCCAGGTGGTGACCCGCACCATGCTGCTGGAGAATGTCTGGGATTATCATTTCGATCCGCAGACCAACGTCATCGACGTGCATATCTCACGTCTGCGCTCGAAGATCGACAAGGGATTCGATCGCCCCTTGCTGCATACCATACGCGGTGCCGGGTACATGATCCGTGACGGCATTCGGTAAACTGATCCGCACGACCGCGTTTCGTCTGACGCTGGTCTATCTGCTGCTGTTCGCATTGTTTGCGGCGTCGCTCCTGGGCTTCTTCGCCTGGAACACGCGCCGCATGATTACCGAGCAGATCACCACGACGGTCAATGCCGAAACCTCGGATCTCACCGACCTATATAATCGCCGCGGCTTGCGCGGGCTGGTATTTGCGATCGAGAACCGCGCGTTGCGCCCTGGCGCCAACCTCTATCTTGTCACCACGCCGGCCGGACAGGCGATCGCCGGCAATGTGGGCGCGCTGCCGCAAGGGATGATGTCCAGTTCCGGCTGGTCCGAGACCGTTTACGAGCGCCTCGAGGAACAGGACAAGGTTCCGCATCGCGCGCTCGTGCGCATCTCCGAACTTGGCAACGGTTTCCGATTGCTGATCGGGCGCGACCTGGAGGAGCGGCGGCGAATCTTCGGGATTGTCGCCAAGGCGGCGCAGTGGTCGATTCTGGTCGTGGTCGTTCTTGGACTTGCCGCCGGTGTCTTCGTCGGCCGCCGCGTGCTGCGGCGGATCGACGCCATGACGGGCACCACGCAACGAATCATGGAAGGCGATCTCAGCGAGCGGCTGCCGGTGGGCCGCAGCGGCGATGAACTGGATCGTCTCGCCGACAATCTCAACCGCATGCTGGAGCGCATCGAGGCCTTGATGACCGGCCTGAAGGAAGTCTCCGATAACATCGCGCACGATCTCAAGACGCCGCTGACGCGACTGCGCAATCGCGCCGAGGAGGCGCTCGCGACCTCGGGCTCCGAGGCGGAATATCGCGCCGCGCTGGAACGAACTATCGAGGAATCCGACGCGTTGATCCGGACATTCAACGCGCTGCTGATGATCGCGCGCGCCGAGTCCGGGCAGGCCGGCGAAGCCGCCGAGGATTTCGATGCCGCGGATGTCGCAAAAGGCATTCACGAATTGTACGAGCCGCTGGCGGAGGACAACGGGCTGGTCCTGAATGTGACAACAGCGCCGGCGTCACTGCATGGCAACCGAGAACTGGTCAGTCAGGCGCTCGCCAATCTGGTCGAGAACGCCATCAAATACGGTAAGTCGGATCAGCCAGGGACGGACGCACAGCAGCCGCCGATCCTGATCGACGCGCGGCGCGAGGGTGATAAAGTCCTGCTGAGCGTGACCGATCACGGTCCCGGTATTCCGGAGGCGGATCGGCAGCGCGCAACCGAACGTTTCGTCCGGCTGGAAGCCAGCCGGACCTTGCCCGGATCGGGCCTGGGTTTGAGCCTTGCCGCCGCCGTCGCGACGCTGCACCGGGGCGAACTTCGGCTCGGCGACGCGGGACCGGGCCTGCGCGCGACCCTTGCATTTCCCGCGCTTTCGGGCGAGGGACTATAGCGCTCGGGCGGGGCGGCAGCGCTTCGCACGAACCCTACGGCGGTAACGGATCGGCTCTCTCGTGGAAGCACGTCCTGCATGACTTCCTCCGCGACGGACGGCGCGGATGCTCTCTCCTTGGCTGCGCAAATCGTGGCCGGGCCGGTGCTGTTTGCGCCGGCCGACGCCGCGCAACGTTTATCTGAATGGCTTGCCGATCTGCCGTCGCCACAGGCTTCGGCGATCAACGCCATCACCGCGCAATATCCTAAAGTCTTGACGCTACTCCAGGGGATCGCCGAGGCATCGCCCTACCTGTTCGACTTGATGCGGGCGGATGCCGGTCGCGTGGTGCGACTCTTGCGGTGTCGCCCGGAGGCGCATTTCGGAATCCTGCTTGAAAAGGCGGCAGCGGATATTCCGACCGCGGCCGATCAGGCCGAGGCCATGCATCTGCTGCGGCAGCTCAAGGCCGAATGTGCCTTGATGATCGCGCTTTGCGACATCGGTGGCGCCTGGCCGGTGATGCGCATCACCCAGGCGCTGACCGATCTCGCGGTCACCTCCGTGCAGTGCGCGCTGCGCTTTTTGCTGTTGCAGGAGGCGGCCCGCGGGAAAATCCGACCGCCAGTGCCTGAGCGGCCCGAAGAGCAGAGCGGGCTGGTCGTGCTGGCGATGGGCAAGATGGGCGCCGGCGAACTGAACTATTCCAGTGATATCGACCTCATTGTTTTCTTCGATCTTGCCGCCCCGACGCTGGCACCCGACATCGAGCCGCAGCCCTTCTTCGTACGCCTGACACAGGGGCTGGCGCGGATGCTGCAGCAGCGATCCGGCGACGGTTATGTCTTCCGGATCGATCTGCGCTTGCGGCCGGATCCTGCCTCGACGCCGGTGGCGATCTCGACCGCGGCGGCGCTCGACTATTACGAGCGCGAGGGACGCACATGGAGCGTGCGGCGATGATCAAGGCGCGCCCTTGCGCGGGCGATATCGCGGCGGGCGAGCAACTGATCGGCGAGATCGCGCCATTCGTCTGGCGCAAGCATCTCGACTTCGCCGCGCTCGCCGATGTGCACGACATGAAGCGGCAAATGCAGTCGTTCCGCGGGCAGAACGAGATTTCCGTCGAAGGGCACAACGTCAAGGTCGGACGCGGCGGAATTCGGGAGATCGAGTTCTTTGCCCAGACCCAGCAGTTGATCGCGGGCGGCCGTCATCCCGAACTGCGGTCCCGTCCGACGCTCGAGACGCTTGATATTCTCGCCGCCAGAAACTGGATCACGTCGACCGCGCGCGACGAGCTCAGTGAGGCCTATCAATTCCTCCGCCGTGTCGAGCATCGGCTGCAGATGATCGCCGATGAGCAGACGCATGCCTTGCCGGAGGACTCGGCTGCCCTCGAACGATTTGCGTTCTTCTTCGGCTATGACAGCCGCGCCGCCTTCGCCGAAGATCTGCTGGGCCATCTCAATCGCGTGCAGGGGCATTACAGCAAGCTATTCGAAGGCGATCCTGCCGACACCGCGCAGTTGCCCGATGTCGACTACCGCGCCGGACCGGATGATCCGCGCGTCATCAAGCGGCTGTCCGATCTCGGTTTCGCCAAGCCGCTGATGGTGGCGTCCACGGTGCAGCAATGGATGTCCGGGGAATATCGCGTCCTGAAAGTGGAGGCGACGCGCCGGGCATTCGAAGAGTTCGTCCCTGCGCTGATCGATGGCCTCGCGCATGCGGAAGAACCAGACGATGCGGTGACGGCATTCGACGGCTTTCTGCAGGCGCTGCAGCGCGGCGGCCGGCTGATTTCGCTGCTCGGCCAGAACCGCGATCTCGTCGCGCTGGTGGCCCTCATCCTCGGCGCGGCGCCGCGCCTCGGCGGCATGCTGGCGCGCCAGCCGCAGCTGATGGACGGCCTGATCGATCCGCGCTTCTTCGGAGCGATGCCCGATCGCAAGGAGCTTTCGGAGCGGCTGGCGGCGACGCTGGCCGACGCCGATTCATACGAAGAGTTTCTCGACCGGCTGCGGTTGTTCGGCCAGGAAAGCCTGTTTCTGATCGGCGCCCGCATTCTGTCCGGCACGGTGTCGGCGCAGCATGCCAGCACCGCATTCGCCGACGTCGCCGAAGGCACCGTGCAAACGGTCCACAAACTCGTCAGCAAGCAGTTCGCGGAACAGTACGGCCGTATTCCCGGACAGGAGACCGCCATTCTGGCGATGGGCAAGCTCGGCAGCCGGGAGATGACGGCTTCGTCCGATCTCGACCTGATCCTGATCTACGATTTCGATCACGACCGACCGGATTCCGACGGGCCCCGCTCCTTGCAGGGTGCGCAGTATTTTGCCCGTTTCACGCAGCGGCTGATCAGCGCCTTCACGACCCGCACCAACTACGGCGTGCTTTACGATGTGGACATGCGGCTGCGACCGTCCGGCCGCGCCGGCCCCGTCGCATCGCGGCTGGATTCCTTCGCGGACTATCAGGAGAACGAAGCCTGGACCTGGGAGCACATGGCGCTGACGCGGGCGCGCGTCATCTCCGCATCGGCCGAATTTCGTGCTCAGATCGAGCAGATCATCCGCAATGTTCTGACCCGTCCCCGCGATGTGCGGATCATCGCCAGTGACGTCGCAGAGATGCGCCGCGCGATCGCGCAGGAGAAGGGTGAGAGCGATATCTGGGATCTGAAATATGCCGCGGGCGGAATGGTCGATATCGAATTCATCGCCCAGTATCTGCAACTGGTGCACGCCGCCAAAACGCCGGAAATTCTCAATGTCAGCACGGTTCAGGTGCTGGAGAATGCCGCGCGGCTCGGCATCCTGCCGACGTCCACCATGGAAGTATTGCGGCCGGCGGCGCGCCTTTATCATGACCTCACGCAAATCCTGCGGCTGTGTGTCAACAGCAAGTTCGACCCCTCCACGGCCGGCGAGGACCTGCTGCGGATCATGACGCGGGCGGGCGACGCGCCCGACTTCTCGGCGCTGGAGGCGCGGGTGCGCGACATCCAGGCTGAGGTCAGAAGCGTTTTCCTGGCCCTGGTCGAGGAGAAGGCCTGAGCGCGGGGCCGCGCCCCAATCGGTCTGCGCGTCGCCGCAGTCGTTGATCCACAGGGTGCCAGAGGTGGTTTGCGCGAGCGCGGTTATGCTGCCGCCGAAAGCGTGTGCGCGCGGCCGTCGCATGGCAGCGTGACGCTGACGACGGTGCCGGCACCGAGCTTGGAGCGCATCCGCATGGTGCCGCCATGCAGGCCGGTCAGCGATTTCGCGATGGCAAGGCCGAGCCCGGAGCCCTGATAGGTCTTGGTCAATTGACCTTCGACCTGTTCGAACGGCTGGCCCAGCTTCATCATGGCGTGGCGTGCGATGCCGATGCCGGTATCCGCGATCATCAGCACGATCGACCCCCCGACCAAACGACTGCGGACGATGACCCTGCCGCCGTCCGGCGTGAACTTGACGGCATTGGACAGCAGGTTGACCACGATCTGCTTAATGGCGCGGCGATCGGCCACCAGCGGGACGCTCTCCTGAAAATCGGCATCGAGCGTTAGCTGTTTTTCCTGCGCCTTGCCCGACACGACGCGGAGCGACTCCGTCAAGGTCTGAGCCAGATTGAGCGGTTCGAGATCGAGCTGCATGCGGCCGGCCTCGATCTTCGACATGTCGAGAATGTCGTTGATGACTTCGAGCAGGTAATGCCCGGACGTCAGAATGTCGTGGCAGTATTCCTGGTACTTGTCGCACCCCAGATGGCCGAACATCCCGCTGCCCATGATCTCGGAAAAGCCGATGATCGCGTTGAGCGGCGTGCGCAGTTCATGGCTCATATTGGCGAGGAATTTTGATTTGGCTTGATTGGCTTCCTCGGCACGCTTCTTTTCCTCGGCATATTTCTGCGCGAGATCGGCCAGTTCGAGCGCCTGCTGCTCAAGCGTGGTCTGCGAGCGTTTCAGATCGATGACGGTGGCGCGCAGCCGCAGGTCGTTGTCGACCAGCTTCTGCTCGTGTTCCTTGATGCGGGTGATGTCGGTGCCGACCGAGACGTAACCGCCGTCCTTGGTGCGGCGTTCGCTGATATTGAGCCAGCGGCCGTCGTCGAGCTGGGCTTCGAAAGTCCGCGCGTCGGCGGCAAGGGATTCCGCCACCGGCAGGCGCGCCCGCAGGCGCGGCATCTTGCCGACCTCGCTGACAGTCTCGTACGACGTTCCCGGAGCGACCGCGGAATCCGGCAATTTATGCAGCCGCTGGAAATGCGAGTTGCAGAGCACGAGGCGATCGTCGGCATCCCATAACACGAAGGATTCCGGAATGGTCTCGATGGCGTCGCGCAGGCGCAGGTCCGCTTCGACGGATCGTTCGGCGAGGCTCTTCTGCTCGGTGATGTCAACGGCGATGCCGATCAGATGCAGCCGGCCGTCGCCGACGCCGTGGCTCAGTTCGCAGCGTACGCGCAGCCAGATCCAGTGTCCGCCGCTGTGCTGCATCCGGAAGCTCTGATCGATATGGTTGATCCTGCCGGACATCAGTTGGTCGGCAATCTCGAACAGGTCGATATCGTCGGATCGGACCAGCGCGTTGACTTCGCCGAAGGTCAGGAGGTCGCTGCGCCCCTCGAGGCCGAGAATGGAGAACATCGAATGCGACCAGAAGATGCGGCCGCGCGAGAGATCCCAGTCCCACAATCCGCAGCGGCCGCGATTGAGAGCGGTATCGATCCGACCGCGAACGGCATCGTTGATCAGGTCGCCTTCACGGGCGCGGGTCGATTGCCAGTGGAACGCGAAGCCAAGAATAAGGACCACGAAGCCGGTGGTGGCCGACAGCGTGATGGCGAGTGCAGCATCGGATTGCCACAGCGCCGAATTGTTTTTCTGGGCGACCAGCAGTCGCGCGGGAAACGACTTGAGGCTGCGCGCGGTTGCAATGGTGTCGTCGATCCGGACGATTTTCGGATCGACGGCCGACGGCGTCAGGTTGGCCAACGCGGGCGTCGCAATGGCATGCGATACGTCCAGCAAGCGTGCCGCGTCGCCCTGATCAGCCGCGAGCTGGGCGAGGGCGCGGTGATCGGCGTTGACGACCAGAAACTGCCGGTTCGGTCCGTCGCCCCATGATGGAATCAGCGTCGGCAGCAGCTTCTGTAAATGCGCTGAGGCGGCTAGGGAGGGTTCATTGGAGATGGCCCGATCGAGGCGTTCGGCCAGCAGATCCGCAAGCGCAGTCAGATCGCGCTGAGCCGAAGTTTGTATCTGGCGAGTGTGGTCGGTGACCTGAACGAACGCGCCGAAGCAGATGGTCACGAGAAACGCGATGATAAGCGTCGGCACCGCACGGCGCAGGACCGGCTCTGCATTCAGCAGGCGGTGGTAGGCAGGTTTCGCGATCGATTGCGCCAATCCCTTGATCGAATCGGATTGGACGCATGCGCTTTGCGTGCGCGCGCGCATCATGCCTTCTGCCCCCTTGGGATTCCTCTGGAATGCCGTTTCGGTGGAGTTGCCCGTACCTGGACGGCTACGCCGGTGTTACGCGATAGGCGGGCTTTGCAGTGATGGCGAAGTTCTGCGAAGCGTCGCTTCTATCGATTTGAAGCGGCCCCCAGACCAGCTTCGAATCACCGTGATTTGAATCCAGATTCTGCGAGCTGTCGAGAGTCAACGAATCGTTAACGCGAGATTTTTTTATCCAACGGTGATTCCTCATCATCGCGGCGGGCGAGAAACGAGTCCGAAACGAGAACGCGGCATGGACAGGCGCAACCGTCCCGCAAGGCAGGTCGATCGGTCTAGGTTTCGGGACGCGTGGGCTCGGCGTGGCTGATGACGCGCTTGACGGTCGGATAGGCACGACGAAGCGCACGCTCGATCTCGTCGACATTTTCGTGCACGCGCGTCACGGTCATCGTCGGCGCGGCGCGGCAATGGAAATTGACGATCTGCCCCGCATCGGTGTCGCGCACGCGAACGTTGTGCACGTCGTGGATCTCGTGTTCCTCGGCAAAGCGCGACAGCGCGGCAGCGATTTCGGCGACCCGCTTCGCCGGTGCTTCGACTCCGGATGGGATATCCGGCTCGAGTGGCTCGATGTGCGTGTCCACCTCGACATCGCTGCCGAATTCCCGCCGGATGCTCTGCTCGAGTCCTTGCGCGATATCGTGCGCCTTGCTCAGGTCGAGATTGCCGTCCACTTCGAGATCGATGCTCACGGTCAGGCGGTCGCCGAGATCGTGGACCGTGACATGATGGATGGCGAGAGCGGAATTGCGCGCGATCACCATGATCCGCTCGCGCACAGTTTCATTGTCGCGTGCGACGGGCAGCGCGGTGAAGGTGAGATCGGCATCGCCAAGCGCGGCCGTGACCGCATCCTGCGCCGCGCGTTTGATCGAATCCACCCGGTCGATCGGGTAGGTTCTCGGGACCTGCACGTCGGCATCGATGAAATAGGTCGGGCCCACCATTCGCGCGCGCAGCCGTTCGATATCAATCACGCCGGGTACTGCGAGGATCGCCGTGCGCACTTTGTCGGAGACGCCTTCCGGCGCGCGGTCGAGCAGTGTCTCGATGGTGGAGCGGCCCAGCCGCAATCCAAGAATCGAGATGACGATGGCGATGGCGATGGCAGCCGCGGCATCGCCCCAGGCATAGCCGAGCGCCGCGAGCGCGAGTCCGATAATCACCGCGACAGAGCCGAGCACGTCGGAGGCGAAATGAAGTGCGTCGGCCGCGAGCGCCTGACTCTTGGTATTGCGCGCCGCGCGATGAAGCGCATAGGCGCGCCACAGGTTGACCCCGATATCGGCCAGCAGGACGACGAACGGCACAAACGAAATAGTGGGCGGCACCGCACCTTCGCGCAGATGGCCATAGGCGGTCACCAGAATGCCGCCGGCCAGAACGTAGAGCAGCGCGATCACGCCGAGCGCGGAAAGACTCTCGAACTTGCCGTGCCCGTAGTGATGCTCTTCGTCCGCCGGCCTGTCAGAGAAGCGCACCACGATCCAGGTGATGATGGTCGCCACCAGATCGATGGAACTGTGCAGCGCTTCTGAGATCAGGGCCAGACTGCCGATGGCGACGCCGACGATGAACTTCAGCGCGGCCATGGATGCGCTCGCCACGACAGAAATCGCGGCGACGCGGGTTTTCACGCTGGGCGCGGCAGGGCTGCTCATGGGCCGGGTTTAGCAGCCCGTCACGACAACATCAAAGTGGTCCGCGGGTTGCCAACCTGAATTTCGCCGGATCAATTGCACATGCGA
>Ga0182738_1005255_pt1 | contig 13933 bp, 9 predicted proteins | sample eDN5th30CBELigMG_FD_128876 | JGI IMG/M metagenome (GOLD analysis project Ga0182738, IMG submission 128876) | Enriched Miracle-Growth compost microbial communities from Emeryville, California, USA - eDNA 5th pass 30_C BE-Lig MG (version 2)... ...
GAAGATCAAAAGGAGGGGCTGAATTTCTTCGCCTCGAAATTTTCATTTTGGCCAGTAAATCGTTTGAAGAAGCTTCACTTTGACATTTGAGTCCTTATAGATGTGATACAGAGAAGTTATAACCATGAAATTTGAGATAAACCTCTTGAATAGTCATTGAAAAGGATTTGAAGATACAGAAAAATTAATCATTTTCCTACAAGGATATTTTGGCATCATATCCTTAAGGACAGTTTTATTAAAGGCTACTAATTGGTATTTTCATTGCTTTCAAGGCTTCTATGAAAACTGGTCCAGAAAAATCTGATACGACTGATGTTAAACTCAGTACACTTTGACATTGAGAAACTGAAAAAAGTCTTTTAAATTCTTTCTTTGAATTTGGCAAAAAGCAGAAAAAAATTTCACAAGAGTGTTTTTGAAATACCTGGAAGAAGTGAAACATGAGTGAGATTGATGAGATTAATCCTTTTTAATTGAAACACTAAGAAATTCACATAACAAAAACCTTAAATAATTCCCTCTTGGTTCAATCAATGACGTTTCAAAATTGAATGTAGCAGTCGAATTAAACATTATGATGGGAGATTTTTTTGCTTGCTTTTGAGGAAAACGACGAAACTTTTGAGACAAATTTAGGTCTGGGGTCTATTCGCCCTGAAATCCTCAGAAATTTACTTCATATGCAGGCTTTTCCAACGCCTTTCAGAGAGATAACCTTTTTATAACATTTTTTTGAGAAAGAAAAGTAGTTGACAGGTGGAGATATTGAAAACGAGATGATAAAGAGAATTTTTCAAGTCAAAAAAAAAAATCCTTCAAAATTTTTCTTTTTTCGGGTTTTTGTGAAGAAAATCTTTTTTCATAGTTCTTCATATTAACAATTTCTGCTCTGGTTTTTCTCCTTTGTGAAGTTTTTTGTCGAATTTCGAGATCCGGTGAGATATAAATCTTCTCTTTTTTTTTCTTCATCTCCTCTATTTTTATTTGCCTCTTTTTCAAATATTGAATCTAAAATTCTTCATAATATAATTTGAATGATCCTTCACCTACCTAGAAAATTAATAAGTTTCAAGCTTGCAAATGTAAAGATATAAAGATTTACAAGGAGTCGAGCAGAAATGAGATTTAAACTATTCAAGTAAATTTCTCATGAAAGGAGAGGCCTCTTTAAGGAGGCAAGAAAATAATAAGATGCAAAACAGAATACTTTCATTAAATTTAATTTGTTTGAGAAATTTAAATAAAGTTATAAGCGTTCTGTGAACTCTAATGAAAAGCAAGTATAAGCAAGATCTTGAATGATTCCTACGATAAATGCAAGATGATATCTTGATTGATGCTGAGAAAAGAAAGTTAAATGCAAGAAACTCTTCATTTAAAATTGCAAAATTTTCAGCAAAAAATTTTTTTTTGTGATTGATAGTTTCAAGGTACTTTTTTAAAAGAGGAGTCAAGTCAATATTTTTGGAAGTCTTCTCAATAAAAAACACACAAAGATATCTATCTCTTCCCGAATTCGGTAATAAAACTCTCCAGTTTCCATGATCGAAATGATAAAATTTTTTTTCTGTTCTGGTCGCTTGAGTTGCCATATATCGTTGAAATTGAGTTGCGTTTTACAAAATAGCTTAGCATTTATTTTGAAAATTAGTTCATCAGCCCTCAATTTGCCGACGGAGATTTTTTAAAATGTCCTTTGAAAATGATTGACGTTTCAAAACAATTGCTCCTAACGCAATAGATTAAAATGAACATCTTATCAAGCTATCAATAAAGGTTTTGGTTGTCAAGGTCTTTGAATGATTCTCTTCCCTTATTTTAATTCAAATCATTTCTCATTTTATCATAATAACTTGAATGTTAACAATGTTAGACAATCACAAAAGAGACAAGAGATAGAGGTTGAAGAAAAATGAAAAAGACCCATTTCTTCATAAAGCGACAACAACTATTTCTATTCTGACTCTGAATCACTTATTTGATCACAAATGTCAATGTATAATAGCTAAAATAAATTTAATTCCAAAGCACAATCAGAAATTTTTTAGTTAAATTAATTCGCAATCTGACAATGTACAAAATTTAGAATGATAGAATCAGAGAAGGAATACTGATCATCTCTCTCAAAGAATGTCAGGTGGTTGGTCCTGCATAAGCACTGAAACTGTAGAAAAAAGAAAACTTGTTGAGTTTTGCTGGAAACCCTTGAGAATCAGGGAGATAATGTTCTTTGAGGACTTTTTCTTTGATTTTAAAAAATTATTAAAATATGACTTTGGTCCAATTTCTCTTGTCCAAATTAAGGAGAGGACTCGAGGAACCTTGAGAAGATGAGTTTTGAAATGAGGAGAGCTGTCTTTAAAGAAGGCTCTCAGGACATGCGAGAGGAGAAAAAGGAGAAGAAATACAGGGTCTCTGATTTGAAATTAAAGGGGCTTTCCTTGGGGTCTGAGTTTCAAAGAAATTCGTTGGTGTCTTTTGAGATCAAAGAATACAGCATGAGAAACTTTTTATATGAAACATAATCAAAGAAAATCATCTTTTCAGTCGAACAAAAGAGATGGATTGATGAAAAGGTTTTCGCTCATGAGATAAAAATTAAAAGTAAGGTTTGTTTTGATCATTTTGAAATTAAATTGAATTTAAAAGCATTGATAGATAGATTTTAGGTTTAAAGCTGTTTGGAAAGACAAATCCAGGAACTTTTTTCGAAAGAAAAAAACTTTTGGTCTGGACGAGAAGGTCACAAGATGAGGGTGAAGCCAAAGGCATTCCTTTCAAAAGGTCGAGAGGGTTAAGAAGTTTTAGCTAAGAACTGAATCAAGAAATGAACTTTAATTTTTCATTCAAATTCAATTTTTGGCCTCAATTTTTATTTTGGTTTACTTTTAATATGAGAAATTATTCAGAAAAAGCTGCCTTTGGGTGTTTCAGTTTTCCTTCAAGAAGATGTTTCAAAAGAAATTTCCAAGTCAGAAGGTTCGACTCAGCTCTTTCAAAAAATTTTTTATTTTGCTGATTAAAAATTTGCCCACAAAACCAGTTCATTTGATTAATTTTCAAGCAAATTAAACTTTTTATCTTTGTTCAAAAATCAATGACGTACATAGCTCATAAATTTCTCTCTTCTGTGATAAAAATTTGAGTTTTGCCTGTTTTCCTTGTTCATTCCAATTTCGCATTTAATATTTTAAATTCTTCTTATGCATCATATAATCTTGTTCCTGGCCACTTTATTGTCATTTGTGGCATCTTATGAAATTACTTCTTTGACAACAAGCCAGCTCTTTACCTTCACAGGAAATACTGGTGATAAAGCTGGTTATTCACTGAATGCTGCCGGAGACGTCAACGGAGACGGCTACAATGATATTATTATCGGGGCACACTATCAGAATTCCTATACTGGAGCTGTTTATGTCATATACGGAGGCCCATCTGTCTCAGATATCGATCTTCTTACTGAGTCTCTCGACCCTTCCTCTACGGGATTTTACGTTAAAGGGAATGCTGCTGGAGATTATTTTGGGTTTGCTGTCAGCACTGCTGGCGATATAAACAATGATGGATATGCTGACATTATTATTGGAGCTTATGCAAAATCAACCGCAAGAGGAGCAGCCTATGTAATCTATGGCAAAAAAACAGAAGACCTCGCTAATATTGACCTTGCGACTGAGACCTTGGATCCTGCAAGCACAGGTTTTACAATTACAGGAAACGCGAACTATGATCGTTTGGGGTATGCAGTTGGAACTGCGAAAAACTTCAATGAAGATGAATATGATGACATTATAATAGGTGCGTATTCAAAATCTTCTGCTGCAGGGGCTGTGTATATAATTTACGGCAAAGCAACAGCAAGTCTCACAAATATTGTTTTGGCAAGCCAAACCCTGGATCCTGCGACGACAGGAATTCAGATCACAGGGGGCACAACATACCAGCTTGGAGTTCATGTAGATTTTGCTGGAGATGTGAATAATGATGGATATTGTGACGTTGTCATTGGAGCGAATCGGAGAAATAGTTATCAGGGAGCAGCATATGTTATCTATGGAAAACCATCTGCAAATCTTGCAAGCTACAACTTGGCAAGTACCGCTTTGGACCCGACCAGCACAGGATTTGAAATGATTGGAGTTTCAGGAACAGGTCAATTTGGGAGATTTGTAAAAGGCGCTGGTGATGTGAATGGAGACGGTTATGCTGATGTTATTATTGGGGCTTACAAAGTCTTGTCTGATGCGACTGGCACGGTTGAGATTGGCGTAGCCTACATTGTGTATGGGAAATCATCGGCAAATTTAGCCAACTTGGATTTCTCTTCTGAGGCCTTGGACCCTCAAAGCACAGGATTTACGATAACAGGAAGTACTTTTTATTATCATATTGGATATTCTGTGGCTGGTGGAGACATTGACAATGATGGATATGATGATGTGATTATCGCTTCTGATATTGGGAACAGTTCGACTGGTTATGGCTTTGTCGTCTATGGGAAAGGTACAAGTGAGTTGGTCAATATTGATTTCTCAACTGATACGCTGGACCCGAAAACAACAGGATTTTCTATTGATGGAGTGACTGCAGGGGATCATGTCGGGTTTTGCTTGAGCTCTGCTGGCGATTTCAACGGAGATGGAAAAGCTGAAGTGCTCTATGGTGCTCCTGGAAGGGAAAGTAATCGTGGCGCTGCTTATCTCGTCTATCCTTCTAGTAAAGAAATGTTGAAGAGATATTTTTTATAATTTTAATAGAAATATGTGTGGATAATTGTGATGAATGTCGTTATCCGTCAAGATGTAAGATCTGTACTCTTGGATATGAGCTTCTTGGTGATTATACTTGCTCAAAGTGCCCTGAAGCTACCTACCCTGCCAAGAACGCATGCAAAGGTAACTGTTTTGAAGGAGAGAGTTTGTCTAAAAATATCCTTTAGATTGTTCAGAGGGCTGTAAACAATGCACAAGTGCATCAGTATGCCAGGTTTGTTACGCTGGCTACACGCTTTTGGATTCATTATCCTGTCTCCCTCAAAGCTACAGCACAGCAAAAAATAATGCTACTGCTGCAGGTTTAGAAAGCACTTCTCTTCTCAGTAGTCTTTTAACTCCTGGCAGTTCCTTGCCTGTGAATTTTGGTTTGGTGGCTAAATTGATCAGAAATACCAAATACCTTGATATCCACGTCTCAAATAAACTTCAAGTGGAGCGTTTTGCTTGGAAAACTAGCTCTGGTTTTCTCAGCGCCCCGAGTCCTTGGAGCTTAAAATCTGTGTCCAAAACGTTACCTTCAGTTTTTAGCCAATATGGAATGGAATCTGTGTTTCTGATTAATTATTGGAAGCCATTGATTATGAGCCTGATTGGCCTGGGAATCTTTATAATTTTCAAGCCTTTTGAGATTGCTTTGGGGAAGAAAGAGAAGAAATCTTCTTGGCATATAACCGCAAGATTTCTCAATGTAGCCGGGTCAAACTTTGCATTGACGCAGTTTTACAGTAATTTGGATGATGCTCTTTTCTTTTTGGTTTTGGATGCAAGATCTACGACATTTGATACTGGATTTCGCATTGCGAGCTTTATTGTAGCCGCGATGATAATTGTCCTGGTGGTCGTCATCTTAGGATTACATGTGATTTTCTTGAAGAAATATCAAAATGCTAAGAGAATAAAGGCCCCACCAGCTCATACAAGCAGCCAATTTGAGGCTTTTCTTTACAAATACCAGAACGTGAACTTACTTTTTCGAGATTACAAAGACGATTTTCTGAGCCAGCCGATCTTTCTCTTCCTTCATGTAACTCGAGCTCTCCTCTCAAATATTGTCTTCACCACTCTTTTTGAATACCCTTTATTGCAGACGTCCCTGTTGACTGCTTTTAGCGTTTTTATAATCATCTTTTTGAGTATGAAGCGACCTTTTAAAAGCTTGAATGGTCTCTGTGGGCAGTACTTTTGCGAGATATTGGTCATAACTGCTAATATAAGCATGCTAATTATGGGAGTATTTGATCAGAAATCAATGAGCGAAGATGATGCGCTTAAAAACCTCAGTGAAACTATTATCATCGTCAACATGATTTTATTTTATGGTGGAATGGCCTTCATGGTTTTTGGTATCTTCAAAATGCTCTATCTGATTTGGAAAAATCGTAGTGTAAAAGGGACCCAGAGTGTGAGTGTTTCTCTTCAAAATAAAAATATTTTGCATACAAGAAGACTTGGCGATTTTAGTATGGGTCAAGGAATTGAAGGAAATAATGTGAAGAACCCAACAAGCTACCTGGTAAATCAAAATTCTTCCCCTCAGTATCATCTTTCACAAGCTTCTGTGACTAGAATAAATCAGAATCAGCCCGCTCCTCTTCCAAATGCAGCACCAGCAACGGGTTTAAACCCCAAATACCTACGTTCCGGAGGAGGCTCTTTAAATGCACCCAATAGATTTCATCATATTCAGCCACAATCGACTCATTCGCAATATACAACTTACCTTGATTCCTCCAATCTTGATGATTCCCTGAATACAAGTAATACGAACCTGATTTCAAATCCACCGATGAGAATGATGCCAAAGCCAATCAGGAAAAGAATTATGATGCCAGGGAGCTCTAAAATGCGTACTCAAAATTTGAGTTCAGGCACAATGGGTCAAAGGGTAGCTGAAAAGAGAATGAGAAACGAAGGGAATGATTCACAGGTTCAGCGAAATAATACTCGTCATGTATCTTTTGAAAATTCGGCATTATGCACGAAACAGATTACTGCAAAAGAATATGAAGAATTCTTGAGGAAGAAAGCAGAACAGATGATTCAAAATAAAAGACAACAAAATGCAAAATTTTAATATTGGAAAATTCTTGAGAGAAGATTGATTGGTCAGAAAAATATTGAGAAGTGAATGAAAGAATAATTTGTATTTTTTTATAATATTTATCAATTTACTTTGTTTATATTTTTTTTTTCCTGAACTTGAGAGAGTTGAAACAAGCCAAAATCTTCTATCTAAAAATTTTTCCAAAGAGATTTTTATTTAGGACCCCAAAATAGTCTTTATGTGATATTTTGGTTCACTATTTTATGCATTATTTAAACTATCCCAAAATTTTGAAGAATTATCTTAAACTTCAAAGGAATTTTTTCACGCAGAAATAAAATTTGAAGATTCGGCATTTTTTATTCCAGAAAATAAAAATATCTTGCTTGCGGCATTGATATTTTATCTAGAAAAGAGCAGGTACATTTGGATTTTTTGCTTTCCCTGAAGAAAATGGGCAAGGAATACTTCAGGAGAATGATCTCAGTGAGAAGGATCAATAGACAATAATTTTTCATAAGGATCCAGCAAGAAAATAGAGTGTGAAGCCAGAAATTAAAGTTTTAAAGTTTAACACGTAATAATTTGAATTGAATCTGATTTTGAGAAATAAAATATGCAGTAAGCAAAACAAACAAACAAAGTTGGCTTTTTCAACGTTTGCTTTGCTTTTAGCCTGACAAAAGAGAGCCTTTAAACTCTGGAAAATTAGCAAGATTTCATTTTGTTTAGGAGTTGGAAATTTTATACGGTCAAATCAGATTATTAAAATCTTCAGGATTTTAGTTTTCGAAAAACTTATTAAAACTGGGATTTGATATCTCGAATTAAATCTAAGCAAGATTTGAATTTTCCTTTCCGCATTCATCAAGCAATCGGAGAAATGAGACAAGAAGGACTTGTATGAAAGGATTTTAGGTAACTTCAAGACCTCAGGATTTCAGAGAGAAGCCTGAGGAGGGAAAATTTTCAACCAAATCAAGAAGAAAATTATAATTAATTTGGGGTTTTTAATTAAACTAGAGGTTTTAATTTTTGAAGAAGAACAACAAAATTCATCAAGGGCTCTATTAGAAAATTTATTTTCCTAAATTTTTCTTTTATCGACAACTTTGAAGAAGCTATCTGGAGCCTTTGAGCTTTTTCTGAGCCTTCAAAGGAAAGTTTGTTTCTATTGAAATGTTGCAGAAATTAAATTTTTCAGGTTTAATATTGATGATGAATCAATCAACTTTTCTTTGATTAAATATTAAACTCTAAAGAAATCCTGAACTCATTTTAGTTTTTCATTTTAATCTTTAATTTTTCAATATTCGCGCCACCTATGAAACTATTATTTATCCTGGCTTTCATCTCCATAGTGAAGCTCTCTACACCTTACGATGTTGGAACCCTTCAGCCTCCCCAGCGCTTTACAATGACTGGAAAGAGCAACAGTGATTACTTTGGCAGAATGTCAAGAACGCTGGCGATGTAAATGGCGACGGGTACGACGACATAATTATTGGAGCTTACAATGTCAACGGAGGAACCGGCGCCGCTTATGTCATTTATGGCAGAGAAGATTTCTCGAATATTGATTTGCCCATTGAGACCTTAGACCCTGCGTCCACAGGATTTTATATTCTTGGAAATGCTGGAGGAGATTTTTTTGGAGCCTCAGTGAGTGGCGCTGGTGACATAAATCATGATGGGTATGATGATATCATCGTCGGTGCTTATGCAAAGTCCAATAATAAAGGAGTTGTATATGTGATCTATGGTCATCCAAATGCCAATCTTGCAAACATTGACTTGAAAACTCAGACCTTGGATCAACAATTTCCCTTTGGAATCAAATCTTGATGACTCTTTAAATACAAGTAGTGCTAACCTGATCCCAGATATCTCAGTTCGAGGCCATTCAAAGACAATAAGTCACATGGGAAAGCCTCAGAGAGGAGAAACTAAAATCCCTTCAATTCAACAGGCCCGAAGAGAGTTGAATCAAGAATCTTCGATTCTGAAAATTACCGAGGAAAATATTGAAAAGAAGAAAGTTACGAGAACCAGAACTCAGTCGCAGACTCGGACTCAGCAAGAGCTTTCTCAAATCTCTATTGAGAATTCAAATCTGTGTACAAGGCAAATGAGGACTCAAGGATATAAAGAATTTTTGAGACAGAGAATGAAGACAAAGTTCACGGGGAGATATGAGCCTGAAAAGATGGGAGGAGGTCTCTGAACTTTTCATATGTAAAGCTATTATTCGAGAAGTTCTTGTCATATTGAAAATGAGAGCCTAAGCTATTTGATTATTGACAGAAATTTGAGAAATTAATTTGGTTTGAATAATTTGTTTACTAATTATTGATTGAAGAATTTGAGAAAAAAATACTTAAAGAATTACAAAACATTTCTTGTGGAAATTTCTCATCAATATCTGAATATTTTTCGCTAAAAAATTTTTGTTGGCAGAGAATTTGGACCCCCTTAGAATGTTAGGATTGTCCACTTTTGAAACACAAGACCGAGAAAAAAAAATTCTAAAATCTTTTTCAATATTTTAGTCATCAAAATTCTTTCTGCTCAAAGAAATAGATTTTTTTTTTTAAGAAGAAATTTTCTGGGGAAAAAAAATATCAAAGAAGTGAGGCAATGAAAAGTGAGTGAAAATGTGCTTTTCAAGAGTCAAATAAAATTATGGCTCAGAATCCCCTTTCGTCTAATGTCAATTGAGACTCCTTGTAAAAGTATCGGCTTACTTTTTCCTTAGAATATTTGTTTTCTTGTGTTGAGAAGGTTGATTGAAGTCAGGATATTTTCTTCAAACTATACAAATTTAATGAAAGAAATTTGAAATCTTACTCTTTTCAGAATTGAAATTCAGAAATTCGTTGAATAAAACCCTTGAAATCATCAATTCCTCTCCTTTATTGAATTTTCATGAAAACAACTCTCTCCAAAAAGTCTTTGACAGGAAGAGATCGATAGATTTTTGATTCTGACATTTCATATGTAACGAGTTATTTGAAGGAAAGTTCCAATCAGACCGTTATGAAATAGCAATTAAATCAAAATTAATTAACTTTGAAATAGAGCTATTATCCAACTAATTCAAAGCCTCATTTATGCGAGACTTTATGATTGAAAAGTTTCATATTCCTCGCATTCATGGATTCAAAATCCTTCATTTGCTAAAAAGGATGACCTGAAACTGCTGAGCCATTCAAGTGTCTCACTAATCCCAGGGGACAAGAAGACAGAAACAAAATTCCTTCAAGTTGAATTTTGATGATGTTTCGCTTTTCATTCGAGTTCAATGAGAAAATAAAGTGTTTGAAAAGAGTTCTGAGCTCAAGTTACTCACCAGTGGCCCTGAAACACCGAGTAAACAACTTCATTTGTTTTTTTAATTAATTGCCACATTTTCCAAGACTTGAAAAATTAATTTCAAATTAGAAACTGTTGAGCTTCATTTTGGGTGAAACCCAAGGAGGTTCCTTTAGGAAACTAAACCCAGAAATAAAGCCAATAAACCTTGTTGGTCTCTTCAAGCTGACATATGCTCTTTCTAGAATCAAAACTATTCATTTATATTGTGAGTTTTAGACTTGAAACTTTTGGTTAATGAATCACTCCATTCAAATTTGAGAATTTAAATTTTATTGAAGGTCGGAATTTCTTTCAAAAAAAAAATTTCGTTGAAAAAACCAAGAAAGGTTCATAAAGAAATACACTATCATTCCCTAAACCAGGCTGAAAAGGTTCATAAAAAGGGTTTTTAGAATGACTTTTCTTTGAATTTTTTTGAGCTTTTGTAAGGTTGATTATTTTATGAATCAAGACCATCGTTACCTTTTACTAAATTTTATTCAATCAATCATTTCCGAACTTGCAATTATATTTCAAAAGAAAATTCATTCATTTTTCAATCTCAAACCACCAGACAAGTTTTCATGCTAAAACCAATAACTATTGCTTTCATAATACCCTTTCTCTATCTTGTCAACTCCTTCTCCATGAACATGAACTCGATAACCCCAGAACAAGGGATTATCTTCCAAGAGAACAGCCAACAAAAAGAACTCGGTGTCTCAGTCAGTGGTGCAGGAGATGTTAATGGGGATGGCATAAACGATGTCATTATAGGAGCTCCAGGAGCCAAATCAGGGCTTGGAGAAGCTTACGTGATATATGGAAGTGAAGAAACCTCTCCTCTTATTGACTTGACGACCTCTTTAAGCCTCGAAAAAGGCTTTACAATTACAGGAGGATTGGATAAAGGGTTTCTTGGAACCTCAGTAAGTACAGCTGGGGACATAAATGGTGATGGACTGAGTGATTTAGTCATTGGGGCTCCGTCAGCAAATTGGAATACAGGGGCAGTTTATGTGATTTATGGGGATAAAACTCGAAAATCTGACGTCAATTTAAGTGAAGAATTAGATCCTCAAGAAGGATTTGTGGTTTATGGAACTTCTCCAGAAAAGTTAGGGTCAGCTGTTAACTGTGCAGGGGATGTGAATGGAGACGGAATCTCTGATATAATCATTGGAGCTCCATATGCTAATGACCAATCAGGAAGTGCTTATGTTATTTATGGAAAGAAAGCAGGTCATAACAATATGGAGACAAGTTCATTAAAGCAAGAGGAAGGATTTCGTTTAAATGGAGTTTCTCCCTATTCACAATTTGGGAAAGCAGTCAGCGGAGCTGGAGACGTAAATGGGGATGGGATTGATGATATTATTATCGGAGTTCCTTTGGCTGAAAATCGAGCAGGAAAGGCCTATGTGGTCTTTGGAAAGAAAGAAGCAAGGGAAAATATGTATTTTGGTGATGAACAGATGGACCTTAATGAAGGCTTTACTGTTACTGGGCTTGAATATAGCAGCTTGGGGACGTCTGTGAGCAAAGGTGGTGACCCAAATGGGGATGGTATTGATGATATTGTCATTGGGTCCCCCAAAGCTGGAGGAAATCAAGGAGCTGCTTATGTGATTTTTGGAAGAAAAGATGGCGGCTTGAAGAATATAAATTTGATGCTGGAAGATTTGTCGCCTGAGAGAGGGTTTACAATCTCTGGAAAATCGATGAATTATCTTGGGACTGCAGTAGGCCAAGGTGGCGATTTCAATGGTGATAGAATTGATGATGTGCTTGTTGGTAGCTTTCAAATGAACTTTAATCAAGGTGCTGCTCAGATATTTTATGGGAGTCAATCAAGACTTGAAGATGTGACTTTAGGTTCTGAGCTGGACCCTGTAAAATGGAGCTATTTTCAAGGAGACAGCAAGATTCGCACAATAGGATATTCAGTGAGTGGGATAGGAGATTTTAATAAAGATGGCATTGATGATGTGATCATCGGAAGTCGTGATGCTTATATGGGAAAAGGAGCTGCTTTCATTATTTTTGGCTCAAGTGTTTATGTTTGGAGGGGGTGAAACTAATTTTTATTTTAGATGAGTGTCCAAAGTATTGCAAGACCTGTAATGGAGCTGTTTGTATGAGTTGCTTCTTGGATTATGGAGTTTACAATGACACTTGTCAAATTTGTCCTGGAGGTACTTCTGTTTCTTCTCAAGGAATTTGTGTGATCCCCGAAGAACCAAGGGATGTTGAAGAAGAAGAGGAAGATACGAATAGAAAAGGTAAATAATTATTTGTTGCTGAATCGAATGAAAAATAAATTTAGATTGCCCATTGGGATGTCTTAATTGTACGTCAGGTCTCATTTGTCAAGTTTGTGATGAGGATTATATTTTATTGAACTCTGGATATTGTGTTTCCAAGGGATTGAGTGTTCAAGTAAATGTAACAGCTGCTCTTTTGGATGGAGTTTCTATAATCGGCAACAGTCTTTGCGTTGGAACTTCGTTACCTACAAATTTGGGCTTTGCTAGTAAGATGATCAGGAATACAAGATATTTGAACGTACCAGTTTCGAATGCTCTCCAATCAGCATTCCATGCATGGAAAACTCGTTCGAATTTTCTCAATGCTCCTGGGACATGGAGCGAAAGAAATAGTAGTGGGAGTTTGCCATTTGTATTTAAAAGATATCATGTTGAATCAGGATTCTTAATAAATTACTGGCAAAGTCTCATAATGGTCCTCATTGGTCTGAGCGTGTTTGTTATCTTCAAGGCTCTTGAATTGGTTCACTTGGTCAAGAGCAGGAAGCAGACAATTTGGTATTCTACAATCAAAGCTGTGAAGATTTCAGCTTCAAATTTTGCCGTTGCTCAATTTTATGGGAGTTTAGATGACATAATTTTCTTTTTTGTGCTTGAAGTAAGAGCCAAAAGGTCGAGCGATGGATTCACAAATTTCAGTCCAGCACTCGCAATTATCTTTCTCCTTTTAGCGCTTGGTGTTGTCAGCCTTCACATTTTTATTATTCTGAAGGACCAGAGGAGAATCAGAAGAATTGGAGACCATCATCAACAACTCAATCAATTCTTAGCGAAATATGAGAATATCAAGATTCTCTACGCAGACTTTTATGATTCTAGTCTTCCTCAACAAAGCTTTTTATTGGTGAATGCTTTTCGCTCCGTGATTGCAAGCGTTTTTATGGTCACTCTTCATGACTATCCACTTGTACTGACCATTATTTTGACTGTGTTAAGCCTCTCAATACTCGCATACCTCTACCTTTTCAGGCCTTTCAGGGAATATATCAACACTTGTGCTCAATATTTTTGCCAGATTATCTTACTGATTGTGAATATCTGCATGCTGATCCTGGTTTGCGTTGACAGAGCAGGATTTTGGGATGAAAATGCGGTTGAAAGACTGAGTACGGCTGTTGTCGTTCTTTATCTGATAATGATCATTGGAAGCTCGGTTTTTATTCTGGTTTTGATATTTTTGATGCTCTATGGGGTTTATCAAGAAAGAAGGCTCAAGGTTCGAACTATTATCCCAATTAAAGAAGGTGCGAGTAATGCAAAATCAACCTTAGCCTTAGAAAAACGTCAGGATATTTATAAAGAAAAAGAGTCAATTTCAGACCAAAATCAACAGGAGGAAAATTCAAAGTCTGAGAGCGTAAATATTCCTTTGAATTCTCATCAGCAAACAAGCTCGAATGAAATTCTTGATTTGTCAAAAATTCATC
>Ga0182738_1005256_pt1 | contig 13931 bp, 10 predicted proteins | sample eDN5th30CBELigMG_FD_128876 | JGI IMG/M metagenome (GOLD analysis project Ga0182738, IMG submission 128876) | Enriched Miracle-Growth compost microbial communities from Emeryville, California, USA - eDNA 5th pass 30_C BE-Lig MG (version 2)... ...
ACTAATTAAATTTCAACAATAAAAAATATTGTAAAATTACCCATGAAAAAGCAGAAAAAAACAACTGCCGACCAATTTGGCCTTGAAGGGGACGGTATCATTCAAAATTTCTTCCATCTTCTCTGGACTAAAGACCCTCTTTTCGGCACAAGTATTCCCTCCTTCCCTCTCCTTCCTAACCCAATCAGTCCCTTCTGTTTATGTCCCTCATACAGTCTTAATTCGATATAATACACCTATGGCTTGGTACTTTATGAAAGATGGAGCTCTGAAGAAGAAGACCAAGAAGAAGCTGAATGCTGAGCATATCAAAGAAGTTTTTCTTCGAAATAAAACGCCTTCGGGGATTGTTGCTGTCTTTATGAGATATACATCGGATCAAATCGATGCAGACTCCAAAGCTGTCTTTGAATACTTTGATGAGAAGGAATTCTGTAAGCTTTGATCCATCTTTTTCAGTTTAAGAAACGAAATATGTAGTGAATTTTATTAATGATAAATGGAAGATGCACAATGGAGTTTTGCAACAGTTTATACAACCGAAAGGAGACAAAAATTGTCCGATAACTTTTTGAGAAAAGAGCATATTGATTCTTGATAGATATTATCAAAGCAAACTGGAGTCCAAAACTTTGTTTGTTCGAAAAGATCGAATCTGTAACACGAATAAATGATGCCAGACATGATATATATGATCGAGCTTTGACTTTTGAAGCCGAGAATTTCCACAGCCGAGAGAGTACATTCAATTAACTTGTTTATATTCACAATCTCAGGACCCTTAAGAGGCTATGTTTTGCCAAATAAATTACAACGTATATGTGCTAATATCGCTCAAGTATAAAACTCTTTTCCTGAGAAAAATATTCATCCAAATAGCATGTGCAAAATGTGAGTTTTGAAGCGATACTAATTGCAAGGATGATCCTGCATTTCAGAGTTGACGAGAATAGTAGAATCTGGCTCCTTCTCTGCACCTCTTTACGGCTTGATCAAGAAGATGAAGTTAAAGTATAAAATCCAAGCCGTTTCAACTCTTCATATATTATCTCAAGGCAAAAATCAAAGAAACAGTGAAAGGAGAGGAAGTCGAAATGAATTATAAACCTGAAGATTATCTCTCAAAGATTTCAGTAACTTTCTTCACAGTAATTGAACTATAACCCACTTATGGTAGACTTCAGAACAAATTAAAACGAATATTATCAAAGGAAAACCAGTAAATATGCACAAGGTATATAAATGCACCAAATGCGCAAAACAAGTTGGTAAGACTTGACTTCCTCTTCCTTTTTTTACAACAATGTCCACAATAGAACCAGATCAGATCTTTGAAACAACATATAGAACAATTATTGAAGGTTATGAATGGGATCATTTACGAGAAGGAGACAGATATAAAGCCAACACAGTCATCAAAGCCAATCCTGATAATTTTGAAGAAATGCTTGAGAGACTCCGAAGTAAAGGAGCTGCAGGCGACTTTAACCAAATATACAATGATAAAGTCACGAGTCTTGTGCCTCCTCTTATCAAGAAGATATATCCCAGACTTAAGGATGAAATGTATAATACGCTGCGTCATGACATCGCTTTTCTCAAGCAAACTGCTCTGTTTTGTGAAGAGTGTACTCTTCATATTCAACAAAGCCAAGAGGATAATCTCAAAGCTCAGAAATCATCAACAGAATTCTATGGAACTGGCAGACTTAAACCTGAAACGATCAAATTTAGATATCTTGTAATTTTATTCAGAAGATCTTGGAGTAATTTTGAATAATAATAGCATACAATGAGAAATATTACTCAGGCTGATGGTGCCCAGACCACTCGAAACTTCTTCAAATACAAATCTCCCATGGAAATCAAAACGCCTTTTGTAAACAGTGCAAGACAATCTTACATCAAAAATCATTCTGATCTCCCTTACATTTTTGGTGATATCAAATCTATCAAAAGCATCAAAACTCTGTAACTTTTTTTGAAACATTTCGTTTAAATTTTCTCTCAAGGAATTCCGACCTTGATCTGTCTTTGACAAGCGATAGTGAAGATGAGGGAGCCACGCAAAGATCTAAACAAAAACAAAATCCCCGAAAAAGACCAAACCTCAAATTACATTCAACCAAACTTTCTCTTGAAGATATCACAAAGAATGCCACCCAAAAATCCACACCAAAAACTCTTCCTACAAGTCCTAACAGACCTACCAAACCCAACCTCCTCTTATTAAGTACTTGTCTTCTTTTAAATTAATCTCAAACTCCCAAAGACGTGATGACACCAAAGGAGTCAAAGTTAGCAAAGGAATTGATCAAAAAGGAAAATTCATTGAGTGGCACAGCAGGGTATGCAAGCGTGAGATCTGAAGCGTCTTCAAGGAAACATAGTTATGCAGTTCCTTTCAAAGACACAGTAGTTCATACATTGCCAACACAAGAGGATGTTTCGACAATTACACAGACTTTAAATGATTACATGCCGAAAAAGAACTTTTTAAAGAATAATTATAATTCCTTTAAGAGTGGCCAGTACTACTCTCCAAAAAAGCCAGGTTCAGATACGTTGGAAAAAGTTTTTGAAGAAGCTGACAGAAGAGATCTGGAGCTGAGAAAAACAAACAGAAAGGCTATCAGGCAAAAACTCCAAATGAAAAGTGCTGAAATAAAAGTCGCTTATAACCAAGATTTCTTCATCTAACTCACGTTCATTATAATTCTACATTATTTTTTGTAAATAAAAGTTACTAATCCATACAAAAAAGTTTTTCCTTTAACACATTGTAAAAGTAAAAGATTTGAATCAAAATCCCTCTCAAAGTTTAAAAATTCAATTTACGAAATTTTCAAAAAACTTCTCATTTAAATTTAACAGAAATTTTCTTTCATAATATTTTTTTCCCTCTTTCATTTTACTCCTAACCATCTCATACAACAATGGATAAAAAAGATCAAATTAGAACTCTTGCTACTGCTAGTGATCCAGTTCTCACCAGATCCTTCCGTGGTCATAAAGGAACCATCACTGCTCTTTCTTTCAACCCCAACATGTAATCATATTTTCTACACATCTCTTTATCTCCAATCATAGGAAGCAAATAGCATCAGCAGCACAAGATAATACAGTCACAGTCTGGAATTTCAAGACTCAACAACGTCCTTTCAAATTTATTGGTCACAAAGTACGAGTTATACAAGTTCAATTTTTGAATTATTCCTCTTAGGGTCCAGTTAATGATGTCTCATTTTCTCCCAATGGAGCTTTAGTTGCTTCTGCTTCTCAGGATACAACTGTCAAATTATGGAGCAATTCTGTTGATGGACAACATGTTACTCTTAAAGCTCACAATGCTGCTGTTCGCTCTGTCAATTTCTCTTGTGATGGAAAACTTCTTTTAACCTCTTCTGATGATAAGACTGCCAAGGTTTGGAACAGTGCTGATCGCAAATTCATCTTCTCTTTAACTGGACACAGCAATTGGATCAGAAGTTCCCAATTCAGTCCTGATGTTAGACTGATTGCTACTGGTAGTGATGATAAGACTGTGAGATTATGGGATGTTGAGCATAGGCAAGAAATCCACACTTTTACTGATCACACTGGTATGGTCAATAGTGTTAAATTCCACCCTGATGGAACCTGTGTTGCTTCTTGCTCTCGTGATAAGAAGATCAAGATTTGGGATATCAGATCAAAGAGACTTTTGCAACATTATGATGCTCATTCTGATAATATTAACCAAATCACCTTCCATCCTTCTGGAAATTATTTGATTTCTGCTTCTGATGACGCTAGGCTCAAGATTTGGGATCTTAGACAAGGCCGTTTAGCCTTCACTTTATATGGACATGAAGGCGGATGCACTGCTTCTACTTTCTCTGCCGGTGGAGATTATTTCGCTACTGGTGGTTCTGATAATATCGTCATGATTTGGAAATCCAACTTCGAAGAAAATGCTAATGGTATGAATTTTCTGTATAAACTACTAAACTTATTTCTCCTCTAGAATATATTGAAGAAATTGTTGATGCCAACAAGACCACTGGTGCAATTTCTGCCAACAAAATCCAATCAAATAGACCAGCTCCTTCTGAAAAGGAAAATAGACCTAATACTACCAACACTTACAATTTGACTGGAACTTTCAGCCAAACTAAAAAGAGCGCTGCTCCTGATGTCAGTAAAACTGACAAAGTTGTCTTTTCCACTAAGGACAAGTCTTTCCACAGCATCAGAGAAGGTAGAGATGAACCTCTTAGAGAAACTAAAAATGTCACTTTCCAAGATCCCACTCAAGTAATCATTATTTTCTGCTCATAAACCCCCTAATTCTGTTCTTAGATTGATATGAATCAATTGCCTGAAGCAGTGACAAACACTCTTGACAAGGTTTTTGATCAACTTCAAATCATTTCCAAGACTTTACAAGTGTTGGAAATGAGATTGGGAGTCAATGAAGAACAGATTGCTCATTTGAGTAATGTTGTTTCAACAAATAGACCAATTGCACCCGCTGAAAGCAAGGAACAATTTGCTGGATCATTCAGAATGGGAAGTGAAAATATCTTCTCTGCTAATGCTCTCCAAAACTCCAATAGCTTTATCCCTCCTCAACAAGGCTTTGAAGAAGTTTCCAAAGTCTCCTTCCCTCCTGGAACTAAATTCTAAGATTTTTTTGTATTGACATTTTTTACATTAAAAAAAATTCCTTTATTTTACATATAAAATTATCAGTATGCATGTAAATGTGTATATTGAACAACTATAATAAAAATCACAACCTCCCTCTAAAGCTAAATTAGTTCTCAATCAGATCAGTGAAAATCAAAACTCAAATTCATTTAATTAATTTTTGTTCTAGATTCTTCAAAAAGAAGTAAATTGTATTTTTCGTCTGATGTGTTTGCCAGTTGAAGGTTACAACATACTAAAAATTTAAAGACTAACTTAAAAAACAAACTTAAAAAAAAAGCAAGATATAACCATGGCCTCTTCTAACGTCCGTTTTTTTGCTTATGGCCGCTTTGCTGACAACATCATTCTTGGTGCTCAGGCCATTGAAAAAACTTTTGAGGTATATTTCTTTCTTTCACTTCTTTTTACCAGTTCCTAGATAAATTATAAAAACGAAGCTGCTAACCTCATCAAGAAACTCAAAATGCTTAATCTTGCCCCTGATGAAAGACAAAAATGTAATACTCAAAACGGCGCATGGTTCTGTCGTGCTGATTCAAATGGAATAGTTTTTATGGGTACAAATTCCGCCCTCTTTCGAAGCCTTATTCAATTTTTTTAGCTCTCTGTAATCCCAATTATCCTGAAAGGCACGCTTACAATCTTATCAATGTAAATTGAATATTTGTTATCAGTTCCTTAATTCCTTACAGGAAGCACAAGAAGAAATAGAAAAAGTGCCAAATTATTATGATGAAACAGAAGTGACAATCAACAAATTGGCAAAGAGAGTCCTTCCATCCTTGTTAAAGAAATATGATGATTTGAGCAGTATAGATAGCGTTGCTGCTGCACAATCCAAAGCCAATGAAGTTCAATCGATCATGGGAAATAATATTCGTGGTATGATGGACAATATGCAAAACTTAGAAGTAAGAGTTAAATATGAGGAAAAACTCAGAATTTTGAATAGGTCTTGGAGAAAAAATCCACTGATATGCAAAGTCAAGCTCAAATGTTTTCAAGCGATTCGACCAAACTTGCCAGAATTATGTACATTAGAGCTCTCAAAATAAAAATTATTGTCGCTCTTTTGGTTATTGCTATCCTCCTTTTCATCATTATCCCCATTGTCAAAAAGTAATTCAACTTGGTATGAGAGTGGGATCAACATGATTGAGCTTTTGAAAAGATTTTTTAAATAAAGGCTTTTGATGAAGAAGCGATAAGAATAATTGAATGAATCATTATTGCAATCAAATTGAATGTATTTGATGAGATTTATTATTGTTGTTTGAATTTTTTGTTGCAATTCGATCTGTATAGATAAAAGTTAGTAATCTCTTTGACCATATTTCATGTTCTTGCAAGGCTGATAATGCAATATGAGGTGGATAAATTTTTAACATTTCATTGGAAAAAACTTTCATAACGAAACGAATAGTTCGTTAAATGTTATCATTTGAATGATTTCTGATTTTTATATAAAATAGCTTTTATCAAGCAGAATGGAGGAAAAAACCCTTTTCCCCTGAAATCTGAGAAATTTACGAAAGAACAAAAGCTTCTTCAGAACGTAGATTGGTGAGTTCAAAATAGAGAACACCAAAATTATCAAATAGCTCGTGCAGAAAGTCTTCTGAAAAATTGAAAAAAACCCAATTTGAAATTTTTGAAATCCAATCATAAGAATAAAATTTTTCAGTTACAAATTTTTCTTTATCCTCTCAATCATCTAAAAAATTTGTTTTACCAACCCTCCTTTCCTATCAAGGACAGTCAGCAACTTTTCTAGTGTTCGATTAAAAGGAAAAAAAATTGTTCTATTCGGTAATTAGAATAAAAATTTCATTCGTTACTTTCAAACGAAAAATATTTGAATTTTTTCCCTTAATATTTCAATCTCCAAAAAATATTTTATGGTCAAATGCTTGATCTCATTGGGATGTCTTTTCTCAGGAACGGACTGACCTGTCTTAAAAAGTCACCCTGTACAGCAGATAGGGGGTTTTTAGACTTCAGACTCTGATTTTGACAACTTTATCTTGAAAACGGATAACAAATATTTTTACAGGTTTTACAAATCCCACGGGTCGAGAATCAATATATTTCGACCTTAACTGACTCCAAAATGATAAATAAAACTAAGAAGACTTTTCCTCGTCCAAGTCTCTCCTTCCTTGTCCTTTCTTCAAAGATTACTCAATAAACATACAAAAAAGTCATAATAAAAGGAAAAAGCTCCCGCTCTTTGAGCAATTGGGCTTCAAATATTCTTCCAATCCTCAAGCTCTAAAGCCGTCTGTTATAGAAAATTCAGTTATGCATTTTGAAAAATCTCTCTTGTTAAAAAGAATTTGAATCTTTAATTTTTCGGGTATACCAGTTGAGTCCTGGAAAGGGGATAAAAACAAGGCTCAAGATGACTCCTCTCGTGCTTCAACTTCTTTTCAGGGCCCCTTCATGGCAAGGCACCTGCCTATTAACTTTTTACTGTGGAAAAAATTATTTTTATGAATAGTTTCTCTTGTTCTTTTTTGTCTTATTTTCAAATTTTTTAAGTCGAACGACGTCATCTCGACGAAACTGTCATTTATAACTAGGAAATCCAAACACCAATCATTTTCAAACAACTTTCCTATTTATCTAGCTGTTTAAAATCTCAAGCAATTAAAACGTCTAATTTAAATTTTTACCTTCAGAAAAAGAATTTCTAAATTCGTTTCCATTTTTTTTTTACAACAAAAAGCGGACCTCTTTCAGACATTTTCATCACTAGCCCACTCGCATTCACTTCATCTCTCCTCTTTCTTCGCCCAGAAAAATTCTCTCTCCACAAAACACACATTCCTTATTTAAATTCCTTAACTAACCAATAACGGTTAATATTTCGTTTCAAATTTTCACTACTTAAAGGTCACAATCACAAAATTAACTTAATAATACATTTGATTGATGAAACTACATTTCTCTTTCCTTGTCATCCTGCTTGCGAGCACTCTGTGCTTCCAAGTACCCATTCCTTTTCACTCCTCCTTAACCTCCCTTCTAGGCTTATGCTATGAACTTAAACCCTAAACAGAATCCCCTCCAGATGAATCGTAAAGATCATGATCTAGATTCCAAATTTACCTTGTTTAGAAAACACTTTGGAAGCCCTTCAAGGCTATACTATGCCAAATGTTCTCCTCAATGAAGCTCTCTCCCTGACTACTTTCAGTTACAATGCTGAAAAGCCTGGAGCTGGAGCCACTATTGGCCTTCAATCTGTAGAAGATGGTATGTTGGCAATCTTCAAGAAACAACTTCCAATCTATCCTGCACCAAAAAGTCAAGACTTGGAGTCCGCGTTCAACAAAGCTGATAAAGATAAAGACGGAAGACTCACTCTCCCAGAATTCCGTTCTTTCTTGAGCATTTTCTTGAAGTCCTACAGAAACGGCATTCTCAACAATAAGCTTGCAAGCATCATCTTCAATGATTCAATCTTCCAAGACTTGTGGCAAGATGAGCAACGCTTGACATATATTGAGTCCCTCAAAGCTTCTTTCTTCAAATTCTTGAACATTGCTCTTCACGATAATGTTAGAAATCAAGTTGGCTCCGAATTATTCGGGACATTCGATGAAGATAAAAGTGGATCTATTTCATACAAAGAATTTAGAAACTTGATGAAAGATATTGAAAACTCTGAAATTGCAATTGCTACAGTTTTTGCCCTTGTTGATACTGATCACAATAGAGTTATTAATTTATCTGAATTCTTAAAAGCTCTTGAATATTACGCAATACTCTCAGTTGCTGATTCTGGATATCAAATTTCCAAAGAAACTGGAGTGGCTTCTAACTATAAAAATGTCTGGGATTTCTTACAAAGTGGAGCTAACCCTGAAGATGCTGCTCTTTTAACTCCTGCAATTGTTCAGTCAGCCTTTGCTAAAGCTGATTGCCCATGGTGGCGTAATGGTGTTTTGAATCAGATTGAATGGAAGGTCTTTGCTACAGAATTGATTAGAGCTTGGAAAGAAAAAATTGATGATGCAGAAACTGTCCCTCCTGTAACTGAAACAGAAACCGAGGAAACCGAAACCGAAACTGAGGAACCTGAAACGGAGACCGAAGAACCTGAAACCGAAACTGAGGAACCTGAAACAGAGACCGAGGAACCCGAAACCGAAACTGAGGAACCTGAAACAGAGACCGAAACTGAAGAGGACGAAGAAGAAGAAGCCGTCGAAGAAGAGGAAGAAGAAGAAGTCGTCGAAGAAGAGGAAGAAGAAGAGGTCGTCGAAGAAGAGGAAGAAGAAGAAGTCATCGAAGAAGAAGAAGAAGAAGAAGAGGAAGAAGAAGAGGTCGTCGAAGAAGAGGAAGAAGAAGAAGTCGTCGAAGAAGAAGAAGAAGAGGTTGTCGAAGAAGAGGAAGAAGAGGCCGTCGAAGAAGAGGAAGAAGAAGAAGTCGTCGAAGAAGAAGAAGAAGAAGAGGCCGTCGAAGAAGAGGAAGAAGAAGAAGTCGTCGAAGAAGAGGAAGAAGAAGAAGTCGTCGAAGAAGAAGAAGAAGAGGTTGTCGAAGAAGAGGAAGAAGAAGAAGTTGTCGAAGAAGAGGAAGAAGAAGAAGCCGTCGAAGAAGAGGAAGAAGAAGTTGTCGAAGAAGAGGAAGAAGAAGAGGCCGTCGAAGAAGAACCATATTCAGAAGTCCCTCCACCACTTTCGGAACCACCTACGAGAGAAATAGGACAGCTTGAAACTGTTGATTTTAATGGAGATGGAAAATCTGATTTTATTAGAAGACCCTTGACTTCAGATGACGCAGCTAATGCTTATATTTTCCTCTCGAATGGTGACGGAACTTTCGGAAAAGTTTTGTTCTCTGATACTTACTATATTCCTGAAGATAACACTGATATTTTCATTGGAGATTTCAATGCTGATGGAAAAACTGATATCTTTAGACGTAAGACTAATGATTGGGCTGATGGTACTGCTACTGCTCAAATCTTCTTCTCAAAGGGCGATGCCACCTTTGTCATTATCAACTTACCTGAATCTTATGACTTGGTGGGAACAAATTCTGCATTATCTTTTGGAGACTTCAACGGCGATGGTAAAACTGATTTCATTCGCCAACAAAAGAACGATGAAACTGTTCAAACTGCCACTGTTTACCTCTCCACGGGTGACGGTACTTTCACCTCTGTTTCAGTCGGAAATGCCGCTTCTCCTCTTCCTGCTGACTACACCAACATTATTGTTGGTGACTTTACTGGTGATGGCAACTTTGATTTCATCAGACAAGAAAAGGGCACTTGGGCCACCTCAGAAGATGTCAATACTGCTACTCTCTTTGTCTCCGCTGGTGATGGCACATTCACAACCATTGATCTTCCTTCAACTTTGAGCATTAAGGGATCTGATGTTCAATTGTTTGTTGGTGATTTTAATGGTGATGGAATAGATGATTTCCTTTCCCAACATCTCTTAACTGCAAGCACTGTCGTCCCTACTCTCTTCATTTCAGATGGAGCTGGTAACTTCGACACTCAATCCTTGAAAGGAAAAATGCTTGCCGCTGAAGCTGCCAATGTTTTCATTGGAAACTTTGATGGTGATTTAAGATATGATTTCCTTGTCCAACAACTTTCTGGAACTGCCAATCCTCAAGCATATTTATATCAATCTTCATCTGCCACAAAACCATATTATTACTATGCTTATCAATTGAAAACCTTTAATATTCCTGGAAATGGAACCAATTTGTACGTCGCCGATTTCAATGGAGATGGCAAATCTGATCTTCTCAGACAAGAAAAAGGCACATTAGACGATGATGACTCAACTACTGCAAGCATCCTGACCTCAAATGCAGTTGAAAAGAATCTGAAATATGATACCCAAGTTTCAGGAGCTACTGTATTCACTGTTATCAACCTTGATGAAAGCTATGATCTCAAGGGAGATGAATGCACTTTAGTTGTCACAAACTAGAACTTAAGCTCAAACTCTCAAGATTTATATAGAAATAACTTTTTATTATGATTCATGATAATGATATTTCCTGATAAAATAATATTGTATGTTTATGAAGCCACAACCTCGGTCTGTGGCAAAATCAAAGCATACTTTGTTTTTATATTTATCCAATTATTCTACTGAAGAAAAATAATCCTAATTTTCTGTCTCATCTCATTTTCCAAAAATCACTTCGAATAATTTCTTTGAGAGTGTGAGAATTTTGGTTTTTTCCATTTAAATCAATCTCAGAGTTTTTGATGCTCTTCAAAATCTCCAAGCAGTCCAAAAAACTTTTTTGCCCAATTTTTTCTGAACTTGGCTTGAACTTCACAAAACCTGAAAATCAAAAAACAAGCCACATCATTTTTTTCCTAAAGAAAATTCTGTTGTGTCCATTTTTTGGGACAAAAGTCTAAATTTTTCAAAAGGCTCAAAGGTCCTGATTTTTCGAGATTACCAGATATCTTCTCGCCAAAAGAAGAGTCCGTCCCGACAAAAGTTCTTATATGACATTTAATATAAACGGATAAAATATAAAGTCTATCGAATTTATAAAACCAAGTGTTCACCATAAATTTATGAAGACATATTTAATATACAATCAATCTTAGGGGCTAATGTTTTTGTGGTATTGGAGCGAGTGTTCAGGCCAGTTTTGTTGCGAATTTGTTTGCGAGAACATTTTTGAAAATTCCAAAGCAGAAGAAACATAGATATTAGGATCACGATCTATCTGCCAGTTTCAAAGAAAAATTTCATTTTCAAAAAAATTCTCTTTTTTTAAAAAACGGATAAATCTTGATTCGTTTAAAAAATACAAAATTAGAGTGAGGGTTTATAACGTATCTCAAAAACTTCAAAATTACAATAAAAAAAAATTCTTTCGTATTCAAAAATATCTACAGACCCTCCCATGCGAGTAGCCTCCCTTTCATTCATATCTCTGCTTCTAAGTATCCTACTTCTCCAGGTAACCTCTTTCCCAAACTCTCCTCTCAACATTTTCAAAGGCAGAATCCATGACAAAAAATTCCAACCAATTCTCACTTGCCAATGAAAGTACCTCTTCTTCTCCTCTCTTTTAACTTAACTCTCTCCTTAATAGAAAGCACAGCCAATCTCCTGACCTCTTTTGGTTTCCCAGGATTAGTTGAAAGTACTCAAATTCAAATTCTATCTTTGCTCAATCATCTTTTTAGCTTCTGGCACCCAAGACCAAACCCAAAAGATCGCTAATCTCTTTGCTTATTACATTGATGGAAGAGTCCTTCAAAACATCGTCTCCTCACTCTTCTACAGGGCTCAAACAAATAATGTCTTAACATATGATCAACTTCAAAATGTTTTGACTTATGAAGGAGTCGAAAAATCTCAACTTGACCGCCTTCTGAACCTCATTACCCTCGATCAACACAATATTGTTGACTATTCTGAGTTCAATCGCTTGGCTGATGTCATCTTCAATGAGGCTCTTTCTGTTGTTACTTGGATCTATATGACCAAGAACCCTATCATTAGCCCAACTGATAGAGTTGATGAAGAAAGTGTTGAAGATGCAATCCTGAAGCTCTTTAAGAAAATTGAACATTTATATCCTCCTCCCAGATGTGAGGAAATAGAATACCTCTTCGAACAAGTCGATAAAGATGGTGACGGAAAACTTGATATTGAAGAATTCCATCATCTTTTCAGTATCTTCCTGAAATACTACAAATCTGGCATTCAAAACAATGATTATGCTGGTATTATCATTGATGATGATTTTTATTCTCACAGTTCTGATTCTGATGAATCCAGCACTGAGACTGCAAGCGAGCCAACTGAGTATTCTTATGGTGGGCTTCCTGAAAGTAGTTCTGAATCTTCTGGATTCGTGACTGAGCCAACTTCTGATGATGCCACGGAAGGAACTGAGCCTTCTGGATCTGAAGCCACTGAATCCACACTTGCTAGTCCTGAAGGCACTGAAAGCTATGGTGAAACAGTCTCTGATCAAGAACCTGAAACTGAGTCTCCTGCCACAGAAGACGATACTTTTGGATTTAGCTACTATTACCCAAAGACTGAATCTGAATCTGAAACTGAAGCCACTGAATCCACCCCTTCTGGTATTGACGGTGCTGAAACTGAAACTGAATCTGAACCCGAAGTCACCGAATCCGCCCCTACTGCAACTGAAGGCGATACCTTCGGATTTAGCTATTATTATCCGGCTACAGAAGAGACTGAAGCTACTGAGGCTACTGAAGGAGCTGAAAGTTCCGGAACTGAAGTAACTGGTAGCCAAGGAACTGAAAGCGATGGAATCACCGAGGAAACAGAGGCTGTGGGCGAACCAGCTTCTTATTCTGAACCTTCTTCTGAGCCAGAGGCCACTGAAGCCACCGAATCCACCCCTACTGCAACTGAAGGTGATACCTTCGGATTTAGCTACTATTATCCTGCTACAGAAGAGACTAAAGCTACTGAGGCCACTGAGGCCACCTCTCCTGCAACAGAAGGTGATACTTTTGGATTTAGCTACTATTATCCTGCTACAGAAGAGACTGAAGCTACTGAGGCTACTGAAGGAGCTGAATCTTCTGAACCTGTGAGTGCACCAGCAGAAGAACCTGAAAGTTCTGAAACTGAGGTAACTGGTAGCCAAGGAACTGAAAGTGATGAAGCTACGGAAGAAACCAAGACTGTAAGCGAACCAGCTGAGAATTCTGAACCCGAGGCCACTGAAGCCACTGAATCCACCCCGCCTGCAACAGAAGGTGATACTTTTGGATTTAGCTGCTATTATCCTACTACAGAAGAGACTGAAGCTACTGAGGATGATGACGAACTAACTGAGCCGACTGGAGCTGCAGAGACTCAACAAGAGACTGAAAGTGAACCAACAGAAAACTCCGAACCTAGTGGAAATGAGGCCGCTGAGGAAACCGAAAGTCAAGAAGCTTCAGGAAAAACTGGAAATGAAGAAACTGAAGAGACTGAAAAGACTCAATCTGATGATGAGGACTCGGATGAATCTGATGAGGATTCTAACTCAGGTTACTCCTATCACTATTCCAGCTCTTCGAAAAGCAAATCAAAAGGAAAGTCGTCAAGCAACAAGAAATACACCTTTGGTAGCAACGCTTCGTCCAAATTCTCTTATAAGAGCAAGAGAAATTGATGGTAAAATTGAATAAATTACCTTCTTTGTCCTGCATAATGATTTTCAAAGTCTATTAAAATAATTTTATATTGTAAGCAGTGAAA
>Ga0182738_1005257_pt1 | contig 13931 bp, 10 predicted proteins | sample eDN5th30CBELigMG_FD_128876 | JGI IMG/M metagenome (GOLD analysis project Ga0182738, IMG submission 128876) | Enriched Miracle-Growth compost microbial communities from Emeryville, California, USA - eDNA 5th pass 30_C BE-Lig MG (version 2)... ...
AAACTCTCAAGATCTTATTCTTCCTCATAATAACTATGTGCTTTCTTGAAAAATCTCCATAAACTTTATCAGTCATACAATATCTCAATTATTTTTCGTTTTAATGTTGAAGTCGAAGTTGAAAAAACCTTTTTAATTTAACAATTTCTTCACTGTACCAAAATATTCTAAATAAAGAAACCTATGGTATCAACTTTGAATTGTTTAAAAATCATGAAAGATAGAAAGAGGTGATAAGGAAAAAAATTGTTCTTACAACAGTAGATTACTATTTTTGTGCAAAAGATAATTGAAATAACTCTCTCTCTTTGTCAAAAATTGAATTAAAATAAAAAGATGGGAGTGTTTAGTTCAAAGAATATTATTGCTATTGAAAATTTTAGTGTCAATCCTGCGGAAATTAGTCGACCCAGGAGATCTAAACTTGCCTGTAATCACTCTTAATCCCCATTGACATCTTATCCTTTCAAGATTCCCCAAAAAATAATTCTCAAAGTGAAAGATCTGAGGAAAATGCAGCCAAATTTGGAAAAAAGAGAGATTCTTTCTCTTATTTAAAGAGTAATCTTGTTGCCGAAGGCCACCAAAAAAATAGAGCCAGTTTCATCACCAAAGACTACCTCAAAGTAAACTTGATTTTTATTTCATACCATCTCACCTTCTCTTAGAAACTGCAAAATCATGAGAACCCATTCCAAGAAGTTGATATTGCGCTTGGAACGCCCCGGGTGCTCAAAAAGTATGTTTTCGATGAAATGAAATTGGGACAAGGAAAGTTTTCAGAGTTTGCTCTCGAAACTGTCAGAGATGAAAACGTTAATGGCAAAAACAAAGAAAAGGAAGACATTATGAAAGCATTCCTTCAGCACAAGGTGAATATGCTCAAAGAGGAGAAATCAAGACAAGCTGCTTCCAAAAATCAAGAAGCCTCTAGGTCTCCTCAGAGAGATGAGAAGCATTCTTCCAATGAGATACAAACAGAAAGTAATATTGGAACTGCCAGAAGATACTCCAAAACTTTCTATTTCCAAAACGACTTGAATTCAGCAAAGCCAGAAAAGAAGTCTCGTGAAAGTCTGAACAAACTCTCAAAAACTGGACTCTCCAAAAACGTCATCATCTTGGAAAGCATGGTCGAAAAGGAAGAATCCAGAAAAGGAACTATCACTCGGAAAGGTGGAAAGAAAAGGACGCTCGAAAACTTCTCCAGAAAACACTCAGAATTTGACAAAACTCAAATGCATAAAAATGTCTCTACAATGTCTAAGCCTACCAACCAAAAGAAGGTCTTGCTTGAGTCTGACGACGAGGATAATGCTTATGAAATGAAAGAAATTGAACCTCTTATGATTCTGGCTCATCAAAATGTCAAGCCTATTAAATATATTTTTAACCAAAAATACATGGGAGAAAAAATTACAGACAGTGACAAGAGGTTCTTGAACCCAAGACTTCCCAATCTTTTCAAAGATAAAAAAGCAGGCCAAACTGAACAAGTTGAAGACAACTATCCTGAAAATATCCAAATCAAAAAAGATTATGAAGTCCCTGCTCTCAATTCAAGCTTATTCCCTCGAGAAAATAAAGATACAAGCACCATCTCTCATCATAATGTCTCCCAAAATAAAGGAAAAAGTACTTTCCAAAAAATCTAATCCTGTTAATATATGTATAAATACTCTGTATTCTCTTTTTCCATCATCAAATCACTATGTATTAATTATTATTGTATTATTCAAAACCTAAAGTCACAAAGAAACCCACGGGAACTCACTTTATTTAGAATTTTTAGCTAGACTTAATGAATTCAAAGTCATGACTGGATTAGAGATAGAGCAAATATATATATTTATATTTCAATTCTATATACTCTCATACAGAATTAAAAGATTTTTTAGTGGTGGCCCAAATGAGGATCATCCCAGCTGAGGAAGTGGACGTGTCTGGATCTTTCAGCTTCTTGTGTTTGTTTATGATAGTGAGTGAGATAGTTATCATAGGTAGCAGGTTCAGTCTTTCCGAGCTTGCAAACATATTCTCTAATAGCGTCGTTGATGTTGTTAATTTCTTGGTAACTATCGATGTCGAAATCTCCGATGGGGTTAATGGGTTCAGTGGGGAGCTCGGTGTGGGTGGAGTGTCTCCAGTGGTATTCGATACCGGGAGTGTGCCATTGGTTAACGACAGCAACGATTTTCTTGCCGGGAGCTCTGTAGAGTTGATAGAATAAATCGAGATCTTTATGGTCAATCAAGATTTGCTTTTGGAAGGGAGCGTACTTTTCGAACAATTTAATCAACCAAGAGACTCTGTATTTATCAATGATTTCAGCAAAACCTTCACCTCCAGTAACATCCAAAAGACGGAAGAAATCTTGGTGTTCGGTTTCCCACTTCTTGTTGTGCAAAGCAAAGAAGTATCTCCAGATAAGAGGGACAACGTCGAATCTCTTTTCGGTTCTCAAGGCATAAAGAGTTCCGGGGTTGATTTCTTGACCACCAAAGATGACCTTGCTGTTTCCGGCCAAACCTTCTTCGATAGCGTATTTCATTTCGAGACCAGGGGTGAAAGGATGGAAATCAGAAGGGAAGCCTATTCGGATTAGCTTTAAATCACTCCAATAATAATTATCATACCAAACATTTGAGTAAGGACAAACATCCAAGGATAGAATCTCAACTTGAAGATCAAACTTCTTGGGTTATTTTCCATGTGCCATTCTTGGGTGTCACGGAGGACAGGGTTGTAAAGGTTCAATTCCTTTTGAGAATTGACATTTTTAAAATCCTTGATCAAGTTCCACCATCTCTCGTTAGTTTGGACGTAGACTGTATCGGGCTTTTCGTTTCTAATTATATCTCTGGTTCTCTTGGCCAACAAGGTTGAGGAGTTGGTTGTTCCGATCAAATATAACTCACGCTCGTTGCTGGGGTCCTTCAAGATAGTCAATGTGTTTTCAAAAGGAGTGGGTCTATAAAAGGTTGGCTTAACCAAGAGCAATACATCTTTCATACCTATTTCTGATTCTGTGATAAACATCAGAACAGTAGTTTTGGTTCTTCAAGAACCTATGAATGGGTCTGCCGATCATCGACATGGCGACGACTCTAGGGAAATCTTGTTATTATGTAAAAATTTAATTTATCAAACTTCAAAGCACTATGGACTTAGAATAATGTTCACAAAAATAAGAAACCTTTAAAAAAAAAATTCCTCGTAAACTCTTCCTACATCCAAATAAAAATCCAGCTACTCTCCCTCTTTACCATTCTTTCGTTGGGTTAGGTTGGGAAAAAAGATTTTCCTCCAAAAATATTACTCATATTATTCTGATAAATTTGATCCCAATATTTAATTAGAAAAATAATTAATTTGGATTTTTTTTTAAAGCAATTTTTTGAGAATGAACGAACGAAAAGCTTGGGGAAAATTTTTTTCATTTCATTCTCCTCAAAGAAATTCGAAATTCGAAATTAAAAAAAAATTTTTTTGGTCAATAATTTTTTCCATTCTCCCTCTCCCCACTCTCAGATTTCAAATGGATAAAAATTTTTTCTCAACATATTCTCAATATTTTCTCACCCTCTCAATGCTTGAAGATAAAATTCTTGACTACCTAAATTTGCTGGAATATCAGGAATTATTGCTGATTAAAAACATTGTGAATCTTTTCCTCATAAATTATTATTTATTTTGGATTTAGTGAAAATGATAAGAAAAGTTCTTCCCTTTGCTTCCAACTATTTAAAGAAGTCCAATTTGAAGAAATCAGTTTCAAGATTTACCAAAACTAGTCTTTTCTCAGCACAACTCAACAGTATTTTCTTACCTGTTTCAAAATACTTGACAAAACTCTCGATAGAAAACGCATTTGCAAGCCTTGCAACCACTTATAGTTTCAAATTCTCTACAAACAATGCCGGTCTTAACTTGAATAACAGTCCTCAAAGCTCCAATGTAAAATACATCTTTAGACTTGAGCTCAACCTGAAAGATTGTCGAAATTACAACAATTGACAGCTTCCAAAAAATCATGAAAGAGGCCACTAAACCTGTTGTCCTCGATTGTTATGCACAGTATAAAAATTTCCAAAGGTTTCTTCTTAAACAAATAGCTGGTGCGAACCTTGCAAAAAACTCACTCCTATTCTCGAAGATAAAGCCAGAGAAGCTGATGGAAAATGGATCTTGGCTAAATTTGATATTGACTCTATTCCTCAACTTGCAACTGCTTTAAAAGTAAAGAGAATAATCATTCCCCAAGATTAATTTTTTAGCTCAGAAGCGTTCCTACTGTCATCCTTATCCATAATGGAAATGCCATCGACAGTAAAAAAATTACAATATCTTTCGCCTCATAAAAAAATGTAGCTTTTGAAGGAATGCCTACTGATCAAGTTTTCGAAACATTCTTTGGAACTCTTGAAAAACTGTCTGGCTTAGGATATTCACCTGAACAACATCAAGTATTTTCTTTCCTTGGAAATTCTCAAACCCTCTAGGCTATCTTTAATGAAGCCATCGCTCACCTCAACAGCAAAAACTTTGCTGAAGCCATCAAGTTATTCAGACAAGTACCGTTGGTTAAAGTGATGTCACTCTAATATTTTCCAGCTTTTGGAATCAGAACATTGGATTGAAGTACATGGAGCTTTGACTACTGCTGCTCTCTGTAAAACTACTTCTCTTTGAGCAAGTTCTCTTATTTCTTAGCATTGGCTTACATCAGAAGTGGAGATAAAACCGCTTCTGTCCAAGCTTTACAAGACCTTAGCGCCAAATACGAACAAGACCTTGAACAAGAAGGAGTAATAATTACAGCATAGTTTTATTTTTCACATTTCCCCTCTAGGTTAAATCACTTGTTGAAGAAGTTAAAAAGGAATTTGATCAAAAAGCTGCTGAAACCTCCAAACTTGAGGAAATGAAGTTGAGACTTGAAAGTGATCCTGCAAACAATGATCTCAGAGTCGAAATTGCTCAATATGCTATTGACAATGGTTCTTATGAACAAGCTATTGAAACATTATTGGACGTAAGAAAGAAGATCTTCCGTTTTTATTTAAACATTATCCGTTAGATTATGAAAATCGATAGAAACTTCAAAGACAAAATTGCTAATAAATTGTTGTTAGATATTTTTGCTAAACTTGGAGCCACAAACCCTCTTGTTATCCAAGGAAGAAAGAAAATGCAAAGAATTCTCTTTTAAATAAATCTCCACGCTCCGTTCTGGATTGTATTTCTCCCTATTTTATTGTCTATATATCTATAAAATTTTACAATTCAAAAAACATTAACAAAATTCTCTTTTCACATATTCATCGTCTAAAGCTTGGATAAATAAATTTTTCCACTATAAAATTTCAGCAAATCTTTATACCGACCTTAGATAAAATTTATCATGAACAGAGGAATAGGAATTACCAAATCTCTTTCTTCCAAAAAGTTACACGAGCTGAATCTTCAAAACATCAAAAGAAAGAATCAGTTTAGACACTTTGATGCTTATCAGTTTTCTCGATTTCCGCTTCATTTTCTCACTCACTCTCTTTTCCTAGAAATACGGAATATCAAGATTATGCAACTCATTATAGAGAATTTACCGTCTCAGGAAACAACTGCAGAGTAGTCGGAACCAGTCCAAATGATATTTCTAGTGCCCAAGTTGTCATTACAGTCTTGGACGAATATCAACCTGAAGTAATCAGAATCTCGATTAATCAATCAACAATTTAGGTTGTTCTTCTTGGAGAAAAGAATCGCAATGATTTTGAAGAAATGAGATTGAGTATATTTGTCAAAACTATTTTAAATTTCTCACCCATCTCCTCTAGAGGATGAAAAATATGAGAATAAGCCAGTTTTACATGAAGGAACAGAAAACCTTTATGCGAAAAAACTCTATACCAAATTCTTTATGAAACAACTCCCAAAAGATATGGATTATTTCTTGATTCCCAAAGAAGATATCATCTACCAAGCTAATCCAGTCGAAAGAAGAATACACATTGATGTATCCATTGGAATTTTTACTTCTAAATTAATCTCCTCAGGACTATGCTTCTGCAGCTCATTTTGTCCACAAAACAAATAATATCGCACTACTCTTTGCTAAACCTGAAACTACTCTTCACCTTGAAGATCTTGCTTTGAGATTCAGTCTTGAAGATCTTCAAAAAATGTTTTTCCAAAGTCTTGATGTCACCACTGAAAGGTTCCAAACTGATGATGCTTTTCCTCATACCGACAATTATAATATCATGATGGCTTTTAGAGAATTAACCAAAGAAACTCATAAAGATACCTTATATGGGTAATTACTCCAAAATCAATCTCACTCCATTATTCTTAGAAAAGCTCTGGCTTATCAAGCCGCTTTGCTCAAACAATGCTCCAGAAATTATAAAAAATCAATCCTTGTCACCAACAATATTTTCCCCTCTGAAATCGAACAACTTAGGTACCTTTTCATCTCACTCACTCTAAACATTGCCAAGTCAAGAGCCAGCGTTACCAGAGTATGATGAAATATTTAGAACTTATTTGAAAGATGGGAATAAACCAAAAATTCAAACTTCAAATGTTGAAGAATCATGGAAGAATGATGCTGATAGAGACAAAATTAGAGAAATTCTTGCTCTCTCCAAAAGCCACTTCAACTTCCAAAAAGAAAAGGATCTCTATGAGAATATCAAGCACTTGAATCCACGAGAAGTCATGGAGAAGTTTGTCATTCTCAACCATATGATCGACAATGAACAAAGAATGTATCTCATGGCTGACCAAAATCCTTTCAGCATTACCATTTTTGCTCAACTCTTCGAAACATACAGTCAAGACGAATTGATGAGTCTTTATATGGACCTTAATGTCAAATATTCTATGGAATTCCACAAATTCCAAAATTCTGAAATCAAAAGAATCGCCACCTACACTAGTCAAGCTGGAAGAGCAAAACTCCATAAATGTAATTAACAGAAAAAGCTTCCATTTATTTTGATAGATGATGATGAGATTAAAAAGATTGATGTGAGAAGAGAGAAGTATGGATATAAATTCCAAGTGGGTATCACTCAAAAAATCAAAGAAATCTCCATTGCCCACAACTTGATAAAAGAACAAATCCTCAGAAATATCAAAATGAGAGCTGATTCAGGTACCGTCCGAGTATATTCACCCTAGTGTTATCCCTTAGGCATTCCCCAAACGAGTACTTTGTTACATCTCAAAAATATTGAAAAAGGTCATTTTACAAGACATAACAAGGAAGTTTATAAAGAATTATTGGTTGAAGCAAACTCTCAACTTCAGCTATTGAAACTTCCAAATGAATTCAAAAAATACGCTGAATCCATTAAGGAAGCAACCATCAGGAATCTGGAAGCTTCGACACAAAAGTCTCTTGATGAGATCGTCACTGACCTGGCCAATAAACAAAATCCTTTCTTGGAACAAGGTGGTGTTCTGAAGCAACTTAGTGGAAATGCACCTGCTGAACAGAAAGTAATGAGTGAACAAAAGAAACAAAAAATCATGCAAAAATTATCCGAATTCAAGAGAGACGATGAAGCTTCAGCTCACAGTGAAATTTGGTTCAACTCAATTAATCAAATCCTTGGTCAGTCAGGAGATCGTCAAGAAAACTTTATCAACTCAGTCATTCTTGGCGATGAAAAAGATGCTCCTTTTGAGTTTAGCAAAATGTCTTTTGAACAACTCAAAGAAATTGGCGCTGAAGTCGTTGCAGACCTTGATCTTAAGATTGGCGAAGATGGTAGAATAAATTACGATAAAGTACAAGATGATCAAAAAGAAAACCTGAGAAAACTCAAAGAAATGCTCGCTGAAGTTGATGCTGAAGAAAATGAAGCTGATGAAGAATTATTTGATGATCAAAATCCCGAAGAAATTGCTGGTTTTGGAAAAGCCAAATTTTAAATTATTTGGGACTGAAATTTTTTGTGTTCTCAAAATGTATTATTTTTGTAATTATTCCTCTGAAAGAATCTCTTAATTTCAAAAACTCATCATCATTGTTTTACATCAATAAAAAATTAAAGTTTCTATCGAAATACAAAATTTATTAGATTTATTGGACTAAAGCTAAGGTGTGATCTCCTCCACAGGTGACAGCAACGACCTTCTTTCCTTTAAAACTTTCGACTTTTTGGGGAGTCACTCTATAAGATACAGTGCTTTCCAACATATCAGCTCTTCCAAGTTGACCTTCTCTACCTCTTCCAAACATATACAATTCTCCCTCAGTTGTCACAAATCCTGCATGAGATGATCCACAATCCACCGATGATATTTTCTTGTTAAATTCCAACATCTTGGGAGCCTTCAAATCATTCTTACTTCCATGTCCCAATTGTCCTTCCTTGATGGAAAAATATTGAAACAACAAATTTTCATAGACTTACATTTCCATAACCCCACGTGTAAAGTTTTCCTTTGTCAGAGATAGCGGCTCCAAAGTTTTCTCCACAAGTCATATCGACAATTTTTACACCATACAATGCCCTAATCAAATTATTATTTTCAAAAACTTCCAAGTCGGCTTACGTGATGTAAGAAGGAGTGTCAGTTGAATCACTACTGGAAATTCCAAGTTGTCCAAAATAGTTATTTCCCCATGCATAAATTTTACCGTCCTGAGCAGTCACAATTAGATCCTCCAAGACAAAAGTATCTTACCTGAGTCAAAGCATAGTTAAAATCAGAGCCGGCGGCGATTTTAACAACTTTTTTATCATTGAAAAATTCAACCTTTTTGGGGAGTGGATTATCTTGGGTTGCCGCATATCCAAGAGCTCCGCTTCTATATCCACCCCAAGTATAAACCTCATTCTTTGATGTCAAAGCAATCTATCAATGAAATTATTCAAATTTCGAACCAAATCGAACTGTATGTTTTATTCCACAGGCAACTTGAACACATTTTTGATCTTTTAATTCTCCTTCAACCATACCAGGCAACTGGATGGCACTTGCGAGATTATCTTTTGGGTTATAACTCTTTTTGCTTGGGCCTGCGTTTGATTTGACTCCTCTTCCCAAAACTCCATGATCTTGGTTTCCCCATGTATATCTTTTGAAGATCAGAAACAGCACCACCCAAGAGACTCTTACATTTTCCCATACTCATTGATGGCAGCCATATGATATTTTCCGCAGCCAATTTGAGTAAAAGTTTGATCGGCCAAACTTTCAAGTAAAGCTGGAAGACTCACATTTGTCGATGGAGTATTGAAATGGCCAAGAGCTCCTGTCTTGCCTGAGCCCCAAGTAAAAATTCTCCCATCTTGACTCAATGCAGCACTCAAACCAGGCTTGGCTGAAATTGCTGCAATTTTAATATTCTCAAGGGCCTCAACTCTTTCGGGAAGGGGCTTTGTCACATCTGAACCAAGACCCAACTGTCCATATTGATTTCCTCCCCATGAATACAATTGTCCTATTCTCTTAAATCAGGCTATCTCGAAAATTACCTGTTTGTTCCTCTGGCACACCGTCATCCGAGCAGAATGTCTCCTTTGTCATGTAAAGCCCATACAGAGAGAGTAAAAGACTGATGTTATATCTTGTCAATGCATTTTTGCCATCTAGAATTTTACTTTCACCCCAAAACAAAGGTTACATGAGAATAAAGGAGCTTGACCTTCTTTCAAATTGAAAGAGTGCTTTCTATTTATTAATATACATCAAAGTGCAGGTTACTTGAGGTGAGCAGAAACTGTGTTCTTGCAAAGATTTAGTGCCAAAAAACACTTTTGCATCTTATCTTAAACAGCGAGCAAAGAATAAATTTTATACTTAAAAAAATTTCCTCGCGAAAAAATTTTATTTCTTTCTTTAGAGTCTCTAAATTCCAGCAACCAAAAAATATACTGTTGTTGCTATGCACTTTGAGAAGTTTTTTTACAGAACAATATGAATTACATTAAATAATACAACATATTTTTAGAGCCAAGAGGAGCTTTCGGAATTTTCTTCACTATTTTTAGATTGACTTTGGAGCAATGTGTTTGGATCAGCCAAAAAAACAAATTCTCCGTCAAATGAGCCACAGAAAATATATTTTCGATCCTTTGAAACTGTAATTGAATAAATTGGATTGTTTGGTGATATTTCAAACTTCCTTTTCAAGTCCAAAAACGGCAAATCTCTCACATACAACTCTCCCTTCTCATTACCATAAACCAATAATTCCAAGGAGTTCAAATCCTTCAAAACCACTCCAGACAAAACATATCTTGAAGATTCCACAATTGACTCAAGGAATCTGCCATTTATTGAGTAACTATATAATGTGCTATTCTGACTTGAGAAAAACACAATACAAGGTAATGGTGAAGCACTCATGTTCACCTTGAAAATTTTAGTCCAACAAAAGTGAATTATATTACCATGGAAATTGAAAGATTCTGAGGATGATGAATTGTTCTAAAGGTTTTGCCCGAAATTGAATGATACAGATTAATTTTCCCATCGTCACTTGCTGTTGCAAATAATCCCAACTCTTCTGATATCGAAATATTATTAATCTGATTGGAAATGAGTTCAAAGCCAAGTTAAATTCATTTACCTTTGCCGTATGGTCGAACAGTAAAGCTTTTAAACTTAATTTTTGAGTTTCTGACAAGATAATCCATACTGCGCACTCTCCAGACTTGGTACCTATTATTGATTCAGAATCTTTCCAACCAAATAAGCTCAAACCTGTCACTAAAAATGTGTTATCGTTTGCTGCTGTTATTGCTGTGATTGTATCGGAATGGTAATAATATGAATCAAGAATCATATCTCTTTCAACTGAAAACAGAGTTAATCTTCCATCCCAATATCCACCAGCTGCTATTATCTTTCCAGAATCGAGAAATGTATATGGGTGAGAAGTGTAAACAACAGAAGGATCGATGTTATCAAAGTAATCAACTAAAATAATTAATCAAAAGATTTCCAGAAATTTACATTTGCGTTTGTTGAATTTGACAGCTTTTTCTTTTTCGATGCCAAATTTGAAAGCAGTAGTATTATTGATATCAACACTGACAGGAGAAGCCCAATACTTGAAATAGCTCAATTTACCATTTTCCCTTAATCCAACGACCTGAGTGTCGCCAACTCCTTTGAGCTTGATTAAACTGATCCCATTATTTGTGAGAACTGTTGGGAAAGTACTCTCTGGGTTTCTTTCAAGCTTCTTTTCAAAAGATTTGTAAACTCTGAAACTTCCCAAGGTTTCTGAAAGGGGTCTCAAGAAATGAGGGGCTGCCAAGGGATATCTTTGGGGGTGAGGCTTGTTAAACAATTGTAAGGGTGTTTGACCGAAATGCACAATCTGAGCCTCATATGAGGTCTTGGTTACTGGATCTGTGACAGTATCAAGATTAATGCTATCCTCATAAGTCATGTAATAAAACATATTAAGAGCCTTTTCGGCTTCCTTTCCAGAGTTTTTATAGCCAAAAATCAAGTCAATCCAATTGTGTAAAGCCCTTGAAACAAATTCGGATTCTAAAGCTGTTCTCATCATTGTCACAAATCTATAAGGACTCTGCCCACACCACTTTGGCGTTGTTACATGATGAACTCGATATCCACTTTGTGTCACACCAAAATCTAATTTCTCTTTGTTTGCTAAAAAGTCTGGCAAGCAAAAGAATTCAGGGACAAGTTCTCTCACGTCTGAAATTTCTTCTGTCGCTCCTTTAAACGATTCTTCTAACGAATGGAACAGCCTGTCAGGAAGATCGAATTTTCCACTCTGAAGTTGAATGGCACCGAGAGTATAGGGAGCAAGTCTGATCAAGAATTGTAAAATAATTGCTGGGCTTGAATAGTGGCTTCCAAAATGGAATTGTGACACTGGATTGAAAGGATCCACATTCTGGAAACGATCAAGGAAAGTCTGAATTCTTTCTTGGCTTCCCATAGCTCCCATCGTTTTGCTCAAGTCTCTGAAACAAGAGCTGTCATTAAAATCAATGGTGGTTGAAGAAAAGTCATTTAAAATCCATGGGAACACTGGGTATTGGGTGAGATCTTTGTAACTTCTGCTTGCAAGAGCATTCAACTGGATCAAGTATTCAAAGTTTGATATCTCATGGTTCATCCACCTCTTCGTTAGACTTGACTTTTCAAGAATCTTTCTTGTTTCAAATGAGCCATAATATATCAAATTATAGCATTCCATCTTTCTCATCTTGGCAAACATAAAAAGAAGATCTTCAATTCCACCATCAGGGAAGTTGAAAAACAGGGTTGATCCATCAATTAAAAATATCTCAAGAGCTGTTTTTCTGTAAATATATCGTCTTCTTTGAATCTCTCGAATCCATCCAAGAGGCCATTCTTTAGAAATTTCTCGATGGCTTGGCAATGAATGTTTCATAAAAGCAATATGGCTTTCTTGCTGATCTAACCCTTCCAAAACAAACCTGGGTGAAAGATTGAATGAGAAAAAGAAGATTCAAAAAGTGTACTTTAAGGTGTGCTGAGTCAGTTGTAAATAACCTTGTCTGATTGTGAGAGATTTGATCCATTGACACTTCTGGATAAAAATATCTTCTTCTTTTGGAGGCAAAGATTTCATCATCATCGTCGTGAACTTGCTTGCATCCTCAATATTCACAGGAAGGACTAAAACAGAGTTAACAAAAACTTCTCCCTCCTCAAATCATACTGAGTTTTTTGTTCACGTTTTCATTTTTTTCCTGAGAAAGATTGGAACTGGAAATTTCAATTTTCTTTCTCAAAGACATCATCACTGGACTCAAAAGTTCTTTTTTGTATTTTTGTAAATCTATCAAAGTCATGTTTTTCTTGAAGAATATGGATGAATTCAAAGAGTTGATAATATTAAACATATCTGTGCCATTATTCTCCAAAACCTGATGGTGCTCTTTGACATACTCTGGCTCAAGTAATTTCACCTTTAGAAACACCCTTGCTCTGCTTCTTGTCTCATATTTCGCAATCTTGTGAGAAAAGAGCTTATTCTCACTCATATTGGCATAACTTTCATTCTCTAAAGAGAACTTGTAATCTTGTTGATCATAAAAGTCTGGATGAGTCCATTGTCCAATGAAAATTCTTTGTTTCTTCCAGATTTTCCTCCAAGAATTTTTCGCAGATCGCGCATCCTCCTCTTCTTTTGCGAGAACAATTTGTCTTTGGTAAGTTTCTTGTTCATAGATTTCTGTGGCATTATCAATCACTTGAACTTCAATAGTCTTTCCAACCTGCTCTCGGGCCTTCTCTTGGGCGACTATCAGCGAAATCTGCTCGTAAGCTTGGTCTTGGATCTTTTTATAAATTTGGTTGTTCATTGTGTAAAAAGATCCACCATAGAATTCACTAATCAGTTTATTGGACTTTTCGTTCTGACTTAAAGCCGATTTCCACTCATCACTCAAGATGAATCTATCCAAATATGCAAAATCTTCCAGCTTCATTGCTCTAATAAACTGAGTGTTGATTAGGGATTCCTTATTATGGATTATGTAATTCAAAGTCAAATCGAAAGTTATCAGTGTAAAATTCTTCCTGACTCCTCCTTCTCTTGAAGGACTGCCTTGCAATAATCCTCGAGTTTCTGGAGAGTAACTAAAGTTGCCTGTTTTTCTGCTCAGATAATCAACTTCACATAAGAGATGCATAAAAATCCTCTTTAAAGTAGCTAAAATAACCATTTTGATTTTTTCAGGCTGAACAACAGAGTAAAGCTCAGAGAAAAATTTCAGCACCTTCAAAACACTTGCAATCAAGAAATTATGTTGTTTCTGATCAATAAGTTTTTCTTCAGCATTCTCACAGGCTATCAAAATAAACTTGGTGAGTTGCTCTATCTCTCTGCACACAAACACAACAGAACTCTCAACCCCATTCTTTGCCATATCTTCCAGATAGCAAGCCAACATTTG
>Ga0182738_1005258_pt1 | contig 13925 bp, 15 predicted proteins | sample eDN5th30CBELigMG_FD_128876 | JGI IMG/M metagenome (GOLD analysis project Ga0182738, IMG submission 128876) | Enriched Miracle-Growth compost microbial communities from Emeryville, California, USA - eDNA 5th pass 30_C BE-Lig MG (version 2)... ...
CGCAAAGCCGCGCCCCATTTTCTCGACATGAAGATTATTGAGCCCGAGATACATCTCGTTCAGTGCGGTGATTTCGAGTTCGCCCCGCGCCGATGGCCGAACGCTGGCGGCCATGTCAATCACCCGGTGGTCGTAGAAATAAAGGCCGGTGACAGCCCAATTCGATTTCGGCTGCTTGGGCTTTTCTTCGATTGATTTCGCAAACCCGGCATCGTCGAATGTCACGACTCCGTAGCGCTCGGGATCTGCAACTTGATATGCGAAGATCGTGGCGCCCTCGGGCCGGGCGGCTGCTGTCCGCACCATTCCGCCAAGTCCGTGACCATAGAAGATGTTGTCGCCGAGAACCAAAGCGCAGCGATCGTTACCGATGAAATCGCGGCCGATAATGAATGCTTGTGCGAGTCCGGCTGGCGTCGGCTGCACAGCGTAGGAGAGCCGAATTCCAAATTGAGCGCCGTCGCCGAGCAGGGATTGAAAAAGGTGCTGATCGTGCGGCGTGGTGATGATCAGGATGTCGCGAATACCGGCCAGCATCAACGTCGAGAGCGGATAATAAATCATCGGCTTGTCGTAGACGGGGAGCAATTGCTTCGAGATCGCGAGGGTCAGGGGATAGAGGCGTGTGCCGCTTCCGCCTGCGAGGATGATGCCTTTGATGCCGCTCATTGTATTGCTCCGCCGCGATCTTCGCGTGTGGATTTGCTGTCGTTATGTCCGATGCACTGGTCGAGACAATGGGCGAGCGCGGATTGCCAATCCGGGAGTTCTGCTCCGTACACAGTCTTGAACTTTTGCGTGGACAGAACCGAATAGGCCGGCCGCGCCGCCTTTACCGGATAGTCCTTCGCTTTAATTGGATGCACCGGGATATGCGCCGCGCCGCGTTCTTTTGCGCCGTCCATAATCGCTTGCGCGAAGTGAAACCAGGTCGTGGCGCCGCCGCCGGTAGCATGAAAGACGCCATACAGGTCTTGCCGGTTCGGGTCGGCATCAAGCTGGACAAGAATGCGGCGCACGGCGCCGGCGAGATCGTCCGCCAGGGTCGGCGCGCCATATTGATCGTCGACGACGCGAACGAATGGACGTTCATTGGCAAGACGAAGCATCGTTCTCACGAAGTTGCTTCCCGTCGCTCCGTAAACCCACGCCGTGCGCAAGATGACGTGACGCGAATTGGCGCGCACGACGCAGCGTTCGCCTTCGAGTTTCGTACGGCCATAGACGCTCAGCGGGTTCGGCGGATCGGTTTCGAGATAGGGCGAGGTCTTGCGGCCATCGAAAACGTAATCCGTTGAGAAATGAATGATTGGCGCGCCGATCTGCGCGGCCACTTCCGCTACGCTCTGCGCGCCAACGACGTTCACCGATTGAGCTAACCCCGGTTCATCCTCGGCGATGTCGACGGCGGTATACGCGGCCGGATTGATGACGGCGTCCGGTTGCGCCGCGCGGATCGCGGCCTTCAGGCTCTGCGGCTCGCCGAGGTCAGCATCGGGCCGCCCAATCGTTACGAGATCGTATTCGGACGCGAGTGTCGTTTGCAGGGCCCGGCTCACCTGGCCATTGCGGCCGATGATGGCAATTCGCTTTCGTGCCGGCCTCACGCGACGTTTTCCGCCGGTCTCGCGGCAGCCACGTTCCTTGCCTCGGAGGTCAGAAGGCCGAGCCGGGCGCCCGAATAAACCCGTTCGCGGAGCGGCCGCCACCACGTTTCATTGTCCAGATACCAGCGAACGGTCGCCGCAATGCCCGAGGCAAACGATTGTTTTGCGCGCCAGCCAAGACCCGATTCAATCTTCGATGGATCGATCGCATAGCGGCGATCGTGGCCGGGGCGATCCTCGACGTGTGTGATGAGCTGACGTCGTGGACGGAATGAAGGGCGGAGCGCATCGATCGCATCGCAAATGTGCTCCACGACGGTGATGTTTTCCATCGGGGCGCGTCCGCCGATGTTGTAGGTTTCGCCGATGAGGCCGTGTTCAACGATTTGCGCCAGTGCGGCAACGTGGTCATCGACAAAGAGCCAGTCGCGCACCTGGCGTCCGTCGCCATAGATCGGCAGCGGTTTCCCGTCGATCGCATTCAGGATGATGAGCGGGACGAGCTTTTCGGGAAATTGGTAGGGCCCGTAATTGTTGGAGCAGTTGCTGATCACCGTAGGCAAGCCGTACGTCGCGTGCCAGGCGGCGACCAAATGGTCCGCCGACGCCTTACTGGCGGAATAGGGCGAGCGCGGATCGTAAGCCGTCGTTTCTACGAAGAACTCGCCAGGGCCGAGACTGCCATAGACTTCGTCCGTCGATACATGAAGGAAACGAAAGCCGCTTCGTACCGTATCCGGAAGACTTGACCAGTAGCGTCGCGCGGCTTCGAGCAGGACGTGCGTGCCGACGATATTGGCTCTGATGAATTCGGCAGAGCCGTTGATCGAGCGATCGACATGCGTCTCGGCCGCGAGATGCAAGACCGCGTCTGGTCTGCATTCGGCGAAGACAGCCTCCATTGCTGCCGCATCGCAAATATCGGCGTGAATGAAGCGATAATTCTGGTGATCGGCGACCGGCGTCAGTGACTCGAGGTTGGCCGCATAGGTTAGCTTGTCGACATTGGTGACGTGCCAACCACGTTGCAGTACCAGATGGCGAACCAACGCCGACCCGATGAAGCCCGCGCCGCCCGTGATGATCACTCGCATACGCGTCCCCCCCAAGAAATCGCGTTTGTCCTAGAACGCTATATCCGTATTCGCGAGCAGAGGTAACTGCGAATCCTTGTCGGAGAGAATTGCGTCCGCCGCCTTGACCGGCCAGTCGATTGCAAGATCGGGATCGGACCAGAGCAGACCGCCTTCGGCGTGCGGCGCATAGAAATTCGATGCTTTGTAAATAACCTCCGTGTCGGGCTCCAGCGTGCAAAAGCCGTGGGCGAATCCGATGGGCACGTAGAGTTGTTCCCAATTTTCTCGTGAAAGCTCGATGGCAACGTGGCGGCCATACGTGGGCGAGGATCGGCGCAAATCGACGGCCACATCGAATATTCGTCCGCGAACGACCCTGACCAGTTTGGCCTGACCATGCGGCTCAGTCTGAAAATGCAAACCACGAATTGTGCCGGCATGGACGGATACAGAGACGTTGTCTTGAACGAAATGATCCTCGATCCCGGCATCTTTCATGGCGCGGGCGTTATAGACCTCCGACAGGAATCCGCGTCGATCGTCAAAACGGCGCGGGACAATGAGCTTCAATCCCGCAATCTCAAGCTCCGAAATTTGCATAGCTTCGCCGCACATTGATTCGATGAATGGTTTCCGTGGCCTGGATTGGCGTTCTGAGCGCCGAGCGTCAATCGGAAGTTCGGCGTTGCCGGCTGGCAGTGGAGCGAGCGTGCTTTCTCTGTCGCGGAATTCGGGCCGATGTTTTCCGCGCCGAGGGCGAAGCGGGAACAAGCTGCCGGGGATGCGTGTTCATATGTGAAGTTTCAAGGAAATCGGTAGATGCCGCTCGTGGCTAATTCCCTTCGCACCATTTCGGCGGCGCTTATCGTGGCTGCGATTTTGATTGCGACCCTTGTCCTTGGGCGGTCGATTCTGGTCCCGCTCGCGGTATCGGTCATAGGCTGCTTCATATTGGTGCCCGTTGTTCGCTGGCTGGAGCGGCATTCCTTTCCCGAGTGGCTGGCTGTTTCATCGGTGATCGTTCTCGTTACCGGTCTGCTGCTCGCGGCTTCGGTGGCGCTCAGCTCGCAGCTTCTTTCTCTTGCGGCCGAACTTCCGGATTATCGATCGAACGTGGTGGAGAAAGTTCACGCGGTGGTCGGCAGTTCGGTGCCGACGGGCGTCGTCAGCCGGGCAATAGATGCCGTCGAAACGTATCAGCAGATGATCAACCGGGAACTCAAGCTGGGGTTTGAAGATACGCGGACGGTGACATCCGCGGAGTCCGCCGCGAAGCCTGAATCTAAAGTGGTTGTCGAGAAGGACACCGGATCGGGCGCCTGGCGCGGCATCGAAATTCTTGCCGAACCGCTGACCCAGGCGGCGCTGACGTTTCTTTTTACCCTGTTCCTGCTGATGCAATACAAAGATCTCCGGGACCGCGTTGTCCGCGTTTTCGGGACGGACAACATGACTGAGACGACCGCGGCAATGTCGGACGCGGGCGAGCGTCTTTCGGCGCTTTTTACCGGCCAGGTCATTCTCAACGCATCGTTCGGCATTTTCGTCGGTTGCGCCTTGCTCATCATCGGAGTTCCCAACGCTCCGCTGTGGGGCGTCGTCGCTTTCGTTATGCGCTTCGTACCGTTCATCGGATCGTATGTGGCGGCCATTCCACCGATTTTGTTGGCGGCGGCTGTTGATCCGGGATGGACGAAAACGCTCTGGACGCTCGCCGTCTTCGTCATCGCCGAGCCCATCATGGGGCAAGTGATCGAACCCTTCTTTCTCGGTAAGCGCGCCGGCCTTTCGCCCTTTGCGATGGTGATCGCGGCGAGCTTTTGGACCTTGCTTTGGGGGCCGGTGGGGCTTGTGCTGGCGGCGCCGCTGACGCTCGTTATGGTCGTTCTCGGGAAATACATCCCCAACCTTGAATTCGTATCGGTGCTGCTTGGAGACGAGCCGCCACTTTCCGAGCAGCACGAGTTCTACCATCGCCTTCTTTCCGGCGATTCCTTCGAGGCCATCGAGCAGATCGAAGAGGAGACCGAGGACTCCTCCTCGGAGGCTGTGTTGGACCGGCTGGTATTTCCGGCCCTAAGCCTCGCGGTCACCGATCGGCGCCGCGGACGTCTCGATGCCGAGGCGTTCAAAGAGCTTGAAGAAACCATTGAGGAGGTATCGTCGGAAACCTTCCCGCTGAGCGATGTCGATAATGCCCCTGTGCTGATCATTCCCATACGTGGAGCATTCGATATCGTAGCGGCGCGGTTCGCCGTCGGCGCAATTAACGCGAAAAAGCCGCGCGCCGCGCGTGCAATCCTCAGTTCCTCCGGTTTGACGGCGTTGTCGAGCGTCGACCAGCACAGTGACGCGCCGCCAAGTCGCGTGGTTTTTGTGACGATTGTCGGGATCGCGGAGAAGACCTTCGCATTCCTGGTCAGAAAAGCCGCCGAAAAATTCAACGGTGCTCAGATCTGGAAATTGGACCTGACCAAATCCTCGCGCAGCATTTCGGATGGTCTGCCGACGAACGATAATTCTCAGACGTTCAATCGATTAACCGATTTGATGATGGCGCTGAATTCGACCCTTGAAGCCTCGTCGCACGCGTCTAGCCCAGTCCAGGTAGAGCCAGGTGCCGACTATCGGCGGGCGTTGCCACAGACCAGCTAGGTGCAGCCCTCGCCGGCCCAGCAAGCCGGAACAAAGCGCGAGGGCCCAGAGTTGATTGAGAGCGCAATTCTGGCAGGCGATTTTCAGAAAGGTAGACTATGGCACGTCAAGAGCCGGGGACAGGCAGCGGGGCGGATGAACTTGTTGATCGGGTTGCGGAAGCCGGAGCGCGGGTTGCAGACGCGGCTGGGCGTGCAGCAGCGCATGTCGAAGCAACGCGTGATGACCTTTTGGAGCAGGGCGCCGAGCTTCGTGCCAACGTTGAGAAAGTTGGAAAGAATTTTTCGAAAGCGCTCGATAAGTCGGTCGCTGAGCAACCGATGACGACGCTGGGCCTCGCCGTGGCGATGGGCTTCGTACTCGGTGCTCTGTGGAAGGCCTAACGGCAGGAACAGTAGATGTTTGCGAGCTTATTCAAACGTGCCGAACAAAGCGTCGACTCGGCCATTGGCGATCTTGGAAACCGGATCATCATCACTCTTCCGTTCCTGGCGGCGCTCGGATTTGGAGCCGCGAGCCTGACCCTTTATCTGACCCGGCTCTACGGTTCGGAACTCGGCACTCTTCTTGTCGCGGTCGCTTTCTGTCTTCTTGGGTTTGCGATCGCGATCGTCGTGCGCTTGAGAAAGCATTCGCATGACAACAATTCAAACGGAGAAGAGGAAGCCGCTACAGCGGAGGAGAGCGCAACGGCGACGACGCAACAATCCATGTTCGATGACGATACCGTCATGGCCGTCATGTCATCGGCTGCTCCCATCATCGTCCCGGCGATCCTACGCACCGGCTTGAAGAATTGGCCAATCTTGCTCGCCGCCGCCGCCGGTCTGTACGTCGCCAGCAGGTCCGATCAGACGGGGGCATCATCCGCCCCTACACCCCCATCATCTTGAGGTGATACCAACATGCCTACGACCACTTCCCAGAATAATGCAGATTCCAATCGGCGCCAAAACGGCTCCGGCGTCGGAGACAAACTCGAGCGCTCGGCGCGTGAGGGGATGGACATCCTGAAGGAAAATCCCGTCCTCGCGCTCGTCGCGGTCGGTGTGGTGGGATTTGCCATTGGGACGCTCGCCGGCCGTTCGTCGGTCAGAAAGCGCGGTCTGCTCGAATCGCACATGGATTCGCTTCATCGCGCCGTTGACGCCGCTCGGTCCGGCACAGCCGACACGGTCAGTCACTGGAGCAAGATTTTGCGGGACGAAGGTTTGTCGGCTGATCAGCTTCCGAGCCGCGTCAAGCAGCAAATCCGCCGGCTCATTGCGAGCGCTTCGTAAGGACGCGCGCCTCACCGGTGCGCGCGTCTTTAGCGATCGAACAGGATGGTCAGCAGTAAGGACGAGTCTTCGATCCCAACAACCGCGTGCCTTTCTCCTCCGTCGAGGTAGATCCACTGACCGGCCGGCAATTCGATCGTGTTTTGTTCAAGAACCAGTTGAACCCGCCCTTCGAGGCAATGAAGAGTGATGTTGCCGGGTACATCGTGGGGCGGGATTTCTTTCCCGGCGAGGACGATGAGCTGGCAGGCCTCGAAAGCATCAGTCTTCACCAATGCTTTCGTCTTGGCGGTCTGCAGTCCATTTCCGAGTGGGCCGAGGTCCACAGCTTCTCCCGACTTCACGTGACGCAACGCCATTGGAATCTCCCCATCTCGGCATTTGAACACTTGGGCGTTTGATGACTCCCAACAAGGCCATCCAACCTATCGTTTCCGTGCCTCGGCGTCCGTGCTTCGTCGCAGCTCAAGGATGCTCAAGACGGCGACGGCAAGCCCAGCAAGAACATGCAGGAAGCGGAGAGCGCCGCTTCCTGCATAGCCAAAGATGATCGGGGACACGGCGATCCAGATTCCGGCGGCCAGTTGGCAGATTTCAATCCAGCGGCGGAAGTTTACGAGATCGGCTTCGGCGAGAATCATGATGATGACGCCGACGATGGCAGCGTTGACGATCGCTGGGGAGTTCGACACCTCCTCGACGATCCACGGCGCCAACACGATCGCAATTCCGAGAATGATGCCGAGCCAGTCATTCCATTCGCGCTGCGATGTTCTCAAGTTCATGCCTGCCATGCTTCCAATTCCTTGTCTCCGATATGACGTGCTCGGTACGTTCAAGTTCGTTCAAGCCATGCGCGAGCGAAATGTTTGCGCTGTCTTCGGCCAAAGTTCTTTCAACTCGCTCGGGAGCTGGTCGATAACATCGGAGACTTCACCCGGATCACAGTGATGCGCCAGGAGCGCAAATACGTCTCGAATGGCGCGCTCGGAGGGTACGGCGTTGGGAAAATCGTGCGCGGCAACCTCATGTACAAACCGCTGACGCGAACGAATGCGCGTCAGCGGTTTATGCGGCTGCCATCCTTCGTAATAGAACCCTCGAATGAGCGTCGGAAGCTGTGCGCCGAGATCGACAGCTTCCTCGAGGCTCAGCCTGTCGCGCAGATGATGAAGCACGACTCTCAGAACCGCGAGGGATTCTTGCGGATCCGAGAGATCGCCGTTGTCGCTCAGCTCCTTGAGCCACTCCTGGGTTTTCTGGACCGTTCGGGCAATTGTCGGTGGCAGTGTCATGGCAGGCCCTCTGTGCTGGAAGCGAGAGCGATGGGCGAGATTATCGCCCGTGGTGGGCAGAGACCGCGGTGATGACTTCTCCCGATATTTCCCGGGAAGCAGCGTGGGAGACGTCGCCGAGAGCCAGCATGCCGACCATCCGCTTCTGGTCATTGATGACGGGAAGACGGCGGATTTTCTTATCTTCCATGAGGCGGATGGCGTCGTCGAGTTCTTCGCTATCCCGACAGTAGATGATGCCTTTCGACATGACGTCGCGCGCCGTCAATTTCGAGACATCGCGCCCAGCGGCGACAGCGCGGCAGGCGATGTCTCTGTCCGTTACCATGCCGATTAGCCGGTCGTTCTCGCCGACCGGAATTGAACCAATGTCGAGTTGGCGCATCTTTTTCGCGACTTCGACAATAGGCGTCTCGGCGGGTACCCATTCGGCGGCCTTATGCATTGCATTGGTGACCTTCATGGCGGACCTCCTGTGGTTGGTTGCAAATGAGAAATTCCGGCGTGGAAATGTCCTTCTAAAAATTGAAGCAGTCCGGCGACCGCGCTGCGATCGTTGCAGCGGGAGCCGGACTTGAGAATAGGACAAAACTCTCCATCCGATAAGTCATTCCATCGGAGAGAGTTCCGCGCAGACGCGCGGTCTAACTATGGTTCATTTTGATTAGGGAAGGGGCTTGCGAAGGGCGTAACCTCATGCGCGCAAGAAGCCAAACGCGGCAAGCCGTTTGTAGGTTTGGCAGAGAGAGATATAAATGTGCCGGGGAGAAATCGCGTGCCGCGCCAGAGCCGGCGCATAGGCAAGCTCACTTCTCGACGAACGCCTTCTCGATCACGAAATCTCCGGGCTCGCCGGAGTTGCCTTCCTCGAAACCTCGTTCGATACAAAAGGTCTTGAGCTGGCCGAGCATTTCAGGGCTGCCGCAGATCATGACGCGATCATGCTCTTGCGACAGGTGTGGCAAGCCGAGTTCGGAAAAGAGTTCTCCCGATGCCATCAGGTCGGTGATGCGCCCGCGGTTGCGGAACGGTTCACGCGTCACAGTTGGAAAATAAGCAAGCTTTTCGCGAATGGCGTCGCCGATGAATTCGTCGGTTGGAAGTTCGCGCATGATCCGGTCGCCGTAAGCAAGTTCGGATACCATCCGGCAACCGTGAACGAGGACCACCTTCTCGAAGCGTTCGTAGGTTTCAGGATCGCGGATGATGCTCATGAAAGGAGCAAGACCGGTTCCCGTTCCCAAAAGGTAGAGATTTCTTCCCGGACGAAGATTGGCGGTAACGAGCGTGCCCGTGGGTTTACGCCCGACGAGGATCGAGTCGCCTTCCTTGATGTGCTGAAGACGCGATGTCAGCGCCCCATCCTGGACCTTGATACTCAGAAACTCGAGATAATCGTCATAGGCGGCGCTTACGACGCTGTAGGCGCGCGTCAGGGGACGTCCTTCGATCTCCAGGCCCATCATGACAAACTGGCCGCTGTCGAAGCGGAGGCTTTGGCTTCGCGTCGTGGTAAAGCTGAAGAGGGTGTCAGTCCAATGCTTGACTGAGAGCACGGCCTCACTTGTGAATGCTGACATTCCCCGACCCGTTCCGTTGCTGGCGACCCTAGCTGCGCTCCGATTGAGAGCGACATAAAATCTCTGATTTGGAGGCAAATCTAAAGAGGAAATCGACGTTGTCCGCTGTTGCATAACCGCGCGGTTTTGTGCCTTTGTCCGTTATAGCGGCCTCGTCGGTGCGGCTGGGCGTTAAACACATGACGCTATTTAAGAAACTTTCTAATTCTCAGATGCTTTCGGCTGTGTTCGGAACCGATCAGGTCAGTTCGTCGGTGGTTCTTCGGCGTTTTGTGGCTGGGCGCTGAGGAACGCGTCGAGTTCGGGCTTTTTTGGTAACCCGGCGCGCGCGCCGAGCTTGCGGCAGTTCATGGCCGCCACTGCTGAAGCAAGCCGCGCGCATTCGGTTTCATCGCAGCCCGCCGCAAGTGCCCAAGTGAACGCTCCGTGGAAAGCGTCTCCGGCGCCGGTGCCGTCGACCGTCTTCACTTGGAATGCCGGCTGCTGGCCGGTCTCGCCATCCTTATTCGCCCAATGATAGCCGTCGGCGCCCCGCGTCACGCCGGCGTGGCGAACGCCCAAGCTGATGAGATGCGCGAGGCGTTCCTCGTCGCTCTCGCCGTGAACGAAGGAGCGAAAAGCTGGAGCGGAAAAGATCGCATAATCCGTCAAGCCGATCACCTTCTGGAGGAGCATGCCGCTTCCTAGATCGATGTCGAGCACGGTCGGGATGCCGTGAGCCCGCGCGGCCTGAAATGCAGCAAGTGTACCTTCGAGCCACGTGAGATCGCTGAAGACTGCGGCTGCTGTTTCGATATCAGCGATCGGAAGCCAATCTTCGTTCAAAGGAAGATTGTGGTCGTCTTCGCTAACGATCAGGCGCTCGCCGCGTTCATCGACGATGACGGCTGCTGTTGGAGAGCGAGTCGTTCCGAAGGCGCGGACGTGCTTGGTATCGACACCGCCGCGGCGAAGCTGCTGAACGATAATGGCGCCGGCGTCGTCGTCGCCGATGCGGCTCCACAACGAGGCCTTGCCGCCGAGTTTTGCGATCGCGGCGGCGGCATTCGCCGCCATGCCTCCGCCGCTGGCGATATGTTCCGTCGCGCGAAGTTTTGTCGGCGCCGACGGAAATTTTTTAATCTGATAGACGTAATCGAGGGCCGCGTGGCCAACGGCAATGATGCGCTTCTCGGTCATGGCGGCCCATTACGTTGTCGAAGCTGCTTGCCGTAGGCCGGCAGGCCGTTAGGCAACTAACGATGGCATATGCGGCGGCCGCGTATCCATCGGCATTGGAGGCGCCCCCAGGCGACAGGCGCCGCTTGTGAAGATGGCGTCATGGTGGCGTGTGAGAGTACGTCCGCGCGAACGGGACCAGCTTGCGCCATTCCTGTGCTCGCCGCAAATGCCGACACGGCCGCCGCGATGATCGCCATCCGAACGTTCATCTCTGTTCCTTCCCCGCAAAATGATTCGCTGGTCGGCATTCTAGCACAGCGGGGCGCGTATCAGTTTCTCATCGCGCTTCGCTAAAGACGGCGCGCAAATCTTTCGCGCCTTGTAGCTGGGCTTCTGAATCCATCTTCTCATTCGTTGCGGCAAGGAGCTTGGCGACGGTGTTGTTCAGGCGCGCGACCGGATTGCGCTCATAGCCGCCGCGTTGAAAGAAATTCGACGTCGGCACCTTTTGGCGCAAATCGTCCGGCATCAAGACCATGTCGAAACCGTTGCCGTCGCCGGTCAAATTCATCATTTCGAGTTCGGCGGCAGACAACGGCTTCCGATAGCCGTGGGCTTTCGCGTATTCGATGGAGGTCAGCAGTTTGCGCACTTGCAGCAAGGGGCCAACATCGACGTCAAGATTGAGTGCGTGGATGCCCAAGCCCTTCGGTGTATTGCCCAAGCGTACGTGCGCGCTCCAACGATCGGGAACCGTGCGACTGAAGGCAATCATTTCTTTCAAGATGGCGAGTTTCTGCTTCAGCGCTTCCCGGCGTGGGCCGTGCGCATCTCTTATCTTCTTGCGCAGTGCGTGAACGAATTCATCACCGGCTTCGGCGAGCATCTCGACGCTGTTGGTGTTGAGGAGCTGATTATAGCCGAGCGCCGTGCTGATCGCACGAGCGCCGGGCGTATCGTATTCGAGGCCTGCTTGCACATCGTATCCGCCATTGCCGCCGGATTCGAACGCAAAGATCCGAACGCATTGCTCTGCGGTCAGGCCAGCGTCCAACGCCGCTTGAACGTAGGCGCGCTGATAGTCGGCTTGCTTTGCGGGCCTCTCGGGAACGAAGTCAAATTCGGCTTTCGCGTATCTCACAAAGTCCGCCACCACCGGAATAGGTTGGCGTTCGGATGATGGTGCTTGCGGGTTCTGCGGCTCTGGCGGGCCTGAGTATTGAGGCGGCTGCTGCAACACATAGTCACTAAGTTTTAGTGGAACTCCGTGGGCGAGTTTCGCCAGTCGTTTCGATCGTTTTTTTCCGAGCGAGGTCCAGTAGGGAGTGGCGATCTCGTCGTAGGCATCGCGGGCCCGAACATACTCGGCGAGCTTGGCGCGATAGGACGTGTGATGGGCTGTGGTCGCATCATTCTCAGCGGCGAATAGAACGCCTGCACTGAGGATCGCGAACGCTGGGATTAGCATCAATTGGCGAAACAACTTCGTCCTGACACGGTGCGCAGATTGGGCGGGCAGGAGAGCGCTTGTCGCGCGGTTTGGCAATATCTGGCGGTGAAGCGGCATCTGGCATCGATCTCAAGCTGGCATCATCGATCTTCGCGTAGCCTAACTCCGAATTTGGCTTTTCGTATGTGGAGAGATCGATGTGATGCGCGTCGCGCTGCTGAATTTATCCGCCGCAAGCAAGGCGCATTTGCGCGCCTCGCCGCATGGTGCTCGCGTCGCTGCGGGACACACGCCAGCACCACTCTGGATCCGGCAAGTGGACATGCCCGATCCAGTTTCGAATTCGAATTGTGGTTGAGACGTTTTCCCGCCCGGCTCAGTCGTGTGCGGCAGCAACCCTACACTTTTGATGGTTTATAATTCGTCAACGCATGTTTGTGCGTGAGCCGATGCACGTCGTTGGCGCGGCGCTTGCTTGTGGATGCTGTGATGATGATGAAAGAGGCGCGTGAACGGCGGTCTCGCCGTTCGAATTTGCATCATCGCGCCGGCTCGCTTTATTTCGCTGCATCAAGGATTGAAACAATGAGCGAAGAGCAACAAGCCATAGAGCAAGCAAAAGCTATTCGTGAGGCTGCGCAGGATCTCGGTTTGACGTCGATCGACGTCACCGTCTCGTTTATGTCGCGGCGCATGCTGAGTATCCAGTTCCGGGACAATCAAGGGCGTCGGCAGGAGCTGTTTGTGCCGCTGAAGGAGCATCCGGCCCGGATTCGCAAAACGTTGCGTCTCATCGTGGGACCCAAGGTAAGGCCGAACGTCCTGGACAGGGAGCATCTCGTGGCGGCAGAATAGGAGACAATGTTTCCTGCCAAGACCGCTTTTGAGGGCGATCTACATCTCGTGATTTATCGTATATGTTAGCTATATCAATGTGATAGGCTATAACTGCGTGCGCATGGAACGCCCACAGTGATTACTCCTAAGAAAAAAACATTCTTATTAGTTGACGAGTGCCTGATTGTCGCATTACTGTCCGATGACTTCATCAGACGTAAAGGCGATCGCCATGTGCGGAATTGTTGGTCTCTTCCTAAAGAATGAAGCACTCGAACCGCAGCTTGGAAGCATGGTTTCCAAGATGCTTGGAACAATGTGCGAGCGTGGTCCGGACTCCGCGGGTTTCGCGGTTTATGGCACGCCGAGCAAAGGCAAAAGCAAGATTACTCTTCAATCGGCCGATCCCGCTACATTCACGGGACTGGGCGATCGTATCAAGAAAGAACTCGGTGTTTCCCCAGACGTGACTGTGAAGTCCACACACGCCGTTCTGACTTTGCCGTCAGATAAGGTGGACTCGGTCATCGACTGGATCCGGGCCAACACGCCGGACATCCGGATCATGGGGTCGGGCGAAGCCATCGAGATCTACAAAGAGGTCGGATATCCGACCGACGTTGCCGCTCGCTTCGATCTTTCGAAGATGACCGGCAGCCACGCCATTGGTCATACGCGCATGGCGACGGAATCAGCCGTCACGACACTTGGCGCGCATCCCTTTTCGACCGGCGCAGATCAGTGCCTGGTCCACAACGGCTCTCTCTCGAACCACAACAGCCTTCGCCGCGAACTCATTCGCGACGGCATTCGCTTCGAGACGGAGAACGATACGGAAGTCGCCGCCGCCTACATCACCTCGAAATTGAAGCAGGGCCTCAATCTCGGTGATGCGCTGCGCGGCACGATCGATGACCTCGACGGCTTTTTCAATTTCGTCGTCGGCACGAAGAACGGCTTCGGCGTCGTTCGTGATCCTATTGC
>Ga0182738_1005259_pt1 | contig 13924 bp, 3 predicted proteins | sample eDN5th30CBELigMG_FD_128876 | JGI IMG/M metagenome (GOLD analysis project Ga0182738, IMG submission 128876) | Enriched Miracle-Growth compost microbial communities from Emeryville, California, USA - eDNA 5th pass 30_C BE-Lig MG (version 2)... ...
ACGGCAACAGTTGCTTCAGTATACAGCTCTGTATCTAGCTCATTGACTTCATTTACTAAAAGTTGAAGAAGCGTCGAATCCAGCGCTTTTTCATAAAACTCTAGCTCCGCAATGTTTGTATTACCATTAGGCGAATAATAACGTAAGTAACGATATGAATCCTGATCATGGATCGGAGCCTTATACCACTGAGCTGACGTTATTCCGTTAATGATATATAAATCAACGAAGCTCGTGCCATCATTCGATCCTTGAAGAATAGCGCCATTCACTCGTGTCACATGCGTGCTTCTCGGATAGAAGCGGAATGAACCAAGCGATATAGCGTTCCCCTCACCGAAATCAATCTCAATCCATCCATTACTTGCAGTCGTGTCGGTAAACGTAGACAATTGACCATCTAAAGCCTGCCAGCCATTTTTATTCAATAATTCTGGCGTCGCTGCTGAAGCTCGATCGTCGTAGTGTACCGTAGATGCCGTCACTTGCTCTTGCATTACCTCTATCCGTTCTGCCTGCAATGTATCTGTCGAAATTAGCTCTGCTTCCGCCTTATCAAGCTCTGCCGCAAGCTTAGCTTTATTAGCGCCCGGCTGCTCCATTGCTGTACGGATGCGCGATAACTCATTGGAATAAATATAATAACTAGCCTTCGTAAATGGTATTGCCTCCAAAGTATCCAACTCAATATTAAGATTAACTGTATGAGTTGTTGTAAAGGCTCCATTGGTCACGCTAATCTCTACCGTGTAGCTTCCGTAATCTGCTTGCCCTGGCGTCCATACGAAAACTCCAGTGTATGGGTTTAGCGAATGACCTGGCGGCAGGCCATGAATGGAGTAGGTTAGTGCCTCTCCAGAATGATCTGTCGCTACCACTTGGAAGCTTAATGTATTCCTTGCAGTCCACTCGGAAGGAATCATATCTGTTGTAAGCTCTGGGTATCCCTTCACTTTCACGTTCAAAGTCTGCGAAGTGGCGTAGCCATTGGCAGATGCAGTAACCACAATGGTATAATTGCCGCTTTGTTCTCTTTCAGGCGTCCATGTGAATACCCCTGTTTCTGAATCGAAGGTCGCTCCTTCAGGAAGCGTTGTTGCTGAATAGGTTGTACCTTCAACACTGTTGACAGTTGCAATCGTAAACGTAATCTCGCTTTCCACATGCCCTATTACAGCAGCTAATGGTTCTAGCACTGGAACATCTGGCGAATATGTTAAATCCGCAATAGCCCCCTGCAATCTATCTGCCGCCGCATCTACTGAAGCTTGATCAGCGTCGGTGCTATTTAGGATCTCAACGGCTTCGTCATAAGCTTGAGTGAGAACCAGCACCGATTCTTCTGTGTATAGTTCAGTTTCTAATGTTTCGACTATATCGATCCAATAGCTCATCAATGATGTGTCCACACGTTTCTCGAAGAACTCTAGCTCTGCTACATTCGCTGAGCCATTTTCTGAATGATATCTTAAATAACGGAAAGGCGTATCATTGGAAATGACAACCTCATACCATTTTGCAGAAGTCACGCCACTTATCGTATGCAGGTCTACATAGGTTTCACCATCGACAGATCCTTGAATAATCGCGCCATTCATCCTGCCAATATGATTGGTATTTGGATGTCTAGGATGGAATCTGAAGCTGGTCAACACTTTTTCGTTACCTTCGCCAAAGTCGACATCAATCCACGCTCGGGAACTGTTTGCGTCAGTAGCTGTATTAATATCACCATCAAACGCTCTCCAGCCATTCTGCTTCCTTAGCTGCTCATCATAGTTGTCGCCGCTAACTCCCCATGCTTTAATAGAAGCCTTTACTTGATCCTGTACAATTGAAACCTTCGTATCGGCTGGCTTTTGCAGCAGATTTTCTGCATCCCATAGCTGCTCTAAAAACGCTAATCCATCAGCACCAGGCTGGCCAATCGCAGCACGAATTCGTTCAACCTCCTGCATGTACCAGTAGTAACTCAAGCGTGTATATCCCTCTTGATCTAGCACATGGGAATCAATGCTTTGCACAGCAAATTCACCGAACAATTCCACCTCAGCAATATTCCCGCTCCATGCATTACGGTTATAGATTCGAATATAGCGATAGAAGCTGTTACTTTCATTCGATAGCCCTAGATATGACCATGTATTGTCCGCTGCCCCAGAAACAGCCTTTGTAAGATCTGTCCATTCTTCACCGTCGTCCGAGCCTTGCACAAGCGTTCCATTCAAACGAGCGCTATGTCCCGTTCTCGGCAACATTAATACATCACTCAGTTTGACTTTAGCCTCTGCTCCAAAATCAATGTCGTAATACGCACCTGTTCCGTCAGCCAAGTCTCCAAAAGTAGACGCTTGTTCGTCAAATAATAGGTAGCCGACCTGCTCCTTCGGTAATCCGTTATTCCCATACCCAATGGAGGAAGCTACAACTGTTGCCATCTTCGGAACATTTAATTTGTTGGATTTATTAACATAGTATAATTGCGAATTATTGCTAGGGAAGATGACTGGATCCGAGATCAAACCATCCTCAGTTGTATACGTGATTTCAAAATTGATTTTGCCTGTTGGTGTGTCAGCAGTCATCGTTGTAGATGCAATCCAATTGATTCCATCTGCTGAATATACATCGGCTTGCTGACCTTGAATAACCACTTCGACATTTTCAATTTGTTCAGTTGCTTGGAAGCTAAGCAGCACACTGTCTCCTAGATCAACACGGCCTTGCACGCTTTGCGGAGAGCTTAGAATGACAGATTTTAGCTTATTGTTCGTCTCAACTCTCTCTCCGAAAATTCTTAACTCAGAAAGCTCAAGCATCGCATTAGCCGTTGTGACATGAGATGTATCAATCATCTGAATGTTAAAGAAGCGGAATGCTTGATCCTTGTATTCTGAGCTAACCTCCAGCGTTTGCATATCCTCAGACACTTCCGTGATACCTGGTGTTATTCGCACCCAATTCTCTTTATCATTGGAGGCAAAAATAGTAGTGCTTCCAACCCGCTCCGGAAAGCTTGCTCTAACCTGAAGAGAGAAAGCGTCTGGTTTTACTTTGAAATCAGGTCCGAAATCTATCGTATGTGTCAGATTCACGGCATTGCCAAAGTAAGCAAAGCTTCCAGGATACTCGTCCAATAAGTTAGGAATCTCATTGTAGAAGGTAGCCGCGTGAAGTAATTTGTTATAGTTAATGCTTCCATCCTTTAGCAGAGGGGTTAATAGCTCAAGAGACTCAACAGCTGACCTTAGTTCAATGAGCTTCGCTAAAAATACTTCATCGGATGCGTCTACAGTTATCGACAGCACTTCGTTGTAGAGAGATTGATAGTGTTTTAAGCTTGAGCTTACATAACTGATGCTCTCGCTGTACGGCTCAACCACCGAAGTAACCGCTGCATGTCGATCTGAACCAACAGATATATTGACCTCTCTTGCGCTAATCGATTGCCCATCACTTGCTGAAACTACGAACGAATAGACACCAGTAGCTTCAGGCTTCCATGAAAATGCACCAGTCTCGCTGTTGAAAACTGCGCCTTCAGGCATGTTGCTAATTTGATAGGTTACGATATCTGAAGCGTTAGAATCTAGCGCTGAGAAATCGTATTGTACCTGCGTGCTAGAACCAACATACGTGAACAAATGTAATGGAGTAGTCCCTAGCTTGAAAACAGGCGGCGTCAATTGAGCAGACGCTACCAGATTGATATGGTCGATGTCTATCACCGTTCCATCACCGAACGCCTTCAAATAAATTAAGTCGCCTAAGCCTCGCAAGTGGCCTAGCGCATAGTTCACATATTTCCACTCGCCGCCGGTATCTGGAATAACGATTGGTTCATCCGACCAACCATTGATTTCTAGTCTTGCTGTTCCATTCGTCCGCACCTTAAGAGCAATAGTCTTAGCAGAAGTGCTCGAAGCAACAATCGCAATGCGACTTCCTTCCTCTGTTGCATTCATCGATACATAAGAGGTATCCTCGTCCTCTACAATAGTGGAATGCTCATCAAGCAGCGTTGTACGATATTCCAATTCGTTCAGGTCAGGATTGGCTGAAAACTTTGGCAGCGTACTAGAGCCTTCTACCTCTGCTTCCTTCGGAATGTACAACCAGTATTCTGCGCCAGCGTCAGGAGACTCCCAGTAGAATGGAGTTCTCTTGTTAAACATTTCTGTATAATACGGAGCTACCGTCTCAAGGTCTAGCCCAAGTTCGTATTTGTAGTAATAATACAAGCCATATACATTACCACCAATTCGACCTCTGTATTCCTGAGATAGTGCTTTATAAATAATCGTCGGATTGCCGTCTGGATCCATATGGGCAGCTGTCGGAGTCCATGGTGTATCATAGCCAAGCATAAATCTCGCAAAATAATCTGCAGCATCCAACATACGATTATTTAGAAATTGGTAAACTCCTACAGCGTCAGCTTCCGTAGAAACCGTGCCTGTAACAGGATCGACTGTAGTTCCTTGAGCTTCCAGCAATCTAGACAATATTTCCGCATTAATAAGATCTCCCGCTCCGTGCGCCTGGTCACGCCCCATCTCAACGTGTTGAACGCGTGGAGGATCAAGCGGCTCACCAGTTAATGCGTCATGATCAACTAATCGGAATAATCGTTGGATAGAACCATTCTTCCCTTGATCAATAGCAGTTTCATTTACGGTAAACCATTCCACACCCTTCTCATAACCAGCTAAATCATTGGTGAAAATATAACCTGACACCGCACCAAGTAGTGGGTACGTATGCTGATTCATGAAATAATTATTATCATCAAGAAAGGTTTCTATTGTTGGTGTGATTAAATTATTGGTGAAATCCTCTGTGTCTTTATCTGTCCAGACAAGATCAGGATCACCGTCTGTTGTATTGGAATACCTTAAAATTTCGGCTGCCACTACCATACGATGAAGTGGAATACCCATATGGATATGTGAATCTGTGAAATACGTATATCTAGTCGGATCCATTTGCGACCAAATCCGGATGATACGCATAGCGTTTGCGCGATAAACCTCATCGCCAGTAATGTAGTACATCACCGCTTGTGTAAACGCCTTCAATCCATCTGCAACAAATGCACCCTTGCTATTCATTGCAGTATTCGCCGGCTTAGTTGGATCCGACGAGCTAGCATTACTTGATGTAATGGTTCTCGATGCATCTCCAGTCAGTGCCATTTCTCGATAGTAGGAATACCAAGGATCTTTTTTAGCAATAACCTGCTCACGCATATTTTCTAAAATCTCTTTAGTCAAACCTACGCCTGGATGTGTAAATCCTTCCTCGCTCGTTACCGCTGTAATGATAACTGCATCAGTCGCCATCGGAACATTGTCCTCCGCAGCAGATACTGATGGTGCATAGGAAGGAATACACATTACGACCAAAGCCAAACACAACAGGATACTTGATAATTTCTTTGTAATTTTCATCCTGATTAACCGAATCATGCCCAACCTCCTAATTGTCATTTTGAAATAGATAGCGACAAGGGATGAGTATCAGCTTCTCCCTTGTCGCTTGGCTTTACGATTAGATAGTAACGTACATTGTAAACGTTTTCTATTGCATTATCTTTCATAATCATCAACAATCTTTAATTTTTGAAAAATATTATTAGCTTAAAAACTTATGTATCTGTATCCTCCATAAAATTGAGTGCATTATGGATAGAGCGAAATGGAATGATATGGTATAATACAATAAATGAAACACTGTTTTGAAGAGTGAAACTTTTTTTTCTGTGAGAGGTGGGAAATAATTATGCCGATTAATTTTCACGATGAACAAAACAGACAAAGCTATGCAACTCGAAACGCCGATCAGTCCTGGATATCACTAATCAGTAATACCGTTGATGTAGGTAATAAGGTAATTGCAGATATTGGTTGTGGAGGCGGAATCTATACGAAAGTTCTCATCAATATGGGGGCATCTCAAGTCACTGGAGTAGATTTTTCCGAGGAAATGTTAACCGCAGCACGGAATAATTGTAACGATCTTCAAAATGCAACCTTTATTAAGGGTGACGCTTATGAAACAAGCCTACCTGCTGGGAAGTTTGACATTGTATTAGAAAGAGCATTAATCCACCACCTCAAAGACTTAGATGCTTGCTTCAAGGAAGCTCATCGTATCATGAAAGACAACGGCATATTCATCGTCCAAGATAGAACACCTAATGATTGTATACTTGCAGGCAATGAACATCATATTAGAGGGTACTTTTTTGAAAGGTTTCCGCAGTTAATGGATAAAGAGGTTTCTCGTAGATACGAAGGGGAGCAAGTGCAGCAAGCGTTAGAACGTAATGGATTCCAAGTAGTAAAAACCGTCTCTCTGTGGGAAACAAGACGCTTATATAAGAATTTTGATGATTTAGAAAGGGATTTATTACGAAGAACTGGGCGCTCTATTCTACATGAATTAAGTGATGACGAGCTGCAGCAATTGGTTTCCTATATAAGAGAGAAGCTTGCAATGAGTCATCCTCCGATTATAGAGAAGGACTGCTGGACGGTATGGTTTGCTAGTAAGGCATAATCATCCCTTAATATGCACTCAAAAAAAGAAGGCTCCCGGAACGGCGCCTTCTTTTCGATTCCAAAAATACCGCCCGATGAACGAGCGGTACTTTCACTTTTATTAAGTCAAATGTAATTTATTTATTAATAAGCTTAGTAGTCTGTAATAAACGTCTGATCATCGTAGTTGATTCTGCGCGTGTTGCTAGATCGTTAGCTGCGATGATGCCATTATTACCTTGAACAATTTCATTTTTAACAACTGAAGCTAAATCCTGCTTAGCCCATGTAGCAATGGAATCCGCATCTTTAAATGCTGCTAGCTGATCGTTAACCTCAGCAGCTGTTAGCTCGCTAGTTTGTCCAATAACTGTTAACGCTCTAGAAATTATTGCTGCAATTTCTTGTCTCGTAATGGACTGATCCGGTCTGAAGCTTCCATCGCTATAACCGTTAATTAATTGATATGAAAGTGCAGTCTGAATTGCATCTTCGTACCAATCGTTAGCATTGACATCTGCTAGTGTCTCACTACCGATTCCCATTGGCAACCCTAAAGCCTTAACCATCATCGTTACAAACTCTGCACGTGTAATCATTTGATCTGGTAAAAATAACTCATCAGAGGCGCCTTGAATAATTAATCTAGATGCCATATCTGCAATATCATCTTTTGCCCAGTGCTGTAATGTATCACTAAATGTTTTCGGACTGTACACTAAAGCGTAGCTACTGTTCGTAAAGCTATTAATTGTTGCTGATACTTGTCCATCTTCACCTACAGTAATATAAGTCGGAACATGAGCTAATGTACCATCTTCTCGTGCAACAACACCTGTAGTAAGCTGAGCGGAATCAGTACCTTCTGGCAGCTCAATATTACGTGTTACCAGTTGATCAAATTGATCGATTACAACTGTTTTCCCACCCCATGTTGCTGTTACCTCGAACGACATTGGTGCACCTACAAGCTTAAGATTTTGATGGCCTGCAGCCTGTTCAATATCATTTGTTTCTTGTGATGGTGCTTGGCTCATTTGAATATTAATGACGATCTCAGACAAATTAATGTCATTGCCAAATTGACCAGCGACATTCTCGATATTAAGCGCAGACATAGGAAGTGAATATCCACCGTGCTCCGATGTCAATTGTAAGGTCATCTGTTTATTTTCCATAGCCTTTACTAATTCGCCGTTTAACACGCCGATTGCTGTACCAGAGTTAGCTGGGAAAGGAATGGTAATTGTTTGATTGTTATTGTTCGCAAGCTGCTCAATGACTTTATCGTTATCAAGCTCAACAACAAGTGCATCTTGACCATTCACTTTAGTATGTTCAGCTGTTGCTAGCTGGTCCTGCTTCTCATCGTCAAGCAGCACTTGCGTAGTTGGTGAAGGCTCCGGTGTACTAACTGGAGTTTCAACAACATCTGGTGAAGATGCAGCTCTACGTAATACATCAAGTGAATATTCAGTAGTCGTACCATCCTCAGCCATAACCTTGATCGTGATGACGTTATGCCCCACCTTCAATGCAACCGGTTCAGATGTGTTATCCTCATTAATCGCTACGTCATTCACTGCAATCGTCGCAGCTGCATCAGCAGCAGTTGCACTAATTGTTAAACTGTTTGTAGCATAATCAACGGATGCTTTATAGGAAGTTGTCGCTGCATCGAAGGCTGGAGTTAACGTACCTTTACTAATCGTCAAGCTAGATAGTTCCGAGTTACTTGACGGTGCTTCTGCTCTTGCTACATATACCGTATACGTCGTTATACTGCCATCCTCTGCTGTTACCTCTATATCAATCACCGTAGTTAGACCCGCTGCTAGTAGATCAACCGAGATGTCTGAGCCACTGCTTACATCTTGACCATCTACAGTAATTGTCGCCTTGGAATCTTCCGTCACTCCATTTAGCGTAACACTCTCAGTCGTATGATCTACATTTACTGTATACTCTGTTGTCTCTTTAGCGAACGCTGGCGATAGTGTTGCTTCGCTGATTGTCAGATCAGCTAACGCTGAATTACTCGATTTACTTGGAGTACTTGGATTTTGAGCTGCAAAGGTCGTCATCATAAATGTACCAACCATGAATGGCCCAGAGCTTAATGTAATATTTTTTATTAAAGTATTCGTCTCTGCGTCGATTTCGCTCATATTAGAGGAATTGTAATTGACACTATAAACCTTAGATCCATCTCGAGATACTCCTATCACGTAAGGATAAGAACCGACAGTGACTGTTTCAATGACCGTATTCGTAGTCGTATCAATAATAGATACAGTACCAGCGTCACTATTTGCAGTATAAGCTCGACTTCCGTCAGGGCTAAGCTCAACGGCATACGGAGCTTCTCCTATATCTATTGTCGCTTCAATGCTATCCGTTGCTAGATCAATAACTGCAACCGAATTACCGCCAACAACAGCTACATATAGTTTTGTTCCTGTTGGATCTATACTCATAGAATAAACATCGTGACCAATGTTGATAGAGCTTGTCTCCTTTGTTGTAAGATCTACGACAAGCACAGATTTAGCCGCGCGTAGAGAAACATATAACTTGTCACCGATAGGATGCGCTATAACGGGATTGCTAATATTACCAGTGCTGATTGTATCGATTACAGTAAGCGCAGCAGTATCAATTACTGAAATAGAATTTGAATAGTAGTTGGCTACATACGCCAAGCTTCCATCTTGATTGTATGTAACACCGTGGGGGTTGGTTTCAACATTTATCGTCCCAACGACGGTGTCCGTTACTGGATCAATAACGGAAACTGAATTATTCCCCCTATTTGTCACCAAAACCTGGTTGCCTTGCGGACTGATCGCTGCACTATTAGGCTGTGCACCAACCTTTATTTTCCCTAATTCAACCTCCCCAGTTTCTAAATCAATAACATCTACCTTGCCAGAACCATAAGATGTTATGTAAGCCTTGTTAAAAACGTCACTTGATTCTGCTGATACAGTAGGACTAGAAAAATTTCCTAATACCGTTGTTACTAAAATCATCGTTATTAACATCAAAGAAACATGTTTAAACCATTTAATTTGCAAATTTATCTCCTCCTCATGTTGTATTAGTTATATTTTAATATATTGCTCTTAATAAAAACTTAAAGATTAGTAGGTGGACAAATAAAGAAATAAAACCACAAAACTTCAAAAAAGCTCTTGACTGTAATCGAAATTGATTATATTATCATTATCAAGAATGATAATATAATTGAAGGTGGGACAACGCGCAATGATTAAATTAACATTATCTAAAACTGCAGCACTAGCTCTAGCAGCTGTTATAACATTAACTCCTGTTTCAAGTGCATTAGCCAATTCAGCTGATCCTACAAGTCTAGCTACCGACACTAGCATTATTACTGATCAGGTTAAAGTTCAATTAGTAGAAGCAGAAGTTAAGCAATTCGCAGAGCAGTTCTTTAGCGAAAGTAACTTAAAGGCTTGGGGCATACCTGGAGCAACTCTCTCCGTCGTGCAAGGTAATTCTATTGTGTACCAGCAAGGCTTTGGAGTAGCCGATATCGCTAACAATACTTCAGTCGATTCAAAGCAAACGATCTTCCGCACAGGATCTGTTGCAAAACTAATTACGGCGACTGCACTAATGCAGCTTGTTGAGCAAGGTAAAGTTTCGCTTAATGCTGGTGTAAACGATTATTTGCCAGAGCCTTGGGTTGAGTATCCAGATGGCAATCCAGTTACAATCGCTCATCTCCTCACTCATACGACGGGCTTCGCTAATGTGATGGATATTCGACCTGGCGATATTTACACCAACTTAGACGAATATTATGACCTTGAAAGCTATATTAAAGAAAGTGTGCCTGGAACGGTGCGCCAGCCTGGCGAAACGTTCAAATATGATAACTTTGCTTCTGCACTACAAGGATATATTGTGGAAAATGTAAGCAAACAAAGCTTTGAGGATTATGTACAACAGCATATTTTCAAACCGCTAGGTATGCATTCATCTGGATTCCGTACGACATCTACAGCAGCAGAACAAATGGCAACTGGATATATGCCAGACATGCAGCCATATCCTGCTTATGGTGTAAAGCCATCCGATTTACCACAGGGCGGCTGGTATACAACTGCCGAGGACGCGGCTATCTTTATGCTAGCTCATTTGAATAAAGGTACATATAATGGCAAGCAGATTTTGTCCGCGGAAACTGCCGAGCTAATGCAGCAATACCAGGTCTACATTCAGCCTGATGTTCCAGTTATGGCTTATGGGTTTGAAGCATCGATGTTTACCAATTACGACCAAGGTCAAAGGGTTCTGTTTAAGGGCGGAGACATTCTAGGCTTTAGCTCATTGATGTGGCTGCTGCCAGAGCATGAGATCGGCGTATTCTTAAGCACTAACGTCAATAGCGGAGTTCGCGAGCTACTATATCAGCAATTTATGGAGAAATTTATTCCAGACATTAGCACGCCAAAAACACCACTTCACACAGCTGTTGAAAAGTTAAAAGCATTCGAGGGCTCCTATATGGATCTTCGTACGGAAGGCTGGAAATCAACCATTACAGCAGCTGGTGCTGGAAAGCTGCAAATGGTAGATACCCTGCTTGGTACAATCCAATTTACACAGGTCGGACCAATGACATTTATCGATCATGCAGGTGTTGAATTAGTATTTAAGCAGGACGAATACGGTGTGCCTCAATATTTCAAATATAAAAATATCGGTTACTCACAACGCCTTGAAATAAATAGCTATCAGGATGTGCCAGCAGATTCCATCTATGCTCCTGCTATTAATAACCTAGTAACCTATAATCTTTTCAAAGAGGATACGGAGACATTCCGTCCGGATGAGACCATTACAAGAGCGGAGTTTGTAGCTTACTTTATGCGACTATTAAAGCTACCTCCTTCTTCAGCAGCAACGCTTTTCAGCGACATGAAGGATCATCCACTTAGCCAAGAGGTTCAAGCAGCCGCAGAGCTTGGTCTGACGAATGGCTTACCAAATGGGTACTTTATGCCGGACCAAGGAATGACACGTCAAGAAGCAGCCGTCATTATCTATCGTCTCATGCAGCTACAAGGAGTAGGGCAAGTGCCTCCAGTTCCTCTTAAAGAGCAGCCTTCACCATGGGCAAGCGATGCCGTAAACATGATGATCACTGCAGGCTTTATCGGTCCTGAAATCACTGTGGATGAAGACGGTCTGTGGAATTACAAGCCGCATGACAAGCTACTACGCAAGGAAGCAGCCGCGATGCTAGACAAAATCGTTCAAATGCCGCAGCAAGCACAATAAGCATCATAAAAACAGAAGCCCGCAGGTAGGAGACTTTAAGAGTTGTCCTACTTACGGGCTTCTTATTATTGATGTTTAAGCTACAGGAGCCGCTTCCTTCTTAACGGCATAACGCAAACGATATAAAATCTTAAAGTACATATAAGATAATACGACACATACAACCCCGATTACTGCTAGGATGGTAATGCTGCGATATACAACACTGTAGTCTGTCGACGAAATAATATGGCGCAGCGCCTCTACAGCATAGCTCATCGGCATATAATCATACAGCCCTTGGAATACCTTAGGCAACAATTCCACTGGGAATGTGCCCGCGCTTGATGAAAGCTGAACGATTAAAAATATTAAACCGATCAATTTCCCTACGTCGTTAAATAAAACTACAATCAACTGAATAATCGCTATGAAGGAGAAGCTTGTTACTGCCATCAACAGGACGAACAACGGAATATTCGTCACATTGAGTTTCAATCCGTATAGCAGCACAAGCGTCAAAAGAATACTTTGGAATATCCATATCACAAATGGCACAATGGATTTACTAATAAACCATCTTCTTACGCTTGTAGGTTGAACAGCTGGTGTTACGAAGTTATATACATTCGTAATAAGCAATGCGCCCACGAATAAACCTAATGAAATAAAATATGGAGCCAAGCCTGTACCGTAATTGTCTACTTTGTTTTGAATATCCTTATCTACGTTTACAGGTGATGCAACCATCTCATAATTATGATCTGTAATATCGATTTTTGCCTCTTCATGGGCATCCTTTAACGCTGTCTCTAGCTCGGTTGCACCATCTGCTAATTGCTCTGTTCCCTCAACCAGTGACACTGTACCTTCAGCAAGCTCTTGCGACTTTTCACTTAAGGTGTTCGTGCCCGTTGCTAGCTTTTGACTGCCTGTATCTAGGCTAACGAGTCCATCTCGTAACGACTGTGTCCCGCTAACTACACTATTCATGCCTGTATTAAATTCATTAAGCTTGCTTGCTATAGTCGTAATGCCCTCTTCTAGCTGTGTGGAGCCTGTCAGCAATTGATCGGAGCTGCCATTTAGCTGCGCTAGTCCCGCTGCAAGCTTTTGACTATTGTCAAGAATCGCAGCATGCCCAGCAGCTAGCTGCGACACACCGCCCACTAAATCTGATGCGCCTTGATTAACAGAGGCTGCACCGGCAGCAATTTGCTTACTGCTTTCCTCAAGCTGCGTTAATGATGCTTGCAATGCTTGTTGCTGCTCCTGTGGCAATGCAGCTAGTAGCCCCTCAAGATTACTGTGTAATGCGGCAATTCCTTCTGAGAGCTGTGCCGTGCCATTAGCAACTGAAGAAGCACCGGCTGTTAGCTGCTCTCCTCCGCTTGCAGCTTCCTCTAGCTTACTTTGGAAGGTTTGCTGAGCTTCTAACAGCTGCCCATTGTTTTTCTCAATTTCGCTGACAGCGCTAGTATAGCCCGTTAAGCCTGAGCCTAGACTGTTAGCTCCAGCTTGCAGCTGACTTGCCCCTGCAGCAAGCTGCTCACTAGCTGAGCCTAGCTGCTCGGTACCTTCTACCAGCTTCTGGGCACCATCCTTGGCAGCAATAACGCCTTGCGCCAATTCACCTGTACCATCCTTTAAAGTAACCGTACTAGACGCCAGCTGATGTAAATAGTCCTTCAGCTCCTCTGAGCCTGACTTCAGATCAAATACGCCATCCTTCAGCTTAACGGCGCCATCAGCGGCATCTCCGAAGCCATCACCTAGCTGTGTAATTGCCTTAAACAGCTGCTCAGCATATGTTTTACTTACCTCTTCATTCACCTCAGCACGTATTTGATTAATCGCACTATCGCCAATTTTAGAGGTCAAATAGTTTACCGCTTCATTAACCCGATATTGAATGATTAGCTTTTCGGGATTAGCATCCAGCATCGTCGTCGAATGCTTGGAAAAATTTTCAGGAATCGCAAGCGAGATGTACGCCTCACCTTTACGAAGCATCTCCTCCGCTTCTTCTGCGGTTACTGGTATATACTTAAAATTCGAGCTTTCTAGCAGATTGTCGACTAAATCATCGC
>Ga0182738_1005260_pt1 | contig 13923 bp, 13 predicted proteins | sample eDN5th30CBELigMG_FD_128876 | JGI IMG/M metagenome (GOLD analysis project Ga0182738, IMG submission 128876) | Enriched Miracle-Growth compost microbial communities from Emeryville, California, USA - eDNA 5th pass 30_C BE-Lig MG (version 2)... ...
CCGACGCGCGAGCTCTTCGTCGACAAGATCAACGAATTCGACCTCATCATCTTCGACCGCTACCAGCACCGCGGCGTGCTGCCGATCCTCTACTACGACAACATTGCGCAGTACGTGGAAAACGGCGGCGCGCTGCTGATCGCCGCGGGGCCGGAGCATGCGGGCGCCGATTCCATTGCCGGCACGCCGCTCTCGGCCGTGCTGCCGGCAAGCCCGACCGGCACGATGAACGTCGCGCCCTTCTATCCGCGCCTGTCCGAGCAGGGCCGCAAGCATCCCGTCACCCGCGGCCTCGAAGGGGCGAACGACGAGCCGCCGCACTGGGGCCGCTGGTTCCGCACCGTCGATGTCGACCGGCCGCAGGGCAATGTCGTGATGGAGGCCAACGACGGCAAGCCGCTGCTGGTGCTCAACCGCGCCGGCAAGGGGCGCGTCGCCATGCTGCTCTCCGACCAGGGCTGGCTCTGGGCGCGCGGCTTCGAGGGCGGCGGCCCGCATGTCTCGCTCTACCGGCGCACGGCCCACTGGCTGATGCAGGAACCGGCGCTGGAGGAGGAGGCGCTGACGGCCCGCGCCTTCGGCCGCACGCTCCGGATCGACCGCCAGACGATCGGCGACGCACCGGGCGAAGCCACGCTGAAGCTGCCCTCCGGCAAGACGCAGTCCGTGGCGCTCAAGGAGGCCGAACCCGGCCTCTACCGCGCAGAGGTGCCGACGAGCGAGACCGGCCTCTACGAGGTCACCAATGGCGACCTCAGCGCCCTTGTCCATGTCGGGGCGGTGGACGCGCCGGAATTCAAGGCGACGATCTCGACGACCGAGACCCTGAAGCCGCTCGCCGAGGCCACGCGCGGCACGGTGCGCCGGCTCATCGGCGAGAACGGCAGGGCGCTCACCCTGCCGCCGCTGCTGCCGGTCTCCGGCGCGGTGCGCACCGCCGACGAGAACCGCCTGTCGCTGCGCATGACGGACGAGACGGTGCTGAAGGGCATCGACTCGCTGCCGCTCTTCGCCGGCTTCGGCGGCATCGGCCTCCTGCTCCTCGCCTTCTCGGCCATGTGGTACCGCGAAGGGCGTTGACCGCGATTTCCCGTTTCGGCTAGTCTTGCCGCACGGCCGGAGGCGGCCGGCAGACCCGCGCCTTTCCAGGCATGGCGAACGCCTCCCCTAAAACCTTATTCCCCCGTTCATCGTGGGCGAAGGCGTCGGCAATGCGGGCACTGACGAAGGCTTCGCCGCAACGGAAGGAACGGACATGCGCGATTTTCGCGATGCCAAGCTCATGGCCAAGGCCATGCGGGAGGCGCTCGCCGCCCGCAACCTCGAAATTTCCCACAGCGAAGCCCTGGAGATCGTCGCCCGCCAGTTCGGCGTGGAGACCTGGAACGTCCTGTCTTCGAAACTGGAGGCCAGGCCGCCGGAAACCGGCATCGTCTTCGAGCAGGCGGTGCCCATCGTGCGCATCTTCGACGTGGCGAAGGCGCAGGAATTCTACCTCGGCTTCCTCGGCTTTTCCGTCGACTGGGAGCACCGCTACGGCGAGAACTTCCCGCTCTACACGCAGGTCTCCCGCGCGGGCCTGCGCCTGCACCTTTCCGAGCACGCGGGCGACGCCACGCCCGGCGGCAACATGGTCGTCTACATGAAGGGCATCCGCGCCTTCCAGAAGGAACTGATCGGCAAGGACTACCGCTACATGAAGCCCGGGCTGGAGGACGAAGGCACCCGGCTGGAGGTGACGGTGACCGACCCGTTCCAGAACCGGATAAGGTTCATGGAGCTGAAGGAGTGAAGGCCCTCTCTGCCTGCCGGCATCTCCCCCACAAGGGGGGAGAAAGGCTGGTAGCTTGTCTTTCCCTCAAAATTTCCCGCTGAGAGTGCCGCAAGGTAAGTCCCTCCCCCTTGTGGGGAGGGATTTAGGGAGGGGTCTCAGGACTCCGCCGCATCGTCCCGCCAGGCAATCACGCCCCGCAGCCGCTCGTGCGTATCTTCCGCAAACGGCATGACCAGCACCCGCGCGGGATCGACCGGGCCGGGGAAGGAAAGCGCGTTCCAGGCGACCTTCTCGAAGCCGAGCGGGCCGTAATAAGGCGGGTCGCCGACCAGTACGACGGCCTCCGAGCCCTTGCGTTTCGCGGCGGCGCAGGCGATGCGCAAAAGCTCGCGGCCGATGCCCCGGTTCTTGTGCGAGGGCCGCACGGCGAGCGGGCCGAGGAGATGCGCCTTCACGCCGCCCGCCATCACCGGCGTCATGCGCACCGAGGCGATGGTCTCGCCGTCGTCCGTGCAGACGAAGGAAAGCGACAGGTCGTGCGGGCCCTGCTCGCGGATGCGGGCGGCGGCGCGCACATGCCGGCCGGGGCCGAAGGCTTCCTCGTTGATGAGTTCGATGGCGGCGTCGTGGGAGGTATCTTCCGTCAGGTAGACGATATCGTGCTTGAGCATGTTCATGGATCGGGGAACCGGATACGAAGCTGTGGATGCGGGTTATCGCGCCGCCGCCGAAGGGGGCGCAGCCTGAAGCATCAGCGTCGTCGTGGGGTTCCCGTGTAGAACATGAAGTCGTCTTCCCTGCCGGCGCAAGTGCCGGTCCTAGCAGCGCGGATAGCAGAAATTTTCCTTCTGTCAAAGAGCAAAACGCACCGTTCACCAAAAAGCGCCTATCCAGCAATGCCCCATGCGCTATCTATGGACACAAGTTCAGGCCGCGCTGACGGCAAAGGAGACAACCATGGGCATGCTCGTTGACGGCGTCTGGCACGACGTCTGGTACGATACGAAGGCGACGAAGGGCCATTTCCAGCGCTCCGTCTCGCAGTTCCGCAACTGGATCACCCCGGACGGCGCGCCGGGCCCGAGCGGCGAAGGCGGCTTTGCCGCCGAGGCCGGCCGCTATCATCTCTATGTCTCGCTCGCCTGCCCCTGGGCGCACCGCACGCTGATCTTCCGCAAGCTGAAGAAGCTGGAGGACCTGATCACCGTCTCCGTCGTCGACCCGCTGATGCTGTCGAAGGGCTGGGAATTCAAGGGCGAGAACGGCGGCACGCTCGATCCGCTGTTCGGCGCCGCCACGCTCTACGAAGTCTACCTCAAGGCCGATCCGCACTATTCCGGCCGCGTCACCGTGCCGGTCCTGTGGGACAAGAAGGAGAACCGGCTGGTCAACAACGAATCGGCCGAGATCATCCGCATGTTCAACTCGGCCTTCGACGGCATCACCGGCTCGCACGAGGATTTCTACCCGGAAGACCTGCGCGCCGAGATCGACGCCCTGAACGGGACGATCTACGACACGGTCAACAACGGCGTCTACAAGGCGGGCTTCGCGACGACCCAGGAAGCCTACGAGGAGAACGTCACGAAGCTCTTCGCCATGCTGGACAGCCTGGAGGAACGGCTGTCGCGCCGGCGTTACCTCACCGGCGAGCGCATCACCGAGGCCGACTGGCGGCTCTTCACGACGCTGGTGCGCTTCGATCCGGTCTATGTCGGCCATTTCAAGTGCAACATCTGCCGCATCGCCGATTATCCGAACCTCTACGGCTACCTGCGCGACCTCTACCAGGTGCCGGGCGTCGCCGGGACGGTGAACATGCGCCACATCAAGGAGCACTATTACCGCAGCCACGCCACGATCAACCCGACGGGCGTGGTGCCGGTCGGCCCGGAGATCGACCTTGCCTCCCCGCATGGCCGGGAACGGCTGAAAGCGGCCTGACCTACCAGAAATCCGTGAACGGCACCCGCCCGGCAAGCTCCTCGAGCCGCCGGCGGGTGGCGGCGGTCGCGTCGGCCGGTAGCGCATCGAGCGCGAAGAAGCCGGCCTCGACGATCTCCCGGTCCTTCAGGCGCGGCGCCGTCTGCGTGACGCCGTCGCAGCGGTAGAAGAGCACATGGTCGCGCCTGCTGATCCGGCTGTTGAAATAGGCATGCACGAGGCGCGGCGGCGCGCCGAGGACGAGGTTCCCCTCCTCCCGCATCTCCTTGGCGAGCGCTTCCAGCGCCGTCTCGCCGCGCTCGATGCCGCCGCCCGGCAGATACCAGCCGGGCACGTAGCTGTGGCGCACGAGGAAGACGCGGCCGGCCTCGTCGAAGCAGGCCGCGCGCACGCCCATCGTCATGCCCCGCGACAGCGCGAAATAGACGTGCAGCACGCGCGTCACGAGCCGCGCGAGCGGGCTGCGGGTCGGGAGTTCCGAAGGCGGGTCCTGTTCCATGCCGGCACTTCGCCGGAACCTTCCCGCCAAATCAAGCCCGCGCGCGGCCAAAGCCCGGGAATATCCACGCCTCGCGTTTCCCTGAAGCCCCTTATGCTCTAAGGAGGGGTATGTTCAGACTTGCCCATATATCGGACGTCCATCTCGGGCCGCTGCCTGCCCTCACCTTCCTGGAGCTGTTTTCCAAGCGCATCACCGGCTTCGTCAACTGGCACCGAAACCGCCGCCGGCACCTCTTCACCAACACACTCGACGTGGTGCTGGACGATATCGAGCGGCAGGCGCCCGACCATCTCGCCATCACCGGCGACCTCGTGAACCTTGCCTCCTCGCTGGAGATCGCCGCCGTCAGGCGCTGGCTGCCCGAGGCAGGCCCGCCGGAAGACGTCTCGCTCGTTCCGGGCAACCACGACGCCTATGTGCGCGGCGCCTACGAGAAGGCGACCCGCGCCTGGTATCCCTATATGCGCGGCGATGCGGCGCCGGAGGAATGGCAGGAGGGCATGCACGTCTTCCCGTACCTGCGCGTGCGCGGGCCGGTCGCCATCGTCGGCTGTTCGACGGCCGTCGCCACCCCGCCCTTCTCCGCCTCCGGCTATTTCGGCAGCCGGCAGGCGCGCGAGACGGTCAACATGCTGCGCGCGGCCGGCGAAGCCGGGCTCTTCCGTGTCGTCCTCATCCACCATCCGCCGATCCGCGGCGCGACCGCCTTCCACAAGCGCATGATCGGCATCCGCCGCTTCGCCGCGACCATCTCGACGGGCGGCGCCGAGCTCGTGCTGCACGGCCACACCCATCTCGACACGGTGCACTGGCTGGCGGGGCAGACGAAGCCCGTGCCGGTGGTCGGCATCGCCTCGGCCTCGCAGGGACCGGGCGGCCACAAGCCGCCGGCCGGCTACAACCTCTTTTCGATCTCCGGCGGCCCGGGAAGCTGGAGCGTCACGCGCGAGCGCTACGCCCTGACGGCCGACGGGCTCGGCCTGTCGCTTGCCGAGACGACGCATTTCTAGCCGGACCGGGGAATAAAACGCCCGCTCCAATCGTCATACTTTCCGGCCGGCCCGACCAGGAGGAAACCCATGACCATGCTTCGCCACACCATGCTGCTTTCATTCTGCACCGCCATGTCGCTGACGGCGCTGCCGGCCGCGCGCGCCGCCGATTCCGACACGACCACCCCGCCGGTCGCGACGGAAACCACGACGACCTGCACCGACGGCAAGATCTGGAGCGACGAGAAGAAGGAATGCGTCGCGCCGGAAGACCTGAAGCCGGCCGAGGGCACGAAGCCCGAAGAGGAAAAGAAGACCGAGCGCCTGATCGACGACAAGCTCTATGCGGCCGCCCGCGAATTCGCCTATGCCGGCCAGTACGAGAACGCCCTGAAGGCGCTGCGCGCCGCCTATGACCAGGAGGACCCGCGCATCCTCAACTACATGGGCTACAACACCCGCAAGCTCGGCAACATGGCGCTGGGCATGACCTACTACAAGCGCGCGCTCCAGAAGGACGAGAACTACATCCTCGCCCGCTCCTATATGGGCCAGGCCCTGATCGAGCAAGGCGACATCGAGGGCGCCCGCGTCCAGCTCGTCGAGATCCGCGACCGCGGCGGCGAAGGCACCTGGGCCTATCGCGCGCTGCTCCAGTCGCTGGGCGGCGAACGCACCACCTATTGAGCGCATCAGCGCCGATATCGAAAGGGAGCGCGGGAAACTGCGCTCCCCGATGCCGTTCACGCTTGCAGTTCACGGGAAGAATGTTTCATATCAGACGGTCGCTGCCCGGCCGGGGGCGAATAGAGTTTTGATCCCGAACGTTTCCTTGGAAAAGCAATGCGTCCGACGGCAGAAGCGAATGAGTTCCGGCGAGAATTGGTCAATCTGCTGCCGAAGTTGCGCCGTTTCGCCATGACGCTGACGCGCAACGGCAGCGACGCGGACGATCTCGTGCAGGAGGCATGCGAGCGCGCCATCACGCGGAGCCATCTGTGGAACGGGGAAGGCCGGCTGGAAAGCTGGGTTTATGCCATGACGCGCAATCTCTGGGTGGACGAGATCCGCAAGCGAAAGGTCCGCACAGGGTCCGGAACCGTAGATGTCGCCGAGCAGGATAACCTGCACATCGAGGCATCGGCCGACAAGGCGGTCTATGCCAAACAGTTGCACAAGTTGATCATGACCATGCCGGAAGGCCTTTCCAGCGTCTTTCTCCTGGTGAACGTGGAAGGCCACAGCTACCGCGAGGCCGCCGATATCCTCGGCATACCGATCGGCACCGTGATGAGCCGGCTTTCGGCCGCGCGCATCCGGCTTGCGACCATGATCTCCGAACAGACAGAAAGGAGGGCCTGACGTGGAAAGCACACAGGGTCTCCCGCTCGAAGTACGGTTGTCGGCCTATCTCGACGGCCAATTGCCCGAAGCGGAAGTGGAAGAAATCAACGCCATCCTCGCCGGCGACGACGAGGCGCGCGTGGTCTACGAGAAGCTCAAGCTCGGCAGCGAATTCGGCGCGCGCGCCTTCGACAGGATGTTGCAGGACCCGATCCCGCTCGATCTCGTGCGTAACATCAAGGAAGCCGGCCGGAATGAGGACGACCCGTCGAAGCTCGGCTTCGCCGCCGTTCCCGCAGCCGAGATTCCCGCAAACCGCCGCAGCGCCTTCTGGCCGCAGGCGCTTGCCGCCTCGCTGGTGATCTTCCTTGCGGGCGGGGCCGCCGGCTACCTCATCTCCGAGCAGAAGCAGACCTCCTTCCAGGCCGCCTCCAACCAGTTCGCCCCGGCGCGCACCTGGCTCGACGACGTGGCGGAATACCATCGCATCTATTCGCGCCAGGCGCGCCATCTGGTGGAAGTGCCGGCGAGCGAGAGCGGGCATATCGTGGACTGGCTCTCGGCCAGCACCGGCGTGCCGTTCGCCCTGCCCGATCTGTCCGCCCAGAAGCTGACCTTCGAGGGCGCGCGCCTGCTGGTGGCCGGCGGCAAGCCGACCGCGCAGCTCCTCTACCGCGACGCGGAAAACGAGATCTTTGCCATCTGTTTCCTGCAGAGCGAGCCGGTGGAAGGCATGACGCCGCTTGCCGAAAGCATGCGCAACGACATCGGCCTGGTCACCTGGCAGAAGGGCAAGGCCTCCTACGTGGTCGTCGGCCCCTCGGCCGATCCGGACCTCGAGCGCATCGCCGAAGTGGTGTCGGCGAACATCTAGCGCCGTGGACGTCCGGCCGGGCCGGACGCCGCTCCATCTTTTCGGCAAGGCTTATCCTCGGCGCGCCGCCTCGATCGCCGCGACGTCGATCTTCTTCATCGTCATCATGGCATCGAAGGCGCGCTTGGCCTCCGCGCCGCCGACCTTGAGCGCCTCCAGCAGCACGCGCGGCGTGATCTGCCAGGAGACGCCCCAGCGGTCCTTGCACCAGCCGCATTCGCTCTCCTGCCCGCCGTTTCCGACGATCGCGTTCCAGTAGCGGTCGGTTTCCGCCTGGTCTTCCGTCGAGATCTGGAAGGAGAAGGCCTCCGTCTGCCGGAAGGTCGTGCCGCCGTTGAGGCCGACGCACGGAATGCCCGCGACGGTGAATTCGACGACGAGGACGTTCCCCTCCTTGCCGGACGGATAATCCCCCGGCGCGCGGATGACGGCGTCGACGGAACTGTCGGGGAAGGTCTCGGCATAGAAGCGGGCGGCTGCCTCGGCATCCTTGTCGTACCAAACGCAGATGGTGTTCTTGGCCATTGTCTCGTCCTTTCGAGCGTGGGTTTCGTGATCCTGTAGGTAGAAGACGAACCCGGCTTCTCCAGTCCGACATGCGCCAAAAGAAAAACCCGGCAGCCGAGCTGCCGGGTTTTATCGTTTCGATTTTCGGCCGGTCAGCGGCGCGTCGCCAGCACCCGGTTGGCGGCCGAGACGATGGCTTCGAGCGAGGCCGTCACGATATTGGTGTTGATGCCGACGCCGAACAGCTTGCCGCCCGGATATTCCACCTCGACATAGGCGATGGCCGCCGCGTTCGAGCCCTGCTGCAGCGAGTGCTCGGAATAATCGGCCACCGACATCGGAATGCCGAGATAGATGGAGAGCGCGTTGATGAAGCCGTCGATCGGCCCGGTGCCCTTGCCCTCGATGCGCTTGTTCTCGCCGCCGTCGGTGATGTCCGCGGCAACGATCCTGAGGCCCTTCTGCCCGGTCTCCGGATAGGTGTGGTGGTCGACGAAGCGCAGGCGCGTGCCCGGCTGCGTCACGTAGCGCTCCATGAAGCTCTCGTAGATGCGCTTGGAGGGCAGCTCGACACCCTCCTCGTCGGTGATGCGCTGGATCTCCTCGCGGAACTCCACCTGCAGATTGCGCGGCAGGTTGATGCCGTAGTCCTCCTGCAGGATATAGGCGATGCCGCCCTTGCCGGACTGCGAGTTGATGCGGATGATCGCCTCGTAGGAACGACCGACGTCCTGCGGGTCGATCGGCAGGTAGGGCACTTCCCAGAGCGGCTTGTTGGCCTTCTTGATGGCCTTCATGCCCTTGTTGATGGCGTCCTGGTGCGAGCCGGAGAAGGCGGTGTAGACCAGCTCGCCGACATAGGGATGGCGCTCCGGAATGGCCATCTCGTTGGAATATTCGTAGACCGCCTTGATGCGCTCGATGTCCGAGCAGTCGAGCTTCGGATCGATGCCCTGCGTGTACATGTTGAGCGCCAGCGTGACGACGTCGACATTGCCGGTGCGCTCGCCGTTGCCGAAGAGCGTGCCTTCGACGCGGTCCGCGCCGGCCATCAGCGCCAGTTCCGTCGCGGCGATGCCCGTGCCGCGGTCGTTGTGCGGGTGCAGCGAGACGATGGCGTTCTCGCGGTTGTCGATGTTGCGGCACATCCACTCGATCTGGTCGGCATAGATGTTCGGCGTCGCCATCTCGACGGTGGACGGCAGGTTGAGGATCAGCTTGTTGTCGGCCGTCGGCTTCACGATCTCGACGACCGCGTTGCAGATCTCCAGCGCCACTTCCAGCTCCGTGCCGGTAAAGCTCTCCGGCGAATATTCGAAGCGGTAGCCGCCGCCGGCTTTCGCGGCCATGTCGGTGATCATCTTGGCGGCATCCGTCGCGATCTGCTTGATGCCGGCGACGTCCTTGCCGAACACGACGCGGCGCTGCAATTCGGAGGTGGAATTGTAGAAGTGGATGATCGGGTTGCGCGCGCCCTCCAGCGCCTCGAAGGTGCGGGTGATCAGCTCCGGCCGGCACTGGACCAGCACCTGCAGGGAGACGTCGTCGGGCACGTTGCCCTCTTCCACGCACCAGCGGGCGAAGTCGAAATCGGTCTGCGAGGCGGAGGGGAAACCGATCTCGATTTCCTTGAAGCCCATGTCGAGCAGGAGCTGGAACATGCGGGCCTTGCGGTCGTGGCCCATCGGGTTGATCAGCGACTGGTTGCCGTCGCGCAGGTCCACCGAACACCAGATCGGCGCCTCGGTGATCGTCTTGCCGGGCCAGGTGCGGTCCGCAATGTTGATCGTCGGATAGGGCTGGTACTTGGTGGCCGCGTCGGGCATGCCCTGCTTGGGGGTGTGGGTCTTCAGAATCATCGCGTCTTCTCTTCGTCGTCCCGGCATTCGCGGAAGGTCTTAGCGCAACAATGCGCATTTTGCGACGGCGAATGCTGGCCGTGGAGGCCGAAACCGGAATTAATGCATGGGGTGAAACGAGGAGCTATTGCCGGGCGGGCTTTTCGGCCGCCGGGCGCTCCTCAGCGAACCCGGCAACCGCGCGTAAGGCCGAGAAGAAGAAGCGAGGAGAAGCCGCGCGAACGCTCGGCGACAGCAATGCCGCCACGGGAAATGCGTTCGATGATGTGTGCGCTGGTCTTCAACATGAGGCGTCTATAGCCGCGAGCGGGCCGTTATGCAACCCATCCGCAAGAAAAAGCCCTCCGCGACGGGAGGGCTCGGTTCGCTTACGAGGCCCGCAAGCCTCTCTTTCGTCATGGTCGGGCTTGACCCGACCATCCACGCCCCGGGTGGGGCGGTGGATCCTCGGGTCAAGCCCGAGGATGACGTGGAGGGTATGGCGAAGTCTGAAAAGCCTCAGATATCCGCCTGCGAGGTCACGATACGCGAGACGAGGCCGTAGCCCTTGGCCTCTTCGGCGGAGAGCCAGTAGTCGCGGTCCGTGTCCTTGGCGATCTTGTCGATCGGCTGGCCGGTGGCGTCGGCGAAGATCTTGTTGAGGCGCTCGTTCATCTTGATGATCTCGCGCGCCTGGATCTCGATGTCCGACGCCATGCCGCGGGTGCCGCCCGACGGTTGGTGCAGCAGGAAGCGGGTGTTGGGCAGGCACAGGCGCTGCTCCTTGGGCGCGGCGACATAGATCAGCGCGCCGGCCGAGGCGACCCAGCCCGTGCCGATCATCCAGACCTTCGGCTTGATGAACTTGATCATGTCGTGGATCGAATCGCCCGATTCGACATGCCCGCCCGGCGAATTGACGTAGATGCGGATGTCGTCGTCGCTGGCGGCGGCGAGCGCCACGAGCTGCGAGCACACCTTCTGCGCCAGTTCCTGGTTGATCGGCCCGTAGATGAAGATCGAACGCGACTTGAAAAGGTTCGCCTCCGTTTCCTTGCCCAGGGGCAGTTCCGTCTTCTTGTCGTCCTCGTCGCTCATCCAAAGTCTCCGGATTGCTCGTCAATGGTCCTGTCGCTGTCAGATAATGCGACTCACCTGCCAAGACAATGCAACAAAACCGATTGCCGGCGATAGGCCCTCCCCGCGCCACCGGAAAACACGGTAAACGCGCCGGTCCTCAGGGCGCGGCCTCGGCGGGCGGGGCGACGCGCACGCGCTCGCCATGGGCCTTTTCCGTCTCCGGCTCGACATGGATGGCGATCTGCGCACCCGGCTGCACGGCGCGGATGGCGTCCTCCAGCCGGTCGCAGATGTCATGCGCCTCGCCCACGGGCATGGCCGCCGGCACGACGAGGTGGAAGTCCACGAAGGTCGCCGCCCCCGCCCGGCGGGTCTTGAGGTCGTGCACGCCGAGCGAGCCCGCGCCGTTCGCCGCGATCGCCGCCTTGATCGCATCGGCCTCCACCGCCTCCACCGCATGGTCCATCAGCCCGTCGACCGAATGGGCGATGACCTTCCAGCCCTGGTAGAGGATGTTGAGCGCGACGAGGATCGCCAGCAGCGGGTCGAGCACCGGATAGCCCGTGGCAATCGCCAGCACCAGGCCGATCAGAACGCCGATGGAGGTGACGACGTCCGAGAGGATATGCTGCCCGTCCGCCGAGAGCGCCGGCGAGCGATGACGGCGCCCGGCGCGGATGAGCAGGAACGCCCAGCCGGCATTGATCACGCCGGCGGCGAAGTTGATGGCAAGGCCGAGCGCGGGGGCCTCGATGGCGGTCGGCGCCAGTACCGCCGGCAGGGCCTCCATGACGATCAGCAGCGCCGCCACGACGATGAGCACGCCTTCCAGAACCGCCGAGAGATATTCCGCCTTGTGATGGCCGAAGGGATGCGTCTTGTCGGCGGGCTTTGCCGCATAGGTGATCGCCGCGAAGGCGACGATGGCCGCCACCACGTTGACGCTCGATTCCAGCCCGTCCGACAAAAGCGCCACCGAGCCCGTCACCCACCAGGCCACGAGCTTCAGCCCCATCACGAAGAGCGCGAGCGGAATGCTCCAGAGCGCGAGCCGCCCGACCGTGTTCGAATCTTCCATGCCGTTCTCCATGCGCATGCAAACGAGTTGCAAAAAGCCTGGCCCATCAACGCAAAACCGCGCGCACGGGGACGTGCACGCGGTTCTTTCTCATGGGTCCGCTATGGACCAGCGGGGCGGGTTTGTCAAAGGCTTCCGGCGACGCGTGGCAATGCCCCTCACCTGCCTGCCGGCATCCTCTCCCCACAAGGGGGAGAGGAAGGATGGACGCACCGCTTTCCTCCCTTCGCGCCGCTGTTGGCGGACGCCAAGGGAGCGGCACGTTAAGTCCCTCCCCCTTGTGGGGAGGGGTTGGGGAGGGGCCTTCAGGCCGCCTTCACCTTCGCCTTCTTCGACAGGTGCGCCACGACGTTCTCGATCATGCGCATGCCGGCGTCATGGCCGAGGGTCATGATGGATTCGGGGTGGAACTGCACGGCGGCGACCGGCTCGCTGGCATGCTCGATGCCCATGATCGTGCCGTCCTCGCTCTCCGCCGTGATGACGAAGTCGCGCGGCAGGGTCGCGGGATCGGCGAAGATCGAGTGGTAGCGGCCGACCGTCACCTCGCGGCCAAGGCCGGAGAAGACGATGCCCGGCTCCAGCACGCGGATGCGCGACGGCTTGCCGTGCATGGGCACGGCGAGCTGGCGAAGCTCCCCGCCATAGGCCTCGGCAAGCGCCTGAAGGCCGAGGCAGACGCCGAAGATCGGCAGGCCCCGCGCCCGCGCCTTCCTGATCGTCGCCTTGCAGTCGAAGTCCTTCGGCGTGCCGGGGCCGGGCGAGAGCACGACGAGGTCCGGCTTGACCCGGTCGAACACCTCTTCCGGCACAGGCGTGCGCACGGTCGTGACGCTCGCGCCCGTCTGGCGGAAATAATTGGCGAGCGTGTGGACGAAGCTGTCCTCATGGTCGACGAGGAGGATGTTCACCCCTGCCCCGACGGCCGCGACGTCGCGCTGCACCTTGGCGGAATTGCCGGACCTTGCGTCCCGGATGGCTGCGATCATGGCGGAGGCCTTCAGTTCGGTTTCGGCTTCTTCTTCTTCCGGGTTGGAATCGTAGAGCAGCGTCGCGCCGGCGCGCACTTCGGCGATGCCGTCCTTGATGCGGATGGTGCGCAGCGTGAGGCCCGTGTTCATGTCGCCGTTGAAGCCGACCATGCCGATCGCCCCACCATACCATGCGCGCGGGCTCTTCTCATGCGCCTCGATGAAGCGCATCGCCCAGAGTTTCGGCGCACCCGTGACGGTGACGGCCCAGGCGTGGGAAAGGAAGCCGTCGAAGGCGTCCATGTCGTCGCGAAGGCGGCCCTCGATATGGTCGACCGTGTGGATGAGGCGCGAATACATCTCGATCTGCCGGCGGCCGATGACCTTCACCGAGCCCGGCTCGCACACGCGGCTCTTGTCGTTGCGGTCGACGTCCGAGCACATGGTCAGCTCGGATTCGTCCTTCTTCGAGTTCAGCAGCTTCAGAATCTGCTCGCTATCGGCGATGGGATCGTCGCCGCGCTTGATCGTGCCGGAGATGGGGCAGGTCTCGATGCGCCGGCCCGACACGCGCACGAACATTTCCGGCGAGGCGCCGACGAGATATTCCTGGTTGCCGAGATTGATGAAGAACGAATAGGGCGACGGATTGATCGCCTTCAGGCGGCGGGAGATTTCCGACGGCCTGCTCTCGCAGCGCTCGAAGAATTTCTGCCCCGGCACCACCTCGAAGAGGTCGCCGCGCTTGAAACTCTCCTTCGCCTTGACGACGAGCTCGGCATATTCACCGGGGCGGTGGTCGCCATGCGGGGGAATGACGTCAACGGTCTGGAACGGCTCGGGCGCGATCGTCTCCGCCTTGCCCTCGGTCGAAAGCCCGCACTTGGCGAAATCGTAGCGGTCGATCCAGGCTTTCGCGGCATAGTGGTCGACGACGAGGATCTCGTCCGGCAGGAAGAGCACCATGTCGCGCTGGTCGTCCGGCCGCTTCAGCTTCAGGTCGATGGCGTCGAACTGGA
>Ga0182738_1005262_pt1 | contig 13919 bp, 13 predicted proteins | sample eDN5th30CBELigMG_FD_128876 | JGI IMG/M metagenome (GOLD analysis project Ga0182738, IMG submission 128876) | Enriched Miracle-Growth compost microbial communities from Emeryville, California, USA - eDNA 5th pass 30_C BE-Lig MG (version 2)... ...
AGGTGTAGCCGTCGGGCTTGGCGCGTACCACTTCCTGCGCGGCAATGGATCCATCGGCGCCGGGCTTGTTCTGAATGATGATTGTCTGGCCCAGTTCTTCGCCGACTTCTTTGGCCAGAGTGCGGGCGATGATGTCGGTCGATGAGCCCGCGGGAAAATGCACGATCAACGTGATCGGCTTCTCGGGAAAGGCCGCGAGAGCGGCGGTTGCGCCAAAGAGCGCGGAGCAGGCCAGCAGCAGGCCGGGAATAAGCTGTTTCATGAATGTCTCCTGTTTATAGCTATCGAGCGCCATTCTAGTAATCACCGAATCATCTGTATAATGATTTAGATCGAAGAAATCGTTCGTTTTTATCGATTAATGGAGCAGGCCATGGAGATCCGGCAGCTCAGGTACTTTTTAGAAGCGGCCAAGCGAGAACACATTACGCAGGCGGCCAGCGCGCTGCACATTACGCAATCCACGTTGTCGCATCAGTTGCGGCAACTAGAGACCCAGCTCGGCACGCCGCTGTTTGACCGGGTTGGGCGCCAGGTACGGTTGACCGAGGCCGGACGCCTGTTTTCACGCTTTGTGCTACGGGCGCTGCGCGACCTGGAAGACGGACAGCTGGCCCTGCAATCACTCAATGACTTGCAAACCGGAGAGCTGCGGGTGGGCGTGATCACGACCTACACCAACTCGCTATTGCCGCGCGCGATCGCGTCGTTCGCCACGCGTTACCCTGGTATCCATCTGCATGTCGAAGATTTGCCCATGCGGCAGATTGAGCTGCGTCTGCAAGATGGTTTGCTCGATATCGGCCTGGGTTTCACGACGCCGGACAATGAGGAGCATCTGGATAGCGAGCCGCTTTTCACCGAGCGCCTGATGCTGCTGGTGAAGGGTGATCATCCTCTGGCCTCGCGCAAAACCATAGGCAAGAAAGATTTGTCCGGTCTGGACATTGCCCTGCAATCGCGTCTGTATATCTCGCGCCAGCTGATTGATCGCCAGTTGGCTAAATACATTGAAGGACGAGTGCGGCTGGAACTGGATTCCATTCCAGCCATGCAAAGCATCGTCGCCCATAGCCATCTGGCCTGCATGTTGTTTGAGGGGGCTGTATTGTCCTTGCCGAACCTACGCGCTATTCCGATTGAGCCGCGAGTCACTCGTACGGCGGCGTTGTTGTGGCCGCGTGAGCGCTATCGGTCGGAGGCGGCCAAAGAATTCGTGATGACGGTCAGGGCCAATTTGTCGGTCGCGTCGTTTCCGAGGGCATCTGATTCAGCGGAGGCTTGTCCAGGCCAGCGGCGGCGCATACGTACGCGCGAAGGCGTGCAATCGCCTCACAGTAAGCGCGTGCTGAGCTGATCGATTCGTTCATCAATCAACGTGGCCTTGAGTGGTGAGGGGCGTGGAGCAGTCCGACGTTGTAGCGCTTGCCGCCGGTTGTGGCAAGATTTCTGTGTGGTCGCACGGAGACGCTGACTCTATCGACAGCTCTCGCATAAACCGCTTCGCAGATACGCCCACCCAATCACGAAACGCGATGACAGCGGGCGAGTCTTTCTTGTATTCGGGATACACCAAGCAATAGCGTTTAGCATGCTTGACCGCAATATTGAAAGGGATCGCAAGATCACCACGCTTGAGTTCACGGTCTACATAAAAGCGTGGCACCAATCCGACCCCAAGCCCCGCGCACGCCGCTTCGATGACCATCGAATACAGTTCAAATCGCATGCCACGCAGCGCGCGATCATCTCGCACACCTGCCGTTTCGAACCAATGTCTCCATACGTCGTTTTTACCGGCCTTATGCAGCAGAGTGAGACGCCTCAAATCGACAGGGTCTTGCAGTGAGGCGAGATCGTAGTGATATGGGCTGAGTACTGGGACGACTTCTTCTTCGAAGAGATCAAGTTTGACCACGCCGGTCCATGCCGGATGGTCGAAATGCAAGGCCGCATCGAAATGGGTGCCACGAAACAGGAAAGGCTCGGGCTTTTCGCTGAAGTTGATGGTGATGTCGGGATGCAGCGCGCGAAACTCATGTAGACGAGGCAGCAGCCAGCGGCTGGAGAAAGTCGGAATGACCGCCAGCTCGAGGATGCTGCCTTCACCTCGATTGGCCATCAAGGTTTGGGTGTGGAGTTCGATTTCCTCCAGATGCGGCGCGATGCGGTTGGCGTAGTAACGGCCCGCATCATTTAACACGACCTGCCGGCCCACGCGAGTAAACAGCTTGGCATCCAAATAGCTTTCCAACGCCGAAATCTGACGGCTGATTGCGCTTTCGGACAGACAGAGCTCGTCGGCCGCTCTAGCAAAATTCTCATGCCGCGCCGCTGCTTCGAAAACAGATAGTGCCACTGTGCTGGGGATCTTACGCTTCATCGGATGTCCTCCTGAGCCAGATCAATGACGAAACCGCATCTATTGCTGATGAATCATCAGTTCCGCCCCTTGGATGCGCCGATCATAATCGATGAACCAATTCGATAACCGCAATGATAACGAGGACCGGGGCAAATGGAGCATTTCAAACTTTTCATCAACAACGAATGGGTAGATGCCGAGGCGAACGAGTCTTTCGAAACAGACGACCCTTTCACCGGCAAGCCTTGGGCACAAGTGCCGCGAGCCCGCGCGGCAGACGTGAATCGGGCGGTAGCGGCAGCTAAAACCGCATTCCAAGATGGCCCCTGGTCACGCATGTCGGCCAGTGATCGAGGCCGCTTGATCTACAAGTTGGGCGAGTTGATCGAGCGGGACGCTCAGCGTCTGGCAGAAGTGGAAAGCCGGGACAACGGCAAGTTGATGAGCGAGGTGCTGGGGCAGGTGAAATATTGCGCTAAGTATTTCTACTACTACGGCGGTTTGGCGGACAAAATTCAGGGGCATGTGGTACCGATGGACAAGCCCGGTGTGTTCAATACGGTGCGCTACGAGCCCATCGGCGTGGTCGCCAGCATCACACCTTGGAACTCCTCTTTGTTGTTGACGGCCTGGAAATTAGGGCCGGCGTTGTGTGCCGGGAACACAATTGTCTGCAAACCCTCTGAATTCACGCCGACTTCATTGCTGGTACTGGCCGAGATGGCTAAGGAAGTAGGTTTTCCTCCTGGGGTCATCAATGTACTGACAGGTTATGGGGCGGAGGTGGGTGAACCATTGATCCGTCATCCCGATGTCGGACGCGTGGCCTTTACTGGGGGAGACGCAGCTGGCCGACGCGTGTATACCACCGCAGCCGAGGGGTTGAAGCGAGTGTCGCTGGAACTGGGTGGCAAGTCACCCAATATCGTGTTCGACGACGCCGATCTGGATCGCGCAGCCAACGGTGTAATCACTGGTATTTTTTCTGCCGGAGGCCAAACTTGCATGGCGGGCTCGCGCCTGCTGCTGCAAGAGTCTATCCACGACGAGTTTTTGGCCAAGATCGAGAAAATCACGCGCTCAGCCAAGATTGGCGATCCCAAAAAGGCTGATACACAGATTGGCCCCGTGGCGACGCGTCCGCAGTACGAAAAAGTACTGCAATACATTGATATTGCCAAAAAAGAGGGGGCGCGATGCGTCACGGGAGGACGTGCGCTGTCTGGGCCCGCATATGGCGCCGGGCAGTTTGTTGAGCCCACGATCTTCGCGGATGTAAAGAACGACATGCGTATCGCGCAGGAGGAGGTGTTCGGGCCGGTACTGGCGGTGTTGAAGTTCAAGGATGAGGCCGACGCCATTCGTATTGGCAACGATATCCGTTTTGGTTTGGCCGCTGGCGTCTGGACGAAGAGTCTGCATCGCGCCACGCTGATGTCCGACAAATTGCGCGCGGGTACGGTGTGGGTCAATAACTATCGTTCGACCAGCTATATGACGCCGTTTGGCGGGTTCAAGGATAGTGGTCTGGGGCGGGAAGGCGGGTTCGAATCGGTAAAAGAATATATGGAGATCAAGAGCGTCTGGATGTCTTCCGACCTGGATATGCCGAATCCATTTGTGCGCAAATATTGATCCCTTACCTGGCCAGGAGTAGATATGAGTGAGACAGACATAAAGAATCAAGCGTCTGAGTACGACGTCGTCGTGGTGGGTTGCGGTATTGCCGGATTGAGCGCAGCGGTCACTGCCATGCAAGCCGGCGCGCGGGTGGCGATCCTCGAGCGCGCTCCCATGGAGGATCGGGGCGGCAATACGCGCTGGACTGAAGCCATGATGCGCATGAAAAGCGAAGCCGAGGTCGCTGACGATTTCGAATCGCATTTTGCCGAAAATGCGGGGCATTACTTGGATCCAGAACTAGTGTCAGAGGCCGCCGGTGCGTATGAAAATTGGTCATCCATCGTCAAGGTACTGGGCTTTGCCGATCCCGAGCTGATCTCGACGTTTGCCGATAATGCTGGCAAGGCGATCGCTTGGCTCAAGACATTCGGCGTACGCTTCGATTTTCTGCCGGGCTATTTCATTACGACCTGCACCAGCCGCATGGGGCCAGTGGGTGGCGGTTTGGCTCTGGTCGAAGCATTAGCAGCTTGGGCCGAAAAGAATGGCGCGGATTTCTTTTATCGAACCACGGCGCGAGAATTCTTGCGAGCGGAGGATGGCACTATCGCGGGCGTGGTGGCGACCGGTCCGGATGCGCGTGCCTTCGCATTGCACGCACCAGCCACGATATTGGCCTGCGGGGGATTTGAGGGTAATCCGGAAATGCTAGCGCAGTACCTCGGGCCGCGCGCTCGCTATCTGCGCCCCGTGGCGCGCGGCGGCTACTACAACAAAGGCGAGGGGTTGCGCATGGCGTTGGCTGCGGGTGCGGCGCCGTCAGGCGATTTCGGCCAGTTTCATGCTGAGCCACTTGATCCGCGCTCCGGTGCTCCGGAACCTATCGTGCTGGTCTTCAACTATGGTGTGTTGGTCAACAAGCGTGGTGAACGTTTTATCGATGAGGCGCCCGCAACGGTGGACGCAACGTACGAATCCATTACGCGGGTGATCCATGAGCAGCCTGACGGCATTGCCTGGGCAGTGTTCGATTCGCGTATCGATGAGGTGCCTAACTGGCGTAGCAGCGTGCGTTCGGACCAGCCGCCGATTCGTGCCAATAGCGTGGCGGAGTTGGCCAGTGCTCTGGGAGTGGACGAAGTGGGTTTGCACGCGACGCTGGATGCGTATAACGACGCCTGCTCCGATGGCGCATTCGATCCGTTAAAGATTGATGGCCTGGCAACGCGTGACGGTTTTTCGCCCCGCAAATCGAACTGGGCTCGGCCTATCAACAGGGCGCCCTACATGGCTTATCCAATCATTTGCGGCAACTGCTTTACCTTCGGCGGCCTAAAGGTAAACACTCGCAGCCAGGTGCTCAATACCGATGGAGATCCCATCCCAGGTCTATATGCTGCCGGTGAGACCGTGGGACTGTACTACGGCACCTACACGGGCGCGACTTCTGTGCTGCGTGGAGCCGTGTTTGGCCGATTGTCGGGCATGGAGGCAGCGCGACTCGCTAAACCGGACTGATAGGTTGATGGCTGTGAGGTGCGACTTCGCACGCGTGGTATCCGTCGGGCCGCTGGCCACTGACAGCGTAGAAACGCTGGCAAAAAAGTAGTGAAAACGAAAACGAGACAAAAGATCAAGGAGACAACCATGCTAGGAAAATATTTGCGCTGCCATGTCGTGGCAGCGGCTTTCGTACTATTGCCACTCGCCGGTCACGCTGCTGATACGCCGGGCGTCACCAAAGACAGCATCCGCATCGGTATGTTTGGTCCGTTGACGGGGCCTACTGCCATTGGCTCGCTGCCACTGCTTGGCGCAACGGCGATCTACAAGAATGTCAACGACAACGGTGGCATCAATGGACGCAAAATTGATGTCGTTATCGAAGACGATGCGTGCGACCCCAACAAGACTATCGCAGCGACCAAGAAACTGATCGCTCAGGACAAAGTCTTTATGATCCACGGTGGTTGGTGCAGCGGCACTGTGATGGCGATCAAGCCGGAACTAAAAAATCATCCCGACCTGCCATTCATGGTGCTGGGTGCGGCCAGCTCGGCGATTTCTACGCCATTCCAGACAAATATTTTTCATCCCGTTGCGACGACGTCCACAGTGGCGCATGCGATGGTGGATTTCGCGCTAAGCAAACCTGATGCCAAGCGTGTGGCCATCATCAGCCATTCGGATGAGTGGGGAAAGTCGCATATCGAGCCGATTGTCGCGGCGTTGAAGGCCAAAGGCTTGGAACCCGTCGAGACGGTCTATCTGGAGCGCGGCAGTACTGACGCGACGTCGCAATTGTTGCGCTTGCGAGCGTCCAAACCGGACGCTGTGCTGGCGATTCTGTATCCCCCGGAACTGACGATATATCTGCGTGACGCAAACAAATATGGCATCAAAGCGCCGACCGTTACAACGCAAGGCGTGTCGTTGGAGGACATGGTCAAACGCGTCGGAAATCCAGCAGCGACCAAGAACCTTTATGTGTTTTATCCACTTTCGGCCACGCTGGACGATGAGGGGTTCAAGAAATGGAAGGACATCTACACGGCTGCTCATCCCAAGGATCCCGTTGAGACCTTGAGCTTTATGGGTATGACAGGAGCTCTCGCTGTCGTGCAAGCGCTCAAGAATGCTGGTCCCGACCTGACGCGAGAGACATTTATGGCTGAATTGAACAAGCTGACCAATTTTGATCCGGGTATTCAATCGGGACCTCTGACGTTCACGGCACAGGACCATGCGGGTATCAAGCAAGGAAAGATGATATACATGAAAGACGGCAAGCCTACGATCGTCTCCGCCTATCCCACCGGTAACTGAGAGTCTCGCGGAGGGTAAGCCATCATGCTCGCGCAACTGGTTGTCAGTGGTGTGGCGGTAGGGTGCGTTTACGCCCTTATCGCCTTGGGGATGACCATCCTCTTTCGCTCCACGACTATTGTCAATTTCTGCCACGGTGAATTCTTCATGCTGGGCGCCTTTGCCGTACTCGTGCCCTTGCAGACCCTGGGCTGGGGCTATGGGGGAAGTCTTCTATTTTCCTTATGCCTGTTGTTTCTCGTGGGGATGGCCGTCGAGCGCGGACTGATGCGGCCGTTGCAGCATGCGCCACATATCAGCCTGGCCATGATGACGGTGGCATTGTCCTACCTGTTCAAAGGTATTGCGCGATTTTTCTACGGACGGGAAGTCGTTGCATTGCCACCGTTAGTAGAAGGCGATCCCGTATTTTTCGGTGAGATTGTCCTGACACAGCAAGATCTGTTGATCATAGGGGTGGTGTTGGTGGTCGTCGTGGTGTCGTTCTTTTTTTTCCAGAAGACCGAGCTTGGCAAAGTCGTGGAAGCCGCCTCCGAAACACCACGTGGCGCATCGCTGTCGGGAATCAACGTACCGTTATTGCGCAATCTGATGTGGGGGGCAGGTGCCACCATGGGTGCGCTAGCGGGGATCCTGATCGCACCCAATACCCTGGTCTATCCGGACATGGGCGGGCACATGTTGGTGCGAGGCTTTGCTGCCATGACGCTAGGCGGTTTTGGCTCGCTGCCTGGCGCGGTGGCCGGAGGCATCACCCTCGGGGTGCTGGAGAACCTGGCGGGTGGTTATGTATCCAGTGCACTGGTCGAAATCGCCGCATACGTGGTCATCATCATCGTATTACTGATTCGACCTCAAGGACTGCTCGGAAACTGGAGGAACGATCGTGGCTAATCAAAACAAGAAAATCGGGCTCCTTTGGCTGGCCGCTCTGCTGCTATTGCTGGTCTTGCCGTTGGGTTTGAACAATTATGTGCAGTTTGTGGTTAACACCATGTTGGTATACAGCCTGGCGGCGATTGGGTTTAACGTGGTGATCGGCTACTTGGGACAATTGGCCTTTGCCAATGCGGCTTTCTTCGGGATCGGAGCCTATGCAGCTGGCTTGTCTATGACACATCTCGGGTTTCCCTATCCGTTGGCCCTAGTGGCTTCCGCAGCCGTAGGGGGATTGGCGGGGGCATTGGTGGGGCTGCCGGCGTTGCGTGTGCGAGGCTACTATCTCGCAATCGTGACGTTGGCATTTGGCGAGTTGATGCGTTGGGTGTATGTACACGCCGACGGATTCACTTATGGTGCGAGCGGCTTCAACGTACCGCAGGTGTCGCTATTTGGCCTCGCCCTGAACGAAACCGGCAAATATTATGTATTTCTGCTTGTCGTGTTGCTGGGATTGATCACTACTCGCGGCTTAATGAAGTCGCGCATTGGCCGTGCGTTCGTCGCGGTGCGCAATAGCGAGGCGGCAGCCGCGTCCACAGGGGTAGCCGTGTTGCGTACCAAAGTGGTGGCCTTTATCTGGAGTGGCGTGATTGTCGGGCTTGCCGGTGGGCTATATGCCTTGCTCAATGGACGAGTCTCGCCGGACACCTTCGGTCTGTCGCAGATGCTGATGCACTTCGCTATCGTCATGATAGGCGGGCTGGGCAGTCTGGCTGGCTCCATCATTGGTGCTGTTCTGTTGACTGGTGCGCCGGAGTTGCTGCGCAACTTTCCAGGGCTAGAAGAAATCGTGTTCAGTCTTTTGCTGATGGCGGTGCTGTTCCTGATGCCACGAGGTATCGGCGGCCTGATTGCCGGCCGTATTCCAGGCGCCCGCGAGCGCCTGTACCGGGAGTAGCCCATGTTGCATGTCGAGAATATGACGGTGCGCTTTGCAGGACTGACGGCCGTCAATGATCTGTCGTTTCAGGTGTCACCAGGTGAGATCTTCACCATGATGGGGCCCAATGGCGCAGGCAAAACGACGGCGTTCAATGCTATCACCGGATTTGTAAGACCGGCTTCGGGGATGGTTTCATACAAGGGCCAGTCCTTATTGGGCCTTGCCCCTAACGATATCGCCCGACTGGGAGTACGGCGTACGTTCCAGAACAACGGCATCCTGCGTGAAATGACGGTGCTGGAAAATGTGCTGACGGGTCTGGAGCTTGCTATTCCACACACATTTTGGCGCACGGTGTTGTGTGCGCCATCGGCGCGGCGCGCAGAGCGTGAAGCAGTCGCCAAGTCGCGTGCCATATTGGAGCGTCTGGGAATCGGGGCACTAGCTGATCGTACCGCCGGGGATCTGTCCTTCGGGCAACAGCGGCTGGTCGAAATCGCCCGCGCTGTCGTGGCCGATGCTCAACTCATCATGTTGGATGAGCCGGCAGTAGGTTTGTCGCCCAGCGATCGTCATCATCTCGGTATCGTGCTCAAAGGCTTGGCCGAGCAGGGCATCGCCATCGTGCTGGTAGAGCATGTGCAGGATCTAGTGATGGCCGTTTCAGATCGTATCCTGGTCTTGAACTACGGGAAATGCCTCGCTGAAGGTGAGCCGGAACTCGTGCGCAATAACAAAGCGGTGCTGGAGGCCTATCTTGGTCAAGAATGACATCCTGCTTGAAGTCCGCGGTCTGACGGTGCGCCACGGCCGTGTTCCCGCCTTGGCGGGCATTGACATCGAATTACGTCAAGGCGAAGCCGTGGGTCTATTAGGCGCGAATGGCGCTGGCAAGACCACACTATTGAACGCCTTGTCCGGTTTTCTGCCGCATGAAAATGGCAAGGTGACGCTGTTCGGCGAAACGATGAAACTCGGTGCTCCCCATCGGGTTGCACGCGCCGGATTGCTGCAAGTCTCGCAAGACCGGGATCTGTTTCCAGACCTGAGCGTGCGCGATAACTTGCGCTTGGGTTGCCTGGCGCGCGCGAAGTCACGTTACACGCGTAACCTGGAGCGGGTGTTCGGTTATTTTCCTCGCTTGAAGGAGCGCATCGACCAACGCGCCTGCACCATGTCCGGCGGAGAGCAACAGATGCTGGCTATCGGCCGTGCCTTGATGGCCGAACCACGCATCATCCTGCTGGACGAACCATCGGCCGGACTGTCACCACTATTCGTGCAGGAAATCGGTGCAATGATGCAAGCCTTGAAACGCGAAGGCGAGGTATCTTTGGTGTTAGTCGAGCAGAATATGCGGCTCGCGGCGCGGGTGGTGGACCGTTTCTATATGCTGCGCGCGGGACAGGTGGTGGCCCAAGGGGTGGCCACCGAACTGGAGCGCGATCACGAGCATTTGGCGCGTGAGTATTACCTGTGACCAGCAACGTCCAGACGGCCATACGCAGTGTCAATGTGTTGGCGCTGAACGTTTCCGCTACGTGGTTGCACGAGATCGTCAAGCAGCGTCGAGGCATCACTGCAGACACGGCGTACCGGCTTGCGCGTTATTTCGATAAGACGCCTGATTTTTGGCTGCACTTACAGATGAGCTACGACTTGAAGACATTGCCCACACGTACGGAGATTGAGCGCAAAGTGGAACCGCGCGAACTCGCGCATGCGTAATGCTTTCGATGACGGTATCGGCGATGTCGAGGTGCGTGCGATGTTTCGTGTTGTCGGACTGCAAAAATTGCCTGAATCTATATATTTGACTAGAATCAATTAAATTTAATTGATTCTAGTCAAATAATGTTTTCAGAAGACATCCAAACTCTCCGTCGTTTCAGCCGTACCGTATCCCAGCGCACCGGCGTGCTCGAGACCGATTATTTGAGCTCGGGGCGTCCATTGGCCGAGGCTCGGCTATTGTTCGAGGTCGGACGGCAAGGATGTACTGTACGCGAGCTGCGACAACGTCTGGGATTCGATCCTGGATACCTCAGCCGGCTGTTACGGGCGCTGGAAAAAGACGGTTTGATAGAAAGTGTGCCAGATGCCTCGGATGCACGCGTGCGACATATCACGCTGACGGACAAGGGCGACGCCGAGTGGCAGCTCTTGGATGATCGATCAGAAGCGTTAGCTGCTACCTTGCTCTCGCCGCTGCCTGATATTCAGCGCGAACGTCTGGTGAGCGCGATGGCACAGGTGGAACGTTTTCTGCGCGCGTCTGGCCTGCGGATCGAGCACGCCGACGCTGATTCTCCCGAAGCACGCGCATGTATCGAGGCTTATTTCAACGAACTCCAGCAGCGATTTGATAATGGATTTGATCCTGCCCTGACCGTATCGGCCAATCCCGAAGAACTCACACCTCCCGCCGGCTACTTCCTGCTTGCTTGGCTCGATGGCGAGGCCGTCGGTTGTGTCGCGTTGAAAGTGAAGTCAGGCAGCGGTGAGATCAAACGCATGTGGGTAGCAGAATCCGCGCGAGGGATCGGCGTGGCGCAACGTATGCTCGATGCCGCAGAAACACTGGCCCGCAAGGCCGGCGTACAGATCCTGCAGCTGGATACGAGTCGGCACTTGATCGAGGCGCGGGCCCTCTATCTGCGCAATGGCTACAAGGAAATACCGGCCTATAACGACAATCCTTATGCGGATCATTGGTTTGAGAAACATCTATAGCGCGTGGCTGTAGCGAGCGCCATTCTGCAAGGCAGATTTTCCTGAGTGTCTCCCCATCCGGCCGGCTCGCGCTTATGCTAATCTGCTCATAGTCGGACGTGCAGCAATTACCCCGCGCGCGATCCGGTGGCGGCTTAGTGCGCGGTTACCCCCTCGCATCCGGCTATTGCAAAGCAAGAACGCATGACACGATCAAGCGTGGAGACAATATCATGAGCCAATATGGCCCACTAAAACTGCATGTTCCCGAGCCCACAGGGCGCCCGGGTTGCAAGACTGACTTTTCCTATCTAATGCTTTCGCCAGCCGGCGAAGTCCCCAAACCCCCCGTTGATGTCACCGCTGTCGATACCGGTGATCTGGCCTATCGTCTCGTCCGGGTGATCGATGACGAGGGGCAGGCCGTGGGGCCGTGGGCGCCCGAATTGGATGACGATACGCTGCGCGCCGGCATGCGCGCCATGCTCAAGACCCGTATTTTCGATGCTCGCATGCTGACCGCACAGCGGCAAAAGAAGATTTCGTTCTATATGCAGAGCCTGGGCGAAGAAGCCATCGGCTCTGCGCACGCGCTGGCGTTGGAACATGGTGACATGTGTTTCCCGACCTATCGTCAGCAAAGCATTTTGCTGACACGTAACGTGTCGTTGGTCGAGATGATGTGCCAGTTGATGTCCAACGAGCGTGACCCGCTCAAAGGGCGCCAGTTGCCTGTCATGTATTCCAAACGCGAAGCGGGGTTCTTTACGATTTCGGGGAACCTGGCTACGCAGTTTATTCAGGCCGTCGGCTGGGCTATGGCCTCGGCGATCAAAGGTGATACGCGTATCGCGTCGGCCTGGATCGGCGACGGGGCGACGGCAGAGGCCGATTTCCATACGGCACTGACGTTTGCGCATGTGTACCGCGCGCCCGTGATTTTGAACGTGGTGAACAACCAGTGGGCTATTTCGACATTTCAGGCGATCGCTGGCGGAGAAGGAACGACGTTTGCAGGGCGTGGCGTCGGCTGCGGCATCGCCTCGCTGCGGGTCGATGGCAACGATTTCCTGGCCGTGTATGCGGCGTCGCAGTGGGCTGCCGAGCGTGCGCGCCGCAATCTGGGTCCGACCTTGATCGAGTGGGTGACGTATCGGGCAGGGCCACATTCCACGTCGGATGACCCGACGAAATATCGCCCCGGTGATGACTGGAGCCACTTCCCCTTGGGCGATCCGATTGCCCGATTCAAAAAGCATCTGATCAGTCTGGGCATTTGGTCGGATGAACAACACGAGGCGTTAAAGGCAGAACTCGAGGCTGAGATCCTGGCCGCTCAAAAAGAGGCCGAAAGCTTTGGCACGCTGGTCGACGGGCATGTGCCTAGCGCGGCCAGTATTTTCGAGGATGTCTATGAAGACATGCCGGAGCATTTGCGCCGGCAGCGCCAAGAGTTGGGGGTCTGATCATGGCGAATGACAAGAATATCGGTCCGGCAACGACGTCGATGACCATGATCCAGGCATTGCGTTCGGCCATGGATGTCATGCTGGAGCGCGACGACAATGTCGTGGTGTTTGGTCAGGACGTGGGCTATTTCGGCGGTGTATTTCGCTGCACCGAAGGCCTGCAAACCAAGTACGGCACTTCTCGCGTGTTTGATGCGCCCATTTCAGAGGGCGGTATCGTGGGGGTTGCGGTAGGCATGGGTGCATATGGGTTGCGCCCCGTGTGCGAGATCCAGTTTGCGGATTACTTTTATCCCGCATCCGACCAGATCGTGTCGGAAGCGGCACGGTTGCGTTATCGCTCGGTCAATGAGTTCATCGCGCCGATGACGATCCGCATGCCTTGCGGTGGTGGTATTTACGGCGGGCAGACGCACAGCCAGAGCCCCGAGGCCATGTTTACGCAAGTCTGCGGTTTGCGCACGGTGTTGCCTTCCAATCCCTATGATGCCAAGGGTCTCTTGATCGCCGCGATTGAAAGTAATGATCCGGTGATCTTTCTTGAGCCCAAGCGGTTATATAACGGTCCGTTCGATGGCCATCACGATCGCCCGGTGACGCCGTGGACCAAGCATCCTGCCAGTCAAGTGCCTACCGGTTATTACACGGTGCCATTAGGCTCTGCCGCGATCGTGCGGCCGGGAGAGGCGCTGACGGTGCTGACCTACGGGACGACAGTGCATGTGTCGCTCACGGCAGCGCAGGAAACCGGGCTGGATGCGGAGGTCATCGATCTGCGTACGCTATGGCCGTTGGATCTCGACACCATTGTCGAGTCGGTACGTAAGACTGGACGCTGTGTCGTGGTCCATGAGGCGACGCGCACATGCGGTTTTGGTGCAGAACTGGTGTCGTTGATTCAAGAGCATTGCTTTCATTACCTGGAGGCGCCCATCGAGCGGGTCACGGGCTGGGATACGCCCTATCCACACGCGCAAGAGTGGGCGTATTTTCCTGGCCCCGCCCGTGTGGGTGCGGCGTTTGAACGCGTGATGGAGGCATGACATGGGGATACACATCATCAAAATGCCCGACATCGGCGAAGGAATTGCCGAGGTCG
>Ga0182738_1005266_pt1 | contig 13906 bp, 12 predicted proteins | sample eDN5th30CBELigMG_FD_128876 | JGI IMG/M metagenome (GOLD analysis project Ga0182738, IMG submission 128876) | Enriched Miracle-Growth compost microbial communities from Emeryville, California, USA - eDNA 5th pass 30_C BE-Lig MG (version 2)... ...
ATCGGTGAATTCGGAAATCACCTTATCGACTTCTCCGCATGTGGCGTCCACGCAGGTCAGGTGCGCGGCCGGAAGCAGCGAGGTCTCGGTGAGGATACGCCTGACCGTGCGGGCCGTGCGCTCGCGCGTAGAACCGCCCGCGCCATAGGTCACGGAGACGAATTCCGGCTGCAGCGGCTCCAGCCGCGTCACCGTATCCCACAGGCGCGCCTCCATCTCCTCGGACTTCGGCGGGAAGAACTCGAAGGACACGCTGATCTTGCCACCGATACCGGACCGGCGCGAAAATCCGAAATTCTTCATCAGGCAGTTTCCCTTGCGTCGGCATTGGATGCGGGGTCGGCAATCAACAGGCGACGGTCCCGGCCAAGCCAGAGTTTGACGGTGAGCTTGGCTTCCGAGGCGCCGCGCGGCTCGAAATCCTGCGTTTCTTCCAGTTCGAGCCCAGCTTCCGCGAACCATTCGGCGATCTGCCGGTCGGAGAAGCCGAGGCGCATATGGGCGTGCTCCTCGCGCAGGAACTCCAGCGCGTGCGAGGCGAAATCCACGATCACCAGCCGGCCCGACGGACGCAGCAGCCGCGCCGCCTCCCGGATCGCGGCGGCGGGGTCATCCAGATAATGCAGCACCTGGTGGATGGTGATGAGATCGAAGGAATCGCGCTCCACCGGCGGCGCATAGATGTCGCCCAGCCGCACCTGCGCATTGGACACACCCGCCTTGTCGAGATTGGCGCGCGCGACCGTCAGCATCTCGCGCGACATGTCGATGCCGACGCCACGGCGATAGAGCGGCGCGAAGATTTCGAGCAGCCGGCCAGTGCCGGTGCCCAGATCGAGCATGGACTGGAAGGGCCGCTTGCCGACGAGCTTGAGCAATGCGATTTCCACAGCCTTGTCGGGCACGTGCAGCGAGCGGATTTCGTCCCAGCTCGCGGCATTGGCGTCGAAATACTCTTTCGCCCGCTCCTGCCGCCGGTGCTTAACCGCCGCCAGCCGCTCCAGATCGCGCTCGACCTGCGGGTCGCCATCATGCACCCGCGATACCAGCCCCTGCACGAAATCGCGCGCGGCGTCGGAATCGGTAACGCGAAAGAAGGCCCAGGAACCCTCCTGATAGCGTTCGATCAATCCCGCCTCGAGCAACAACTTGAGATGACGCGACACGCGCGGCTGCGACTGGTTGAGAATGTCGGTGAGGTCCGAGACCGTCAGGTCGCCACGCGAAAGCAGCGCAAGGATACGCAGGCGGCTGGATTCGGCCGCCGCCTTCAATGTATCAACAAGGGAGTCGAGGGTTACCCGCATGTTGCGACCTTCTGTAAAAAGACATAAACATATCTTTATGTGATGTTTCGTAGGTTTGCAACCGGCAATGTCGCGCGCGGACCAGAATATGGCGCTGAGGTAGCAGAATGACAGTACGCACGGGCATGTTCGAGCAACGCGAGGGCGAGAAGGCGCTTGCCGAAGACCCGGCCGCCATGCCGGGCGACGGCCATATCGTGTTCATCGGCCGCATCTGCTCGCCCTGGACCGCACGCGAGGATTGCCCCAAGAACATGGGCGCCGCGCGCGCGAAAGGCGGCGGCGCAACCATCGAAATCGGTGCGGCCTATCGGCCCGGACTGCTGGGGCTTGCCCGCGCCAGCCATGTCGTGATCCTGACCTGGCTGCAGCACGCGCCGCGGAATCTGATTGTCCAGAAACCGCGCCATGCCGCTGACGCAAAAGGCGTTTTCGCCCTTCGCTCCCCCGCCCGGCCGAACCCGGTCGGCCTGCACATAGCGCGCCTGCTGACGCTCGACATGGAAGCCGGCACGCTTGCGCTCGACGCCATCGACGTGCTCGACGGTACGCCGGTGATCGACCTGAAGCCCTATATCCCCGATGTCGATGCCTATCCCGACGCTATCTTCGAACGGTCCAAATGAAGAAGGCGTCCACCGGCCGGCAACGCGCCATCGCCAAGGCGCTGACAGCGCTTCTGCCCATGGCGCCTTATGCCGACACCGAGCGCATAAGGGCCGATGCCGGCGCGCCGCACCTGAAGACGCTGCCGCCGACGATTGCCGTGTGGCTGGCGACCGTCGCGCATGTGCGCCACCAGCACACCGACTACGAAAAGCTGCTGGAGGAAGGCTACGATCGCGATTCCGCCCGCTTCTTCGTCATCGACCAGGTCAATGCCGTGCTGACGGGTTGGCGCGCGACCCGGCTTCTCGAAGCGGATGACGAGGACGGATAATCCCTCGCTATCGTCCTGCTGGCCTCATAGTCCGCGTCCGATGGAATATGGCCCGATCCGTTTCCACTCGACAGCATCGAGCCCAGAAGAGGAGGACGGAATGGACAAGCAGACGCCTTCACTGCCCGCGCTCGCCAGCCACCATGTGGACCCGCACGCCTATCCCCATGGTGTCGCCTATCTCGACGGCCAGTATGTGCCGGTTTCGCAAGCGAAGGTTTCGGTTCTGGACTACGGCTTCCTGCATTCGGACGCGACCTACGACACCGTGCATGTGTGGAACGGCCGTTTTTTCCGGCTGGACCTGCATATCGAGCGCTTCTTCGGCGGGCTGGAGCGGCTGCGCATGAGCATTCCCTACGACCGGGACGCCGTGGCAAAGATCCTGCACGATTGCGTGGCGCTCTCGGGTCATCGGTCGGCTTATGTGGAAATGCTGTGCACGCGCGGCGCCTCGCCGACCTTCAGCCGCGACCCGCGCGATGCGGTGAACCGCTTCATGGCCTTCTCCATTCCGTTCGGCTCGGTGGCCAATGCCGAACAGCTGGAGCGCGGCCTGCACGTGGCCATCAGCCACCGCATACGCATCCCGCCGGCATCGGTCGATCCGGCCATCAAGAACTATCATTGGCTTGATCTGGTGCGCGGTCTTTACGACGCCTATGACAAGGATGCCGAAACCGCTTTGCTGCTCGACTTCGACGGCAATGTCGCCGAAGGTCCCGGCTTCAACGTCTTTGCGGTCAGGAACGGCAGGCTGACGACGCCTGCGACCGGCGTGCTGGCTGGCATCACGCGTCGCACCGTGTTCGATCTCTGCGCGGAACTGGGCATCGAGGCAAATGCGGGCACCGTTACCGTCACGGCGTTGCGCGAAGCCGACGAGGTGTTCATCACCTCGACGGCAGGCGGCATCATGCCGGTAACGCGGATCGACGGCCGGCCAGTGGCGGCCGGCAGGGTCGGACCCGTTACGAACCGCCTGAAGGACCTTTACTGGCAAAAGCACGAGGAGCCGGCATGGTCGTCGCCGGTGAGCTATGGTTGAAAACTACCGCCCTCAGGCGCGATAGATCCACTGCTCGGGCACGCGGATGGAAACGTCTTCGCCCTTCTCGATGCGGCCCGGCTTTTCCACCCAGACGACAAGACCGCGCAGGCGCCTGGCCACTTTCGGGAACAGGAGCGCCCCGGCATCGAGGTCGGGCATGCCCGTGCGCTCGGCGATGCGGCGGCCGGCAATGCGGCACGGTCCGTTCTGGGCATCCACTTTCAGCGTCACGCCGCCCTTGAAGAACAGCAGCGTGCCTGACGGCAGCATCGACAGATGCGGAATGCCGTCCAGCAGGATGTTCGCACCGATCCATTCCGGCCTGACTTCCGCAATGCCCATGAGCGCCGCCACCTTCGCCATCTCGTCAGGCGCGATAACCGTGATCTGGCGCTCGTTGCGCATTTCGGTGCCACGCGGATACCACGGCTCACGCCCGCCGGAGCGGCGCGTGTAGCCGGCATGGTAGTCGTTGAGGATGCCCCGGAAATCCAGTTCCAGCGCATCGCAGGCATGCGTCTCGAAGTCGTCGTTTTCGGCGATGTAGACGCCCGCAACCCGCGCGGCGAGCTTTCGGGCGGGCAGGATTTCGATGTCTTTTTCCGGCAGGTCGAGGTGGAGCATGAGTGTTCCTTGCATGTGCCGCGAACATGCCGATATGCCGGCCCCACGTCCAGCCAAAAAGCCTGATCGGTGGATGAGCGAAGGTGATCGGTGGCGAAGGGTGTCGCCAATACGTCCCCTCACCCGGCCTGCGTCGCAAGCGGGCATGGCAATCGGTATACGGCACGAACTACCCCACTCCGCCTTGCCTCGCTCGGCACCTTTCCCCCCGTTGAGGGGAGAGGTGGTTTGCGAAGCAAACCGGGGGTCGAATTTCAGATGCGATTGCTGTTCCGGACGCCCGGCCCGCCGCCTACATCATCCTGAGCAGCGCGCCGCCGATGGAATAGCCCGCGCCGAAGGCGCAGAGCAGGCCATAGTCGCCCGGCTTCATGTCGGCGTGGTTTTCCTGCATGGCGATCACCGCACCGGCGCCGGCCGTATTGCCCAGCCGCTCCAGCACCATCGGCGCGCGGTCGTGGCCGACCTCGTGCCCGAAAGCCAGTTTCAGGATCATCGCATTCATGCGCGCATTGGCCTGATGAAGCCAGAAGCGGCGGATGTCGTCCGGCGTCTGCCCGTGCTCGGCAAGGAACCCGACGATGAAGCGATGGCCGGCCACGGTGACGTCCTTGAACACCTTGTTGCCGACCTGCCTGATCATATTGCCTTCGAGGTCGATCATGTAGGGATCTGCCTGGGCCGTGCGGGTGAGATAGCCGAGATTGGTACGGATATTGCTGGAAAGCTGCGTCCACAGCCGCGTGTCCAGCACCTCGAAACAGCCCGGCCGCGTCTCATCGTCCCCGATCGCCTCCACCACCATCGAGGCGGAAGCGTCACCGAAGATGAAATGGGTCTGGCGGTCGCGGAAATTGAGATGACCGGTGATGACCTCCGGGGTCGAAACCAGCACGCGCTTCTGCGCGCCCGAGCGCACCAGATTGACCGCCACATGCAGGCCGGCCGCAGCCGATGAGCAGCCGAGCCCCATGTCGAAGCCCGCGCCCTGCGTGCCCATGGCCTCCTGCATCTCGATGGCGAGCGCCGGATAGGGACGCTGATGATGCGAGGCCGAACAGATGATCAGGTCCACGTCGGCCGGCTCCACGCTCGCATGGGCCAGCGCCTTGCGGGCAGAGGCGATGCCGAACTCCGCCTCCACCGACACTTCCTCGTCCGGCCGCTCAGGGATGCGCGGCGCCATGCGCGTCGGGTCGAGAATACCTTCGCGTTCGACCACATGGCGTGTCCTGATGCCCGAGGCATGGACGATGAAATCGGCGTCGGATTTGGCCAGCAGGTCCTGGCCTCGCTGCGCGCGCTGCGCGTTTTCCGCGTCTACCCAGGCGTTGTAGCTCGCAACCAGCTCTTCATTGGTGATGCTGGCCTCGGGAATTTCGACGCCGATGCCGCTGATGATGACGCGTTGCATGTGATGATTGTCCCGTGCGCCTGGCCTGGACGATCTTTCCGCGCACGTCGTTCAAGATCGTCGATTCAAAAACACTGTTGCCGTGCAGCAGTTTACGTCAGCTTAACCAACCGCGCCAAGGCCGCCTACCTCCGCTGCGCCACCATGAAGAGGCGCGGGAAGCGCAACAACACCTTGCCATTCGTCGCCGGCGGATATGTGGCGGCGATGCGCCCGGTGTAGGCGGCAAGAAAGGCCTTCTGCTCGTCTTCGTCAAGCGGGTCGATGAAAGGTTTCAGGCCGGTGCCCTTCACCCACTCCACAATCGCCCCGGCATCGGCCAGCGGATGATTGTAGATCGTGTGCCAGATATCGACGCGCGCCGACAGCGGCGCAAGCAGGTCGTAGTAGGACACGACCGGCGGCAGAGGCTTGCGCGCGGCGCTCGCGATCCTGTCGGCGAAAGGCATTGCGGCCGCCGTCTCGCGCATCGCCACATGCGACGGCTCGCCGATATTGTCGGGCATCTGCACGGCAAGAAAGCCGCCGGGCCGCAGCAGGCCAAGCAGTCGCGCCAGCACCTGCTGATGGTTGGGCAGCCACTGGAAGACGGCGTTGGCGAAAATGACGTCCACCGGCTCTTCGGGCGACCAGCTTTCGGCATCGGCGATCCGGAAATCCACGCCGGGAAGCCGCTTGCGCGCCTCCTCGATCATGGCAGGCGACGTATCGAAGCCCGACACCTTTGCTTCCGGCCACCGCGCCGCCAGAAGCTCGGTCGAGTTGCCCGGCCCGCAGCCGATATCCACCACGTGGCGAGGGTTTTCTAGCGGCACCTGCGCGAGCAGGTCGCGCGCGGGCCGTGTCCGCTCATCCTCGAATTTCAGATATTGCGAAGCCGACCAGTCTTTCATCGGTGCAATCCTCCGGCGGGGCGATCCTGTGAAAACGCCCCGCCGGTTGCCTGGCGGGGCGCTTTGTGGAAGCAGATCAGCGGGTCAGCCGCTTATAGGTCATCCGGTGCGGGGTCAGCGCATCGGGGCCGAGACGGCGCACCTTGTCCTTCTCATAGTCCTCGAAGTTGCCTTCGAACCACTCGACATGGCTGTCGCCCTCGAAGGCCAGGATATGCGTGGCCAGGCGGTCGAGGAACATACGGTCGTGGGAGATGATGACGGCGCAGCCGGCGTAGTTTTCCAGCGCGTCTTCGAGTGCGGCAAGCGTCTCGGTGTCGAGGTCGTTGGTCGGCTCGTCGAGCAGCAGCACGTTGCCGCCGTTCTTCAGCATCTTGGCCAGGTGCACGCGGTTGCGCTGACCGCCTGAGAGGTTGCCCACCTTCTGCTGCTGGTCGCCGCCGCGGAAGTTGAACGACGAGCAGTAAGCGCGTGTATTGGCTTCGAATTTGCCGAGCTTGACCACTTCGGCGCCGCCGGAAATCTCTTCCCAGACGGTCTTGTTCGGGTCGAGCGCGTCGCGGCTCTGGTCGACATAACCGAGCTTGACCGTCTCGCCGACGCGGATCGAGCCGGAATCGGGCTTCTCCTGGCCGGTGATCATCTTGAACAGCGTGGTCTTGCCGGCGCCGTTCGGCCCGATGACGCCGACGATGCCGCCGGGCGGCAGCTTGAACGACAGGTCCTCGATCAGCAGCTCGTCGCCGAAGCCCTTGTTGATGCTCTCGACCTCGATGACGACATTGCCCAGGCGTTCGCCATGCGGAATGACGATCTGCGTGTCGCTCGGACGACGGCTGTCGGCCTGCTCCAGCAGCTCCTCGAATGCCTTGATACGGGCCTTGGACTTGGTCTGGCGGGCCTTGGGGCTCGACGCGATCCACTCGCGCTCGCGGGAAATGGCGCGCTGGCGCGCGTCGTCCTCGCGGCCTTCCTGCTTGAGTCGCTTGGCCTTGGCTTCCAGATAGGCGGTGTAGTTGCCCTCGTAGGGAATGCCGCGGCCACGGTCGAGTTCGAGAATCCAGCCGGTGACGTTGTCGAGGAAGTAGCGGTCGTGGGTGATGAGCAGCACCGCGCCCTTGTAGGCGCGCAGGTGCTTTTCAAGCCACGCCGTGGTCTCGGCGTCAAGGTGGTTGGTCGGCTCGTCGAGCAGCAGCAGGTCGGGCTCTTCCAGCAGCAGGCGGCACAGCGCCACGCGGCGGCGTTCACCGCCCGACAGGTTGGTCACATCCGCATCCTTGGGCGGGCAGGCCAGCGCGTCCATGGCCATCTCGACTTGCTGTTCGAGATCCCACAGGTTCAGGCGGTCCATCTCGTCCTGCAGATGCGCAGACTCCTCCGCCGTTTCGTCGGAGTAGTTCATCATCAGCTCGTTGTAGCGCTCGATGATGGCCGTCTTCTTCTTCACGCCGTCCATGACGTTCTCGAACACGGTCTTTTCCGAATCCAGATGCGGCTCCTGTGCGAGATAGCCGACCGTCGCGCCTTCCGCGAGCCAGGCTTCGCCGGTCCACTCCTTGTCCAGGCCGGCCATGATCTTGAGGATCGTCGACTTACCGGCGCCGTTGGGGCCCAGGATACCGATCTTGGCGTCCGGATAGAACGAAAGGTGGATGTTCTCGAGGACTTTCTTGGCACCATAGGCCTTGGACAGCCCGGCCATGTGATAAATGAATTGGCGTGCCACGCGCGCTTATCCCATGAATTGATTGTGTGGATTGGGTTCTTCAGGTTGGCCGCTATGTAGGCGATACTGGCTCAAACGGCAAATGCTTTCGGCTCGTCCTTTTCACGGGTCGGCGAGACGTGCCCAAACATTCGCGCGGTCCCGGCTGGATGCGGGGAAATCTTGATTTCTACCGCCAGTCTTGATTTGATGCCGCCGGAAACCTCTCCGGCATGAGAGTCGGCGTAGAAAGAACAAGGTTTCCGGAAAGCAAAATTTAACCATATTTGTCCATTTTTTGTCGATCACTCGTTCAAGATGGGGACAATCGGAAGTCACGCATCTGCGGTCGCTTGTCGGCCTGAGTACCTGTGCGGGATTGCCGGTTTGATTACGCGTTGATGAGTACGACCCTTTGTGCAAAGTCCTTGCGGCGCTTGTTGCGTCCGCTGTTGATTACTGCTTTCGGCACCGCTTTTGCGGGCACGGCAGCGTGGTCGATGGCCGGAATGGTTGCGATGGGCAGTTCCATGGCACTCGGTTCCGACAATTTCCTGCCAAAACCGCGGCTCTATGCCGCCAGGGATGTGGAGGCGCGGCAGTCGATTGAGCCCGCCGCCGGCAAGGGGTCGCGGCTGATCGCCAAAACCACGCAGCCGGTTGTTACCGCAAGCCTCGCTGCCGACACGGGGAAAGCCGCCCGCCATCCCGTCGCCAGAGGCGATGCGCGCGCCGACGCCACGGCGCGCTTCGACGCCATCGTCAAGCAGGCCGATCTGACATCAGCGAAACTCGCCGCCCTGTTCGATCGTTCCGCCAAATCGCGCAATCTGACCGCGAAGGCTCATGCGCCCACGCCTGAACGATTTGCATCGCTGCCCACCATCTCCACCGTTCAACCGCGGATCATGCTGGCCTATGCCGATCCCACTCCGGGTGCGGCAGGCGCCGCCCTCTCGGCCCTGCTGACGCCGAAACCGGAAGACGATCTCGCCGCATCGCAAGGCGAGGATACCGGCGAGGACATCATTGCGCTGCCCACATTCGAGGACACGCCGTCCGATGCTCCGCTGCCGGGAATTCGCCCCGGCAACGATGTGGCTGCAAGACCCGATGGTGAAACGGCGAAGCCCGATGCCCGCCAGGCCGAAAAGCCGGCGCGCACCGAGGAACGCCAAACACAGAAGCCGCAAGCGCTCGCTTATGCGCGCCCCAACGATCCGGTTGAAAAAAGAGGCGGCGGCGGACTTGGCCAGACGCTGCGCAACCTGTTCGGCGGCGGCACCAGGGCCGGCAATGGCGTGGCCGTCTACGACATCAGCGCCGCCAAGGTCTATATGCCCGATGGCAGTGTGCTGGAGGCGCATTCCGGCGTCGGCAAGATGGCCGACGATCCGCGCTACGCGAATGTGAAGATGAACGGACCAACGCCGCCGCACACCTACAATCTCAAGATGCGTGAATCGCGCTTCCACGGCGTCGAAGCGATCCGCATGCTGCCCGCCGACGGCAAGAACAAATATGGCCGGGACGGCTTCCTCACCCACAGTTACCTGCTGCGCGGCAGGCCGGGTGAATCGCATGGCTGCGTCGCCTTCAAGGACTATGACCGCTTCCTGAACGCCTTCAAGAAAGGCAAGGTCAAGCAGATCATCGTGGTGCCGAGCGGCGGCCGCGGCACCATGCTTGCTTCCAACGGCAACAGCACCTGACTGCCGCCAACGTCCCACCGTCCCGAGCGGGACGGCGGTTGTTTTTCAGCGTCGCGCCAGGATCTGGCCCTGGATCGCTCTAATCACGCCAGTATCTGCGGTCATCCCGATGCTTTCGGTGCCAACCGTCACGATACTGCGGCCGATGCCATCTGTGCTCCCGATAGGGACGCCACTGATGTTCCCAATGAGGGCGGCCCCACCCGTATCGATAGTGGGGTCTGGCCTGCCAGCGGTTTGGCACGCACCTGCCCCGGCGGTTCAGATGCCAGCCTCGCCCGCAACCATCGCGAACATTGATGATCGGCAGGCTTTCACCCGGAAGCTGAACCGCAGGCATGGCTTCGGCTTTTGTTGAAAAACCCGATGCCGCGCCAAAGCCGCCCACGATGAGCGCGGCAGCTACAAGAAATTTCCGGAACATGCGAATACTCCCAATCATCCCTTCCCCAGCAAAACGGAAAGGCGGGGGCAACGGTTCCTGAGGCGCGGATCAAGTGTTGTTGCCGATGGTGACGGCACGTGGCCTGAACGGGCAAGTGGACCGGCAGCTCACGCCTTGATGCGCCAGCCCGTGCGGAAAATCCACCAGATGGTGACAAGGCAGATCGCCAGGAACACCAGCGTCATGCCGAGGCTGATGCCGATATTGACGTCCGAAATGCCGAAGAAGCTCCAGCGGAAGCCGCTGACCAGATAAACCACCGGGTTGAAGAGCGACACCTTCTGCCAGAGGGGCGGCAGCATATCGATGGAGTAGAAGGCCCCGCCAAGGAAGGTCAGCGGCGTCACGACCAGCAGCGGCACGAGCTGGAGCTGCTCGAAATTGCCGGCCCAGATGCCGATGATGAAGCCGAACAGGCTGAAGGTGATCGCGGTCAGAAGCAGGAATGCCACCATCCAGACCGGATGCTCAATATGCAGTGGGACGAACAGCGAGGCCGTGGCCAGAATGATGAGGCCGAGCAGCGTGGATTTCGTCGCCGCGGCACCGACATAGGCGACCACGATCTCCAGATAGGACACCGGCGCCGAAAGCAGCTCATAGATCGTGCCGACGAATTTCGGGAAATAGATGCCGAAGGAGGCGTTGGAGATGCTCTGCGTCAGCAGCGAAAGCATGATCAGCCCCGGCACGATGAAGGCGCCGTAGCTCACGCCATTGATTTCGCTGATGCGCGAGCCGATGGCCGCGCCGAACACCACGAAGTAGAGAGAGGTGGAGATAACCGGCGAGACGATGCTTTGCAGGAGCGTGCGCCAGGTGCGCGCCATCTCGAACAGATAGATCGCGCGGATCGCATAAAAATTCATCGCTGCTTCCTCACCAGATTGACGAATATCTCTTCCAGCGAGCTCTGCTTGGTCTGCAGGTCACGGAAGCGGATGCCGGCGTCGTTAAGGTCCTTCAACAGCCCGGTGATGCCGGTGCGTTCGCCCTGGGTATCGTAGGTATAGACCAGTTCGTGGCCGCCTTCGGCCAGTTCCAGCCCCTGGCTGGCCAGTTCGGGCGGCAGGGTTTCGAGCGGGTTCTGGAGCTGAAGCGTGAGTTGCTTGCGGCCCAGCTTGCGCATCAGCTCCGCTTTCTCCTCCACCAGTATGATCTCGCCATGGCTGATGACGCCGACCCGGTCGGCCATCTGCTCGGCTTCCTCGATGTAATGCGTGGTCAGGATGATGGTGACGCCGGTTTCACGCAGGCGGCGCATCACCTCCCACATATCACGGCGAAGCTCGACATCCACGCCCGCGGTCGGCTCATCGAGGAACAGGATCTGCGGCTCGTGCGACAGCGCCTTGGCAATCATCACACGCCGCTTCATGCCGCCCGACAGCGTGATGATCTTGTTGTCCTTCTTGTCCCAAAGCGAAAGGTCCTTCAGCACCTTTTCCACATGGGCGGGATTGGCCGGCTTGCCGAACAACCCCCGGCTGAAGCTGACGGTCGCCCAGACGGTCTCGAAGGCGTCGGTCGTCAGTTCCTGCGGCACCAGCCCGATGCGCGAGCGCGCCGCGCGATAGTCCTTAACGATGTCATGCCCTTCGGCCAGCACCGTTCCGGAGGACGGGTTGACGATGCCGCAGATAATGCTGATCAGCGTCGTCTTGCCCGCGCCATTTGGCCCAAGCAGCGCGAAAATCTCGCCGTGCTTTATTTCGAGATTGATGCTCTTCAGCGCCGTGAAACCCGACGCATAAGTTTTCGACAGATTGGAAACGGAGATGGCCGGTTGCATGGCGAGAAGCTTTTTATGGTTGGCGAGAACGCGTTTACAGCAAATCAAAACGCGAAAGGACAGTCGGGTGGAGGAAGCCTTGGCAATATATGGGCTCGGCTGCGGCATACAAGACGGGGGCCGCCTGCTCCTGACACCGCCATCCTCTTGACGCGCGCATTCTCCGCCGCAAGAGTCGGCGCCGGGGCAGAGGGAAGCTGGTGCCGTTCGACAGACAGATGTTTTTCCGGACGCCGACCGGCGCGCAAGTCAATCTCTACAGCCGCAAGGCCAAGGGAAGGCCGCGCGGCGTTCTGCAGATAAATCATGGGTTGGCGGAACATGCCGGACGCTATTCGCGCCTTGCCGATTTCATGAGCGCACGCGGATTCCACACCTATGCCCACGACCATCGCGGCCACGGCTACACGACCGCACCCGGCACGATCCGCGGCATGTTCGGCGCCATCGACGGCGTGAGGCTGGTGCTGGAGGACGTTGCCGCCATTCACACGCGCATTCGCGAAGAGAACCCGGACCTGCCGGTCATTGTCTTCGGCCATTCAATGGGCGGCATCATCGCGCTCAACCATATGCTGCGTCGGCCGCAGGATGCGAAGGCCGTAGCCATCTGGAACGCGAATATCTCGGCCGGTCTTCCGGGGCGACTGGCACAGGCCCTGCTTGCCTATGAGCGCTTTCGCATGGGCTCCGACGTGCCGTCACGCCTGCTGCCGAAACTCACCTTTCAGGCATGGGCAAGGAAGATGCCGCAGCGGCGCACCGACTTCGACTGGCTGTCGCGTGACGAAAACGAAGTCGACCGCTATGTCGCCGATCCGCTCTGCGGCTGGGACGCGACCGTGTCGATGTGGCAGGACATCTTCGAGATGATCTTTCACGCGGCCGCCGACCACAACTTCGCCGCGCTGCCGCGCGACCTGCCGTTTCATCTGGTCGGCGGCGCCGAGGACCCGGCGACGGACGGCGGCAAGGCCGTCACCGACCTTGCCGCGCGGCTCGACCGAATGGGCTTTTCGAATCTGTTTGCAAAGGTTTACGATGAAACCCGCCACGAAAGCCTGAACGAGTTGAATCGGGACATCATCATGACCCGTTTCGCCGACTGGGCCGACTGGGTGGTGACAAAACATCCCTGATCGCGACTGGCACACCGCATCGGCCGTGACATGGCCGGGTGATTGTTGCTACAGCATCTGTGTCAATTGCTTCCCGGTAGATTTCATGGCTAATCCTCCCCTTCACGGTATCCGCGTCATCGAACTTGCCCGCATCCTGGCAGGCCCCTGGGCGGGCCAGCAACTGGCCGACCTGGGCGCCGACGTTATCAAGGTCGAGAACCCGAACGGCGGCGACGACACCCGCAAGTGGGGACCGCCCTTCGTGGAAGGCCATGACGGCGAGAACCTTTCGGCCGCCTATTACCATTCCTGCAATCGCGGCAAACGCTCCATCGCCATCGACTTTTCGACGCCCGAAGGGGCCGAAACCGTGAAGAAGCTCATCGCCACGGCGGACGTGGTGATCGAGAACTTCAAGCTCGGCGGCCTGAAGAAATACGGCCTCGACTATGAAAGCCTGCGTGCGATCAACCCGAAGCTCGTCTACTGCTCGATCACCGGCTTCGGCCAGTCCGGCCCCTATGCGCCGCGCGCAGGCTACGACTTCATCGTGCAGGGCATGTCGGGGCTGATGTCGATCACCGGCCCGGCCGGCGGCGAGCCGCAGAAGGTGGGCGTTGCCGTCACCGACATTTTTACCGGCCTCTATTCGGTCATCGCCATACAGGCCGCGCTTCGCCACGCCGAAGCCACCGGCCACGGCCAGCATATCGACATGGCGCTGTTCGACGCGCAGATCTCGGTGCTGGCCAACCAGAACCTTAACTATCTCGTATCCGGCGTGCCACCCGTGCAGATGGGCAATGCCCACCCCAATATCGCGCCCTATGAGGTGCTGCCGGTGAAGGATGGACATTTCATTCTCGCGGTCGGCAATGACGGGCAGTTCCGCAAATTCTGCG
>Ga0182738_1005267_pt1 | contig 13896 bp, 13 predicted proteins | sample eDN5th30CBELigMG_FD_128876 | JGI IMG/M metagenome (GOLD analysis project Ga0182738, IMG submission 128876) | Enriched Miracle-Growth compost microbial communities from Emeryville, California, USA - eDNA 5th pass 30_C BE-Lig MG (version 2)... ...
CTTTTGCATGATCTCTTGAAGCTTGAGAGAAGGCGAACAAGGCACTTTGCTCGGATTGTCGACAAAGGTTTTCATATACTGATTGATTTCTGGTATCATGATGGTACTTTGAAGCGCCTGAAGTCTTCGCCTATTGAAGTTCCATCTTTGAGTCACAACTAAAGGTTGGATCCAGTCTTGCTTGACTTCCATAACAATTGGGAAGTGGTCAGATCTTCCAATTCTTTCATTTAAGATCTTTGCTTCCACAGGGAAATTCTATATGTTAAAGTTGAGAAAGAGAAAGTAAACGATGGAGGGGTTTTTCTCTCCCTTTACCTGATCTAATTTGACAAAAAAGAAGTCAAGGAATGACTTAGCTTTTAGAAAATCAAGGCCCTCTCGTGTGTAATCTTTGCCTTTAGGAACAACAGGTTCGAGACCATATTTGGATTTAATATTTGACAATATCTTGAATAAGAAATGATTAAAAAGTGAGAAAGGAGAGAAGAATACCGTGGCTATGGCAGATTTTTTGGGGATTTGGTGAGGACGCAAATCAATATTGACATCAGAATAGGCAACGAGGTTCCATTTTTGGTACTTGTTAGATAAGTATTCTAAAATCAGGCCCAGATGGCACAAAGTCTTTGCCTCATTTTTTGGAGGACAATAAAATGACATCAGAAAGAGGTGTTTGCCTGCTTGTTTCAGGAGAATCTTCAGGATAGTGATATTTGGGAATTGTAAATGAAGAGGAAGGATATTAGTGTCAACCTGAATGCCTCTTTTAAAAACAATAGCCACTCCTCTAGCAGGTTTATCCGTTGGATCATCCTTTCGTATCATTGAATATTGTGTATTTTCAAGAATGTAGCTTTGTTTGGAGGTAAGCCAGGTTTCGTTGACCATGATTACATCATATTGATAAGAAGCCAAAATGTTTTCTAAGCTCGCTTTATTCTGATTGGTCGTCAAACTAGAAGCATTGTATCCAAGAAGATTTAAAGATGAGGGTCGATTGAGTTCTGGAAAATATTTGTTTATTTTCTAGTAAAAGTCAGACATTTGTTTTTATAGATAGTCAAAGAATTTCCTACAAGAATATTTATTTATCTAATATATTTACAAAATGAAAGAATAAAGTTCAAGCGGATTTATTTACTTGATTAGCAAACTGCTTTTCTTCTTGAATCTTGCTATTTTGATTCTTCTTCAATTGCCGATTTGCTCTTCTTCTTTGACGTTTTCTTCGTTTCTTGTCTCTCCTTCGTTCTTCTGCTGCAACTCTCTCATTGCGAGCTTGCCCTCGTGATTTTAGAGACAAATCTTCTCCTTTAATAGGAGCACGGATCCGAGGTTGAGCCTGATTTTTGTTTTGGTTTTGGGGCGTCTTGTTCTGAATGGTATTTCCTTGGAAGTAATTAGTAGCAAGTGCATCAAATTGAGTATAAGTGGGCTTCTTTTCTTTTTTTGTTGGCTGTGTGGATTCTTTTTGGAGTGAGGAAAGAGTAGGGTTTACTTCTGGGGTTCTTCCTTGTGGTTTGTCTTTTTTAAAAGGAGGAAACGTGGTTTCAATAGCAGCAACAGGTGATTCCTTCAGAAGCATGTTAGCGAATTGATCATAAATCTCAGAAGAAAATCCATACCTTGGCATCTTTTGACTTGATTTCAATAAACTCCTCGGTGCTCCTGGATGTTTGACTATGATCAAATTTGAAAAGAACTTTCTTTTTTCGAGTTACACTGTCTTTTCTCTTTAATTCGATTTCAACAAACTTTTCAGTGCTCCTTTTTTCTTGGAGATCTTGAGCTGGAGATTCCAGTTTCGGGTAGAGTTCATGCAAGAAATTCCTGAGCCTTTCTATCTCTGCTTTTGAAAGCAATTGAGATCTTTTTACTTTTTTTAGTTGAGGCCCAAGACCTAGAAAAGAGAGAGAGAAAATAGGAACCAAAGGTTTCAAAAAAAAAATTACATCCAAGCGATTGGTGGGGTTGAGATTGTTGGAGTTGATTTTGACTTGATGATATTGAATCATCAGACTCAGAGGCTTTTCTTTTCTGGGCAAAAAGGCCGGAGTTGAAAGTTGTTAACACAGACAGCATAATATTATAATTTCCAGTATTCACCCATTTGACAAACCTCCGAAGGTAGAAGCCTGCTTGAGACGGTCCAAGTTCAGATCTGGGGTTTTGGAAGTCTAACATATAACTGAGATCGCCTGTCAAGATGATCATCAGACTGTCATAAATTGCCCAAAAGCCGCAGTCTGTGGCATTAAACTGTTTTGGGACACCTAGAATATCAGTGAGATAAATGAATCAATTAAAAAAAGAGAGACATGCAAGTCCATTCATGTGGATCTCAGCGTCCTTGTTGAGTACATGTTGATACTTTTCCAATGTTTGTCGATCATCAATTCCTTCAAGCAGATATTTGATTAAACGAGATCTCAGCACATCCCGTTCAATGCCCAAAGAATCAATTATGAAAATCTTCTGTGGTTTCGGATCCATATCAATTATCGGGTTTTTGAGCTTGAGCGGAGGCTGAAAGTTCCTTGGAAGGATAACAGCTGTTATCCAATGGGCTCCTTCTTCTTCGTCATAATGGGTCTGTCCTTCCTGGATTGTGTAGCCTGATGTGTTGAGAATCAAGATGATCGGCTTTTGAATCTCCTAAACAGCTGATTAGACTTCTGAAGACAAACCACTCTTACCTGAGGAGCCATTGAACTAACCAGGTTTGTTAAGTTTGCCATGATTGTTCTTACTCCAGTTGCCGCAATTTCGATATCTTTATTGAAAATATTGCCCACGGAAGTGATATTTGGGGAGATTATGTCAGCTGATTTCCCAATCAGATTACTGAGACAGTTGTTGATATCATCACCAGATGCCAATTCTGAATCTGGTTCTGTTATACGAAGAGTTTGTTTCTCGTTGAAAATCCGTTCAACATACTTTAGGTAAAAAGAAAGTTGACTCGAGCTCAGCATAGCTTTCAAAAGATTATTAAATATTGACTATAAAAATTATGATTTAACAGAGGATTTTAAGCGCGAAAAAGGGAGAATTGATTCAAAATATTGGTCAAAATTCAACAATATTATCTTCTGAGAGATTCTTCGAGAACAAGAAGGAGTAAATTAGATGTTTGAAGATTCAGTATTTGAGATTTTGATTTGAGTTCGATTTATTGGGGGTGGAACGAGAGTGGCGACAGGTTTCATCAGAGGACCAGAAAAGGTTGATTTTATCAGAGCCTGGATCCTTCGGGGAGGTCTATGAGAAATAAAACATACGAAAGCCATAAGAGTTTGAAGGGATTTGGGAGTTGAGATTGGGGTTTTCTAATCTAACGAACTTGAGACTTCTGCTGGCCTCTGTGTGCAAAAGTTTCAACGTTCATTTAACAGAAAAGAAGAAGTTAATTTCGGAAGCAAATTACTTGAAAGGCTGATTTTGGCCTCTCATTTTTCCCCTCCTCGTTATTTTTTAATTTTGCGATTCCAACCTTCCTCGGTGCTGAATTCCATGTGAGTTGGAGAGGTGAGATGGACGTCCAAGGTCAAAAAAGAGAGGAAGAGAGCGCTATTTCTAACTAAAATTTACGAATAAAGGAAAGACTCTAGAGGAAATTTATGAAAAAATATCGATATTAATTTTTTTTTGCCATCAGTGAATCAGTGAGAAGAGGATTTTTCTCTTGAAAGGACCTGGAGAACCTGTCTTATTTTTCAAAGATTAAATCCCTAGCAATGCAAAGATTCTTTTAATTTCTAATTGAGACATATGGAGCGAAGATCTCACCAAATGTTTTGAAAACTACTTTATGGTTCTCGGCTCAGATTTTTAAATACATTTTTTCATTATCTGGGTGAAAAGGTCCTGATTGAGTTATTTTAATCCAAAGAAATCTTTCAATATAGTTAGTAAAGCAAAGGAGATTTCAATGAAACAAGAATAGGTCTGTCGAAGTGATCTCTCCTTGACTTTCAAGGAAATCCTTTTTCCTTTTCAAGCCTAATATGATATTTTGAGTGAAAAAAGGTCATGAGAAAAAATGAGTATAGAGAGAGTTTTGATGTTTTTGCTGAATATTATGAGAAATGGATTTAAGTTGAAAAGTAAAATTCTGAGCAACTAAATTAGATCATGGACAGAATGAATCCCCTCTGGGACATTGAAATAAATTGTGTACGTTTTAAGCCACACAAATTCAAAATCTGTTTTCAATATAATTTTTAAATTCAGCATGGAATCTTTTGAAAGTGATTCATCTACAGGAAAGGATATTGTGAGCGAAAATGGCCAGAAAAACGAAAGAACTTCTCAATGTGGGGGCAGTCAATCAGAACTTCACAGAATTGAGACAGAGCTTCAAGATGATTTGCAAACACCTGACTTTGGGCAAAGAAGTCAAGACAAAGGAGAAAAATCACTGGTTTCAATTTCAACAATCACGGAGGAGGAAGAGGACAAGATTGATTTGGAAGATATTAAGAATCCGCTAGCTGCTATTCAATCTTTCCCACTCCAAGACGAGAATGAGAAAGAACAGGCCCAGCTTGACCCATCTCAAGAAATGACCTTTCTTCCTCAGTTCCTTGATAATTCTCTCTGTATTCAAGATTCTACACAAGAGGTTGAGAAGGATAATGAGAGTCAAAGAGTCCAGGAAGAACCACAACCAATACTTCCACCGAAGAAGAAGGCCCAATATTTGCCAAACAAAAGAATTTCTCCTAACGAAGGACTTATAATTCTTTCTGAAGGACTGCAACCAATAATTCCACAAAAGAACAAGGGGTCACAATACTGGCCAGATCAAGAACCAAAATTTCCGCTTGAAAACCCAAAAAAATTTCCTGAAGAAAGAAAACTAAGCGTTCATTTACGGAATAGACAAGAAACATCGAGGAGAGAACTTCCTGATATTGCCTTTGTAAAATTGAAGAAACCAAAACTCAGTTCGGTCCCGGAGGTCATAAATCGTGATGGAAAAATTTTCATTCGTCTGAAGAAGAAAGTGACTTTTAAACTGACGAATTCCCAAAAACAGAATGAAGATAAAAAGAATCACGGCTAGTTTTTGTATTGATATGATTGTTCATAAGCGGAAAATGATTTGTGATCTGAATCTTCTTCAAGGTTATTGTTAGTTGCGTAAAAATTGGAAATTTATCTACTTTTGAAAGCTAGAAGTTCGATTAGAAAGGATTTTATTTTTCGCAATAGAATATTAGGAAAGCTTTATTCAGTTCAAGAAAGGGTCGAGAATAAGAGGGTTCTCAAATTCCAGAGCGAGCAGTCTATTTCAGAATTTAAAGAACGAAGAAGAAATTTCAGAATTATTTCATTCTTGTATCAAAGGAAGCTGAGATTGTGTGTGAAATTTGAAAGATTTTATCTTCGAAGAGCAAAATGGGTGAGACGATTCAAAAAAGGTTTGAAATGGTTTCTGTTTTCCGCTAAGGAGAATTTGTAGGGCATTGGTGCACTTTCAAATCTGATCCGGGTTGATGCTTGTGGAATTTTTTACGGTAGGAAGTGTGAAGTAGTTCTTTAAGAGTATTAGCATAGCGATGAGAAGGTCGTTTGAGCTCAAAGGTCGACTTTTCAGGTTTATGGCGATGGATTTATCCCTGTGGGAGGAATTCTGATTAATTAAAATGTTTGGATTTTTGAATAAGAGTTGACCACTTGAATGTGTGCATTTATGGTGGATCTTTTTTTTGTGTGGTTGGAGCGAGATTGAAGATCAACTGTTTCTCAAAAATTCAGGCATTCGAAGAGTTCCCAAGGACTTGCAGTAGGTGACCATTTTTCAGAATTTTATTCTCTGATGCTGGGTTATTTAGTGAATTCTGCCTGAGTATTGTTGTCATCCCATGATGAGATTATTAATAGAGAGGTATGCTCGTAAAGAGGAAGGACGCGGAAAGTTTCAGGTGGACTCACTTTGTTCTCGAAAAGTGAAGTTGACTTAGTTCGGTAGGGATTTGCAAGATTGGTCATTCAGTGTTCTGAGCTTGAGACACGGTTAGGTTTCATGTTGCATTTGATAGGATGGGAATTGGTAGAATTGGGAGTGGAGAGGTTGGGGAAAATTTTGTAGAAGGTCCAGAAGCTGCCTGGAATGTCACCTTCCAGGGATTGAGATTTAGTAAACCTTCTCTATAGAACAAAACTTGTCTTATTTTTTAGGGGAAGGTCGGATTTTTTGAAAATGCCATTCAATAGCCTGTAATTCAGGAGAAAGATTGGGAAGCCCTGTCGTTTTCTGAAATCATCATCAAATTGTTGATTTTGTAGGTTTTTGGGTTGTATTGGGGAGTCGGGCTCTCTTTTATTGTCTTTGGTTTTAAAGAATCTAATTTGGAAAATTGAATAAAATTCAAATTTAAATTTGCATCGTGATCAAATAATTCAGGATCATTTCAAAATTTAATAATGTTATTTTTGAAATTAAAATTTTTTCAATTCAGAAGAATTTCATCGCCTTTCCTTCCAAATAATGAGACTAATTTTAAACGTTGCTTCGAAGCCTCTATCTGCTAAAAGTATCGCACAAATTCTTTCCAAAGGGACCTTTCGGCAAGTAAAAATCCTTTCTTCTCTTCTCCCAACAAAACAATGAAAAGGTGATAAGTAGATGCAAATACAATCCCATATATGAGTTTTACTATAAATTTGATGATGAAGAAGAAGGAGAAAGTGTTGAAATGAAGTTTACTTCAGTTGCTGGTCACGTGCTGAATTTGGAATTTGAAGAGAAATATTCTATGGTAAACTGGAATACTGCTCCATATGAAGATCTATTTAAAGGTAAACAAAATATGAAGATCTGACTCTCACCTACTCAATAGTTGCTCATATTCAGACAAAAATTGTTGAAGGCAAAGAAAATCTTGTGGAAAATCTTAAGATATTAGGAAGAAATTGCCAAAGAATAATACTATGGTTGGATTGCAATCATGAAGGCGAAGCTATTGCATCCGAAGTGGTTGAAATTTGCCAGAAAGTGAATCCGAGTATTCAATGTTCACGAGCTCAGCTTTCTGCTCTGACAGATCACGAGATTCATCAAGCAATAAAAGATTTGAAAGCTCCAAATTATAATCTTGCTGCCGTAAGGATCTGAGAAGGAATCTAATTATATCTAAATTAGGCAGTTGAAAGCCTCCGAGAAATAGATTTCAGAGTAGGTGCAGCATTTACTCGATATCAAACATCATTATTCCAAAAAAACTTTGCTGAATCACCTTCTCTAAGAGTTATCAGGTAGCTACAAAGAAACTAATTCTTTGATAATAATCATCAGAAGGTATGGATCATGTGAATTTCCAGCACTTGGATTTGTTGTAGAGAGATCCAAGCAAATTCAAAAATTTATACGCGAAGAATTTTGGTCTATTGAAGTCAAATGCATTAAGTAAAAATAGATTCCTCTCGTTTTTTTCTTAATCTCACTCTTGGGGAAAAGACAATCGCAAGAAATCGAATTCAAATGGACAAGAGATCCTTTGTTTGATGAAGAGATTGCCCAGATTCTCTATGAGAAATGTTTGGAGAAATTAGAAGCTTCTGTCGTTTCAGTTCATGAAATCCTCAAGTCAAAGGAAAGACCATTTCCTTTATCAGCAATTAACCTTCAAAAAATTGCAGTATCAAAATTAAAAATTGATTCACACCGGGTGATGGAGATTGCTGACAACCTGTATAACAAGGGATATATTAGTTATCCTCGTACATTAAGCGAGATGTATAGTCAAACAATCAATCTTAAAGGACTTGTTGAATGCCAAAGACAGCATCCAATATGGGGAAATTATGCAAAAGAATTATTAGATGATGGGAAATTTTTATGGCCAAGAAATGGTAAACGTGAAGATGATGAGAAGAAAGAACATCCTCCGATTCACCCCGTCAAACTTGCAACAAAAGATGCTCATGGTTTTACAGTTGATGAGTGGAGAATTTATGAACTTATCGTGCGCCACTTTTTGGCTTGTTGTTCAAAAGATGCTGTTGGTTTTGAGACTACCATAAAGATAGACATTGCAAAAGAGTCATTTGAAGCAAAAGGTTTAATTATTCGAGAAAATAATTGGTTGGGGATCTACCACCCATATGAGAAATGGACTGAAAAGACGTTGCCAACTTTTGTGCAACATGAGAAATTTCTGCCAAAGGCGCTGTTACTAGAAGGATCGAGGACAAAGCCTCCGAACTTGCTGACGGAAAATGAGCTTATAACATTAATGGATCAGAATGGTATAGGAACTGATGCTACAATTCATGAACAGATTAAGGCCATTCAAGAAAATCAATATGTCGAAAAGAAAGGAATCTACATCAGACCAACAAAACTGGGGAATTGTTTGTTTGAGATCCACGAGAGTACCAAAACTGAATTGTTAAAGCCAGCATTGAGAGCTATAATGGAATCGAATCTGAAGGAGATCTCAAATGGAAAGATGAAAAAAGAGGAGTTTTTGAATAATTACTTGGATCAAATGGCACAGGTTTTTCGACAGATGAAAGAAGGCGAAAATGAAATATTAGAAGTCATGAAGAAGTATTATGATGAGACTGATCAAGAGAATTTCGAGAAAAATGATTTTTATGAATTAGTTCTTCAAGAATACCAACCTTTAAAGTAAGATCATTCGTTTTGATTGATAAACCTAAGAGATTCCGAAAGTGACGAAGAAGGATTGTGTGGAAATTGTGGATTGAAGAATTTGAGATTTTTGGAAGCTAAAAATGGATTGAGAATAATTAACTGTCCAATCGATAATTTATTTCTCAAGATGCCTGAAAATAATGAGTTAAGCTTCAAACAACTTACCTGTCCAATCTGCGCTTTTCAGGTGGTCCAAGCCAAAACCAAGAGCAACTTGAAATACAATTTCTGTCCATATTGTTACAGAAATCCGCCTCAGTTTGAGGATATAGAAGAACAAATTCTGACACCAATGCCTTGTTTGCGATGTCCAAACTCAGATTGTCAATTATCTAATAATTTGACAAAAAAGCCAAGTCCTCCAATTAATAATGAAAGAATAAAAACTAGAAAGAATATTAATCCGAATAAACTAAGTAAAATTGTTTTGGAGAATTAATTTCTAGATCCTCCTCGTTCTATGTGGGAAGTGCAAGATGATAGGACATTCAGGGAGTAATTGTCCCAAAATGAAGCCTCAAAATTCTAATTTAGAGTTTCCAGATAAGAATATTGCTGACCTGAAGAATAGAAAGATAAGTAAAATAATCATTAGCTTAAGTTTTTCCCTGATCATTAGATCAAGAGTATGGGGATCAAACATCAAGAAATTTCAAGTCAGGAGGTATTGGATTTTTTTTTTATTTCTATCTCTATAGAGAGACAAAGAAAGATTCAATTTTCCACAATAGTTTTCTGTGATATTTGTCAAGAAGAAGGACATATATCGTTAACATGTCCTGAGAAATTCAATAGTTCAAATCAATTGGATGATAATTTACGTTTAGGAGGAAAAACCTTTCAGGCAGGAAGTCTTGAATCTGTGAAAAATACGTTAACTTTATGAAATAGAAAAATGCTTTACTTGTCAAGAAGAAGGACATTTTTCAAGTGCATGTCCACATAAACAGCAAATAAGAGACGAAAACAGAAGAAGTCGTGGGGATTATGAGAGGAAGAGCATGCAATGCAGCGGGAAGGGATCGAAAACTAGAAATAGAGATCGAAATCTGCCTGAGATAAAGTGCTTTAGGTGTCATCAATACGGACATTATGCGAATGATTGCATGCGGACACAAAAAGGTGGGCAGCCCAATAAAAGGGGAGATATTGCAAGTTTGGATAATCATCATAATGATAAGAGGAGGGTCACAATTGCTCATGCTGGAAATCTCAAGATATGCTCCCAATGTGGATACCAAGGAAAGAGACATCCGAGGGAAAGTACTTGTCCATCCATAAATAGAAAAAAGGCCAAAAAGGATTCTAGTCATGATGAGAAATACGATTGGGGGTCAATCTAATCCTCATAGATGAAACAAAGTTATTTGTAAGTAGATTGATAGATGAATGAGTATATATATATAATTGAGAATCTTTCTGGGTTTGATGATTGTGTATGAACTTGGGTGATAAAAATTGGGAAATTAAAAAAGTAACATTTTGCCCTTGTAGTTCAACTACCATGCTAGTACTGGAGAACGATATTGAGCTTATGGAAAATAATACACTGAGACATTATGGGAATGCTTTAGCTTAAGCAAAAGAAAGGAAATTGGAGATGAAAGTTTCGGACTCAACACAAGTGAATGTTTTTGAAGATAAAATGATGAAGGGAAGGGAGGTAATCAAAAGATGCAAATAATGAATTAAAATTTATGGATTTCTCCAAGAAAACTTGATGCAACCAACAATTGGCTTTAGAATCTTTTCTTTTTCCTTCAGAATTAAATTTTTTTTAAAGACTTTTTCCTCTTCCTCATTTGAATAATTTTGATTAATCTGTTTTTCTCAATAGTTTTTCAGAGGATAACCTCATCTAATAGGAAAGAGATTAAAGACTTTTCTACAGGAAGGTAAAAAGACTGTAAAAAGAAATGCTAGAAAATAATCAATAGAGTCAAAGAGTTTTTGAAATGGGAACGTATAGATGAGATTTTGTATCAGATCTTGATGAATATTTAATCTTTTTAATTTATGAATCTCTCAATGTAAATCTTTATGATTTTACTTTCTCCCTTTTGGAAATAACTCAAAGAAGTAAACCCAAAACAAACAAACGAAAAACACTCGTATTGGAGGAATTGGAAAGCGATTATCAGATATTCTCGCCGTGACAGAAGGGACTGATTGTAAAATTGAAATCGAACTAAAAAGCCAATCCCACCGTTAGAGAAAGAAGATTGAAAAAGTTTTGAGGAGAGAGACAACCATTAGAGGATGAGTGGTGGCATCTATTTGAAATTTGAATTTAATATGGTCATTAAGTCTAAATGAAAAAGGTCTTTTATAAAACATTTTTTTTAAATATTCTCAAACTTGGAACTCCATGACAAGAAGAATAAAAGGAGGCTCAATTCGAGTCGTCCCATCTCCACCTCCCAAGCTTCATAGCAGGTACTTTCTCATATTCTCTTCCCATAAGACTTCGCAAGGCCATGTAAGATGTCAGTTGTACAGCAACACCAAGCACTACCACCTCCTGTCGAACGCCCTCAATTAAAATTCTTCAGGTGGTTTGATGATCCATCCCCATCAGAATCAAACTCCGCCTCCTCTCAGTCGGATGAAGAAGTTGCCAGTGATTACTCCGAATGTGATGGCTCAGAAATAGATATTGCAGTAGTTCTCAACATTGATGAGGAACTCTCAGAATTCCAGGCTGAACAACAACAATCTGCAAAGGAGGATGAAACTTCAGGATTGATTCCAATTTCCAAGAAGATTTGGAAGTTGTCCAGAACACCAAATGTACGCGACAATCAGAAGACTCGCAAGACCAAGAAGGTCAAAAAGACACAGAAGGCTGCTGAATAGAATTGGATGTTTCGTTCCTCGTATTGATTCATATTTTATTGTTGCTGTTGATAATATATACTTGGAGGAACTAAAAAAACTTGAAAAGAACTAGTTAAAATTTAGGGGAAATTTAATCGAATTAAAAGAAAATAAATCTCTTATTTTCTATTAATTAAACCTTTGTGAATAATATTTTCTTTTCTTTTTCAGGTTCCAAACAGTTTTGTAACTTTCTCCCAATCAAATCCTTGCAATTTTAACATTTTAATGTGGCAAAGTGCCGCTCGGCGGGAGTTTGAAAATGGAAGTTCAAGTTTTTTGGGCCTTGCTGAAAGTATCAAATTACCACTTGAGTGGTGGTTGATAAAAACTTTGATCCCTCATTGGAAAAAAAAATTTCCATTTTTGAAGCTTGTTTTTTACCCCCTCTACGAATTGGAATATACTGAAGTTTATTAGGGTTTCTAAAAGTTAATTCTCAGAAAGCTTAGAAAATGGACCAATAATATCGATATCTGGGGAAGATTTTTAGGAATCATGTAAAGCCTTTTCAAGCAGCAAAGTACATTTGTGCCCTTCTAAATCCCTATAAAAATACAGTATGTTAAACAGCATAATGGAGATCTTTTCTCTGAATATAAATCTAGAAGCGAATGTAATCTATAAGGATATGCTAGTATTCCTATACGAATATCAGTATTAACATAGCTATAAGGCAATCACCATTACTTATGTCCACGACTTTCAAGTCTCCTTTTCCTGAAAGGTTTTTCTTGGATTTTTGGTAAATTGGTCCTGTTCACTCCAATTGATCCGATCGGAACCAAACGACCTGTTCATAAACTCAGTTGTTGAAAGTTGCAAAGGACCACCCAGAGTGATCCTTGAGAATTTTACAACAAATTTCGTTGCTATTTTAAGTGAGAATCAATAAAATTATGTTTCTCAGCAAAAAGCTTTGCCCCGTTAAAGGGTTAACAAAGCCTACACTGAATCAACTGAAAGAATTGAGACACTCTCACCAGCTTTTATTCTCACTGTGGCAATGGGGATTGATTGTGTAATTGAAAGCGAACTAAAAGAGTTCATTCTCACAGCCAGAAAAGAAAAACTTTAAATGGTTTGGGCGGAGAGATAGCCGTTAGAATATATGTGATGGTGATATCTTTTTAAAATTTAAATTGAACATGGTTATTTATACTTGAATGAAAAATATTTTTTATAAAACATTAAAAAACAAATTATTTTCTTTCCAGACCTCCACAAGCTATGCCAAGGATCAAGAAAGCCTCATATCAAGCCAGGGCAAATCGAAATGATCTCCCACTATCTGCCAATAGAGCCCGTTTTAATCAAGAAGTTCTCAGCAATTCTTCCCAGTCTGATGTCTCAACAATCGACATTGAAGTTGTCATTGTAGAAGAAGAAGAAGAAGAACTATCAGATTTCCAAGCTCAACAGCAACAAGAACACGAAGAAGAACAAGAACAATTGCCAGAAGAGGGTGAAACTCCAAGATTGATTCCAATTTCCAAGAAGATTTTTAAGTTGTCCCGAACACCAAATGTACGCGACAATCAGAAGACTCGCAAGACCAAGAAGGTCAAAAAGACTCAGAAGGTTGCTGGATAGGATAAGACTTTATATTGGTTCATATTTTATTGTTGCTGTTGATAATATATACTTGGAGGAACTTAAAAAAAAAAAACTTCAAAAGAACTGGAAATTTAGTCTAATTTAGCTTGAAAAAGACTTTCATTTTCTATGACCCCAACCCATATGGTAAAAGCCATTAAAAAAATTGACCACGAATCTGTGAACAATGCAAAGGTACCAACCCTCGAGGGCATGCAAGAATCTCTCTGAGACCCAAAATCCTCCAAAATCAGTGTCATTTTTTATTCAAGAAATCATAACTTCAAAAAAATCTCTTCTATTCAAACATTTAATCCCCAATGCTTAAGATAACTAAAACTCCTGCTTATGATCCAGACCCTGAAGAACCCTCCATAGCAATCAATCTAGCCTCTCTCATCAAGAAAAAAGATGACTCCAATAACAAAACAACATTCCTTGAAGAACAAAAAAGAAAGGCAAAATAAAATCAGAGTTTCAAATTCAAGTTTTTTAACAAGACCCAGTTTTTCTGTAAAAACACAGTTTTGATGCTTTTAATAAATTCTCTTATCAAAAAACAAAGTTGAATTAGAAGACTCATTAAAGGATTCATCTATCAGGAAATATACTTCAAATTTTAATTGAAATTTTCTATTAATGAAAAAAATTATTAGATTCATAATCCGCCGCAAGTTCATGGACCTGGGAGACGGTCCAGTAAGCGCAGAAAGTCTTTTAAAAAAAAAATTAAAAAAAAAAAACTAAAAAAA
>Ga0182738_1005268_pt1 | contig 13894 bp, 9 predicted proteins | sample eDN5th30CBELigMG_FD_128876 | JGI IMG/M metagenome (GOLD analysis project Ga0182738, IMG submission 128876) | Enriched Miracle-Growth compost microbial communities from Emeryville, California, USA - eDNA 5th pass 30_C BE-Lig MG (version 2)... ...
AACGCAAGGAAAAACTGAACTGACACCGGGTTTTCTCAAGGAAAAACTGAACTGACACCGGGTTTTCTCCTGCCAAGGAGAACTCGAACGCAAGGAAAAACTGAACTGACACCGGGTTTTCTCAAGGAAAAACTGAACTGACACCGGGTTTTCTCCCGCGCGTCCGCCCAATACATGAACTGACACCGGGTTTTCCCCTTGAACTGACACCGGGTTTTCCCCTGAAGGAGGATGTCAAGGCCCGCCAAGCAAACCCCGCCCCAAAGGCGAGCGGCGGCCCATTGCGGTCGATTCTATCACGACGGTTTGGGTCAATGCGACGACCTCGCACAATTCTCCAACACTGAGTCCAACCGCCCCATCGCTTCGCGCCGAACGAAGCCGTGCCGGGAATAGGTGGTTTGCGCGTCGGAGATCAAAAGGCATTTCCAGCAGGCGGCGCGCCAGAATCGGCTCCTGATCCCTTTTTCCCTCTGAGTCGGAAAGGCAAAGGAAAGGCAAAGGGGTCATTCTGATTTGTGATCGGCGTTTGGGATGCTTGGGAAATTTTGCCGTTGGCGGCAAGAGGCGGAGCTTGCGGCATGTTCGGGAAAGGACGATGATAAACGGGGATTGACTCGCGAAGCGGGGAGGGGGATATGCCTCGATCGGCGCGGGCTTCGGCGGGCGGCTATTGTTATCACGTGATCAATCGGGGCAACGCGCGGGCCGAGGTCTTCCACAAGCCCGAGGACTACGCCGCGTTCCTTCGCGTCGTGGCCGAGGCTGGGCTCCGCGTTCCGATGCGGGTTGTCGCCTACTGCCTGATGCCCAATCATTTCCACCTGGTGCTTTGGCCGCGGGGCGACGGCGATCTGAGCCGGTGGATGCAGTGGCTCCTCACGGCCCACGTGCGGCGCTATCATCGTCACTACGGGGGTGGTGGGCACGTTTGGCAGGGGCGGTTTAAGGCGTTCCCGATCCAGGAGGATGAGCACCTTTTAACGGTCGTCCGCTACGTCGAGCGAAACGCGCTGAGGTCCGGGATGGTCGAACGGGCCGAGGACTGGCCATGGTCCAGCCTCCGAGGCGGCGCGACGCCCGCTCTTGATCCCGGCCCGACGCCTCGCGGGTCCGGATGGCTGGAACACGTCAACGCCCCGATGACCGAGGCCGAGGTCGCCGCCATCCGCCTCTCGCTGCGCCGCGACCGCCCCTACGGCGCGAAGGCGTGGACCTCCACGACCGCCTCCCGCCTCGGCTTGGAGTCCAGCCTCCGCCCCCGCGGCCGACAGCCCCGCGTCTCAGGCGACGGCGATGGATCCGAAGCGGAAGTTGCCTAGACCGCCCAGGCATCGATTGCAAATCAGAATGACCCCTTTGCCGGCTCCGGGCGTGGGCGGGATCCATCCCTCGCTGAGACCGGGCGACGTATTGGCCGGCGATCGTTGGTTTTGCTCATACGTTCATATTGCAATATTGACGAGAGACGGTGTTTTGGCCGTCTTTCGCATGCATCAGCGGCAGGTCGTCGACTTCGCTCCGAATCGGCCGCACGCCCGGGCCGGGGCGAAAAACGCGGGCAAGGGTCTGCCCCGGTCGCGCTGGATGCGAGGTCTGGGAACGCTCGATCAAGTGGTCGAATGGTTCAAGCCCGAACGCCGTCCCGAATGGATGACGGAGGCGGAATTCGCGGCGCTGCCGGAAACGTTGATCGTCCGCGAGCTTCGCTACAACGTGGGACGGCCGGGTTTCCGAACCAAGACGGTGACGCTTGTCACGACGCTCCTGGACGCCGACGACTATCCCTTGGAGGCGCTGGCGGAACTCTACGGCGCTCGGTGGCGGGTGGAGTTGAACCTGCGGCACCTGAAAACCACGCTGCACATGGACGTGCTCAAATGCAAAACCGTCGACGGCGTTCTCAAGGAATTGGCGGCTTACGCGATCGTCTACAACCTGGTGCGCCTGGCGATGATGGAGGCCGCCCAACGCCAGGGGGCGGATGTCGAGAGAATCAGCTTCGTTGACGCGTTGCGCTGGCTGGCGGAGGCGGTCCCCGAGGACGAACGGCCCAAGCTGGTCGTCAATCCCGATCGTCCCGGACGCTACGAGCCCCGCGTGCGGAAGCGCCGCCCCAAGCAGTACCCGCTCATGAAACAGCCTCGATCCGAGCTGCGTAAACTCTTGTTGGAGCAGACGGTTGGGGTTTAACTTAATGCCATTCCAGAATGACCCCTTTGTGACCCCCAGGTGTTGTAGGGGCCTTCGCCGAGGATGTTGCGCGCGGCCAGAAGCGCGGTCATCATCGAGTGATCTTGATTGTTGTATTTGTGCATGCCGTTGCGGCCGGCCAGTTCGAGGTTGTCGAGCTGGGAAGGAAAACCCGGTGTCAGCTCATGTTTCCGCCCAGGGGGGGCGCGGTGTCAGTCCATGCCTCTACAAAGAAGGCCGAAACATGAACTGACACCGGGTTTCCTTGTGATGGACCTGAAGCCCGACGAATGAGGTGGGGGCCAAGGACGCCGAAGCCCCCCCCCATCGAGTTGTTCGGGTGGTTCACGAGCCGGAGCGAGGGAGACGCGCGAACTTGGCCGCCGGACCAGGGGCGATGTATGTGACCGTCATCGGATCGGCGAGCGCGTTGATCACCGGTTGGGTCTGACTCGGCCCCGGTTGGCTGTAGGGGACGCCCGGCGTCGGGGCGTTCCCCGGGCCGCCGGGGTTGTAGAACGGGGAATAAGTTCCCGACGCGGGGATCCGCACCGCCTTAATCGTGGCGATGGCCGCCTCGTCCCCGGAAAGAACGATGTCGATCTGGTTGTCATGGTCCTCGACATACGAGTCGTCGTAGCTGGATTGGGCCGGCCCCAGGTCCGCCAGGCCCACCACCGTGATCGTGCCGCTCGGCAACTGGTAGGGGACGCCCGTCTGGGTGAGCCAGCGCGCCACGCCGTCGGCGTCGACGGTCTGGATCCGGAAGAATCGCGAGAAGTCCGTCGGGTAGACCGACCCGACTCCATCCGGCGAGAAGCCGCCGCTCGTGAAGACGCGGAGCCGGTACTGCGCGGCCGAGCCGTAGAGCGAGACGCCGTCGTTGGGGAGGGTGCCGGAGAATGCCGCGGGCGCCGACTCGCCGGCGGTCGACATGACGCTCAGCTTGGCCCCGACCAGCTTTGGCCCCGATCCGGGTTCGTAAGCGGTCATCGGCGTGCTGCCGTCGCCATATGTGAGGCCCGCCGCCGACACCACGACGCCGCCTGGTCCGACCAGCTTGAGTGGGTTGCGCGATTGCGCGACTTCCAGCTTCACGGGATAGATCGCGCCCGGCTCACCCGGAGCAATCCGGTTGCCGAAATAGCCCAGGATGACGACGGTGCTCCGCTCGTTGAATTCGAAATTCGGCGTGATCGAGGCCGCCACCGGGGTGACGACCTGCCCAGTGTTGAGCACGACGCGGAAAGCGTCGCCCGAGACCGAACTGGGGAGGACGGGCCAGCTGAACTCGATCGGGAAGCCGTCGGTGTACTTCACGGGGTAGCCGTAATTCGCCGCGATGCCGCTCACCGCGGCGTTGGACGTGTAGGCCCGCAATGAGGCGGTCCCGGCGGACGAACCGCTCAGCGTCTGCCAGGACCCGCCGGCCTTGCGCGCCAGCGCCTCGCCGTGTGTGGAGGTTGCGCTCAGGCCGGGCACGCCCAGGATGTTCGTGAATCCGAGCGTTGCGCCGAGGATGCTGGGGGTGTCGCTGTAATAGTCGGCGTTGATAAGGATGTCTTGCTGGAGGATCCTGTACAACGGATTGGGTGGGCCGGTGGGATGCGGCGACTTCGATCCGGGGGGATTCAGGCTCAGCACCACGCGATTCAGGACCTGGGGACGGGCGCCATGGACGACGATCCGCCTAGACAGCCGATCGATCTCGGCCTGGCTGGGGAATTGGTCGAGCGTCGCCGCGGCCAACGACACATAGCCGGCCGGGTCGCCCTGGGCGGTCCTGTTGTAGAAGGCGGGCGTGGCGACGATGGCGGGCACGAGCGCGTTCTGGCCCGACCTGGCTTCGACTTGGAGGAGCCGGTTCTGCTCGGCGAGGCTCGGCGACTCGCCCACGAGCGTCTCATAGGCCTGGATCACGGCGTCCCGCGCTTGCGAGCCGATGCCCGGCAACGGCGCGGGCGACGCGCAAAGCAACTGTCGCCCTTCAAGGACCTCGAGCTCGGCTCGCCGTCGTGACAAGGCGGCGGGACGCGCTCGCCGTCGAGATCGCCCGTCCCGATTCCATGACGTACCCAAGAAGGTTCTCATCGGCGTATGTCGCTCTACACGAAGAGGATGGGCGATCGGGGCTTTCATCGCCCGTGAGCGGGCCGGAGCCGACAGCCGCGACGACGCCGTCTTCCCGCATCTCGTCTAGATGTAAAGCTAGAACGCGGAATCCACTTGGCAACTCGCAATGAGGAAACCCGGTGTCAGATCATATTTCCGCACGGTCCTCGCCTGTCGGCGACTTCGCGCGAGGTCTCTCGCCGCGCCTTGGGGCGGGCTGCCTTCGATTGGCGTTTCGGGAGATGACGCCCCGCCGTCTCAGGCGGAGCGGACGCGGTGGGGGATGGCGCGGCCGACGCCGGGGGTTTGGAGATCGTCGGCGTCGCCGTCTTCGTGGTATTCGGCGTCGGTGTTGACCTTCCAGGTGTTGTAGGGACCTTCGCCGAGGATGTTGCGCGCGGCCAGAAGCGCGGTCATCATCGAGTGGTCTTGATTGTTGTACTTGTGCATGCCGTTGCGGCCGGCCAGTTCGAGGTTGTCGAACTGAGAGAGCCAATCGCGGATCACCGAGAGATGGGCGCGGTATTCGTCGTCATAGACGGGGTACGCCTTGGGCATGCGGACGACGCAGCCGTCGATCACCTCGGAGGCCGAGACCAGGCCCATCGCGTCCATCTCTTTTCGGCCGAGGGCCAGGAGGTCGGCGTCGGACATCGTCCAAAGATCGTCGCCCTCGAAGCAGAAGTATTCCAGGCCGAGGCTCGTTTTGGAGGGGTCGGGAACAAGGTCGGGCGACCAGTTCTTGAAGTTCTGGACGCGGCCGACCTTCACGCCGGGCTCGTGGACGTAGATCCAGGTGTCGGGGAACGTCTCGGCCCGGTCGACGATCAGGACGACCGAGAGGAAATCGCGGTACCGGAGCGACTCGGCCGCGCGCTGGACTTCTTCGGGCGCGGGAGGGTCCATGGCGCGGATCAACTCGCGAATCGGCAAGGTCGAGAGGAAGTGTTGACCGACGTAGCGATGGAGCCGCCCGGTCTCGTCCCTCGCCACGAGCGACCGAACCGCCGTCCCGTCGTGCTCGATTCTGACGACCCGGCGGTCCAGGTGAACCGCGCCGCCGAGCGACCGAACGCGGTCGCGGGCGGTCTCCCACATTTGGCCGGGGCCCAGGCGGGGGTACTGGAACTGGTCGATCAGGGTTTTGACGACCTCGCCTCGCTTCGAGCCGAATCCGCCGGTCAGGGCGTTCCAGACGGCCCCGACCAGGCTCAGTCCCTTGATCCGCTGGGCCGCCCAGTCGGCCGAGATTTCGGAGGTCGGCATCCCCCAGACCTTCTCGGTGTACGACTTGAAGAAGGTCTCGAAGAGGACCCGGCCGAACCGGTTGACGACCCAGTCCTCAAAGCTTCGCTCCGGATGGATCGGTCGCGCGCGGGCTTGCAGGTAGCTCAAGAGAATCCGGGCCGAGCGCCAGGGGCCGAGCTTCCAGAGGGCGTCGACGGGCTTGAGCGGGTAGTGGAAGAACTTGCGGTCGTAGTAGATGCGGCTGAGCCGGGAGCGGGTGATGAACTGGTCGCCGAGGATCTCCCGCCAAAGCTCGTTGATTTCCCGGCTCTTGGAGAAGAAGCGGTGGCCGCCGATGTCGAACCGGTAGCCCTTGTACTCGTCGGTTCGGCTGATTCCGCCGACCATCCGGGCGTCGGCTTCGAGCACGACGCAAGAGCGCCCGTGCTTGGCCAGCTCATAGGCGCCGGTCAAGCCGGCCGGTCCGCCCCCGGCGATCACCGTTTCGTGGCTCGCGACCACCGAGACGGCCTCGGGATCCTCCACGCGGGTCCAGCGATGGGGGATCAGACCGGCTCGCGTCGACGGAATCAGCGGCGCATCCTTGCCCACGAGCGGCTCCTCGTCCTGAGGTGTTGTTCGGTGCCGACGGCACTCTTCGGGAAACGCGACGAAGCGCGCACAGTTCCGTTATCGGCGATCGTCGGCCGAAGTTTTGGCATAAACGCCGGGCGCGGTCAACATCGATGCGCGGACGCCGGCCCCGGCCCGTCGACGTCCGCGCCCCCCGGCGCTCAAGAGGGGCGCCAGCCCAGCATCGACGGGCTGACGTGGAGGCGGCCGGCGAGGTTGGCGAAGGTCTTGCGGAGCGGCTCGTCAAGAGCGCCTGCGTCCGACAACTTGGCGTAGGCTTCGAGGAACTGGTTTTGAACTCGCCAGATGTCGGGCTTGATGTCGAGGATCGCCGCGGCGTCCATCAACAGCTCGACCCGGCTTGTGATGGCGATCAGATCCGAGTCGTCGGAGAAGTCGCCCGCGAGGCGCTGAAGCCCTTCGGAAACGGCCTTGCTCAGGGCGTCTCGCTCGGGAAAATAACCCCACGACTTGCCCCGCTCGCAAAGCTGCTCAAGGTGGGCCAGGGTGGTTTCCCGGCCCGTCTCCAGCCGGTCGATCTGGTCGCGCAGATGATGGTCGAGGAACGACGAGGCCGCGGCGCGGAGGGGTTTGGAGATCGGGTAATTCAGTTGGCCGAGCCGGTTGAGAGTCTCCTCGTCCTGGTTGGCCAGACGTTCGAAGGTCCTCCGGTAGTCCTCGAACCGATCGGCGAGCACGATGCCGATGATCCGCCGTTGCTCGTCGCGGAAGAGGTCGTCGAGCCGGTGGGAGACGCCGGGGAACTCCCGATTCAACAGGTTCATGACCGCCGCCATCGAGCCCGAGCGATAGGTCGCCAGCAGCTTTTCCTTGAACTTCGGATACTCTTCGGCGTCGAGTTCCGAGCTAAGCACGGTGTGGAAGTCGAGCCCGCCGAAGTGCACGACGACGAAGTTGCTCTCCGCCAGATCCCAGGTGCGCCGGGAAAAGGCGTGCAGCCGGCCGACGGCCAGGTGCCCCTCGCCCCGGTTCCGAATCGCCTCGTCGAGGGTATGGACCTCGTAGGCCAGGGCGTCGCCGACGATGTGCTTCTCCTCGGGGCGGTAGATCAGGCTGATGGCGTGATGGGCCAGAACTCGCTCGATGTCGACGACCGCAGGCCGAATGCACTGTTCCCAGACTCCCTTGCCGTCGCCGTATTGCGGCAGGTTGCTGGGCGCCTTGGCCAGCGCGGTGACGAAATCGTCCTCCAACTCGCGGTCAAAATTCCGGGCCAGCTTGATCGCCCGCGAGGCGTACTGAAGGCACTGGGTCGTTTCCAGGCCGCTGATCTCGTCGAAGAACCAGCCGCACGAGGTGTACATGAGCATGGCGCTGAGCTGGATTTCCAGCAGCCGGAGCGCGTCGGTCGTCTGCGTTTCGTCCAGGTCGGGATGCCCATGCTTGGCGAGGAAGCTTTTGACCGTCGCGGGGTCGTAGCGGTCGAGGATCACCTGGATGTAGGCGTCGCGCGCGGCCCAGGGGTCGGGAAAACAAACCCGTCCCCGAGTGCTGAAGAGATGGTCGAGGTGCTCCTTCAACTCGTCGAGCGCCTCGCGCAGCGGGCCTCGCCACTTCTGATGCCAGTCTCCGCGCGACTTGCAGCCGCAGTCGGAGCGCCAACGCTCGACGCCGTGGACGCAGCTCCACGAGCTGTTCTCGTGGATCTCGACCTCCCAGCGCGGGGGGTGCTTCGCGAGGAACTCGCCGTAGTTCGTCAGCCTGACGTTGGGATCCTTGGAAAGCCGCTCCAGCACGTAGGCCAAGGCCATGTCGCCGTGGGGGTGGTGGTGGCCGTATGATTCGCCGTCGGTGGCGATGTGCATAAGCTGGGGATGCTCGCGGCTTCGGTCGAACCCCTCGAACAGGTGGCCGAGGAACCGCTCGCCGCTGTCCAGCAGACGCTCGAACGCCACCTTCTGCGACACCACGCCGTCGTAGAAGAACAGGGCGATCGTTCGCCCCGAAGGGAGACGCTGAAGATAGGGGCGCGAGGGGTCGATCCCCCCGCCGTTCTCCACCCAACCCTTGTCGCCGATCTTCCTCCAGCGCTTCGCCTGCCTGGGCGCGAGGACGGTGAACTTGATCCCCGCCTCGGCGAGGGCCTCAAGAGTGGCGGTGTCGGCGGCCGTCTCCGCCAGCCACATCCCCTCGGGGGCGCGGCCGAACCGCCTGCGGAAGTCGGCGATCCCCCAGGCGACCTGGGTCTTTTTGTCGTGCTCGCTGGCCAGGGGCATAATCATGTGATTGTACGCCTGGGCCAGGGCGTTGCCGTGGCCGCCCCGGCGCTCTCGGCTGAGCCGGTCGGCCTCGACAATCTTCTCAAGCACGTCGGGCGCCGAGTCGGCCATCCATTGCAGGAGAGTCGGCCCGAAGTTGAAGCTCATCCAGGCGTAGTTGTTCAGGATGTTGATGATCCGTCCCCGGTCGTCCAGAAGCCGGGCGCGGGTGTTGGGCGCGTAGCTCTCATGGGTGACGCGCTCGTTCCAGTCGTGAAACGGCGCGGCCGAGTCTTGAACCTCGACGATGCCGAGCCAGGGGTTCTCGCGGGGCGGCTGATAAAAGTGACCATGAATGCAGATGTATTTTGGGGAAGGCATGTAAGATCTCGTATCCAAGAAAGGACCGTCCACGCAGAGCATCCGGCGACGGCCCGCAATTTCAAATTTTGGAGGAACCGAACCGCGGCGCGAGGCGAAGCGAAGGGTCAGCCGCGGGGCGGAAACATCGGCAAGTCGGCGACGGTCGCCTGACGCGGCTCGCCGGTTTCGGGATCCCTCCATGAGAGTTCGGCGCCGGCCTTCGCGTGGGAAACGCGAATCAGGCCCATGCCAATCCAGGCGTCCCAGCCCGGCGAAAACGCGGCCGAGGTGACCGCGCCGATGTCCTTTCCATCGGCCAGGAGCGTCGCTCCAGGGGGCGGGACTGAACCATCATCGGCTTGGAAACGCAAACCCTTGATGATTCGATTGACATGCCCCAGCGCGTCGAGTCGGGCGACCGTTTCCTGTCCGATGTAGCAGCCCTTCACGAAACTGATCGCGCGGTCGTCGCGGCCGATCTCCTGAGGCAAGTTCCCCTCGGTGACTTCACGGCCGAAAACGGGCGTCCCCGCCTCGATCCGAAGCGCCTCGAAGACCTCGTCCTCCAGCCGGACCAGCTTGGAATCGGCCTCCGCGGCCCGAAGCGCCTCGCCGAGACCCGCGTGGGCCTCGCCAACGGCGATCAGCGTGAAGCCGGGGCGGCCGGTGGAGGCCTCGCGAACGCAAAGAACGTCGCGCCCCAGAACCTGGGTGGCGACGACCGCCAGGTCGGCCGCCTCGGGGATCGCGGCCCCGGCCGCGGCGAGCCAAGCCTCCGCGCCCGGCCCGGCCGAGTGATGCTCCGACGTTTCGAGGCTGACGTCCTCGATATCCACGTCATCGAAGACGCCGTACTTCCGCATGTGGGGAAGCGCGGCCGAGAGCCCTTCGGCGTCGGCTCGGACCAGAAACGAATCCGGAAGCCGGTGGATGGAGACGTAGGCCAGCGTTCTTCCCTTCAGGCTGGTTACGAAGGCTTCGCATCCTCGCCCGGCCGGCAGCCGCTTCACGTCGTTGGTCGTCACGTTGTGCAGGAATTTCGCCGCGTCGGGCCCTGAGACGCGCAGGCGCGACCGCGACCCGCGATCCGCCCAGCCAACCGCTTTCTCCACCGCCTGATATTGGTCGAAACGACTCGTCATGGGATTCCGATCTCGCTTGGACGGGCGTTCTCCGGGGGAAGTTCGGTCTCCCCGGCGGACGACACCCGTCCCACAAGTTTGCCTCCAAAGGGATTTTCGCGGCGGGCCTCGGCGTCGGCCGATCACTGCTTAGAGCGTCGGTTTTTCGAGGGCTCCGGCTCCATTTCTCCCCACGTCAGTTCGGCCCGGCTGAGGAATGTGGAGGTCGCCGAGCGTTCGACCAGCCTTCGGGCCTCCTCGGGGCGGCCCAGGGGGATCATCGACAGGTCTTCGACCAAATCGCGGTCCAGGCCGCTGAGCAGGTAGACGTCGGCCCACGACACGACCCGGGCGAGACGCCTCGCGGCGACCGAGTCGGGGTCCGACTCGAACCCTCGGAGCGCCCGTGGCGGATCCGGGGTCTCGGCGGCCGCGGCCAGCCGCTGGAGCGAGGGACCGATCGGCCCCTCCGCGCGAGAGAGCGCCACGATCTTGCCCCCGCGCTGAACGAGTCGACCGGCGGTCGCGAGCCCTTCGACGAGGGCGTCGACGCTGGTTGGGGAGCCGGGTTCGCCGATCCCCGCCACGACGACCGCGGCCTGATCTTTGACCCGAAACCGCCAGGCGCGATCGACGGCCGCGGCGCCCTGGTTTCGGACTTCCTCGGCGAGCCCCGCCACGAATTCGACTGGGCCCCCGACTCCGGGAATCACGCCGATTTGGAACTGGCTTCCCAGCAACCAGCCGACCTCGAAAGCCTCGCTCGAAAGATCGAGGGGCTCGCCCCGCGGGGAGGATTCCTCCGGGTGATCGCGACGGCTCGCTTCGAGCGTGGGGGCGTCGCTCAGGCTGGGGAAGAGGACGCTCCAGGGCCCTCGGCGGCCCATCAGGGGATCGTAGCCCAGGAGACCGACGGGAAGCACGACGTCGGCGTCGGTTAACGCTTGATTCAGATAAACGCGCCGTCCGCCGGCCGTCGTGGCGAGGTAGGCGAGTTGGTCGCGATCCGAGGGGTCGTGCTCCACGATCGTCGCGGCCGTCGCTCCCAGGTCCACGCCGGACGGCGCCAGGACCTTGATGTCGTTGGGCGAGACGCCCGACCCGCCCAGAATCTCCGACAGAACGGCCACGATCCGACCGGGATCGGGAAGGCCGGCTCCCAGCGCGATCGTCACGCGATCCCCAGGCGCGACGTTCCGGCGCAGGGGCGGATAACCGCGGGGCCGCTCAATCGCCTCGCGAAGCGCCGACTCGGCCTCAACTCGGTCCAATCCCTTGGGCCCCGTCCAGGAACCCACCACCGCCTCGTCCGGGAGGTCGAAGTCGAACTCCTCAGCGCCAAATTCCACGACGATTCGCGACACGCAACCCTACTCTCATGCAAAAAAAATTGCTCAAATGAGCCCCGTTCTTCCGGGTCGATCATTAAATAAAAGATAACGATCTCGTCAAGCCGAGCCGATTTCCGGGGCGGATTGGCCGGCCGGGGTTTTCAAACCGGTTAGGTCCTCGCTGAATTGCCAGAGCAGGCGGGCCGCGGCCTCGTCATGGGAGGCGGGCGACGACCGGGCGGGGGCGCGCTTGGCGAAGTATCCCCCGGTTATTTCCTCGACTTCGGGCGAGGTCGCCAGGTACAGACTGGTCTGGGCGCCTTGTTCCGGCGAGATGGCGAAGGCGCGGGCCGCTCGCCTCATGATCGCGCCCCGCCAGCCCTCGTCTCGAAAAATCTGGCTGTTGACGTAGCCGGGATGCAGAGCGTTGACGGTGACGCCGGATCCTTCAAGCCGCCGGGCGAGTTCGCGGGTGAACAACAGGTTCGCGAGCTTCGATCTCTGATAGGCCCGCCAACCGCTAAAGTGCTCGCGCCCGCCGACATCCTTGAAATCGATGGTTACTCCTCGGTGGGCGCCGGAGGCGACGTTGACGATCCGGGCCGGCCGACTGGACCGGAGCAAGTCCAAGAGCAGGTTCGTCAGCAGGAAGTACGCCAGGTGGTTGACCGCGAAGGTCATCTCGATGCCGTCGACGCTCTCCTTGCGGTCGAGAAAGATCCCGCCCGCGTTGTTGATTAATACGTCGAGGCGGTCGGTATGGTTCTCCACGTCGCGGGCCAAGGCGCGGATCTCGGCCTGGGACGAGAGATCCGCCGACAATGGCTCGACGATCGAGGAGCCCGACTCGGCCCGGATCCGCGCGGCGGCCTCCGCGCTTTTTCGAGGGGTTCGGCCGACGGTCAGGACGCGGGCCCCGGCTCGGGCCAGCTCGCGAGCCGTAACCAGGCCGATTCCCCCGGTCGCGCCGGTGACCAGGCAGACCTTGCCCGCCATCGTCGGTAACTCAACTTGTTCAGTCATGATCTCGCTGTCCCACCCCGCGCCGCGGTTCGCTCCCGAGCGTCAATCCGCTTCGGCGCCGCCCGGCGGCCTCGATCGCGACGATTCGCGAATGAGCCCGCGGCGGCCTTTTGCAAAAGGAAATCTCCACCCAAATGCTATGGGAGGTTTGACGGGGGCGTCAAGCGCCCCAAACCATCCCGGCCGCTCTTCTCGCCCAGATTCCACATCGGCGGGAAGAAGAGGTCGATGTTCGAACGCCCACCGGGTAAAATGACGGGTGGGAGTGAGGTCGCGCGTCGAACGAAACGATGAACCGGCCCCGGGGTTTTGTTTGTTGGGAGAGGTCGCCGCATGCCACCGATCAGCTTGAATCGACGCCGGTTTCTCGGTTGCTCGGCGGCGAGTCTCGCGCTGTCGCAGGGTCAACTGTCGGCCCAGGCCGCCTCGTCGACCGGGCCGTTGAAGCCGATTCGCGTGGGCCTGATCGGCGTCGGCAATCGCGGGACGACTCTGTTGCGGACGCTCCTGGAGCTGCCCGAGACGGCGATTCCGGTTGTCTGCGACCCGGAGCCCCGCCATCGGGCCAGGGGCCAGGGGATCGTCGAGAAGTCCAGGGGCCAGCGTCCCGAGGCCGTTGAGGACCCGCGCCGGTTGATCGAGAGGACCGATCTGGACGCCGTGGTCGTGGCCGTGCCCTGCGACCTGCACGAGTCGATAACCAGCGACGCGATCCGGGCCGGCAAGCATCTTTACGCCGAGAAGCCGCTGGCCCTGACGCCCGCCGGCTGCGATCGACTGATCACCGAATCGCGGAAGGCCCCCGAGGTGGTTGTTCACGTCGGCTTTCAGCGCCGGTCCAATCCGAGGTTCCAGGAGGGGGTCGGGCGGATTCTTGAGGGCGAGCTTGGCCCCTTGATCGAGGCGAGGGCCTCGTGGACCAGCAGCAACGGGCCGCTCTTGGGCCACGCGGGCTGGCTCGGTCGTCGAGAACGATCGGGCGATTTCATGGTCGAGCAGGCGGTTCATGTTTGGGACGTCCTGAACTGGCTGCGCGGGGGACCGCCCGTTCGAGCGAGCGGCTGGGGGCGTCGGGGGCTCTTCGCCAAGGAGGACCCGGCGCGCGACGTGACCGACCACTACGCCGTTGAGCTGACCTGGGCCGACGGCTTCCGTGCCTCGTTCTCGCAAAGCTACATCGCGCCCGCGGACGAGAACTTCACCGGTTCTCATCTTCGCGTCCTGGGCGTCGACGGCGGCCTCGATTTTGGCTCCGGCTCGCTGACCTTCCGCGACCGGGACAGGGGACGACGGATGATCCACCCCGGCCCCCAGAACGACACCCGGCTTTCCCTCGCGGCCTTCCTCGCCGCCGTTCGGGCCGACGCTCCGACGCCTCCCCCCGTCTCGCTGGCCGAGGCCCGCGACGCGACCTTGACCGGCCTTTTGGTTCGCAAGGCCGTCGACGAGTCGCGCGAAGCGACGATGGAGGAGATCCGCGGTTCGTCGAGCATGGTCTGAGGCGCCTCGCGAAGGAGAAATCGTTGCCATGGCCACCATCGCCTCGAAGAGCGCGCGAACGCCCGAGCCGAGCAACCGAGAGAGTTCGCCGCCCCCATTGGAGAACGGCGACCGCATGTCGCGCGTCGAGTTTGAACGGCGCTACAGCGCCATGCCGGGCTTGAAGAAGGCG
>Ga0182738_1005269_pt1 | contig 13890 bp, 17 predicted proteins | sample eDN5th30CBELigMG_FD_128876 | JGI IMG/M metagenome (GOLD analysis project Ga0182738, IMG submission 128876) | Enriched Miracle-Growth compost microbial communities from Emeryville, California, USA - eDNA 5th pass 30_C BE-Lig MG (version 2)... ...
GAAAAACCAGTTATCTATGGAATTTAATTTTATTTAATTGACGATTTCAAGCTGTCTCGTTTATCTGCCTCTAAAACTTTTATTTCTGCAAACATGGTTTCTCTTTATAAAATTCCCGTTTAAAAACCCAAATCAAAAAAATTATATATAAATTAATAAATATCTTTTCGCTTAACCACTCTCCATTTATGAGTTTGGCTACATATCTCCCTATTATCGCTGGTGTCCTCATTTTCTGCGTCACCTTCTTCATTAGATCCAGAGTCCGCAACCCCAAAGACTCTTCCCTGTACCTTCTTTTCCCTTTTATTCGTCTAACTTTTCTAGATCTAATGGTTCTGGGTCCACTTCCAGTACCCAAAAAGAAAACAAGACCGCTGCTCCTGCTCAACCCGTCACTCCCATCTACGGTCCTTTGCATATTTTCTTCGGTTCACAAACCGGTGCTGCCCAAAACTATTCCAAGATTTTGAGTGAAGAAGCCCAAAAGGCAGGATTTGAGCCTCAAGTCGTTGACTTGATGGACTTTACTCCTGATTTCTTCAAGGATGTTAAAATCGCTATCTTTGCTTTAGCTACTCACGGTGAAGGTGAACCAACTGATAACGCCAAGAAGTTCAATGAATATATTATTGCCCCCGAAAGATCTGCCACTGAATTTAAAGGCCTCAAATACACCGTTTTCGCCCTTGGTAACAAGCAATACCAATTCTACTGCGCTCAAGGAAGAAGAGCCAATGAATATCTCGAGAAACTCGGTGCTGAAAGGTAATTATTAACTGCCATTTGGCATCCTTATTAATTCCCACGATAGAGTCTACAAATTAGGCGAAGGTGATGACAATGAGAACCTCGAAGATGATTTCAATGCCTGGAAGGAAGGAATCTGGGGTGAATTGGCTAAAGTCGCCCAAGTCACTGCCCCTGATGCTTCTGCTGCCAAGAATGGTGCCCAAACTGCTTCTCAAAATCCCAACAGCCTTCCTTTTGTCATCAATACTAGCTCTGACCTTAAGGAAATCGACCTTGAAAACTACAACGCTTCTAGTGACGAAAAAGAATATGAATTCCAAGCCAAGCAATATTTGGCCTCCACTCCTGCTCCCATCGCTCTCATTAGAGAACTTAGACAAAAAACTCACGACGGCTCCACTCTTCACGTCGAAATCGACAACAAAGCTGCTGGCCTTACCTACAAAACTGCTCAAAATCTCGGTATTTACCCTGAAAACGCCACTTCTCTTGTCCAAAAAGCTGCCAGTCTTCTCGGCCTTGAGCTCAAGACTGTTTTCAGCGTTGAACAAAACCCTGAAGTCGTCACTAAAGGCAAATTCAAGCACCCCATTCCTTCTCCCATCAGCGTTGAAACTTATTTGACCAGATTCTGCGATCTTCAAGGCGCACTCAGAAAGAAACAATTGAAGGATTTGGCTCCTTTCTGCTCCAATGACGACAATAAGAATAAGCTCCTTTTCTTGGCCTCCAACGAAGGAAAAGCTGAATTCGAAATCCAAATCTCTTCTCGTTTGAAAGGCCTTGTGGATATTATTGAAGAATTTGATGTCAAGCTCTCTTTGGAACAATTGATTCAAATCTCCACTCTTATCACTCCCAGACTTTACACTATCGCCTCTTCTAATAAGAAGCATCCTGATTGTGTTCATTTGTGTGTTAGTATAAGTGATAATGCCCTTCCTGATGGCAAGCATAAGGTCGGAATGACCTCAGATTACCTTACTAGAAAACATAAGGAATCTCTTCAAGGCAAATCCCTCGGTAAAGCTAGAATCAATATCAGAGATTCTACTTTCACTCTCCCCCTCGATGCTAACCTTCCCGTTATTATGGTTGGTCCTGGTGCTGGTGTTGCTCCTTTCAAAGGCTTTGTTGATGAAAAGGCTCATTTAGTTACAGGAGGTAGGAATTTATTTAAAAAGACTTCAATATTAACCTTTTTCAATAGGAATTGAGAACCCTTATGGCGATTTGACTTTGTATTTCGGATGCAAAGGACATGAATGGGATTATTTGTATAAAGAGGAGTTTAATGCTCATCATGGTGCAGGATTATTGAAGGAATTACACTGTGCCTTCTCTAGAGATCAGGCTGAAAAGGTTTATGTTCAAGATTTAATTTTGAAGAATAAAGACAAAGTCTGTCAAGCTTTGTTTGATTTGAATGGTCTTTTCTATATGTGCGGGTAAGAAATTTTTATTAGAAGACGTTTATCTAAATGAACCCCCATAGATCTACTTCAATGGGAAAATCTGTTATGGCAAGATTGGTTGAATTGGCTGCTGCACATTATCACATTGATGCGAAGGAAGCCCAAGCCAAGATTGAAGAAATGGAAAAATCAAAGAGAATCATCAAGGAACTCTGGGGATAAATACAAAACGAATAGAAACAAGATATTTATTCTTTGATAATCTGATCTTCTTTGTATGTTGAATAAGTATCAAGATTATCAAACACCAATGAGATATTTTTTATTGTGATTATTTATGGTACATATCTATCGAAAAGAACCAAAATATGTGCATAATAATCCCTTCAACCAATGTTCTTTTAAAAAAATAAAAAATTTCTTTTGAAAATTATTAAGAATTTATAGATTATATTGATGATTATTTTATAAATAAAAATTTTCCACTTACACTCGATTTCAGACGCACACACAAAGAAAAAAAATTCTATATTCTATATTCAAAGTACACAAAAATCTTTCTCGCTCAACTCCCTATTGGCTACTGATCTTTCGGATATATTTCACTAATCTTTCACCAAAATCTTTATCAGAGAGAGGCATAGTGCTGCTGGACATGGGTTTATCCATGGCACCTCTTAACCCAGAATTTCTTTTAGGGATGGATACATGGAAGAAATCCACAACTCCAATTTTATAATACATTCCTTCAGTGATCGAATCGAATCTTCCATAGTCCAATTTCTTGCCAGCCACCATCTTATCTTTACTTTCTTGGCTTGAATTTCTTGACATAAGCTCCAATTCTGCTCTTCTGATCACACTAATATTCCTTGAAGATGCTTCTTTTTCTTCATCGATCTCTTGGATCATCGATAATGGCAAATCTCTTGTTGAATATGTGTCGTCAATCACGTACAATGCCACATGATATCCTCGCAATTTCACTGAATATAAAAATTGTATATCGCTGTAGATAATATCACACAGTCTTTTCGCTGTTTCTGGGAATAATCTGAGCTTTCTTTCTACACGATCAAATTGAACGTCCTTTAAAACCCCTTCTATTTTCATTGTGTCAACGAAGGCGTTTCTATCTTCAAGGCTATGATCATTTTTCCTTGAGCTCAAAGTTGTTCCCTGAAGCTCGTAACGTCTTGCGATCATCTCAGAATCCTCATAAACTCTTTTAACCAACGCCAAATCATACACTTCATCTGTTCCAGTTATCTTCAATTTATAAATTCCATAAACTTTCATCAATAAAGACTCGGGCGTGGCATTTAAATACTCTGCGTATTTAGGAAGAGCGTTGAGAAAAGCGTTCTTTTCAACCTCACTTATCATCTTAAAGTAGAACCTATTGTCACGAGTTGCAAAGAATTCAGAGCCAGTTTCATCAAGACGATGAGCATACTCGAGGATTTTGCTGTGGTTGAAACCAAAAGCAAGAGATTCTTTAAGCTCTTCTCGTAAATCTTTATCTTGAAGAAGCGTCTCAAAAATATCAGCGTTATAAGATTTCATCTCAACGTCCATAAATTTATTGCGTCTGGCCTGCACTTCTTGATAAATCAGAGGAGCCCTTTTCCGAACAGTCTCATCAGTCACCACGACCTTATAATCACACTCTCTTGACACATTTATCGAGATATTATCATCAGCTTCTTTTCTTTCACAGCTGCTTATTGCTATTTGATAGCCAGCCAACAAAGAGTACAAGATCTGAATTCTCTTTTCAGCTCGTGAAGCTGAAGATTCTTCTTCGTAAGTTCTGCTGCTTTCTGTATCATTCATTGAAGTAAAAGTGGGGTCCAACAAGCTTTCATATTTTGTGTCATAAGATGATGAAGCATCTTTCTCTTTCTTATTGCGACGGCCTCTCCAACAGGCAATTACGAAAAGAATTGGAAGGAAGTTCTTGGAAAGATCCTTGGCTAAAGTCGCAATATTAATTCCAGTAGCGTCCTTTGTATGGCGGACGTATTCTCTTGTGTAGAAAGCCAAGAGAATCTCGGTCAAAGCTTGCAATAGAAAGACTACCAATATCAATTGTGATAAAGGCGAATAAGTCTTTAACAGAGCCTTCTTGCTTCTATTAATTTTTTGGATTTTTCTTTTAGAATGGCTGCTCATCAAAATCATCACAAAGCTCAAAGATAACAAGACTCCATAATAGGCAAACGGCACCAAGATATTTGTCAAAGGTCTCATTCCGCAAAATCGATACATTGTTTTGCCAAATCCTTCAGACCTCTTCATCTGATACACCAACAAGGAAATCAAGCCCATACCGAGGACATGAAAAAGAAAAGCCGAACAAGGCTTTTTCTGAGGGTCTCCCTTTAAAGTGACGAGACTATGAAGCAAAAGCATAAGAATATAGACATCAATCGTCAGACTAGAGATTCCAGATATGTAGCTTTCGAATTGACAAGTGTGAGCGTTGCGTTGTTCGACAGGAATACGAAGAGTGATTTGGATCAAAAGATTGACTGAGTACGTAATACTGGCAAGTGCTAACATCATAACAAGACTATTGGGCTTTCTTCTGAGGTTTTTCTCCCATGCATAAGCGATCAGGAACGAAAAACATATTGAAAGAGCAAGGCCACCAATTATGTAGATCGAAATGGAATCTTGAGGACGCCATATGAGGCAAGTTTTCTCACATTCGCAATCATAGAAACCATTGGAAAGACAATTAGTGGAAGTTGTATTTGGGAGGGCTTGGGTCTGATTGGCGGCTGAAGAAACGAGGGGAATAATGCATATGGAAAGAAGGAGGAGGGTTTTGGAGAAGTTTGGGGAGATATGCATGTGATAAATGTGATGCTTTGATAAAAAAAATTTATCAAAATTTAAAGGTGATTTTACTAATCTTCAGATGATTTTTGAAAGGAAATTTTTGTTGTTTTTGGGAATGCTTGCAAAAGAAAATTTTATCTATATGATGATGGCAAGGTTTGTATAGTTTTTGAGTGAGTTTTCGGGATAGTGGGAAGAGGTGGATGGGAGTGAAGGTGATGAAAGGGGGTTTTGTAGGGAGGGTTGGGATTGGAGAATTGAATTTGATTATTGAACTTTTGTTGAACTGTATATTATAGTAAGGCCTTTTAATTATTTTTTATAGAGAAAATTTTAAGATTAAAGTCTTATTAAATCAAGAGAGAGAGCGAAAGAGAGATAATTTAGTTGAATCATTTGATCATCTGTATGAAAAATAAACTCTTTCCTTTTTCGCAAAAAATAGAACATTTTTCTTTGAGAAATTTGGCTAAAAAGATGAGGACAGACCTTACTTTAATGACTTCCTTTTGAAAAAAAATAAAAGCTTGGAAAATTCTTGTTCTTTTCAGTTCTTGTCGTTCTGAAGATGCTAAAATATGGGTTCTTTGAAGGAGTATGAAATAGAAAGAATTTTTTAGAGTCACTCACTCTTAGACTCCTTCTCGAAGAAGCTATTTCTTTTATCATACACAAAATATTTCTATTGACTTGCTGGCCAAATAAAATGACGAAAAGCAAGTCATCTGTCTTTATGTTTAAATAAAAATCTGACTCTGAATTTTGTTGAAAATCACAGACAACAACAAATTTATCCTTTTTTTTTCTTATTGCGCACTCCCAAGTAATAAATTTAGCATCTCTCCGTTATTCAATTCTTTTGCTTCATCCAATGGAGTTCTTCCCCATCTATCCTTTACATTGAAATTCAAGTCGACTTCTTCCTTCAAAAATTCCACAATCTTAATCTGGTTCTCTGCTACTGCCTATTTTTAAAATTACGTCACATCTTCTCTTTCAAAAATGTTTACAATATGTGCCAAAGATCTTTTATCAACATTCACAAATGACCCCAAATCTTTCACTCCTGCATAATAAAAGAACCTTAAACTCTCCAAATCTCCTTTCATAACAATTCTATTTGATTGTAAATTTGATCCCAATCCTTTCTGTTTTACCTGAATAAATAATCATTTAGATCATCATGGTCAGCCAATACTTTTGCACCAGCTAATACCAAAGCTTTTCCTGCTTCAAATTTCCTGCAAACTATCGCTTCATATAATGCACTCTTTCCATATTTATCCACTTTATTGACCGCGATCCCTGTAATATCCTTTACTAAATGTTCAATTTCCCTCTCGAATACCTTCTTGTATAAGATGATTAATCACTTCAATATGTCCTTTTCTTGCCGCAATATGTAACGGAGTTCTTCCTTCATAATCTCCAACTTCTAAGCTCGCCCCGTTTGTCTTGAGTTCTTGTAAAATGTTTATATATCCAAAATCTGCAGCATAACACATAATTGTGGGAAACACTGCATGCTTTAACGCTTCATGTTCTGTACTGGTCGCCAGCGCATCCGAAATCGCCTTTATAAATGTATGTTCATGATCATGAAAACTTGGTGGAATCAATGGGGTCAATTCTCCTCTTAAATCTGACTGCATTTGATCAATGATCTCTTCTCTTTTTAATCCCTTCATAAATCGGTTATTTAACACCTCAATAGCCTCATTACTTTGCCAAGGAGATAAGAGAGTTTAGCAACAGCACATTCAAGGGTCATATCAAGACCAGAAACTATTCCCAATTCTTTAACTTGTCTTCCAATCGCATAGAGGGTATTCACAGTTCCTTTTCCACATTGCGAGGTGATAACAATGATCTTGCCCTTTTCACATGCTTTCCGAAGCACTTCTGCGATTTCTGGCCGGTTTATTGGCAAATTTCCTGCTCCATATGCCTCGATAATACATGCTATGGGGATCAGAATTCTTCTCCTTTATCTCTAATATTACCTTCAATGCTACTTGATAAGACACTGTCAATTATTTCAGCAGGAATCATTGGGAAAATCTTCAAGACTCCCACCTTCTTACTCATCGTCTAAATAGAACTTTTAAGACTTCTAAAAATTCCTCAAGAATTACTTTCTGGACTTGGAATTTTTGGAAATTTGTAGTCTTTTGAATAAGACTCCAATCAAGCTTAAAATAAAAGCCAAAGGTTCCCAAAGGGGCCAGATTGGGTGATGTGAAGGCATCAAGGCCAAAAGTATCAGATTTTGTTGATCTATTCCCTCGATACAGTTTATCCTTGAAGAATATCATCACTTCTGGGATAGTAAAATGTCCTGCTATGGTGATTGCTCCCAAGATATTATCAAAGGCGTCGTTTCTCATCTCTGATAAAGGCACTTGTGACCCTATATTTCGTGATTTTAGTAATTTATTCTCTCTTTATATTAAGATTGTACCAGTAAGAACGATGGTTTTTCGGAGATTTTCAAACATAAAAGAAAGAGCAGAAGCTGTAAAAGCCATCGTATCAGTACCATGAAGGATAATAAAAGCGTCATAGTTATCATACTCTTGCTCGATCATTGTTGCAATACCAATCCAATCTTCTGTATCAAATGTTGAAGAATCGCGAATCTGGTCAAATTCATGCAGTTTGAACCAGATTCTCCTTCTGTAAATTGACAATGGAGTGATCATAAAATCATCCGTGGCGTTGAAATAAGTGTAGGCTGTATCGCAGAGATATTTATTTGCCTTGATATTTTGAGACAAAAAGCCTTTTTTGATTGTATATCCCTTCTCTGTATTGATCATACCAATAGTTCCGCCTAAGTTTCAAAGATTAAGAAGACATCACAAAGTCGAGAAAAACCTGTGTAAATCATGAGAACACGAAGATGATCAGTGCAGCAAACTTTATCCATTTGAGTTCGAACTTGTTCATCAACATGTGCGAGGACATTTTGAAAGATTTTGCTTTGTTTTTCATAATATTCTTTGCTGGTCTTTTTGATTTCACTATGAGAGCCTTTTAAGGGAGGTAGTTCAGCTTTGAAATCTTTTAAATCGTCCATATTATTATTCTCCTTTTTTGTTAAAGATAAAATTTTAGCTTATTGTTTTGTTTATGTTTTTGAAAGTAAAAATCGGAAGTAATGATTAGACTATCCTGGTTCTAAATAATAAACAAATTCAGGCAATTTTAAGTCCCTAAACAATGAATTTTTGGACCAAGACTTTGAACAAAAGAAAATTTGCCAAGAAATTTTGAAAAATTCATGAAACAATTTTTTGTTTGAAAAAAGTTGAAAATCAATAAAAATTCTTTTATAATAAATATAGAATCAGAAGAGTGTATATTTCAAAAAAAATCCAATATTCTCAAATATAGTCATTACATCTCTTCAAAACCTGCAGGAAGCACTTTTCCTTTGCTCTCTCTCTCTTAAGCATAAGAGAGGACAACAGGATTTGGATCATCACCAGCAACCACCAATCTAAAATTACAATTAAAATCCCTTCAGATCTGCCTGTTTTTACCTTGTTAAGTCATCAGTCTTTTGTATTAATCTCACACACCCTTGTTGCATAACACCATATCTATACATTTTCTTTCAGCATTTTAACCCTCCAAATCCCATTACCCATAAAGGCATTCTTGAGAATTATTATCATAGGCAAGAATGCTACCATCACCAGAGCCAGCAATAGTAATATCATCAAAGGTTTCCAGACAAAACACAGCATCAGTACTTTTCATTGTTCCGAAATGCTTAAATCCACTTGCAATATCAAAGATCTTCAAAGTCTTATCCGCACTTCCTGTGATAACTATTTTTTTCAAGTTATTCACCCATCTCCTCAATTTATTCTCTTACTCTGTCCATGATCATTCACTTTGATAGCATTGATAGCCCCACCGTGGATCTGTTGCTTAAATATCAACTTATTTGATCTCATATCATGAATACACATCAATCCATCCTACGATAAATCCTTTAGAAAAATCTTCCTCAATAAGATCTCCTACAGTGATTCCAGCTGTGACGATCATATTATTTACTCCATCAGAACTCAAAACAACTTGAGAGATAGCTCCTCCATGTTCTTTAAAGATCTTAAATGGCTGTCCTTCATTGATATCCTATGCTCATTTCATAAATATTCCCAAAAGGTCTTACCCAAAAAGCGACGACACCGTTTTTATCACCACTGACAATCAAGGAATTATGCCAAGCAAAGTCAAGAACAGCAGCTTTGTGAGGTCCAGCAAGTCTCATTGCTTCTGATTTCGAATTCAGATCCCTTCATATTCCATCAGTTATAACTCTCTCAAGGTCTTTACCAAACTAATAATGTACAATCATATGAAGCAGAAACTCCAACACAATTTTCATCAGCCATAACCTTTGATATAGATCCTCTATAAATCACAAAATAAGCTCTTCAGAATCCTGGACTTCATTTACCCATGAGAAAGAATGTGGTCACATTTGACAGCTCTAGCTTCCCAGAGACATAATTGAGAATCCATAGCTCCAGATAAAAGACGACCATCAGGCAAATGAGCACAAGTTGTTACCCATTCTTTATGTCCATATTTCTTTGCGAACAATTCTCTCATATGTTGTCCTGTTGTCCTAGAATATTCTCATCAAACTTTGCTTAAATTTCGCTAGTTTTACAGGTTGTAGACACGAAGACCGTGGTCTCCTGAACCAGTAACAAGAGTTTCGCCTTGAATGCTCATACAATAGATCTAAGGAGAGTTAGTTTAGATGAATATATAGAAAAGAGTACGGGTCTTCCGTGACCGGGTTCGAGAGTTTTGTCGCTGATGGGACCTTGAAGCCAGTTTTCTTTGACGTTACTGGGTCGTGAAGGTTTTTTAACTTGGGAGTACATGAGTTGAAAGAAAGTTTTATGAAGTAAATAATATTTAAAGAAAAGTGTTTTTTATGTAAATTTGGAGAATATCTAATAACAAAAGAAATTGCTTTGCTTTGTATTGGAAACCTTTTCGTATAAAATTCAACCTTTTCTAAATATTGGACTTCTTAAATGATTTCACATTTTGTTCACAAAAGAATGTCAGTTTTTTTAGAGTAATAATGAATTAAGTCCAAATATGATGCATTATTATTATTTCTATGAAGTATACTAAGCTTTAAAGAGGGTAGCTTATCATAAAAGATAGGAAAGAATTCTTTTAGACGATAGATATTTTAAAATATCAGATAACCTATTCAAGCAAGATTTCCCAGATTCTGGCCAATTTATCAATAAATTTCAAAGTCTTCTCCTTCAACACCACAAAAGGCTTCTCCAAGTTTTGAGATGGCTAAAAAAATTCCATTAATTTCTTTCCCATACAAATCATTCATTACCTCGGCTGATCCATAGAATGTTCTGCTCTTTACAACACCAACGAACTCATCATGATCTATTCTATTATTTCCTACACAACATATTAAAATTCCTCTTCCAATCAAATCCTCATACCGTTGACGTCGAGAACTTGCATAAGAATGTTGAGTTGAGTATCGGTAATCAAAGCAGATTCGCTCTTTGAATATTCAGAGATCAGTTCTCTGACCTTCTTTCTGGACAAGACTCCCTTTTCTTGGATCTTTTCTTCCATCTTCTTGAAATTTTCTCTGAAGAATCTTTGGAAAGCAATGTATTGGTCCAAAGTTACGCTTCCCTTTCCAAATTATTCAATATTTTTCTTTCCTATTCTCTTACCTCCCATTGGACATTATCAAGCAATCTCCAGTATTTATTCACAAGGGCAGGATCCAAATAACAAATCAAACTCTTTGCGAAATCTTCACCAGAGATATTTCCAGCTTCATCAGCTTCAAAGGTTCTGAATTCAAATGTGTAAAGCTCTTTATAACACAATTCTCTCAAGTTCAAAAGTTTGGAAAGAGGAATTGTTTCTTTCCCTTCGAATAAATTATTCACGATTTGCTCTTGAACTTCTTGTAATTCTTCAACTTTCAAATGTTGTTTTCTTGGATCTATGAGATGGATGAGAAACTCCTCAGAGAAATATTCTATTTACCAGGCATGTATTTGGGGATAGTTAAGCTATCAGTTTTCTTTCCTTGAATAAAATGAATGACTACAGGGACGAATAAGCTTTTTCCTTTCAAAATAAAATGAAATACATCTTCTAAGCTCGTCTTTAGTGAGAGGTCTGTCTTGAAGAGAGCCGAAAAATCTGATGAAATCTTCAGTGGTTGCTTTTAAAAATTATGAGAAAAATCACTATTTCAAGTCACGTACTTTGCATGAAAGCCACGAAAATGTAGTATTCGTATAAACTGATTTGGCCGTTTCTGTCACTATCGGCAAATTGTACCAATGCACTACTTTCAAAACTGTTCTATTTATTCCCAATTTAGTATTCAATAGTTTTTCAAGGGCCCCTCCCTCAATAATAAAGTGGAAATAAGTCCGTACTTGGCCTTCAGAACTGGAAAAGTCACGAGGTTTAGAGGTAAAATTGTAAGGACATAAAGCTTGGAAGAGATCCAAATGGCTCATGTAGATATTCTTTCCTTTCTTTTGAGTAGCGAAAACCTCGAAAATTTTCTCAGGAGGTGACATCATACGAATTTTATTCTCATATTGCCCTCTGATATAATCCCTGCCTGGTGGTTCCTATTTATTTTATCATTAGAAACTTTCTTTTGATTTCAATAAGAATGGATGAAAAAGGAAACTGAATATTTTACAGTGAAGCATTGAACATTTGGTGGCATGTTTGCGAAATCGTAACTGGTGGCAGCAGCAACAAAAGCGCCCATAAAAGAGTAGGAAGTGAGACGTCTTGTAGAAGTGAACATTAGTTTATTGTTGCCGTTCTGTGTGTTTTATTTTGGTTTTTAAATAAAAATATCTGAAATTAGTTATTTTATATAATGTTTTCAAAGAGAAATAATATGCAAGTTGATATTCGTTATCCTCTTTTTTCCTTGAATATTAAAAGTCAAATAATAATTCTCTACATCTTGAAGAAACAAATTTCCAGCATGTTTTGAAAGAAATCGGATTTATTTTTGGATAAGAAACTTTTTTGAAAATGAAGTTTGGCTCCAACACTAAGATTTGAGAAACTCCTGTCAATATCAAACCTTCTCTCAATGCGAGAATAATTCCCAGTTCACTCAGTATACGAGAGCACCGCGTATTCTTTTTTTTCACTATTGAAGATGATAAGAGATATCAAGCTTTCTTCGAATTCAAGTACATCGTATCAAAGACTTCAGGTGTTGTGCCAATGAAATTTTGGTCAATTCCTGTTGCTTATGGCTCTGTATGTTATCTTATAGAAGATCGAGCAATTTTCACTTGATAAATGGAAGTCAGAGTCAAAAACAGAAGCTTTAAAGCATTACAGGAATATCAGAGGTGATCTCAAAATAAATAAAGTTATAAGAAATACAGGAGAAGTAACTCAAAGATAGCAATGTAGTGCAAAATATGAAACAAAACAGTTTTAATAGTAATAAGACTCTATAAAGAATAATAAATACATCATAACATTTGCAACTTAGCGATCTTACAAAACAAATCTAAAATGTCTTCTTTATCTATTCTAGATTATCTTGTCTTAAAACAACACCGCGAAAGTTCAAGTCCTCAATAAATCTCGATGTTTTAGTTCCTTGAAAATCAATTCCTCGAATCTCATAGTGAGCTGAGACGTTATGAAAAAAAATGAAGAGTGGAGGATCATCTTGCCTTTTGAGGGATGGGAAAAGGTTTTTGAGGAATTTTTTTCGGAGGTTTCTCTCTGTTTGTATGTTCTTAAACATTTTCTTGCAAGTGTTACAGACTGGATCTAATGAGACTACTTGCAGAATTACTATCTCGGGTCTGTCTCTGTCATCTGCAAACATCTCTTCATTGGTTGAGATTTGGCTCATCCAGCTTTGCTCTGAATGACAGTAAGCTTCACAAAATTTTAAGCTACTATCAGCCACCAGTTCTATGCCTCTAGCATGGAAATCCTTTTCCACCTCTCTCAAAACTTCGGAGGGGATATCATCATCGTCATCTTCATCTGAGTCTAAGAATGAGGTTGAAAGCGTAACCCCACGATCGTCGCGGTACCATCCACTTAAATAGATCCTCGAGTAAGAAACATGACTCCACTCTCCTCGGTAACGCCAATATACAGCAAATTTTGCATGATTTTCTGTGCCATGCAGAGGGAAAGCGCTATTTTGGATGTCAGCTCGGAATTCTTCATAAGTATCCTTCAAGGCATATCCAATATAGGGATCATCTCCATCAGTAATTTCTGAAAATGATCCTTTATCCAGATATACTCGAGCTTTTCGGAGGTTCAATCGATTTAAATCCATCAATTGAGTTCGTATTTCAATTAATTACAATTTAGAGATTATTGAATTCTGATAAAATTTGGTGGTAGGATCCAAGAGATTTTTCATCACGAACCTCAAGATGTTGAATATTTGACTTTTTGAAAAAAAATTTTGAGCCATTTTTTCAAAGCCTATCCTTGAGAACCAGACCTCAGAAATTTCTCTCTCACTAAAATTGCCGAAAATCAAAAGGAAACTTTGAAGGAAAGAGGTTTGAAGGAATCGATGATCAATTCAAGATTCAGCTAAAATCTCGCAATCAAAAAGAAATTTTTTATTGTTTCCCTTTTCTTTCTAATTTTCTACACAAAAAATTAGATTTATTTGCTCAAAATTTTCAATATTTGCCAAAACAAACCTTTCATTCATTCATTCATTCATTCATTCATTCATTCATTCATTCATTCATTCATTCATTCATTCATTCATTCATTCATTCATTCATTCATTCATTCATTCATTCATTCATTC
>Ga0182738_1005270_pt1 | contig 13890 bp, 12 predicted proteins | sample eDN5th30CBELigMG_FD_128876 | JGI IMG/M metagenome (GOLD analysis project Ga0182738, IMG submission 128876) | Enriched Miracle-Growth compost microbial communities from Emeryville, California, USA - eDNA 5th pass 30_C BE-Lig MG (version 2)... ...
GCGATTTTTCTTAAAAGTCACTGCGATTTGCGTTTTTTGGAGAAGGTGAGTGCGTTCTGCGCTTTTAGTGAAAAATGGGTGCGCTTTATCGCAAAGGATTTTCTTGAGATTCTGAGCCACTGAGTATAACCTATCAATCTCTTTGGAAAGATTAAGCTAATTAAGCTAGGGGTTCATTTCTATTTTTGTATTAAATTTTTTCTTTTTCAAACATTATTCTCCATTCAAAGCTTTTCTCATCCCTTTTCCTTTCAGAAGCGATAAGAAAAAGAATTTTGGACTTCCTGCTTCTCAGAAGGGCAAAACTTTGAGATTTTGTTAAGCATTTTTCTTCCTGAATTCTACCACTTTGAAGGTCAATACTCATTTCAGTGCCAGAATTAAGATATCCTACATTTATGTTCAAAAAAGTATATTAAGCATCAAATATTCCTTTCTGACTTCATCAGAAGATCTCGAGATTTATCTATCACCCCAATCAAATAATACTTCTCAAATCAAACCAATTTTATTCTCTTCAGAAAGGATCAAAATGATCCAACAACAACAAGCTCAGAAAATCAAACCTCACCTCTGCCTGACCAAAGAGATTGACAGTTTACGTTCTTTCCGGTGCCTTTCTATCAAAAACTACAAGTCTCTTTCTAAGCTCAAGCTTGTCAAGCAATCCATCACCAACCTCCAATTCCACAAGGTCTCTAGGATCAAAAGCCTTAAACACCTCGATTTAACCTCATTCAATACCAAAAACTCGAACACTACTCAGTTCAAGCTCTTCCTCAAGCGATTCTCCAAAGTTCAACAGTTCTCTGGCAATCAAAGTCTTCTCCCTGCTTTTATTCTTTTCAAGGACATCAAGGGTCTCTACGTAAAAGCCGAATTCAAGGATTTAACTGAGCGCTTTTTATCTCAACTACAGCATTCCAAGATCAAAACACTGCATTTCACTCACCTCGCTTCTGATGAAGATAACTCTGAGGTGTTTATTGATTTATCAGCAAAGCATTTGCCTCCAACCCTCGAGAATCTTTCTCTGCTTTGGAGTGGCTATCCTGTCCCTCCGATGGTGAGTTTCAATGCTCCTTTCGCTTTGGGACACCTGAGGAACCTCCAAAGACTTGAGTTGGGGATACCGGTTGAGTCAGACACATTTAAAGATCTGATAAAGACGATACAAGAGCCTTTGAATCTCAAGAGCCTGCGGTTCAATATTATACACGAAAGAAGCGCAGAGCCTGAAGAGGATGAGATTGGGGAGTTTTTAAGGGGGTGTTGTAATTTAGAAGAGTTGAATATAGGGTGTGACATATCCTGGATGATTGAGTTTTATTCAGAAACTGAGAACATGAAATTAAAGAAATTGGCTGTTAAACAGTTTGTTGACGGCGAAGACATTATGGCGGAGCTTGGAGAGTTACTTCAGCATCAACAAAATAACTTGGAAAGCTTGAGCTTGAATTTAACGATCAATTCTGATGGGGAATCCCTTCATGTCAAAAGCTGGCTTGACCCTCTTTTTACAAATTTAAAGTTATTAAAGAGTGTAAAAAGGCTTGAGCTGAAATTAACTCACTTTACACACTCTGAAAGCCGGAGAATAACTTCAGCGCTCGCAAAAGTTATTGAAGAACTGGACGGCCTTGAAGAAATTGACATTGAGCAGATTTCAGGGGATTTCAATAAGAATGTTGACATGTTTGAAGCTTTACAAAAGCATTCGAAAAGTCTGAGAAGCTTAAAAATGAGCTTGGAGGGCTCTAGTTGCTCAGAAAAAATCATTCAGACTTTAAAGAAACTCCCAAGACTTGAACATTTAACATTGCGAAATTTTGGCGTTCAAGACTTGAAATTCTTTCTTGATTTGAGAGACATTGTTTGTGAGAAAAATCAATATTTGAATTCGGTCGAAATAACAAATGTCAAAAGACCCAAGGGTGCTGAAAATACCATAGAAATGCTGAAAGATATCATTAGAAAGTCAACTATGAATGAATTCTGCTACTTGGAGAGCTGGAGACCTAATTACAGCGCAGAATTCGGCAGCATGGAGGTTTTAAACTTACCTGATGTTATCAGAGAAGTTCAGCATTTCAAGAGGCTTCAGTTCTTTTCTGGGGCTTGTGAGCCACCTTTCTTTGAATGGGATTTTGATATGTATAAATGGACATAAAAAGTTTGATGTCAAGGTTCCTTCAGAGTCTAAAATCTTTGAAAATTTATGAATGAAAATATAATATACACAAAGTGTTTTCATTGTGTGATAGATAATTTTTCAAAATTCATAAAAAATTCTTTTAAAAGAATTTCTTGCTTTTGTTTTCATGAAAGAAAAAATTAGAGCCTCAAGTCTCTGTGAGCCTCGATAAAATTTCCACTTTTTTATCTCCAAAAACTCTTCTTATCAAATTCTTTATGACACTAAAATAAATTCTGCGACTCTAAATCCATCGAGTTTGGAAAAACAATTTTTTTTGGGGGGCAAGATCTCAATTTTTCAAATTGAAGAGATGAACCTTCCTTTTCAACTTCTTGGGGAAAATGGGAAAGAATTCCAAGTTTCTTTTTTCCCTTCACTATCACTTAAAAAATTTTTCATGAAAAAAAACTGAAAGACCTTGAAATTTCTTGTTGAATTTTTGGGAAGAGGATTTTTTGGAGAGAAGAGATTGTTTGACTCCTTTCATTTTGAGTTCAAAACTTCGAAAATAAACTTCAATGCCAAGATAATCGTTTTCTTTCATTTTCAAAAAATATACAGTAATTTCTATAACCCAATCTGCCAATCAACTGTGAATTTAAGCACAGATGAATAAAACTCAAAAAATAATAATTTTTAAACTGGAAGAATTCTTTTTTTCTTTCATTGTTAAATGATTTTCTTGGAACTTGAATGATAAAAATTGACCCAAAAAAAAATATCTTATCGAAATTCCTGAAGCCTGATTTTTGGGGAGCTTTTACTTTTGAGGTAAAATATCTGAAAATTCAGACTTTATTTTACAGCAATGTATCATGAAAACCTTCATCAAAATGTTTATTTCTCAGAAAACGAATTCATCTTCCAAGAAGCTTTCCATAAAAAAAAATTTCATTTTTGTATCATCAAAGAAAAGCAAACTAGAAGCAACTTTTTTTGAATAAAGACAACAGACAGTCATCATTTAGATTTTCTTCTCAACAAAAACTAAAGAATAAGACTATTCCTACCCATACAATCTATTTCCATTTATGCACATCAAGGTCCCAATAATAAAACGACGGCTCACAAGTATAAGTTGGAAGATGAAGATATTTGAAATGATACACTTGCTTCAGAACGTCATCTAACTTGAGCATTGGAACCCCTCTAAACTCATCAGATAGTTTAGGCGTCCAATATTCCAAGTAACAAAACTTCTTCATTGTTGGCTTCCAAATGATATCCTTCAGCATTTTTATCACATTTTCACCATCTTTCTTCTTGTTATGCCGTTTAGTGTTTGTGAGAACAACTGAGTTTAGCCCTCGATTTTTGTAGCAGACAATTTCTCTTAAATCAAGGTAGAAATTCGAGCCATTCTCAATTCCGAAATTCTCAAGTGTCAAATCTCCAAGCCGAGGGAGCCTTTTCACAGTCTGAGCTATTATATTTGAGCAACTACAGTCATTTAAAGCCAATTTTAAGCTCTTCAAACTTTGAGAATGCTTCTGTAACAAAGCTTTGAAGAACTTATCCAAACTTTCTTCAGTAAAATCAATTGCGACGCTTTCAAAATCAAGTTCTTCTAAGTAATTCAATGCTTCAATGAGTCCAGTCAGTGAGCTTGTGATTTGCAAGTTTTTTGTGCCAACATTCAACACAAGTTTCTTTAAAGATCTTAATGGCTTGAACTCTCCCAAAAACTTATTCAGATCAGTATTCACATCACTCATACCATCAAAGGTTAATTTTAAGCTTAAACTCTCCAAGTTCTCTCGCTGTTGCTTTATAAACTCTCCAAGCCTCAAAATACATTCACTTGTCTTCACAGTCTGAAGAATAACCAATCTCTTCAATTTAGCCATTGAATATGTCTCTGAATAAAAATCTGCCATTGTTGCCTTGATATTCAGCTCCTCTAGGTTCAAACATCTCCTTAAAAACCCTCTAATTTCTTTCGATATACCCTCTTCTTCATCGTGTTCCTGCTTAATATTGAAGCGTAAACTCTTCAGTTTCTTCGGATCTTGTATCGATCTTATAATGCCTTCAAGGTCTGAAAGACTAAGTGGTATTCCCAATTCAAGCTTTTTTATATTACTGAGATGCTTTATTGATAAGGGAAATCTCCATTTTGTGGCAGTGGGGCCATAAGGCCTGAGATCAAGATTTTCAAGAGTTAGAGGAAGATATTTTGATAAATCAACAGAAATTTCAGTTTCATCACCTGAAGGAGAAGTTTGATTCAAATGCAATGTTTTAATTTTGGAAAGATGCAGCAAATATAACAATCGCCGAGGCAAATGATTGAGTGAGACTTCTATGCTTAAGTTCGTGAGGTATTTTGCGTTTTTTATCAAAAGAAAAGCAGGGACGAGGCCTTTATTGGTCTTGTTTTTCCAAGGGGCAGAATATCTTTGAATATGATAGAATTTCTTTAGGATGAGCTTCAGATGAGAGAATTTGAATTTTCGGGTGTTGGATGATGAGAGGTCGAGGTATTTGAGGCTTTTGAGAGAAGATGAGAGCTGGAGAAGCTTGTGAAATTTGATTTTTTCGTTGTGGAAACCATCATCTTGTGTGAATTGTTTAATGATTTTGAGCTTGAAGAGGGATTTGGGACTTTTCATGGAGAACTGGCGCAATGAATGTAAACTGTCTATGATGGTGGAAAAGCCAAGTTGAGGCTTTATTGTTTTAATTTGATTCATTTTTACTCCGACTCGAGTTTGAATAGAAAAAATTTATTTATTGATTTGTCAAATTCTTGAGAATAAAGATGATGAAAAAAATAAACTTATTTCAACTGCTTCTGGTCTCATCATAAAGACTTTGGCATTTCTTCATCCTCTGTTCGGACTGAACTTCAGCAAGGATTCAAAAAAAAAAAACTTCTGAAAACCCAACATCATTATTTCATTTCAGTGTTTTTCCTAGGGGCAAAACTCCCCAAAAAAATTTGGGTTATTCACAAAAAGGTTTTGCCAAAAAATTCAACATCATTTATCAAACAGGAGGAGGCTAAAATTGTTATCATACGAAAAAAATTTCCAACAATTTTTCCAATTTTTTAATGAAAATAAAAATAAAAAAGTACAATTTTGTGAAGTTTATCCCTTCTTTTCTTTTTGAAAACTTGTTTTGAAAGTCGGGATTCAACTTTCTTTCCCAATATCGAAATCAGTCATATCCTTTCCCTCAGAGTTACAAGGAAGAGACGATTTCTAATCTTCGGCTTAACGCGATTCAAGGTCAACTTTGTGACGGTCACGAGAAGTTGATGCTGTGTGATTATTATCCGTTATTTTTTTTAATCCTGTCTCAAAGTTCTCTTCGATCTTCTGCTCTATAGGAATTGAACTTGACAAGTGTCTCTTTCTAGTCAACGGCTATTTCAGAACATTTAAAGGTAAAGGAGAGAATAAGGTATGAAGATTTGGAATTTCAGAGAATTTGAATAACCCAAGTTCATATCTTCATCAAGAGATTAAGAATAGAAATTCGAAAGAAAATGAATTTTTGGGCAATTCAAAAGTCTGAAAATGAAATTTGGGAAAAAACTAGGAATAATAATACTGTTTCAATTCTCAGGAAACTCAATATATTCGATCCACTCAAGAATTTAATGATACATTCAATAGATTTAACACACTCAATACTTTCATCAAGGAAATATAAGTTTATGATGACCATGCATGGGTTTTGAGTAAAGATTTTTTTGAGGTCAAATACTTTTAACTCCCGTCAAATTCAACGATAATCCAAATTCTTCTGAAAAATAGGATTTTTCGTTGAAATTGGATAAACTTGTTGAATTTGGATAGTGAAAAAATCTGAAAGCATTTAACTTAGTAATGATATAAAAGAATTGAAAGGTTTAAAGTTCTTTCTTTTTTTGCCAGAAAAAATATTTGAAAGTTTGATCTTCAAAAACCCTCCAGCCCCAAAAACTTTGTGGAAATTTCAAAGAGAAAAAGGATATTTAAGAGCCTTTTTTATTGAAATTTTTCGATCAACAAATCCACTGGAGAATGATTAATAAAATTTTTTGAATAACTTCCAGATCCTTTGTGAATTTCAAAAGCCCTCTTTCTGATCAAGTCAGAAGCTCATACATATATTTTACATAAACAGCTTTTAGAATTTTACAGAAAAAATAAATTTTCAAAGATTCACTAAATGAGACCTCATCTTCATACCTACAAAGAGATTGGTAGTTTCCGTTCTTTTAAACGGTTTTCCGTAAAGAGTTACAAATCTCTTTGGAAGCTCAAGATTGTCAAACAATCCATTGACAATCGAAAAGTCAAATTTCATGATCTCTTCATCAAAAGTGTCAAACATCTTGATCTCTCATCATTCAACATCAAAAACCTAACAGCCTCTCAGCTAAAACTCCTTCTCAAGAGATTCTACAAAATCTGTTCATTTTCTGCGCCAAATGAAAATATCCAAATATCTCAGAGATCTCTCTCTTAAAGCTTCATTCAATCATTTTCCTCAGCGATTTCTCTCTTTGATGCAGACCTGCAAGCTAAAAACCTTGAAACTGACTCAAAAGATGCCTTCTGGTGACAGATCTCGCGGTCTCCAAGTGAATTTATCAAAGTACATTCCTTCAACCATTGAGGATCTTTCGCTGTTTTGGAGCGATAGAGCTCCCAAGGTGGTGAAATTCCAACATCCTTTCTCAATAAAGCATCTTGAAAACTTACAAAAGCTCGAATTGGGGATGCCTATCGCAATAAATACATTTAAAGATATTATAAAATCTATCCAAGATCCTTCAAAACTCAAAAGCCTGCGGTTCAACCTTCGGAAACAGAATTGGAGAGATTCTATCGATGATATTGGAGGATTTTTAAGGAGGTGTGCTAGCCTTGAGGTGATGAATATAAAGTCATCAATGATAGATTTTTATTCAGAAACGGGGACAATGAGGCTAAAGGAATTAGCTATTCAGCAGTCTGTCGACGAGGACGAGGATCTTTTGACGCTTGGAGATTTGATTCAACAACAGCAAAATAGTTTGGAGAGTTTGAGCTTGAAATTAGTCGTTTCTAGCAGGAGATCTTTCGGTCCTGGATCGTGGTTTGACCCTCTTTTCACGAAAGTAAAGCTATTGAAAAATTTAAAGAGGCTTGAGTTAAGATTGATTCCTTATGTATCCTCTGAGAGACTATCAATTTCTGCATCACTTGCCCAGGTTGTTGCTGCTTTGGATGAGCTCGAGGAGATTGATTTAGAAGAGGTTTCTGCCGACTTCAAGAGTGAGAATAATAGTTTGGATGAATTTTGCAAAGCTTTAGAACAAAAGCATTCGAAAACTTTGAGAAGCCTAAAACTGCTTTTAAATGGCTGTAGCTGCTCAGAAAAACTGCTTCAGACTCTGAAGCGGCTTCCTAGACTTGAACACTTAACCCTTCGAAATTTTTTGATTGAAAAGGGCTCAAATTTCTTTGCTGAATTAAGAGATATTGTCTGCTACAGAAATCGAGGCTTGAACTCAGTTATAATGAGAAATGCCAAAATAAAAGATCATAAAGATAATGAAAATTTCATCAGAATGCTGAAAGGTATCATATGGAAGCCAACGATGAAAAATTTTGATTATCGTGAAGTCTCTTTATTTTATCACCACTCATGTTTAGAGCGAGTGAAAGAGCTGAATTTGGATGATGTTCTCAAAGAAGTTCACCACTTTGAATATCTTGGTATTTGCAGTGCTTTGGAGTTGGATTCTCTGAAATGGAGAGCTTTGGGAATGCTTGGTATGTAAGGATTTTTCATCTTCACTATTGTATTCTTCTTCATTTTCACTCATTGTCAGAATCTGTCTTCAATTGATGCTTGAAAAAACCAAGAAAAACCAACTGTTTCGTTGATTAATGATTCTTTTTATTTTGCGTTTTGAGAGGATGAAGAGCAAAAAAAAAGAAATTGAAAATCTTTGGAGGGCGATCAAACATGAGAAAATTAAAAGGGGGAAGTTCTTAAAATGCCGGAATTCTTCTAATTAAGAGCCTTCTCTTTGAAAGATTTTTTGAGTACAAAGAGTGTCTTAAATAGAAGAGTTCCAACTGAGAGATTTTTGGTGGAAAACTTTAGGGGCCTTCATTGGAAGAGTTTTATTCTTCAGATTTTTTAAAGAGATCTTTCAGAGCTTTTCATGAGAAGAGAGGCCTTAATCAGAAGAATGACAGTCAGGAAAAAAATTATTTGAACGATTTTCTAAATTAACTGAGAGAATTGCTGAATACTTCTTATTTTTTTTTTAAGAGTTTTTTATCAGAGTTGGAGAGACTGAACTAATATTTGTCTGACCTGTCAATTTATCTCCTATGCATTTTATAAACAAATAATTCTTCCAAAGTAAGTCCTTTACACCTTCCAAAAAATGAATCAGTATCCTAGAAAGGCCATCTTGGCTTCTCTCAAGAACCGCAGGGTTTATGTTCTTGAAGATGATTTTTCAATAAAAACCAAAAGACATCCTTTTTAACTTTTTTGAGTCGGAAAACCATCTTTCGTAAGATGAAGCAGATGGTCCTCAATTTACCTGATGTTTTCAACGAAGCCTGCCACTTTGATGATCTCAGCTTCCCTGAAAAACTTGTAATCCTCCTTTCAACCTTAGAGATTTTATGCTCATAGATGGCTGCAAGAGTGATATGAGATGAACTTTTTTTTTCGAATCAAAATTATCATTTGAAAAACATGAATCTTGAATCTTGAAAATAATTAGTAATCTCAATTGATCTGGAATTGAAATTTTCTATTTTCAGGATTTTGATTGACCATCGAATCTTTCGAGTTCGGACACTTTTAAAAAACTCTCAAGATAAAAAAAGTTATTTGAACTCTTAAGGAAGAAATTCTTCGAAAATTCTCGCCCGTCAAGGCTTCTGGATCAATCTGGAAAAGGGTCCAAATTTTCAAAAAACAAAACTCCGAACCCTAAAACTCTCCAAGTTTTAGAATCCTGGAGGTGAAGAATTTTATAACAAGACTTTTAGCTTTCAAGAAATCATATCTTTTCTCATAAAATCATTATAATCATCGCAACTTACGGCATCAATGGTACCAATAGAAATATCAATAAAGTCACCTCTAAACTCACCATTTCTGCGAATTAAAATCCACAGAAGAGAAAGGAGGCTTGCAGGTATAAGAAGGCAAATGCAAGGAATTAAAATGATGAACTTCTTTGAGAACATCTTCAGACAAGCTTAGGATCTCCAGACCTTTGAAGTCGAAGGCAAACCAATACTTTTTAGCCTCTACATAACAAAACTTCTTCATTGATGGCTTACGAATAATAGCTTTGAGCATTTGTATCAAAATTTCACAACATGCCTTTGTCTTTACACGCTTGACCTCATCAAGGATCACTTCATTTAGGCGTCTATTTTTGAAACAAATAAGCTCCCTCAAATCAATATAGAAACTCGGGTCCTCGATCGTAAAATCTTTGAGTGTCAGATGTTCTAATCGAGATAACAACATCAAAGTCTGGATGATAATCCTTGAATGATTTTTATCCATCTTAAAAGCGTTCAAAGAGAGTCTTAAGCTTCTCAAACATCCGGATCGCTTTTGTAAGGCTTTCCAAAAATTATAAAAATCGCCTTTCTTAAACTCAATCAAGGAATCCATAAAATCGACTTCTTCTAAGCATTCTAATGCTTTAATAAGCTCAACGAGAGCCAAGGCTTTGATGAAGCACGCATCTGATTTTAAGTTCAGCTTGAGCTTTTTGAGCTTCTTCAGTGATTTCAATTCCTTAAGAACCCCATCTGTTAGGTTTGGTTTCCAATTCTTTGTAGTCAAACTGAGACTTTCAAGGCTATCCTTTTGTTGCTGAATAAAGTTAATTATCCTCAAATGGCCTTCATTTAATTCAACGCTGAATTTCCTCAGTTTCATAAAACTCGAATTCATGGGGTACACATCCAGATCAGTCTTCAGATCCAGTTCTTCAAGATTCGAACACTTCCCAAAAAATGCTTGAACATCAGGTAGATATAACCCTTCTATTTTTGATCTTTCAAGCTGAAACTGCAGAGACTTGAGCTTGGAAGGATCTGAGATTGATGTTACAATGTTTGTAAATGTATTTAAAGCAAGCGGAATTCCAAGCTCAAGCTTTTGCAGATTAGCAAGATGCTTTTTTGATAACTTCAATCTTGATCCGTCTATTTGGTCTTTCCAATAAAGCGACAGTTCTTGAACAGTTGATGGACAGTAACTCGAGAAGCTCAGCAGCCATTTTGGTTCGTATTTGACGGCAAATATCGGGATAAGATCAATTGTCTTGAGTTTACTTCGAGTCATGGAACGTAAAAGTTGTTGACAGGAAGAAACATCAAAAATATGTTGAAGAGACAAATGTCTGAGACTGCTGGGTTTCTTGAGCATAAGTTGAGCAAGAGAAAGACTTTTCTTGGAGCCTCCAACAAGAGAAAGTCGGGTGATTTTAAATAGTTTCTTTGCTACTAGCTTTAGTTGAGAGAGACAACAGTTCTCTAGGTTATATTGAGATAGGTTAAGATGTTTGAGGCTCTTTGTTGAAGATGAGAGCTTTGTTATTATTGAGAATTGTTGATTCTGATTAATATTCACTGATGGTTTAGTGATCTTGAGTTTTGAAAAGTGTTTATATTTCTTGAAAGAAAACTTTCGCAAAGAGTGAGAACTGTCAACACATTGATAGAAACCAAGGTGAGGTTTCATCCGAGGAGGAACTTTTGGCTCATTCTAACTTTTAATTTTATACTTTAAAAATATATAAGTTCAGCATTTTTGTTTCCTTTAGATGACGAAATAAATATTCAATCCTGGAAACTTTCAATAATAAAATAAGAGAACTTTATAGAAAAATGACCCATAGTCTGTTTCTTATCTATTCACTCAAATTCTAGGTCCATTTATGCAAACCAAGATCCCAATAATAGAAAGTAGGTTTGCAAATGTATGAAGGTAGATGCAAGTAATCAAAGTGATGAACTTCTTTGAGAATATCATCAGATAAACTCAATATCTCCCGATCTTTGAATTCTGTACCAAATCCGTACTTGGCAGCCACTAAATAACAAAGTTTCTTCATTGTTGGCTTCTTGATTATATCTTTCAGCATAGCTATTAAATTTTCGCAGTACTCTGTTGTTTTTCCACGCTTGAAGCCTTGAAGAATGACTTCATTTAGACCTTTGTTTTTACAGCAAATTATCTGCTTCAATTGATTATAGAAATTCGGATCTTCTCCTCCAAAATCCTTGAGAGTTACATGCTCTAATTGAGAGAGTAATTTCAGAGTCTGAATAAAGAGGTTCGAATCTTTTTGATCCACATCAAAAGTGTTGAAAGAAAGCTTTAGACTCCTCAAACTTCCTTATCGATTTTGTAAGGCTTTACAAAAGCCTGAAAAACTATCTTTCTTGAACTCAGTCACCAAATCCAAAAAATCAGCCTCCTCTAGGTATTCCAACTCTTCAATCAGTTCAGCAATGTTGAAGGCATTGACAGCGGAGGTCTCTAACTGAGTCTTCAGCTTGAGCTTCTTTAGCCTTTTGAGCGATCTCAGTCTCGCTAAAAGCTCATCTGTTTGATTAGGTTTCGAAAGTTTTAAAGTTAGACTGAGAGCTTCTAGGCTATCCTTTTGCTGCTGAAGAAAGTCAGTTATTCTCAAAAGATATCCAGTTGATTCAATACTCAATTTCTTCAGTTTCCCCATATTCAAATTATTTGGATACACATCCATATTGGTCTTCAGATCTAGTTCTTCTAGATTAACGCAACTCTCGAGAAATGCTTGGATGTCACGTGCAGGAGATCTCATATTTTTGGATTTTTCAAGGTGAAATCGTAGACTTTTGAGGTTGGAAGGAATCATGGATTGATTTCATAATGCCTTGAAAGGTCTCAAGAGCAAGTGGCATTCCAAGTTCAAGGCTTTGTAGATGAACCAGATGATTTATTGACAAGTTTAATATTGATTCAGCTCTCACTTGATCCTTCCAAGAAAGAGAAAGCTCTTCAGCTGTTGATGGGCAGTAGCTTGAGAAGTTCAGAAGCGGTGTAGATTCAGATTTGACAGAGGAGATCGGGATGAGATTAATAGTCTTGAGCTTACTTTGGGAGATCAAATGTAAAATTGACTGAGATGAAGAGTTATTGAATACATCTTTGAGAGACAAATGCCTAAGATTTTTGGCTTTCTTGAGCATGGTTGTGGCAAGAACATAAGCTTTTGTCGAGTTTTTATTCCCAAGCAGAGATAATCGGATTATCTTATGAAACCTCCTCACAATCAGCTTTATTTGAGAGACAGAGTACTTTTCCAAGGAGTCATATTGTGATAGGTCAAGACTTTTGGCGGAAACTGAGAGCTTTTGAAGGATTGGGGCTGGAGTCGTCAGATTTCGATTTCTGTTGAGCATTTTGACAACTTTGAGTTTTGCAAGGTGTTTGTATTTCTTTACAGAAAACTCTTGCAAAGAATGGGAATCGTCAATATTCCGAAATAGGCCAAAGTGAGGTTTCATTTGAGGGGTGAGACGCGATTTCGAGTGGATTGTTGTTTAGAAAAATTAATTCTAAAAAATCTTGAGATGTGTTTTGTGCCTTTAATAAAGAAGTTAATATAAAATTCTGATTAAACCAGAAACCTTTGCATATTTTTTGGATCAAAATAACCTCAATTATTTGTTGGAAATTCAAAATAAATACAGTTCCTTTCTATATAGAGTATCTTACATAACTACAAAATTCACATAAAGTTTATAAAATCCATTTTCAATCCAGGTTTTCGGTCCATTTGTGCCAACTAAGATTCCAATAATAGAAAGTGGGCTCGCAGGTATAAGAGAGTAAATGCAAGTGATCAAAATGGTGAACTTCTTTTCGAACATCATCAAACAGACTTAAGACCTCCAAGCCTTTGAAATCTGAGGCAAGCCCCGGTTGTGCATCTAGATAACAGAATTTCTTCATTGTTGGTTTATGGATGATATCTTTAAGCAGTTTTATTAATTTTTCACAACTTGCCGTTGATTTTTCACGTTTAACTTTCTCCAAGACTACTTCCCTTAAGCCTTTATTTTTACAGCAGACTATCTCCCCCAGTTCGCTAAAGAAGTCAGAGTCTTCCAGTTCAAAACTTTCGAGCGTCAGATGCTCTAACCAAGGTAACAACACTAGAGTCTGAGTCAAAAGATTGGAATCTTTTTGGGTCAATTTAAAAGCGTGCAGAGACAGTTTCAAACTTCACAAGCTTCCAGAGCGCTTTTGTAAAGCTTCACAAAAGCTTGAAAAGTCAGTCTCTGAAAAGAGGACAGACATGTCCACAACATCCACCTCTTCTAAGCATTCTAACGCTTCAATCAATTTAGCAAGTTCTGAACCATTGACAGAGCACATGTTGAACTTAACATTCAACTTGATCTTCTTTAGCCTTTTCAGTGGCTTCAGTCCCTCGAATAATTCATTTCTCGGGCTATAAACCCCAACTTTTGAGGTCAAACAGAGACTTTCAAGGCTTTCTTTTTGCTGCTGAATGGAATCAAAATAGCTCAAAAGGCTCTCAGTCGAGTCAATACTCAATTTCTTCAGTTCCCCCCCCCCCCCCATCCCCACACTTTCAATAAACATCCCCACTGGCTTTCGACTCCCCCCCTCCACGATTTACACAAACTACAAAAAATTCTCCAACA
>Ga0182738_1005271_pt1 | contig 13889 bp, 5 predicted proteins | sample eDN5th30CBELigMG_FD_128876 | JGI IMG/M metagenome (GOLD analysis project Ga0182738, IMG submission 128876) | Enriched Miracle-Growth compost microbial communities from Emeryville, California, USA - eDNA 5th pass 30_C BE-Lig MG (version 2)... ...
AATTGGCTTTGAAATTCGAATAGTCCGTCTTGAGGCTGCCATGATCATAATTCAAATTCTTGATCCGCTCTTTCAGATTTGAAATTTCATTCAAAAAATCCAAAAGTGATTTTTGGATTTTTTTCTTCTGTTGCTTGTGTGGACTCCAGGAAAGGAGGAGATTCTTCTCCATAATCATTCAGTTGTGGAGCATGGACGTCTGAGGATGAGGAAGTTGGAGATTTATCTCTGAGAATCTTTTGCTCAGGTAAGGGGTCTGGTAGAATTTGCCATTGTTTTGTCTTAAAAGTTAAATGCCAAAAAAAAATTCATTTCAAAATATTTTTAGGATGAACCATTTCTATAAGATGTATACCAGTCTCTATAAAATATGTATTTTATATATATTGTATGATATATGCGGGCGTTTTTAATCTAAAACAGTATAAAATCCCAAAATTTTTGGTTTTGATGTGAGTGTTTTGATTGATTTACATTTGAATTCAAGACTTTCCCAAGCTCTGAGAGATAGTTTATGGCAGTAAAGATTTAATTTCAGGGTTTTCAAGGCAAGGAGGGATTCTAAGGATTGTTCTAGATATTCCAATCCTTGGTCTGTGATGTTTTCATTATATGAAAAATCTAATGAGAGGCTTTGAAGATTTGAAAATGAGCTAAGAGATTCACAGACAATAAACACACTTTGATCTGTAACGTTTTTAGAGTGAGAAAAGTTTAAATTCAACTCTTCTAACCCAGACCTTTTTTTCATGGCATCCATTAAACTCATCACTCCTTCATCAGAAATCTGTGTTTTTGTTCCAAAAAACAGATGGATTTGTTTTAATGTCGGCAATAAGTCCAAAATTTGAATTAAGCTCTTGAATCCCTGAGGCCCTACGAAAAAGTTCTGGATCGCTAAGCCTGTTAAAGAATTCAGGGATGCAAAGCTTTGCTTGATAATATCAAAGGTTTGATCCAAATTGATGACAGCATCGTCAAAGTTAAAGCGGATGCTTTTCAAAAGAGGAAGGGAGGTAATGCATGCCATGAGATCTGTTTGAGCCTTTTGGTCTAACTTTGTCAATCTTGGATAAATAGAAAAACTTTCTATTTTGGTTTCATTTTGAATTTGTTCCATCAGGATATGGAGTTGATTATTTTTTGAGTACTTTCCAAGAGCATTCGGACCAATGTACAAATTCTTCATTTTTCGTTCATTATCACTTCTTTGGTTAGTGTGAAGTGTAGGCTCGAATTTGACATCATTCTCCCCGAGTATCTCATCCACGAGTCGAAAAGCTCCAAAATATTCGTCCAGAGTGCCCAAGCTATCAACAATGATTTCATTTTCTCTAAAATGAAAGTTCCACGATTTCACCCTCGTGGTTGTTTTGAGCATATTGTTCATCATCTGGGCAATTTTATCATCAATTTTAATATTCTTAATCTCTAAAGCTTCAATATATTGATTTCCTTCAAGGAGCTGAATAGCATCAATTAATTCTTGTCCACTCAACCCATCTAACTTTGCATCATCTCTTGTGATAATCTTTTTTTGGAGAGCTCCTAGTATTGCGATGGCTTCTTTTTCGTTTTCAAGTTTTTTCTGGATTTCCAAATTGATTTGCCAAACATTGTTTTCTCTTTGCTTTGCACTCATGACTTTGAAAATAGTGCCAGGGGCCAAAATTACTTCCTCCTCGTGAGGAAATCTGGAATTTGCAGAAACATCAATCATTCCATGGCAATCTTCAGTTGATAAAAGCTCTGTTTCTATGACAAACAAAACTCCTGTTTTTGTGATATTTTGTGTCTTTGCTGTCATGAGGGAATTATTAATAAAATTCATTGACTGTTCTTTGTTTCGAGAAGTTGATGTCACACCATTCCAGGAGAAGTAATCAACTTTTTTGTCTCTATAGATGGCGAGATGCTCATCAGTCAAGGCTGTTCCGCGATATAAAATCAGCTTGTTCTGTTTCGGACCCAAGAAGCTTAAAATTTTGTCAAATAAACTCGGTCGTTTTTGTGTGAATGGAATGATATATCCTTCTAGCTGAAAGGTAAATGTTAGGCAAACGAGAAAAGGGGTGAGAATATTGATTTCTTCCCAACTTTCGCTTCGAAGAAGTTCATTGAGCCAATAGCAAATAAAGGTTTCCATGGTATATATTTTTAGGATCGTCCTGAGGAAGCTCCCAAGGTCATCAGAATTGTTATTGAGTTCTTCAATGATACAATCTGCTTCAAACTGGAAATTTGTATTGGCAGAAGGATCTCTGTTTTGAACAATATTCTCTCTGGCTATTGCTCCTTTTCTGACACAATTAACTACTTTTTCGATAATATCAGGGTACTCAGCTTTCTTGGTATCGAGGGGCAGCCTTTTGAGTTTCAGATACAAGATATAGGATTCATACGTCCTTTTCGTGATATAATTGAGAAAAAGCCTCACATCTCCAAAAGCGGTATTGATGGTTTTCTGTTCTTTGGGGAGGTTGGTTGGTTGAGGGAGTTCGACCATAAACCTGTTATTGAGTTCTGATTTTGTTTGCCTGAGAACTCTTCTTATTTTATTCTTATCTTGTTTATTGATTTGCACCATTTTCTTGAAGTCAATGATATAATCTCCAATATCAGCAGTTGACTGATTTCTCAAGAAGTTTTTTTCAATGCAAAGGCTGATTTCCTGAGAATAAGGCTCCCATCTCCGTTTAGAAGGGTCTGTCTCTGCCCAAGGATCAACACCAGACTGCCAAAGCCAAGTAATCAGATTTCGACCTGCTTCTCTTTGGCGTTGCTGACTTGGATTTTCAGAGATATTTGATGGGCTTTGCAAGTTCAAGGTTTGAGTTGTTTCCATTTTTCAATAGACAAGATTTTTTTCAGTATTACACACGCCAGAGTCACTCTTATTCAGGTTTTAATTTGATTAAATCAATGACCTCATTAAAAAACCCCAATTTTTCGAAAATCAAACAAATACAACAAAAATTATATATATTTCTTAGGGAAAATTAAATATCAGTCTAAAAACTCAGTATTTTTTTGTAAAATCTCAGATCTCCCTTAAAAGCTCAGTCACTCATAAATCTTAAAATCCTGAAGAATTGTTCCTTTCAAACGACTTCAGAGGAGTGCTGATTTATGACCTGCCAAAAATTTTTTTTTGACTTGTCTTTGTAACTTTTTTCAGAATAGGAATTTTCTTCCACAAAACTGATTTCATAAGAAAATCTAAGGATTCTCAAAGAGTGAAAATTCTATATTTTTCTTTAAAAGCCAAATGAAACTATTTTAAAAACAGGAATCCGTTATGTTTTTGGATCCACTATTTTTCTTCGACCTTTTCTTTTAAAGAATATCAAGACTTGAATTGAAACAGAAATTTCGCCAACTTTTTCTTCCACTTGTAAAACTTTAATATTTCTACAACTCAGGGACTTGATTATGAAGAATTGAGAAAATTGAGCCCTCAGACCATTATCAGAGCGAAATTAAGGGGAGTAGAATCGGAAGGAAAGCCATTTTTCAAAACCTCTGACTTTGAAATTTTAAAGCCACTAAAGTCTTTTTTTGAAAGCCATTTGGGAGGACCTCAAGTATGAGAGGATTTTTGAGGGATGAAATCAAGGAATTGGGAGAGATTTTTTATAAAAATAGAATGAATACACTTCAGTCAAGACTTGACTCAAAAGAGGGTTTGAAGCCGACAGGAAAGATTTCATAGCTCTTTGGGGATGCTGGTTTTTGAATGTTTTGAAAAATTTATTGTTTTATTTAGTTGGAGAGAGAGATAAATTATTTTTTAATTTCACTTGAAGATGATACATTTAATACATAATTTGCAGTTACTTTCCCAGTTCTACAGAGAAGAAAATCGAATAATAGCAACAAGTTGATATGAATATGAATCATTTACCAGCCACGAACCTTTCTTTCGGTGATGAATTTACCATTAATTTCAGAGTCCTTCTTGAAAGGCAAATCAATCAAATAAACAGGGGTATCAGCGCCATCTGCAGCAGTTAAAGGAGCGTAATCTGATCCCAAATCTGTTTTACACCAGCCTGGGCAAATAGCATAGAGTTGTTGATTAGCGCCAAGTTGTTGAGGCAAGAATCTTTTGACATAAGTATTGAGAAGAGCCTTTGAACCTGGATATGCAGCATCTGTGATGTGTGGGAATGGTGGGTTGAAATCTTTAGAAAGTTCAAGGAAATTATTGGCGACTTGAAGCAATTTTGTGAGGTCAAGGCTGGGATCTTCAAGAGCCTTTCTAAGAGTTTCTCCTTGAATATCTAATCCTCCCAGAGCACTGGAAATCATGAGGATTTTACCATCTTCTGATAAAAGAGGAAGAAGTTTATCAGTGAGTTTAATAAGACTCAAGAAATTAGTTTTAATGATGAATTTCTTGTCTTCCTCAGTTGAATTAGGAAGACCAACTCCTGCGTTATTCACTAAGACATCGATTTTTCCAAAAGTAGCCTTGATCCAGTCAGCAAAGGAAGAGATGCTTTTCTCATCATTGACGTCTAATTGTTGGAAGATGACTTTGCCAGCCGATTGAGGGTATTTAACGCGAAGGCTTTCGACAGCTTTTTCACCAAGGGAGGGGTTTCTAGCAGTGAGGACAACTTGGTATGGAGTAGTAGAGGCGAGGAGTTTGCCAACGATTTCGTAGCCAATACCTTTGTTGGATCCAGTGACAACGATTCTTCTGAGAGTTGTGTTGGAGTTCATTTGAGGTGGTAATTCGTTTTTGTAAATTGATTGAGAATTATATTAGAAATTTGAGAATAAATAGGGTGAGGAACATCAGTCAATCAGGTTTTTAAGGAAAGTAAAAGGTTTATTTGAAGGCGACGGCGAATTTCGAAAAGTTCAATATTAAAAATAGGCGATTTCTGATGAGTTTTAATTTCGGACGCAAATTAGGTATCACAAAGATTTAATCTGGATCAAGTATATTTCTTATCTTTGGATCCCCCATTTCAACTATCCGTTATCAAAGACTGAATTTAGTTCCGAACCATCAGCTTAGTGAGGGATTTGAGACTCTTGGCAAGAAAAGGACTTGCTTTGTCGCTTGGAACATGGGTGGTTTAAATTTTAATTTAAGAATAGATCTCACAGAACTTGTGTTTTGATTTTTCAGAAATTTCCTGAGAAGAAAATCCTTCCAACTTCCTGATTTTTTTCTTAATAGATCTTGTTCCATTGTACAAAATGACTGAAAACCTCACCTTCCCTGTCATCTAAATTTTCCAAAAATCTGATACGAGAGGTATGAGAATCTCTTTCAAAGATAAGTTTTATGGGAGCCATGCTTCAAGTCAAAAACGAAACTCTCAAGGTGAAGGGCGGAGTGTAATTTTTCTGGTTCTTGCTCATAAAGCTTGAAACAGTGCTAGTTTTTGACCGCTTCATCCGATTTTAATTTTGAAACACTTTATTTAAAATTTTCCTTAAAAACTTTTGAGCGAATTAGGGACAAAGACAAGGACAAAAAATTCGCCTACTAAAAATTTAGGGCAAATCGATTTCATTTTAGGCTCATATCCAAACAAACCCTGATGACAGGTCCTTTGAAAGCTTCAGGAAGGAAAAACTCGAGCTTTTTTGTGAAGGAATATTCAATTATTGATTCTCAGATGGAGGCTTCAATGGGAAAGATCTTTCAAGAAAAATATTGTTTTATGATAATGATGAAGAGTAAGGAATGAAGAACAGTCAAGCTTATCATATCTAACGAAAGCTATCTCATATAGAAGTTCTTCTTTCCAAAGCAATCTTGAACTTTGAGGAATATCAAGAGAAAGCAGATATTGAAAGTTACATAACTTTTTATTCCTTTCATTTTTATTTGTCGATTTTCGAGCTTACTCCTTTTTCATTCAGCGTTTAAAATCGCTTCAGGTCAAAAAGAGAAGTTTGCTGATGGCTTTGGTTGGACGAAGAGGTCTTAGCAAACTTGCAGGGCTGCCAAAGTGCCTCTTTGATCCGGCTTTGACGGGTTTTCAAGCTCATTTGTCCACTTTTTGAGATTTGTCGGATTTGAATCTTTTTCTGAGAAATAAAGAAGGAAAAAAATTTTTTTTGCAAAAATATTTTTGAGATTTTTGTTTAGAATTTTATGAGGACAAATTTTTGATAAAACTCTATTATTCTTGAACTCTTTTCATCATTTGAGAGATTTTTTGACAAAATAATTTCGATGTTTGGATCGGATACTTTTATGGTTCAATATTTTAGAGCTATTGACTCGGAATGAAAAATATTGAGATTCGAGGAAAAACTGTCTCCATAAGATGAGTGCGCCGGCCTTTTTGAGGGAAATGTCGGATTTTTACAAAGGATATCGGACAATGTCTGGAATTCTGGAGGAAAATTGAGACGCCCTATATAGCCAACAAAATCATTTTTTTTTTCGAAAATGCCTTGAACAAATTCTAAGATACTTCAATTACTATTTTTGGAAGGATTTTTTTGAAAGTACTTTAAAAGACTTTGATTTACAACTGATGCCTTGGAGGGTTTTAAATTTTATCATTGCAATTGAAGATGATTTGATATGAAGGAGCTTTCGACGAATTTTATCGAAGCCAGAATTCCCAGATTTTGATAATGGACAGATGAAAGTTGATCCTGATTGTTGATCCAAACAGTTTGGAAGGATAGGTCTTCACTCCTTCTGAGGGAGATACACAAGCATTAAACCTTAGAATCTTTGAGTTTTTGCGGTTGTCTGAATAACAGAAAGAAAAAATAGCGCTTTTTCGAGCCAGAAAAACGGAAATTTATTTTATTTTATTTTCGTTTATTACTTAATAATATAAAAGCTAAGCGCAAAAGGAAATGGTTTCATAACTCTTTGAGAAGAAGGATTCAATTCTCTGTAGTGTTGGCAGCTTGAGCAATCTTGTTCAACAAAAAGAAATCCATTTGTAGATATTTGTTTTGAGATTGAAAGTATGACAAGAAAACATTTGAAAATGAATATTGAAAATTCCCACCAAGGCCTTGCTTGAAGATTTGAGCAAGTTTTTCTTTGAAAAAATACTTCGTTCTCATTCATCTTTTACCTCTCAATTCTGATCGAAAAAATTTGGATATTATTCTTGTTTATAAGATTTCAATACTTTTAAAGCGGCAAAATTTATTTAGATCTTTAAAAAAGTTTTTGCTGAGACAAAGGCCTTGCAAGTTGAGGAACAGAGGCAATCAATATTAACTGAGGTCGATAAGAGAGGTTTCCCTTCTAACTTCACATATTTTTTGAAGAAAAAGATCCTCCTTCATTAAGGAACGGATACCCGGGTACGGTTTGTTTTTAATTACGCAAAAACCCTTTTGTCTGGCTTCTGACGTTCTCACAAAGAACTTTCATTTCTTGGGGAAAACCACCAAGAAGCAGTCACATTCAAATCAGAATAGATGTTTTGTGAGTTATCTTTTCAGAGAAGTAGATCGGCAGAAGAGTTGACAAAGAGGATGATCTAATGGATTTCAAGTTTAGAGAGTCCGCGGTTTTTCTACTGTCAAAATAAACGAGGTAGTTTAACGAGCCTTTAATGAAAAACTATCCAACCGCTCATTAATTAGCTCAGTCAAAATAATTAATTAAACCTCACCCAAAAAACTGTCAATATTCGCGGAATCTCTCTCGATATAAATACTCCTGGAAGCAATAAAACTCTCATTATCATTCTAAACTTACAGAACAATGCGAAACCTCTCAGTTATCGCCTTACTTGTTTTAATTCTCCTTGCCACAGAAGTCCATTCCACCAACTGGATTGGTCAACTTTTGAAAGGACTTCCGATTGGCCTGGGCTGCTTCTTCCCTCCCAATGACAAAGTTGTCCTTCCTTACCAACTCTGGGACACCTTTATCAAGGGATTCTCTGATGAGAAATGGTTCTATTTTGGCGCTGGTGATTTTGTCGGTAACGATGGAACCGAAACCGCTACTTTATTAGGAGGCTTAAGAGTCGTTCCCAAGGGAAAGAATCCCAAGACTGGCAAGCCCGCATTCACATTGACCATTCCCCAAGAACAGGACCAGACTGGTGATGAGATTATTCCCCCAGGTTTGGACCATGTTAAATGGCTCGCCTTTATGAACCACGCTTCAACAAAGGGATATCCTGGATTTGATGTCTTGGATAATTACGAGCTTTCTTTCCAAACAACAATTTCAGGACAGAGTTATGGAAATGAGAACCATCCTTTTGGGAAGGCTGTGAAGGATGTTTCAAGTGATTTGCGTTTGGGAGCTGTTGCTTTCAATGTGATTGATTTTGAGACCTTTATGGTGTTTGATTTCTTTATCACCAACTCCAAAATTTATGCTTTTTATGAAAGATTGCCTTTTGGAAGAGGTGATGTTTTGGGAAATTACGCTGCATTTTCTTTCCAAATCCTTGTTGCTGATCGTGATGTTGATGATTATCACAACTTGAAAATCTCTTATGACAAGTCCAAAGGCACCGTCAAATGGTTGCTTGAAAATAAGGTCGTCTTCCAAGTCAACAAAATTGGCTATTTGATTGACCGCAAATATATGACCCTGGATCACGGTGGTGTGGAAACTTTGGTTGCTCCCACTCAACTTGATGGAGGCATGGGCTTGTTTACTCTTTTGGACGGATCAAACCCCAATGGAAAAGGCTTAGTGAAGCTTTCAAGTAATCCTGGGGAATATTATAGCCCTGTCAATGGAAGCCCCAATCCTTCATTCGTTGATAATGATAGCAAGGACTCAAGTCGTTTGTTTGGCCAAGGCGCTGAGTTGAGAATGAGAAAGATGGAAATTCTTAATGTTAGAACTAGTTTCTAAGGTTAGAGGGTGAGAAAGGTTGTTGTTGAAATGATTACACTTTTAATTCATAATGAAATAAATTGAATACTCTTTTCTAAAGATTTTTATGAAACAAATAGAATGCTAACTTTCTGTTCAGAATTAAAGAAAAATCAACTGTCCTTAAAACCTAATCGAGAAATCGCAATTCAAGGGTTTTTAAAAATTTAGTAAAAATTTAAGTTCACAACTAAATTTCAAATGAAAGAAAATCATCGTGGCAAGAAAGGGATATTTGTTGGGCTTCTTGAAGTTTGAGAGGCTCTGAAGGAGATGTATTCAAAAAAAAAAAACATTCCCGACTGAAATCGAAAAAAGTTTTTTTGTTTCAAAGGGGGAAAAACTTATCCTAAATTTATCTCTTCTTGGAATTTTAATTTTTCTTGTTTTTTGTCTATTTCAAACCAATCTTATTTTAACCCCTCAACATCATACAATATAATTGCCTAAAAAATCGACTCTCTGGTCTAAAAAACTATTCTCTCATAAATACTCCCAAGATAAAGTAACTTATAATTATAATCTCGACTATTGATGAATTCCTCACAAAATAGAACTCTTTTGATTTGACTATGGTATTGTTGAAAGGCTCGTTTCTGACCCCACTCCCTACACCATCATCTTTATTTCGAGAGAAGCGAAACTTGGTCAAAAAGCTCTGGAAACCCCAATTCAAGCAGTACCTTGGCTTACCATCAATTGTATGTGACAGATGATAAGAGTATTGAAAATCCCTTTGAATGGTTCAAGAAATCCTTTGATAAGCTTGATGTTCTGGTTAACAACCCTGGGATTGGTAATGCAGAGGTGACGCCAGAGAAGAAGAGAAATGGTCACAATTTGTGAGAAATTCTTGTCAGTCCTATCGAAAGATGCTAAAGTTTTGAATATTTCAAGTAATCTTGGTCAACTTTCTTAGCAAGGAAAGATTTTACGTCAGATTTTGAGCAATGAAAAACTTCCAGAGAAGCAATTAAACGAGACTGCAGAAAATCTCTTGGAAATTATAAAAGATTTAGACCTTTTGAGATTTTTGAAGATAGTGTCTATCCTGCTACAAAGGCACTTTTGAATACATATGTGAGAAGATTTTTTCCAGGAAAGCTTCAGCCAAATCAACAAGTGTATGCAGTTCACCCAGGATGGGTGAGAACTGACTCGGGAGGGCCTTATGCAGCTCTTTCTGTGGAAGAATCTGCTGATGGTGTTGTGCCTTTGATTAATTTGCCATGGAAGAAAAATGAGGCAATCAATGGAAAGCTTGTTTATAAAACAAAGGTGATGAGCTGGTGATTTGGGAATGAGAATTAGAAACTCCTACTGATAAGAAATTTGGGTGAGATAAAAGTATGAGGGTTTAGTTTGGCAGCTAAAGATTTTCTTTTGAAAAAGAATTTCAAGTGATCCCGAACGCTTGCCGCCATTGTTCGGTTGCTCCTCTTTGCTGTTCTTGAAGGAATCTTTTGAAATATTAATTTTCTCGCCTGAATTCATAAACTGTTAATCTGATCATTTTGAGAATTTTTTATTTTACGAACAATAACAATTTTTCATAAACTGGTTTTCTCTCTTCCAACGTGTTTCAAAGGGAACTCTCATCCTCTCACTTGCCTTGTTGAACTCTTAAACGAAGACAAGTTTTTTTTTGTTGCATTTTCTTGTTTAAAAATTAAGAAGAAAAGGTAAAATCAAACTTTCCTTAAAAACTAACCATAATCTTTCCTTAAAACCTAAAATTAGTATCTTTTCTCACATTCTTTCGCCAGCTTGCCTGCCAACAAAATATTCCTTTGGTTTCCTGATGTGAAAAGTAATCGTTTCTATTCTCAAAAGCATCCTCAAATACCCGATGATCTTTCATTTTTCTAATAAAAAAACCTTCAAAGACTTTTTAAAAATGCAAAACTCTCAAGTAAGAACTGTTCTTGTAACAGGCTCAAATAAGGGAATCGGCTATGGGATAGTCGAAAGTCTTCTTGCTGGGTCCACACCCTACAATGTTATCTTGACTTCAAGGAGTGTTGAGCTCGGAGAAAAAGCTGCTGAAGCCCTTCGCAACAAGTATTCCCAGATTTCGAACAATTTGGTCTATCATCAACTGGACATTAATGATGATCAGAGCGTTTCGGATATTGCTTCTTGGTTGAGAAAGACATTTGGGAAGCTTGATGTATTGGTTAATAATGCTGGGATCCTGCATTATATGTCCAATGACGAGCAAAAGACCCAGACTCTTCAGACAAACTTTTTTAATACAGTTAAATTTACTGAGAAGTTGCTTCCTTTGTTGAGTGAAGACGGCAAAATTGTGATGATTTCAAGTGATTGTGGCCAAATTACTTGGCAAGGAAAAACTCTTCAAAGAGTTTTGGAAAATCCTCAACTGACTGAAGAAGAATTGTATGAAGCTGGCAAAAATATTATTGAATTAACCAAAGATTTTGGAGGCCATCCTGTTCTGATTGAGCCTTCATATCCTGCTTCAAAGGCCTTATTAAACAAGTATGTCAGAGAGTTTTTGCTTGGTAAGCTCCAGGTGAATCAGCAGGTTTATGCTGTACATCCTGGGTGGGTCAAGACTGATTTGGGAGGCCCTGATGCTTTGTTATCATTGGAAGAAGGAGCAGATACAGCTGTGTATCTGGTGAATCTTCCTTTTGTGAGAAATGAAGAGTTGAATGCTAAATTTATTGGCTCCAGAAAAGTTATGTCTTATTAATTTATAAATAAATATTTATACTGCTTAAATCATTGAGGAGTAAGGGCTTGATAATAAAGAATATCACCTTTTCAGATAGAATATATCAATATTGAGACCTCCGAAATTTCAGTTTATGGACAATTTTTTTGACTAAGATTCAGGACCAAAATCAGGGATCCATTGTAAAGAAAATAGCCTTTGAGTATTGACATATAATATATAAGCAGCTATGAAATTGACAGAAAAATAAATTACTGATAAAATAAAGAACAATTCACATCACATTCTATATATTATGAAGATTCTGATGATAAGCTCGCCAACAGTCTGGCATACACAAAGAACATTTTTTACTCATCGTCGAGCACTCTTTACAATAAAACTGGCTGAGTCTATCACAATTCTTACACTTGAGCCTTTTCCCACTCTTCAGATTTGGATCGAGATACGCAGGAAGATGTAAGAGATGAGACTTTTTCTTTTGAGGCTGTTTTAGTAAACGCTCAATAATCGATAGGATAAATGTTTTGTGATTGACTTTTGGATGATAATGTTGATAAATTATGAAGGCGTTCGTAATACAAACCTGAATGATATAATCAAAGAGAACCTTCCACCACTTTGTAGACTTGTGAGGATGACTAAATTCAAGGGAGAGTTGGTTTGACCTATCGACACCACGAGCTTTGGCGTTATAATCATCAAGGACCTTGGGTACATGCTTGATAATGGTCTTTTTCTCGATCTGTTTTGTTGATATCTGCAGCGAAGCACAATTAGAAAGAACTTTCACGAGCTTTCTGTCACGGTAAAGACAAAGAAGGATGTCTTCTGATTGGCTATGAGTATAAAATCGAGTTTCCCCTTTTTTAATCTCAAGGCCTTTTGAGATGGCCCTGTCCCCAATTCTCTTGGATTGAAAAGTACCAGTGCATCCAGTTTGAATTTCCTTCAGTTCTTTCATCAAAGAGATTGTTGTATAAAAGTTATCAACGTAGAGTATGTGCCCCTTGTTCTTGTATGGCTCCAATAAATCCTTCACGAGGGTCTCAATTTTGGCATTAGAGTCTTTTCCAGAAAATATGGTAGATTTTAGACAATAGGCTGAGGCTGAGTCGCAAAGTAGAAAGACCTTAATTCCCCATTTATGGGGCTTCCTTTTGATATATTGCAAAAAGCCCAGTCTACCAGTGAAAGGCACCATTCCTTCGTCAATATTTAGTTCTTTTCCAGGCTGATAATAGAAAGACCATTTTCTTTGAACGTACTCATAAAAGTACCGAATTTTATAGAGCTTATCAGTTTGAGCTAGGGGATTTGCATTGTTGCTGAGATGGATGAAGCTCAGAATGGCCAAAAATCGCTCACGGCCCATATATTTGGAGAAGTTTGTCTTTAAAAGGGTGCTTTCTGAATAATAATCTTTGTACTCTCTCATGCTGTGGATTGATGTCAAAAGATAAAGACCTAAGAAAACTTCAAGCTCGTCTTTGTTAATATCCTTAAAAAGAGCCAATCGACAGCATTTATGTGACTCAATGTATGCTCTTCTCTCCTCCTTCAACTGTGCGACATAAAGATTTGTTTGTGCCACCATGTAATCCTTCAGTTCTTCTGTAATATAAAGTGAGAAGATCTCGTAGGGATGATGCTGTGAAAAATCTTCTGTTGGTCCTCTTGTTTCCAAGAAGGGCGGCAGAATGATCCCTTTGTAGTGGCTTTCCTTATTGAGCTGAGTCCACCTTGGGCCTTGAGGAGCTGATTTCTCCATTTTGGGGACCGGTCCTTTTTTCCTACCTGCTGATGGCTCATAATTTGGCAGATCTTTGTGGGCCATTTCTTTCAGAAGGTGGTCTATTCTTTCATTGTCTAAATTTGCAGGATCTAAAATTTTCATTTGAGGGCTTTGGTCAACAAAGATTTCCATAAACTCAACTTCTATTTTTTTCTTATCTGGTTGAAGATCCTCTGAAGTCTCACTTGAGTCGTCTTGAAGTTGGAAATGTTCTGATCTCCTCTCTTCAGAGCTCTCGTCATCCAGGAACACTTCAAGCAGAGATCCTTGGCTTGCAAAATCAGATGCATGTTCGTCATCATGGTCTTGATTTCCGTTGGGAAGAGAGCCAAGGGAGTTTTGGTAGAGAGCAGTTATGTTTTCAAGTGCAGATTGATGGAGAGACTCCATTTTGGAGTTTTTTGAAGAGATTATGATTTAGATTAAATTTCAAGCGCTTTGTTGAAGTTACTGACTACTTTAGGTAGAGTTTTATTGATGGATGATTCTCATCCCCCATCTCCGAAAATACTTGAAAATCATTTCCTAAAAATTCTTCTCAATGA
>Ga0182738_1005272_pt1 | contig 13888 bp, 7 predicted proteins | sample eDN5th30CBELigMG_FD_128876 | JGI IMG/M metagenome (GOLD analysis project Ga0182738, IMG submission 128876) | Enriched Miracle-Growth compost microbial communities from Emeryville, California, USA - eDNA 5th pass 30_C BE-Lig MG (version 2)... ...
ATCATCTGTCAAAGCACCATTACGTAAAATAATGATATCAAGAAATCTGAGGAACTTGAGGAACCTTAGATTTTTGAATAGTTCTTGAATCTCATCAGAAAGAGAGATCAGACTTGGTTCTTTGAGCTCAAGATGTAGCTTTTTCAAATGACAGAGAGGTTCAAGGATTGGAGCCACAATTTCAAAAGGAAACGAAAATTTGATTCCCAAAGGGAGATAGAGGGCGAGAGAAGAGAGTGAAACAAGGGTGGTTAAGCCTTTATTAAGAGCAATAAAGCCTTGAGTTGTGATCTTTTTGCTCTCACTGAGGTTTAACTGGATAGTAGAAAGCAAAGGGAGCTTCATTAAGACTTGAGAAAACACTTCAAGGCATGTATCGTCAATGTTTCTGGGGAAATGGAGCCGAAGCTTATGGAGTGAAGGCAAGGTGAGGTAAGTGAAGAAAGTGGAGAGGAGTTGTGTATCATTATTTGCTTTGGTAAGTTCACAGGATTTGAAGTTTAAGGTGAGGTCTGAGAGGGCTTTGAGCTGTTGGAAGCTTTGAAGAAGGTCAAGAGCATCTGAGATTGGGATTTCTCGTAGTTTATCAAAGAAGATTTCGATTTGGGAGAGGAATGGGAGCTTTGAGAGGGTCGAAGCGAAGCTTCGAAAGAGGTTTGGTCGATCGAAGGTGATTGATCTGGCAAAGGCTAACCTGAGAGTGCGCAATTGGGAGAATCTTTTGAGATGCCGAGAGAAAATGTCAAAGTGAACTGATTGGAGTTTGGAGCAAAAATATAAGTTAATGGAGAGACTTGTAAGGGTGTTTAGTCTTTTAAGAGATTTGAAGAATTTTTGCACCATGGAAGGATCTCGAATTTTAAAGGCTAAGAAAGTTGCTTCAAATGCCGTCAGGTTTCTGAAAGAAGGTAGGTTTACAGAAAGTGTTTTGAAAGGCTCAAGAGTCTCTTGATGTTCATCTGAAAACCAAAAATTGAGGGATGAGAGAGATGGAGTATTTTTGGCAAGTGAATACAAAAGGTCGTTTTCGAAATGCTTTGAAACATCTACATCATAGATGAGATGTGAAAGCTTGCTCTGAACTTTCATTTTCTTTGTGAGTGTTTTTGTGAGGCCATAGGATCGCTCTTCCCCCTTCTGAGAATATTTGATTTGTCTTGATGCCTTTGAGTGACGTTTCAAGGTTTTTTGGACATCTCGAAGATTGTTTTGACTGAGATGAATGCTTTTTGAATAAAGGAGGATGGGTTTGATTTTCGGTGATTCTTTGAGGGTTTGGATGACATGATGAGAGGGTGAAGAGGGACGATGGCGATTGAATAAGGAGGGAAAAGATGGTTGTTCCATATTTGAAGTTTTATTGAGGAAATGAAATAAAATCTTTTATTAAATAAATATAAAGGGGATGAGGGGATGAGGTACAACATGAAAATAGATAGAAGAAATATCTTTCCTTTAATAAATTTTCCTTTGTCGTCAATAATCACCTTCAAGGCCAGATTAACCGTTCGGAAAATGATGAATACTTCTTCTGAAACGCTTCATTCTGAGAATCAGCAGAATTTTGTAGGTCCTCATAGATGAAAGACTCAGAGAATATTTAAATTATTCCGCAAAGGGAAAGGAAAACAAAATGACAAAAGCATTGAGAAATAATAAGAATGTCTTAATTAACGCCAGGTCATCCTGAGATTATTAATTTTGGACAAGTCTCCAACCTCTCATTGAAAACTTTCAGGCCTTGGAAGGCATCAGGCTCCTTCCCCCACATTTTTCATTTCTTTTTAACGCATCAAACAAACATCCAAAATCAATGACATTCAGGCATTTGAGAAAGCTCAACTCGACTGAATATAAAACAGGAAGCTGTTTTAAAGCCTCTCCAATTTTCTCCACAGTTTCTTTATTGATATTCCCGTCCGATCCAAAACCCAAATTCAGCTCCCGCTAATTCTTAAACCCTTGGAGTCCCCAAGCTATTGCCTCAATTCCTTTGTTAGTTATCTGATTAGCAGCCTTGAGGTTCAAAGAGAAAGCTTTGAGAGAAGAAAGTTCTTGAAGGCTTTCACCAAGGGTTTCTTTCAGAACAATCCAATCCATTAGCGTTTTTTCATTGGGAACACTGATCTCAAGGACTTGAAGAGCCCTCATGGATTTGAGATTAGAAAATAGCTGTTGAAATTGGCGATTCTCAGTGCGATTATTTCCTTCAAAAACTAGTCTCAATCGGGCCAGACTGCTGAGAGACAAAAGACCTGAAGCAAGATTTTGTAAAGCGTATTTTGTTTTTGCTTTCGAAGGGAAAATTAGTTGCAAGGAAGAGAGTGAAGTTAGGTTGAGTCAATGTCGAGCTAAATTCTGAGATGCGGGAATCTATAATGGAAGAATTCTTCGGAAAAATCAAGCAAAAAGTCTTTAGTCCAGAAAATCTCGTCAGGGATGATGGAATGTTTTGATGTGTATGTTTGGTATTACTAATTTTAATTCCCTGAGGAAATTGATTCTGAGAGATGAGATTTCAACATTGAAAGAAAAACTTTAGAAGGAGTCTTTTTGTCAAAGTGATGAATTAAACGAGGTTTTTTCCTCCTCTGTCTTCTCAAAGTACAACACCAAGCAAGTGTTGCAATTTCAATCCGGTTCGTTGCATTTCTCAATAACTAAACACGTTCAAGAGGTCAGTTGTGGAAGACTTTTTGAGCATTGAGTAGTTTTTGATTAGATTTTAGATGAAGAGCTCTTTGCCATTTCAATGATCTGCTTCAATTCTAATGTTTAATCTTTAAGATTCATAAGATCCATTTAATCACTTTCAGTGATCGAAATATCATCAACTATTACTAATTAAAAGATTTAAATAATCCTGCGTGACAAATCAAAAGAGGAAAAAATTTTGGTTGGAGTCCAACATGCCATTTGAAAAAACAGACGAATCTCTATGGAATCAAATAAAGAGTTTTTTTTCAAAAAAACAATGAAGCAACTTAGAAAAAAGGGGTCAAAATATCTTGAACACTTTCTTTTAGAATTTTGATTCTGAAATTCTCCTTCAGAGGGAAAAGTTTCTTTTCTCCTTCTCTTGGAAATATTTTTTGACACAGTCAAGTTATTCAGATCTAGTTTTTTCAGTTTTTTTTCTTGTCGATAATGAAATATTTCTAAAGGATTATATATGACAACAAATTCTAAACTTAAATCAAACAACAGAAGGTTACTCGAGCCTAACAAACTCTTTAATTTTGCATCCAGGAGAGACTTCAAGTGAGGCTACACCATAACAATAGGGTCCTAAAGCAATCGTTTGAAGAAATTCCATCGTTTCTATCGCTTCAAATATGGTTCCTAAATTCAGGTTCTTGGGGTATTGGGAAAGAAAAAGCTCAAGTTGATTGAGTGAAGGCAAACTTTGTAAAGTTTGGCCAATTTTTTCAAGGGTTTTATGATTGATTATTGAACAGTCGAGTTTCAAAGAAAGTTTGCGTAGACTGACCAAATTTTTAATGCTGTCAATGAGAACTTCAACTCCAGCTCTGGTGACAAAGCTTGGTGTGGAGAAACGGAACGTGAGGTCTTTGAGAAGAATGAGATTTTTCAAGGTTCCTGCTAAAATGAATAGAGATTTGCCTGTGAGAGTTTTTGTGTGAGAAAACTCAATCTTAAGAAACTCGAGAGAAAGCAAATTTCTGATGTTTAGAAACAAATGCTGATATTGGTGATCAGTCACCTGACATTCTCCAATAAAGCAAAGCTTCAAAGAAACCAAGCTTTCAAATTGCCCCAAAGCGAAGCCAATATCTTGAAGAAGATAAGGAGTCTGAGGAAATGTGAATTCCAGAGCTGAAAGAAGGCGAAGATGGCTTAAGGTTTGAATGAAATTTTGGACGTGGTTATTAGTAATAGAAGCGGTGATATGAGGAATTTTCAAGCAAAGATTTGTCATCAAAGTTGCACATTTCCTGAGATTTAGCGAGAGCAGCTCAAGGCATCTTTCGTCCAAGACTCCTCCATTCAATGTAATCTTTAGTCTTTTGAGAGAAGGACAATCAAAGAGAGCTAAGGTTTCCGAAAGTACTCGAGTATTCTTAAAAAGTTCAAGGTCCAAGTTCAAAGTGAGATCTGATAAGGTTTTGTTGATTGTTTGGAAGCTTTTAAATAGATTCTGAAGAGCTAAACGATTGGCTCTGATGGGCCAATCAAGATCGATTTTTGTTAATTGAGAAAGCCGAGTGAACACAAGAGCAAGACTGTTCATCTTCAAACTGTTTATCTCGGCTAAATTTAGTCTTAAAATCCGGAGCTGAGTGAGTCTAGAGAGATATTGTAAGAATTTCTGGAAAATTAGTTTGTTGGATAACGAATTTTTGTCAAAGGTCAGTGAAAGACTCGCAAGTGTTTTAATTTTTTGAAGAGATTTGAGAAGAGTCAAGAGTATTTTTGGATCTTGAAGCTTGATTGAAATAAAGGAAAAGTCAACATTCTCAAGATTTTTTAAAGAAGCCAATTTTTTGAACAATGATATTGTTGAAGATTTTGCTTTCTGGTATGAAAAGCCAGCAAAGCTCAAAAACAGCGAAGAAAGAGATGAGAGAGATTTGAAGGATGAAAACAAATATTTCATTTCTGTCTGTTGAGAAGCTCCAAGGCGATGATTGAGAGTCGACATTTTTTTCTGAGCCTTGAGGATTCGTTGATACCTTTTAACAGATAGAAGGTTTTGGTATTTGTTTTTCTTCTCTTTCTGCAGGCTTGAGACTTTTAAACGAGACATCAAAAGTTTCTGTCGGGAAGCCTTCGCATCAAATGAAAATTTTTGGCTAGAGATATAAATTAAAGGCAGAATTTTAAGAGTTTTAGGGGATATTTGGATGTCTGGGCGGGTATTTTGTTGCATGTTGAAGTGATCAGACAAGAGTTTTGAGTACTCTTGGGATTGAGACGGAGCTAAAAAGAGATTTTATTGAATTATAAATTTTCTGAGCTCTTAAGCTTTGAAGGGCGCTCTAAATTTTAGGGGAGTTTCTCATTTGTTTTTCCCCAAACATTTAAAGACATTCATTGTACAGAAATAGTTTATATTGTAATCAATAAATAAAAACAAATAAATCAAGCCCAAACAATTCGAGAAGTTCTCGTTTTACATAAATAATTTGCTTCTTTACAATTACTCTCAGAATACGGAAGAAACAAATCGATTTCCGTTATGTTCCTCATCTCTTTCATCTTCTCAAATAGCCCTTCGAAACTCGCTATTTTGCCACAATCTTGAAAAGTCAACTTTAAGAAATATAACACCGGCAAATATTTCAAAGTCTGCCTTATTTGATTAACAGTTTCCTCATTGATCCTCTCATTTTCCCTGAATTTCAAAGCAAGACTGAATAAATTTTTCATGCCCTTAATTACACTCAAAATTGCATAAACCCCCTTATTTGTCATTTGACTTTCACGGCCAAAGTCCAAGGCTAAATTTCTGAGCTGAATCTTTCCTTTTAAGCTTTCAGCAAGAGTGAAGAGTGATTCATCCGTGATTGTTTTTTCAGAAGGAAAACAAAGATCAAGATATTTGAGTGAGTTGAGTTGTCTGATATTGGAGAATAATTGCTGGAAATGTGAGCTTTCAGTCTCGTTGTCTGCTTGAAAATCAAGTGTTAAATGGGTTAATTGTGTTAATGGAGGCAAGAGAGTGGTTATATGAAGGGCAAGATCTTTTATTTTCAGAGAAGAAGGGAATATTAACTGGAGGGAAGTGAGAGCGCTCAGGCTGGATAATGTTGTGAGCAAGTCGAGAACTTCATCACCGACCTCATGAAGAGAACGCGTAGGAGGGAATTCTAAGCAAAGAGTGGTGAGAAGAGTTGCTTTTTGTAGCATTATAGAGAGTTGTGTAAAGCATTTTTCATTGTAATTTCCAAAGAGATAAAGGTGGAGTTTGTTGAGTTTAGAGCAATCAAGATGAGTCAAGGCGGTTTCGACATCGTCGTCGTTTTCAGTAAAGACCCTATATCTAGAAAGATCTAATGCAAGATCTGAAACATTTTGGAGGCTTGTGAAGAGGTTGAGAAGGGTCGAGGTGCGAATTTTCATTGAAAAGTTGATGTCAAGTTTGGTTAATTGGGTAAACCTTTTGAAAGCAGAAGAAAGTTGAATGATTTCTTGATCTGTAGTTTTTATGGTATGATCAAAGGATAATTTGAGTGCACGTAACTGTGTAAGTTTTGAGAGGTATAATGAGAAATTTTGGGCAATAACTTCATTGTTGAAAGACGATTTATACTGGAAAATGAAGGCGAGATTTGTGAGGTTTGGGAGCTTTTTCAAGCATTTGAGGAGGATACGTAGAGGTCTCGGGTCTTGAAACTTGACTGAAATGAATGAGATTTCCAAATGGGTGAGATTTTTAAGAGAAGTGAAGCTCTTTGATAAAGCTTTGAGGAAGATTGGTTGATTGTTAAGAGAACAGTCGGAAAGGGTCAAAGAAAGAGTGGAAAGGGAAGATAGGTACTTTATTGTCGAAAGAAGATATTTGGCTTCTGAAGAAATTCGGAAATTGACAAAATAGCTGAAAATGGAGAGTTTCTGTTGGGTTTTGAGGGCTTTTTGGTATTGATTGAGGAACTTTGGAAGCTCTTCATCTTGATCTGGGATGTATTCTGCCGTGGTGAAGGCTTTACTGTTGGAAGATAAGAACTTCTGGATCATTGATTCTTCTGAGAGGATTTTTTTATTGAGTATTTGGATGAGAGGGTGAATTTTGGAGGATTTTGTTGGATTTGAGGTGATGGAGTTTTGGCTTGAGTAAGAGATAGATTGTTGCATTGCTGTTTTGGGTTGAGAAAGAGGTTAAATATTGAATTTGTCTGAATTTAATTATTTTATGAGTCGAGCGAGGAGGAAAAAATGAAAAGGTTTCGTAAAAAGTTTTTTGTGAAGGAGTTTCCTTGAAAGCAATTTTTTCAAATGGTCGAAAGAGGCGCTTTCTGATAATGAAACTGGTATTTTTTGAAGAATGGTTTTTAGAGGAGAGATTTTTTTTGATTCATTCGACGCTGGAGAAATCTTGAAAGAAAATTTCAAAACCAATCTTTTTTGGAATGAGTTTATGAGAAAGAGGAAGAGATTTGAGAAAAAATATCCTGAGGAAAATGAATGAAAATTTAAGTGGATGATCCACATCTCAAGGACAAACTGTATGCATATCAACTCTTTGTTTTCCATAAAATAGTGAAAGAAATGAAGCATATTCAAAGAATCAACGAGCAAGTATCTATTTTACAAAGTAAAAATAAAGTTTTTTACCTTTTCCAAGCACTTCAGAATCTGGAAGTAACAAATAAATCTCTTTAATATTTCTTGTTTTTTCCAACACATTGAACAGTCCGCGAAAATCCGTTCCATTTGCGCATCCATTCACCCGAAGCTAAACCGAATATAAGTCGAGCAAGCTCTTTAGTGCTTCTCCAATTTTATTAATCGCCTTCTCACCTAATTTTACATTGTGTGTAAAGTTCAAATACAAGCTAAATAGATTTGAAGGACCTTCTTGAATGCCAGAGCTAATTGCTGCAACACCCTTCTCGGTGATGCAGGGAACAGACCTGAGTTCTAAAGAAAGGCTTTTCAACAGATTCAGTTCTTTCAAGCTCCCTCCAAGTGCCTCTAGAGAAGTATCTGTCATTGTATTTTGCTCAATAATCGCTATATGAAGGTATCGCAGACATCTCAAAGCCTTCAAATTCGAAAATAACATTTGAAAATGAAAATCTTCAGTTCCATCAAAGTAATAGAACTCAAATTTCAGAAAGACCAGATCCTGAAGAGATATTAAAGCTGGAGCAATACTCTGAACAATATTTTCATGAGTTTGACAAGGCATGAAATGCAAAGTGAGATGAGTTAGTGAGGTCAGACAAGCTAAAACAGAGCCAAATTTAGTCATAGCCCCATCATAAAGAACACAGTTCAAGTCAAAATTCAAGCAGAGACCTTTGAGATGGAGTAATTCCTTTAAGACCTGAGAGAACTCTTCAAGATTTCGATTGGAGAAGTTTTGAAAAAGACCCAAGTTCAATTTTTGTATTGAAGTTCCAACAAGACATTTGAAGCTTTCCAAGATCGGATCGCCATATTTGGCAAATTCACACCCTCGAAAATCTAGTGTCAGATCTGACAGGCTTTTCATTCGTTGAAAAGTCTTGAGAAGTGTTAAAAGGATATGCTCTGGAAGAGTCCTCCCAATTCCAAAGGTGACCTCAATTTGTGTTAAAAGCAAGAATTTGGGAAGAACATAAGTGAAGGCGTCAATATCGAAAAATAAGCTATCTCTTGAGTATTCAAACTTGAGCTTCAATGTCCGCAGATGAGTGATTTTTCTGAGAGAATGAGATAAGAGGGAATTTGGGTAGGATAAGCCTGGCCCATTAGAAGAAGCGATTGTCAAGGAGAGGCTGAATAATTTTCTTGATTTTCGAATAGTTTCTGTGAGCTTTTTGAGCGTTTTGGGATTTTTAATGCTCAAGAAAGAAAGTATGATATCTAGAGAGCGAACCCGTTTGGAGGAAGCCAAGCTTTTGAATAAGATCCCTTGAATGCTCTTGAAATGACCTGAAAGTTTCAGACCTAGAGAGGATAGAGAGGAGAAATTTTGTATGGTAGAGAGGAGTTTGTTCTGAAAATTCTTGCGAGTATCAAGAGACAAATGAACCTTGGAGAGTTTACCTTGAGCCTTGAGGACCTTTTGGTATTCCTTGATACGGTGGTGAATGTTTGCGCCGTAACTTGTGTCAAAACTCGCTGATTTTGAAGTTTTCAAGTGATTTACAAGAGACTTGCGAAATCTCTTCTCATCAAGGATGAGATTCTTGTGATTCAGATGGCAATGGGGAAGAGGTTTAATGCTCGCGGTGTTGGCCTGGAAAGTCTGTACTGGATGCGGATCTTCGTTGATGGAGGAAACGAGAGAGTGGTTCTGCATGTAACGGACTGCCTTCGAAATAATGAATTTTTTAATAAAATTTTTTAGAAATTTGGCTAGAACAATTTTTGAAAAAAAAGTCCTTTTTCAATGAGGATCACTCTCGACTAGAAGACAAGTTTAAATAGCAATTTTGACATGGAAGGAAATTTCAGTTGAGAAAAATGATCTCTCACTTTTTAATTACGTAGGAGAAGAAAAACGATAGAGAAAAGAATTTTTAATGAGAGATGTGAGAAAACCTTCTTCTGTCATTGAACAGCCCTCTCTCCGGATATCTACTCTTTAAAGCAAGACTACAAATAAAAAAAGAATTTTCACGGGACATTTGACACTTTCATTTATTTGAATGAACTTGTTTTCCATCTTTGGAAAATTTCTATAGAATAAAATAATCAGACAAGGGAAATCTCGGATTCAGAATCTCAAGAAAATAAGGAGAGTTATGACAAGTTTGAGAACATAAAACATCAATGCTTTCCGGCCTGAGAGTACGATGAAGATATTTCATATTTTTCCTTGAAGAGTTTTCTTTTGTTATGGGAACATTATTCATCGATTTTTGGAAAAGCTTCCTTCACTGGAGAAATTTTGAGGAAAACACAGGGCTGTGAAAAATTGTCTCGAAAAAGTGGGTGCTTTTCGTCCGCTTGGACGATTTGTCCTTCGTCACCCAGTGATCTATGATCCAATATCCTGGAAGATAAAATAAAGAGTTCTAAAAAGCTTCGGACGCTGGGACGATTCCAAATTCCCCCATATGGTTCAAATCCTCCACGGACAATTTTTTGAGAGGTCTTTCACACCCCGGGGCTAGCATGAGAAATATGGGAAAGGATTTTCTTCTATGCTCTTATAAATTTTTTTTTTATGGAGAAGAAGCTTTTTAAATGAATTTTTTATAAAAAGCAAAGCATTTGCAAAAAGAGCACTTTAATCTAAAATGTAGAAAATCTATCTTGATTATCACAAAACCAAAGAAGTTACTCTGAGAAGTCAACTCTCCTCTTTTTTATCTTTTCCAGTTTCTTTACCTCTCTCTCTTATCCATTTTATATTTTGGGCACCATAATTTAATTTCCTGAATATTCTTCATTTCTCCCAGCACATAAAATAGTTCGCTATAGTTTTCTATATTCAAGCATTGACTAAAGTTGAGTTCAACTGAATATAAAGAAACCAGGTTTCTTAAAGTCTTGCTTATCTTCTTAATTACCTCGCTCTTGAATTTTTGATTTGCTGCAAATTCCAAGCTCAGACTAAACAGACTCAAAAGCCCTTGAATTCCATTGCAAAGAGCTTCAATACTTTTGTTTAACAAAAGGTTGTCCATCGGAGGTCTAACGAGAGACTTTTGGGGAGAGATAGTTCCTTCAAGCTGTCTCCAAGCAGTTCGAAAGAGGCGTCTGTTATCCTGAATTGATAATTTATTTTGATATCAAGATACTTGAGATACCTCAAGGCTTTCAAATTCACAAAGAATACTTTCAAATGGGAATCTTGAAATTGACAAGAAGACCAGAATGCCAACTTCAGAGAGACTAGATTTTGAAGAGAAATCAACGCGCAACCAATAGTTTGAACATGATTTTTATTTTTGATTCCATAAGGAAAAGTTAGATTGAGGCCAATAAGTGAGGTAAGATTGGTTAAAGCGGAGGCAAATTCAGCTAATGGCTCATCAAAAATATCGGATTCCCAGTCGAATTTCAAGCTAAGACTTTCGAGAGAAGCCAATTCTTTCAAAGCTTCAGAGAGCTCTCTTAGATTTTGATTGGAAAAATTCCGAAAAAGATCCAGACTTAACCTCTTTATAGAGGAACCAACAAGGCATTTTAGGCTTTCCGAGATCGATCCATCAGAAGCTAGTTCGCACATTTCAAGATTGAGTGCGAGATCTGAGAGATTTTTCATGTTCTGGAAGGTCTTGAAAAGTCTAACAAGGGTTGCCTCTTGAATGGTCCTCAGTCCTTCAAAACTGAGTTCAGTTTGAGACAAAAGGGGAAGTTTGGGGAGAATAGCAGCCAAGGTGTTGATGTCTGTATCGACCAAGCTATCAGAGTCCTTGAAGTTGAGTTTTAATATACGAAGATGAGTGAGTTTCATCAGGTTTGATCATCTGAAAATGTCTGGGGTCATTAAACTGAGAACAAAGCTTTGTGAGTTTCTTTTGAGCTTTGAAGATGTGTTGACACTCTTTATGAGTCTGAGGAGAGCTTGTGAGATATGCCGCTGATTTTGAGGTTTTTGGATGAGTTACATGGGTCTTGTAAAATCTAGCTTCATCAAAAGTTATCTGCTTGTTGTTGAAATAAAACTTGAGATGATGAAAACCGCGAATCTGTGTGGAATTTGGGATCTCCTGGTTTGGGAACTCGATAAAACTGATGATTGTAGCTGCTGTATTTAATGATGAAGTGTATCTGAAGGAAATTTTTATGGATTTTCTATTCATTTGTGATTGAGATAATGAGGTTTTTTTTGGGTTTTTCTAATGAAAGGGAATGAGAATTGTAAAGGTCAGGGATGTTTTTTTTTGAGTTGAAATTTGCCGGAAGCCTTCAAGAAAAATCCGTTTCCGGGTTTTTTTCTGAATCCGGTTTTCTGAAACGGTTTGACAGATATTATCCGGAAATTAAGAATTTTTGTATGTTTTGTAAAAAAATAGGTTCAAATTATCAATAAAACTTATTCATCTATAATTCATCTTGAACCCTTTATCTTCTGGAACGTGAACTTGTCGGCATTTTTTTTTCAATTCAAAGAAGGGATTTTCTCAGTTGTTTTTTGAATTTTATATTTCAGAAGAAAAAAAAATCTTCCAAAAAATTGTTTGGAAAGAATTTTCACCACAAAAGTAAAATCCATTCTGGTCCGGGATTCTAAAATTTTCCGGATTACGGTTGATCCATTTTTTCAGAGAAAAAAACTCATCCGTTTTCACTCGAAAAAGTTCGTTTTGGTCCTGAAATCCGTAATAAAAATATCCCTGGTAAAGGTAATGTCAAACTCAGAGGAGGAAGGAAAAACTGAAAGATCCAGAAGTCAAAATCTCAATAATTTCGTTGGAGGAACCAGTTTGAAAGTTTGAAAATAGAAGAGAAGGAATTAGACCAAAAGGAAATTTCCCATCTTGATCCTGTCAAAAATTTTGAGGAAAAAAAAACAAACAGGATGAAAAAGCTCTCTTGAAGACTTTTTTAGTGCTGCTTTGACTGTGAAAATGACAAAGACATCATTTTTTAATAATTTTTAAGGGAAAGATTTTTCAACTCAATTTGGAAGGACTGCATTTTCTTCGCAAATGTCAAACACTTTAAAGACATGAGAACTTTGTTGAGAAATTTTTTTCAAATGAAATGACCAAAATTGATGAAATAAAATTCCTAATAATCTTTAATCAGAAAGAAAAGCAGTTACATTTTTAATCTTTTCCAGATAGCTGACTTCAATACTATCCTTTTCTGAAAAAGGAATTGATAAAACAATTTCCTGGATATTTCCCAATTGCCACAACACATTAAACAATTCCCCAAACTCATCGATATCCAGACACTCACCAAAGTAAAGATCAACTGAATACAAAGAACTCAAGCTCTTTAAAGTTTCTGCTAATTTATCAATAGCTTTTGTGTTGATATTTTGATTGTCCTCAAACATCAAACTCAGATGGAATAAATCGGCTTGACTTTCTTCAATTGCAGAACAAATCACTTCAATGCTTTTGTTTGTAAGAAGAGGAGCCATACTGAAATTTAAAGAGAGGCTTCTGAGGAGGATCAATTCCCTCAAGCTCTCCCCAAGGACGACTAAAGAGTAATCTGTTATCTTGTTTTGACCCGTAATTTTAATACCAAGGTATCTCAAAGACCTTAAAGTCTTTATATTCTTGAATAAGATTTGCAGATTGGAGTCTTGGATTTGGTCAGAAGGTTTCAATTCCAGCTTGAAAGAGACTAGATTCTGAAGACACACCAAGGCAGAAGAAAGACTTTGGACGCCCTTTTCATTGGCTAATTTAGAAGGAAAAGCGAGGCTGAGGGAAGTAAGCGAGGTCAGGAGAGCGAAAGTCAAGCTCAAATACTCAAGAGACTCATCAAAGCTCCAGTCAAAATCCAAGCAGAGACACTTTAGCGAAGTTAGTTCCTTCAAAATTTCAGAGAGTTCTCTCAGATTTATATAAGAGAAATTTCGAAAGAGACCCAGGCTTAATCTTTGGAGAGGAGTTCCAACGAGGCATTTTAAACTTTCCAAGATAGATGTATCCTCATTATCAAAGGGTGCCACTAGTTTACATCTTGGAAGATGTAATGTCAGATCTGAGAGGTTTTTCACGCTTTGAAATGCCTTGAAAAGTCTCAAAAAGATGGGTTCTTGAATAGTTTTTTGCCCTTCAAAAATGAGCTCAATTTGAGTTAAAAGAGGAAGCTTGGGAAGCAGACAAGCAAACGACTCAATGTCTGAATCGAAAAAATCTTCTTCGCAAGTGAAAAAGCTGAGTTTGAATGCGTGAAGTTGAGTGAGTTTAGCCAGGCTTGATGAAAGAATTTGGTAATGGAGTGATGAAAGACCTTCACACCTGAAGATTTCCAGGGAGAGGCTTGATATTTTGGTGGCTTTTTGAATCCTTTTTATAAGCTTTTGTAACTTTTTAGGGTCACTCAATGTCAAGCAGTGGAGTGAGATCTCTAAATGATGGAGATTTTTGAGGGAAGCCAGGCTCTTGAGGAGGGTTTCTTGAGGAATTTTATCTTCCTGGTAATAGCCTGAAAATCTCAGGCTCAAGGAAGATAAGGATGAGAAATGCTTTATTTTAGTAAGAAGAAGGGTGTTCTCGAGGGGTTTACAGGCATCCAGAGAATAATGAAGTTTTGTGAGGTTCTTTTGAAATTGGAGGACTTTCTGAGATTCTTGAAG
>Ga0182738_1005276_pt1 | contig 13884 bp, 9 predicted proteins | sample eDN5th30CBELigMG_FD_128876 | JGI IMG/M metagenome (GOLD analysis project Ga0182738, IMG submission 128876) | Enriched Miracle-Growth compost microbial communities from Emeryville, California, USA - eDNA 5th pass 30_C BE-Lig MG (version 2)... ...
ACAGTATCAAGCTGAAAATGCTCAAAATTTTAGGAGTTCTGAAAAATCAAAGAGAGAGAGATTCTTAGGTCTTTATATAATATTTTTCAAAACTTTGATAAATATTTTTTAATTTCTAACTGAGTTAGGTAGATGGAAAAAGATCAAAATAGACAGATCTTGAAAATATTTTTATCCCGGAAATCAAATTCAAAAAGGAAGACATTTAAAAAATCGAATTTTTCGAAGAATAAAAGATTTTTGAGGTCTACAGGTGATAGTTCGGCTGCCAAAAAAATAATCTGAAGAGGATTTTCAAAACGTTTAAGATTAACACTTGAGTATTAATTTATTTAATTCAACCCTTGCTTGAAAAAGATTACCTTATTATTAAATTTAATTCTCTCACCGTCAACCAAAAACTACGAGCGAAAATTTTCGATATGCTTTTGGTCATTGGTCATTTGAAAAAAATTCAAAAGTCTAACCTTTTCAAAGCTTATCTCTTTCTTCATCAATTCAAGGCAAGTTCAATTTCTAAAAGAACACGTGGAGATTAGATTTCCTCTTAGAACGAGTTCAATGGTCATTTTGGCGTTGGAATTAATCGAGCAAATATCCTCTCTCTCATCGTTAACTGTGAAAAACTCTCCCAGAAATTAAGTTATTGATGATCCAAAAATTCTGAAAGAAGCGCAAAATTTTTAACAAAGGCTTTTAATTATTGCCTTTTTGCACTTAGGCGGACTCAAAACATACTTCCTTCCAAAATGATCCTAGGAAGAAAGCATCTGAACAATCATATATCCATAAGATTCTTCTGAAACCCTGAGAGGCTCCCAATCTCATAAACTAACGACTTCAGATTTCGCCGGCCGTACCTTTATATTTTTAATCATAAATACTGATGTTTTATCATGTGCCAGAATTCATGGAATTATAAAGAGTCCGGATTATTTATTAATAATTAATTTAGTTTTAAAATTAGCAACACTTCGGCAAGACCAAAAAAGAACCTTGTCCTTTCCCTAAATCATGAAACCATTCAAACTTTGCTATAACAACGAGATCCACAGAGTCTCCAAGCTTCCTTCTGACTTCAAGTCTCTTGAAGAAATCGTTTCGCAGGCCTTCAAGAGCATCCTTCCCACCAAATGGGCTCTCCAGTACGAAGATACTGATGGTGACCGCATTATGCTCACCAGTGATGAAGATTACAGAGCCATGTTGGAGTGCGAGTCTGAAAGTGACTCAAAATCTATCAAGATCTACTTGCTCTCCATCGAGGAGCGCAATGGCTTGGATTCTAGCAGATTACACCTTTGTGACATCTCCAAGACTGAATCCATCATCAACTACTCCAACCAGCCTGCTCCAGTTGAGGTTCTCATCAAAGAAGAAGAGAAACCAGAAGAACCTGTTGAGCAAAAAGTTGTTGAAGAACCTGTCATTGAATCTCAATCTGAAATTCTCATCAAAGTTGAGGAGGAACCAGTGATTGAAGAAGTCGCCCCAGAAAAGCCTGAGGCTGAAACTGTCATCCTTGCTCAAAATCCCACTTATGTTGATATTGCTATTGACTATCCTCCTCAAGAAATCCAACCTGCTGTTGTCGAAATTCAAGAAGTCAAAGAAGAAGAGGCTGAAGTTGCCCCTGTAGTCGAAGAAAAGAGAAGAATGAGATTGAAAAACCGTCAAGCATGTAGAGAGTCTAGAAAGGCTAAAATGACTCCTATTGTGAACGAACTCATTTATGAAAATCTTCCCAAAATCGCTGAAATCATGAAGAACTATATTGCTGACCCCTCTTCAGTTAATTTCGAAGAAATCATTAATAAGGTTAAAGAAGAAGCCCCCAAGAAGAAGGCTTCTGAAGATATCATCGCTGCTGTTCATGACAGAGTTTGCTGTGACGGATGCAAAGTTGCTCCTATTACTGGCGTCAGATACAAGTGCTCAGTCTGTGAAGACTTTGACTACTGTGAAAAATGCGAACAAACCATTGAGCATCCTCATCCTTTCTTGAAGATCAAGGACCCCAAGCATCGTCCCAAGGCTATCATTACCGTCCTTGAAGAAGATTTACCTGCTGAAAAGAGCCAAATTGGCAAAATCCTCACTCAACATATCGGCAGCGCTGCTGAACAAGCCGCCAAGGTTGTCAATGTCCTTGCTGAAAAATTCTTCAAGGTTGAAGAACAAATCGTTCCTGAAGAACCCAAAGTCGTTCCTGAAGAAGAGCCCAAGATTGAGGAAGTTCCCAAGCAACCAGAAGTTGTTATTGAAGAAGTTAAGGTCGAAGAAGTCGTTCAACCTGTCGTTGAAAAGCCCAAGGAACCCACTCTCAATGCTTCTTTTGTCAAGGAAATCTGCACCATTCCCTCCAAAATCACCGTCAATGATAAGGCCATCTACAAGACCATCAGCATTAAAAACACCGGAAAGGTCGAATGGCCCCATGGCACTATGGTCAGAAATGTTGAAGGTATCAAGGGCCAAGATACCAAGGTTGTCCCATTAGTTGCTGGCAAGGAATTCTCCTGCATCCTTATCATTGAAAACCCAGCTGAAGTTGGTGACTTTAGTTCAGTCTGGAGCTTGGTTTATCCTGACGAAAAGGGTGACATGCAACCAATTGGCGAACCTTTCGAAGTTTCCTTCAAGGTTGTCCAAGCTGAAGTTTCCAAGCCCCTCAAGGTCGAAATCATCAAGGAAGAGAAGCCCGTTGAAAAGAAAGAAGAAAAGCCTGTTGTTGCTGAAAAGAAATATGCTCCCAAGGTTGTTGAAAAGGCCCAAAAAGTCAAGGAAATCTTCCCTCATCTCAAGATTGAGGACGTTCTTGAATTCATCAACAACTCTCCCAACATGACTTTCGATGAACTTGTTGAAAACTACATGATGGCTTAAGACAACTGATTGTTCATATCAAATTTGATTCGTAAATTTATAAGTCCACACAGTTTATCTTTACTATGCTAGGGAAAATCTAACTAATTATTTAGTTTACTACTAAGGACAATAAAATTTTATAATGCCTTTGAATTTTATGAAAAAATAATAAGGCTCTCCGAGACCGATTCATGAGTCTAACAATATTGTTTTGTTAAAAATTTCCTTCAAAAATTATTAATCTTCTCGAACATTATTCAAACAAAGTCTTTGCTGTCAAAGTGTCGGAAGACATCAAAAAGAGGAAAACTAATTCCTTCTGTGCTTATCGGACTGTCTTTTCATGTGAAAGTCCTTTTCTCTGTATGATAGAAGGCTGTTAGACATAATTCTAGCTTGTCCAACGCCCTGAAATGGTTTCCACGAGTCTCCTAAAAATCCAGAAATCCTTGAATTTTTCGCGCAACCTAATCCTTAAATTTCCTGAAAATTAATTTTTGTAGTAATAAAATAAACAGTTAATAAAAATCAAGATGGAATTGTGGATTGTCAGACATGGTGAAACCGTTGATAATATAAATCATGTTCTCCAAGGACAACAGCCTGGAAAGCTTTCTGAACTTGGGATTGCTCAAGCTAGACAAACAGGAGTCGAGCTTGCCAAGCATAAGTTCTCTGAAGTCTACTGTTCTGATTTGGGCAGAACCAAAGAGACCCTCAAGCATATTTTAGAATCATTTCCAGACGCAGAAAGCCCCAAAATTAACTATTGTCCTTTGATTAGAGAAAAGGGCTTTGGCGTCCTTGAAGGATTGAAAAGAGAAGTGTATCAGAGCATAGTGAAACAATCAGGCGTTCCTCTCAGAGATTACAAGCCAGAAGGCGGTGAATCATGGCATGACGTTCATCAAAGAGCGATTGATTTTTTGGACCTGTTAAATCATAGATTTATATGGCCAGAAAAATCAGAATCAAAAGATGTGGATTGTTCAATGGGATTACAAAATGGTCTGAATAATCTGAATGTTAAAGAGCCTTCCAAGGAAATTCAAGAAGAAAGGAAAGAAGGGAGCACAACTGGTATTTCAGGTCTTCATTCAAAGAAACATCAAGAAAATTCTGGTTTGCCCAAAGTTCTGGTGATTAGTCATAGAGGATATATGACTGAGCTGTTTAATGTGATTAATTACATCATTAACAAAGATAATTTTGTGACCCTTGGAGATCTCGGAAATTGTAGCATCCATGTTTTGAAGGTGAGTCCTGTTGAGGGAGTCAATAAAGATATGGAGAATGCTAAGTATGAATTTATTAAAAAGAATGATGTTTCTCATTTAGTAAACCTTCATGTCAAACAGAAAAATCAAAGAATGATTTGTTAAATGTTTTTTAATTCCTTTGTTTTGATATTTTATTATTATTAAAAATTGCAATATCTATGAATGAACAAAAAATCTTATGAATCACAAAAAGTTCTCTCATCATCATATCATTTCAATTTTTTTCACAACTACTTCTCTTTCAGAGTTTTTTGAGGACTCGCAAAATGTCCAGCCAGTAAAAAGGAATTTTTTGTCCAGTTTTTTTGAGAACTTTATGAACTACACAAAACAAGAAAAAACAACATCAATTTTTTTCTGAAGATAATTTTGGAATGTTCACTTTTTGGATTGGTTGACTGGACCAAAGTCCAAGTTTTTCAGAAGATCCCCCAAACCCCTATTATCTTGATTTTCTCCGATGGCGAGCGAGATTTCAAATTTTTTTCTCCTCTCGAATTTTCAGAAACTTTTTTTTTCATGCTTTTTTTTGAAAGAAGGAAGAAATTTTAGGTCCATAAACTGATGAGAGACGGGCTTTTGAAGCTTTGATCTTAGAGAAAATAAAATTATTTTGAAAAATTTTTAGATGATTTCTCAATCTCACTCCCCGTTTTACACAGTATAAGAATTATTCTTATATTTAATTTGAAAAATTGAGAGACAAAACTGAAAGATGCTTGCCAATAAAACCCTTTAAGAATTTGAAACTTCAAGAGGAAAGGGTTATTGCCAAATTCTGCAAGAAAAGTTTCTTTTGGTTTTGAGTTTAGTGCTCTTTGAGAGATTTCACAAGAGAAAAAATACAAGTTCTAAAGCTTCATTTGAAAAAATAAGTTCTTCAGTTTTGAAAATACAGCCTTTTTAAGGAATGTCATTTGTTTGGGAAACTCCTCAAAAATTCTAAAAGTATTTTTTGGTTTTTTGTAAATAAAAGAAAATTTTCTCTCCTTAGGACTTTTAGATCTTGAAATTACTTTAGAAACCTTTTGACTTTGTGTCCATAAATTTCCATAAGCTCAAAAGAAGTTTTTGGATTTGGATCAGAAAGAATAACCACTTGACTTAATATAATTAAAACAAATTTCCAGTTTTGGTCTGAGCCCCTAGTCCGCATCCTTAGTCCTCCAATTGAACCAAGCTTTTTTTTGAGAAATACAGATGATTAAAATTGAATCGATCCAATAGAATCCAACAGACTGCTCGTCATCCCCACTCTCTCTTTCTTGAAAACCTTTCTTTATCCTACTTTTAGAAAAATACTGTAATTTGATACCAAACCTAAAAATACTCTCCAATTAGAAATTATTCGAAAAATTCTCGCCAAATTTAATTTTTTGTTCTCGAAACTTTTTTTTCTTCTCATGTAAATATATTCTCTATTTTCTTTGGAACCCCCATCTGCCGCCCTTCCCTTGAATTCCAAAGTCAAAACTCACTGGTATCTTCAAAACGCTCAGGGACACTTCCTCAAAGATCCAAATAAACTAATATTTCAAATAAATCTACTCGATTTTTGTCTTGACATCGAATCTTGTCTTAAAAGTATAGATTAAGTCAATCTGGCTGCTTTACTCAGGAAAAAGAGCTAAAACTAATTTTTAAAGTTTGGCAAGTCTGCTTCAACTTAATAAATTTCCAGAGTGTTAATTCGAATATAAAGGAGAGTGTTTAACGAAAATATCCACATCATGCAAAATCAACACCCTGACCCAAAATTAGGCGATCTAGGCGAGGTCGTTCTCGAAGTCTCCAGCCAATACGAAGAAGATCCACCCCAACCTGACAACCCTGTTGAGAAACCCGATCCAATGCCTCATTCCCCCAATCCTCTGCAAGTAGAACGGCGAACGAGTACAATTGCTGGAAGGCAAATCCAAGTTGGAGAAAAAAAAGAGATTGATCTCAAAGACAGTGCAGAAGAAGGGAAAAGCTCACAAAGCACAAATAAAACCGAACTTGAAACTCATCCGATTACATTAACTTTCAAAGATTTGAGCTATTCTGTCCCAATAAAGAGAAAGAGGATCAAACATGTCAAAAAACCCAAAGGCCCTCCTATAAAAAGAGAAATCTTGAGAGGTGTCACAGGAATTTGTCGCCCAGGCGAACTCACAGCAATCATGGGAGCATCAGGTGCAGGAAAAACAACATTATTGAATCTTCTCAGTGTTAGATTGTCTTCAAAAAAGGGCCATGTTTTGAAAGGAGAAGTAACTCAATTATTGATGTTTCTTTATTAATTTGGTGAAAGTTTTTTGCAAACAAGCAAAAATATGATATCAGATTGTTTTGCAAGTTTGCAGGATATGTTATGCAAAACGATATTTTACTTGAAACAATGACGCCTAGAGGTACTACTTATGATAATGATTCTCTCACCCTTCAACTAGAGGTGTTTCAATTCACAGCAAATTTGAGACTCCATCTTCCAGCAGCAGAAAGGAAACAAAAAGTTGACAACTTGCTCAATGATTTGAAATTAGAGAGGGCCGCAGACACTTACGTAGGAGGCACTTTCCACAAAGGAATCTCTGGTGGTGAGAGAAAGAGGACTTCTATTGGAATGGAGCTAATGACAAACCCAAATCTTTTACTACTTGATGAGCCAACGTCTGGACTAGATAGTTTTACAGCATTCCTTCTGATTACTCTTCTCAAAAACCTTGCAACGAAAGAAGGCAAAACAATTGTTTTTACCATCCATCAACCAAGCTCCGATATCTTCTTCATGTTTGATAATCTGATGATTTTGGCAAAAGGAAAATTCATCTATCAAGGACCAACAAAACCTGCGCTTGAGCACTTCGCTAATATTGGCTATGTATGTCCAGATTACTCAAATCCAGCTGATTATTATATCGAAGTTGCTCATTCGAATCGTGATGATGATGAAAAATTTGAAGTGATGTACAAGGCATATGATGAAAATATCGCTCCTCAAATCGAACAAGAAATCAGTAAAACTAAACCTTTTATTGCGAGCCCTTAATTAAATAGATGGCACTGAAAGAAAACATATAACTCTTGCTGAAAAAGCAAATTCTTGGTGGACAAGTTGTCTATATATTGCTAAAAGAAGCTTTTTAAACATGCTCAGAAATCCGATTCTTCTTCGTGGAAGGATAGCTCAAACTGGTTTCCTTTCTTTAATAAAAATATCCTAACCCACCATCTCTAGCTTTTATCACATTTCTATTTTGTGTACTTTATTTCCAAGTCGATGATGGCATGGATCCGACACATCCCCTCAGTCCTGTAAATACCCAAATCATCTACGATATCAATGGAGGGCTCTTTTTCTGGAGTATTACAATGTTCATGCCAACGGCAATGAGTGTTGTGCTGACATTCCCAGCAGAAAGAGCGGTTTTCTTGCGTGAACACAGCGCAAATATGTATGGAGTTTCGGCATATTACTTTGGAAGGTCAACGACAGAAATTCCTTTTGTTATATTTTTCCCTGTTCTCATGACTTTTGTCAGCTATTACATTGTCGGATTCAATCCAGATGTTTCAAAATTCTTCATCTTCAGTAAGCTATCCTTTTTGAAGTCCACCTTATCTTACTTACCTTCCTTAAAAAGTGCTTATTTCGGTACTTGTTGCTCTTGCAGGCAACGCAATTGGGCTTTTTGTTGGAAGTTGCTTTAGTAATGCTAAAGTTGCAACAAACATTGTTCCTGTAAATTTATTTCTTCATCCAAGACTCCTAAATCTTATTTTAGATGATCTTTCTTCCATGGATGATTTTTGCAGGAGTTTACATCAATAGTCAAGAAATACCTGCATGGATTCGATGGTTCCAATATACTTCAGTAAATTCTCCTTTATTTTTACTCTCCGTCTAACTCTCTCTTTCAAGCCATTCCGCTATGCATATGAAGCATATATGTGGAATCAATATACAGGCTTTCCAATAGGAGCTCTACAACCTGAACTTCATGGTTACTCTCTTGGTTTATGGCCTTGCATTTTACTCCTATTTGCAGTTGGACTTATCATCCGTGCGTGCGCTTTATGTGCTTTAAAATTGCTTGTTAAAAGATTACAATAATTTTACATTTTCTGATAATCGTATTTAACCCTCGATATAGTATTATTTAAATCTATATTACATTTGTAGTATTCTAAAATAAATTTTCAACAGAGAAATAAAATTTTTCTTGAGACATTTTTTTTTCCTCTAAAGTTAATTCTTCATTAATGATTGAATTAATTATATAAATAGTTAATTATGAATCATCTTTAATAATATGAAGTTAAATAATTCTATGCACTCACATAACCAATCTAATAAGCACTGAAATCGACGCTAGTACCACAGAAAGCGGTAGTGCCAGTGTATTGCTTGATAGCAGGAGAGCCCCAACCACCGAATCTAACGCTGGACCAGTCACTGAAGCTGGCCTTGCCATCGTAGTGAGAGTACCAAAGGGGATAGGATTTCAAAGCGCCAGCATCATAAGAGGAAGAGCCGAAGACACCACCCCAAGATCCCATACCAGAGTAAACACCAAGCTTAAGGCCAAGAGATTGGCAAGTGCTGGCAACACCTTGAACGAAGTTCATACGGTCAGCGTAAGAATTGATCCAGCAGCCAGTGCAAGGTTCAACATCGAGCCAGATCATACCATCAAAACCACTGGGAAGGTTGTTCTTGATGCTGTTGCAGATGTTGGAAGCAGTATTACCAGCGCAGGCATTGCAGATGAAAGCATAACCATCGACGTATTTAATACCAGCAGCTTTAGCCTTTTGCCAGTTTCCTTGGAAGTTCTTGTTAATACCAGCAGAACCACCCCAGATTTGGTTAACGAAAAACTCTTTGCCGTTTTGCTTGAAGCAGGTGAAGACGGATTGATCAGGAGCACCTTGGAATCTACTGAAATCGACACCAGAAGTGGCGAGGGCAGCGACGAGAGCCAAAGATAAGATGAAAAGAGATTTGAACATCTTTTTCAAGATTTTTAAAAATGATATTACAAAAAATAAAAAATGGTGTGAATTTATAGAGTTTAATGATTTTGTTGACTGCTATTATTTCTGTAATAATGCTTGGTTTAATTTTGTATTTGTGACTTTTATTTGAGTCCCAGTTAATTAAATCTTGAATCTTAACAAATTTAATTGTGATTTTTGTAGAAATCTTTTCCAAAAAAAGAATTTTTGGTGACAAGTAAAACCTCATGTATTTATTAAATTTCACGATCTACTTTAAAATTAAACAGCACATTTAACCATACGAAAACCATGATTAAGAACAATATCAAGCTTTCGAGTTCCAATGAGTATTCGCCTTAAGCTTAATCTTACCATAAAACACCTTCATTCTTGACAAGAGAGATTAGGAAAGGTGTTTAGCATGAATTCAAAATTCTGAGTTGAAATCAAATTTCGAAAAATTACTTTTATGGGCTCAAAATTATTTGATGGCGGTTTGTTGGAGGTATTCCCTTTGAGGCTTCGCTCTGGAAGCCTCTTGTTAATGTTTCTCAGACAAAGGGTTTAAAGCAGATTTTCTATGAAAGAGGAGAAAAGGGTTTTAAACTTCAAACAGAGAGAAAACAAGGTTGTGAGCCTGAAAACAATTAAATCATTCATCTTTGATTAAAATTGCCACCTTAAAATACAAATCAACAAAACTTGGTTTCTTTTAAATTAGTTTATAGTAGCAGCTTACCAACAAATTTCTCCTCAAACAAACTTTGTCTTTTCATAAGAAAAAATCAGATAAAACCCTTCATTTCGGACACATGAAATGTGAACCTGTTCTCGCAATCCGAGTCACTAAAATCTCTCTTTAATTGAGCCTTTTTATGGTTCACAGCTTATTATAAATCCTTCACAAAAACTCTTTTGATTTTCGTTGGCATATTTTTGTTTGATGATCTTATTAAAATCCCGACATTATGTAAAAGCTGACAAAATCTAAAGAAAAGAAGATCTGCTTTCTTCAAAGAAACTCTCAAGGAAGAAGATGGAGAGAAGAAAAGAAGGGTTTACTCATTTCTCAGATACATACGGATAATATAAATCCACACCATTCTTATGAAAAGACCTTTTTATTTCAGGGATTCTGAGATCATATCTAAAGGCTGTTTTCTTCTCAATTTTAAGACTTTGCTTTATTTTAATTAAACAAAATTTAAAGTTTGTTTCCGCGAAGGAATTTTGAGTGAAAAAATGTCAGCTTCCTTCACAAAATGTGGATGGAATTCACCTCTATAATGTCTGATTCCTATATCTTTCAACCAAATCCTTCTTTACCTGCTCAGTTTTTCTTCCTACTGATAAAATTTGGTTGAAGTTTAGAGGGTAAAGGGAAATCTTTGAATAATTTCACGTTCAACTCTTATAAGAAGGTCTTGTGAAAAATCTCTCGACCATCAGATATTCAAAGTTCTTGATCTGGACTGTGAAAAACTTCGAATTTCTTTTTTTTCACAAAGCAGTTTATGATTTATTCTTTCTTCTCCAAACATGTTTCCCTATCTTCTTTGACAACATTTTTCGGATTTATTGGTTATCCTTGTCAAAAAGCTTTCCTTTTGTTTGGAATATTTTTTTTTTTAAATCAGGAGAAAAAAAATTTCCAATTATTTTCCCAAGTTCTTCTCGTAAATTTTTCCTTTGGAAGAAAGTAATTTCTTCTGGCACGCCAAACAATTTTTTAAAGAGATGCCTTTTCTGTTCGTCAACAATGTTCCTTTAAAAGCAACAAAATAAATATCAAGGCAGACAAATCAATTCAACGTAGATATTTTCAATATAAAGATTTTGATCATAAAAACTCTTGAGATTCACCAAATACACACTAAATTATTTCTCATAACTTTCCAAGTATTTTCTCCTTCTTTCCCCACCCCAATTAGAATCTTTTATTTAAAGTACAGAACGAATATAAAGATTTGCAATCACAATAACCACTTTCCGTAGGTCCATTGTAAATAATATCATGTCCTTTATGGCAATGATCAGCACAATGTTGGCACATCATTTGCCCTTGTTGTGGATTCATTCTGCAAGTACGACAAGAAAACTTTTGTTGCCCAATATGCTTTGTACCTGTATACTTAAACGTACACGCAGCTTGCAATCTACACTTTGTCGTCAAGAAACGGCAATCACAATAGCCCTTTAATTGGCCTCTTTTGACAATTTTATGGCCTGCATGGCAAACTCTTGCACAATCTGTGCAGATCATCGATCCAGCTGTTATTCCACAAGTTTCACAGGCATATGCATCCTGAGCATAATATGTCAAACCGTTCTTGTCGACAGTGCAAGTTCCAGTTATTTGAACTGGAATAAAAGGCTGAGGCTGTTGCTGTTGTTGAACGAAAAAAGGCTGTGGTTGTGGTTGTTGCTGCTGCTGTTGTTGTTGAACTGGTGACTTTTCAGATTTTGAGCCAAAGAGACTTTGGAAGAAACCTTTGGTCTGGCTTTGTCCTGCTGGGTTTGGCTGGTATGGATTATTATTCATATTCCCTTGATTTCCTTGGTTTCCTTGGCTTCCTTGATTTACACCGACAGGAACTGAATTCTTGGGTTTTTCCATTGGTGATGAATTTTCTCTTGGAAGATTTCGAACCATTGATAAAAGTCCTTCAAAGTACATCTTGACATTATCAATAGTCTCGGACAATAATGCTAAAGCAATATCATGACTATTCTTTAAATCTCTCTGGTATTTCATGAGAAAACTGCCAATGTATTTGGTTGGAACATCAAAATAATAATTAGCATTTAGACCAACGAGGTCAGAGATCTCAAATGCATTTGATCTGAGCTCGTCAATGCCAGCAGCGCAGGCTGTTGTCCCTGCAATCAAGCTCAAATGATGAAGCTGCTCAATAAAAATTCCTAATATCTGGTTTTGGTTCGATTCCATCAAGTGAGATATTAATCCTTGAGTTTTTTATTTTAATTTAATTGTTTTTACATTAGAAGATGATGAATACAGTAAACTCATTTATCACATAAAAATACCTTCATATAATTTCAAATAGTTTGGCAGTTTTTCATTCATAATCAATCATATATGCATATGAGAATTGGCACAATGTAAATATTATTTGATGTAATGTACTCTGAATATTATAAAAAGTTTTCCAGAAGCAATATAAAATAAATCTTTTGCTTCAAAATCAATTAAAATAATTGAGACAAGGCTAATTCTTGCCTGTTTCTGGTTTCAACTCATCTTCATTCTCTTCTTGAATTGGGTCACTCTTCATATACATATAATCCTTCTCTGCATTGAAATTATTTAATGCTGCTTCATCCTCTCCAATCACATCACCCCTGTATGGTTTAATTTCTGAAAAAATGAAAGAAAAATTTACTTGATAACCTTTTTCATAAATTCCTTTTCTTCCTGAAGTTTATGCATTGCTAAAAATTTATAAGGCATTTTTTAAATAACAATTCCCATACCAGCTTGGAATTCACGATTATCTTGGTAACCTAAAGGTTTTTCTTCGGCTTCTTCAAGGATCATCTCAATATCTTCATATTCGTTTTCTTCTTCAAACTTCTTATCCTTCTCCATAATATCAATTTCATCGACCTTCAACTTAAATTTGGGACTGTTATGGTAACTTCCATGAAGACTTCCATGACTACTAGTATTCGCACTCGATAAATTGATCTGTCCCAAGAAAGAAAATGGCGAATGCAAGTTTGGCAAAATCCTTCTTTCTTGTTCTTCAACTATTGTGTCCTTTGAATTTGCCGATTGTAAAGAAAATTTCTTGTATCGGTTCTCACTTGAAAACCCTACACTTCCTCTTCTTTTTGGCTCTTTATTGAACTCGTTCTTGTCATGCAAGATGCTCCATGTCATTTTTCTATTTCTTTCTAATCCTGGATTTAAATCTTCTTCGATCTTTGCTTCTTGAACCCGATCCAAGAGAAGATTGTTTGTATCCAATGATTTACAACGGTTCAGATTTCCATTGAAAAACTCTCTTCTTCCTCTAAATCTTGACAAGTTCGTATTCTTCACATTAAACTCCTCTTCATCAGCAAATATCTTTAATTTTGGCAATGTGTGCTTATCCATCTAGAAGGTTCACTTGAAATTTATAGTAAAAAATCTACTTCGTATTCTTCCATTGATTCCTCCACAGTGGATTCAAATGCGTCATGTTGTAAAGGACTACTTGCTCTTTTTCTAAATCTCGCGCTTAATTTTGTAATTTTGTCTTGCACAAGAACTGGAAACATGGCATCAGGACTTTGATTCAGTTCATTCCAGTCTTTCAGCTCATATGGTGGTGAAAAAGCCAATCTTTTAGGGCCAGATCCAAAAAAGTCATGGCTATTTGAGTTAGAATGAGAAAAATTGAGAATTCAATTACCTTGAAGCAGATCTGAATTTTTGGTCAGGACTGTGGTAGCCAGGTTGATATTGGTGCTCAGGATGGAAAGTTGAGGGTTCGTTTTGAGTGCTGCGAAGAGCACCTGGTTGGAGGGTGGCCTCAGAATTATTATGATCCATGTGTTTTTAATGGGAAATGTTACAATGTATCAGAATTTAATTTGAATTTTTATTGTTAATTCCGTCGCACACTCTTTTAATAAATAATAGACGGGGCTCATTTGGTTCGTTCTTGACAAGAGATTATCATCTCAAAGCGTATTTCTGTTTCTTTGATTGAAAGTGAAGCTGTGAAGCAGATTTCTAAAAACC
>Ga0182738_1005277_pt1 | contig 13884 bp, 9 predicted proteins | sample eDN5th30CBELigMG_FD_128876 | JGI IMG/M metagenome (GOLD analysis project Ga0182738, IMG submission 128876) | Enriched Miracle-Growth compost microbial communities from Emeryville, California, USA - eDNA 5th pass 30_C BE-Lig MG (version 2)... ...
GTGGCAGAAGACGCAGGTGGCGCGCCATCCGCAGCGCCCACATTGCATCAACTATATCGAGGGTCTGATCACCGAGTTCACACCGCTCGCCGGCGACCGCAAGTTCGGCGACGACGAGGCGATGATCGGCGGCTTCGGCCGTTTTCGTGGCGAAAGCGTCTGCGTGATCGGCCAGGAAAAGGGCGCGACCACCGAAAGCCGCCTCAAGCACAATTTCGGCATGGCGCGACCGGAAGGCTACCGCAAGGCGGTGCGGCTGATGGAACTGGCCGACCGCTTCGGCCTGCCGGTGCTGTCGCTGGTGGACACTGCCGGCGCCTATCCCGGTATCGGCGCCGAGGAGCGCGGCCAGGCGGAGGCCATCGCCCGCTCCACCGAGGCTTGCCTCGCGCTGCGGGTTCCGAACATTGCGGTGATCATCGGCGAGGGTGGCTCCGGCGGCGCCATCGCCATCGCCACCGCCAACAAGGTGCTGATGCTGGAGCACGCCATCTACAGCGTGATCTCGCCGGAGGCGGCGTCCTCGATCCTGTGGCGCGATTCCAGCAAGGCGCAGGAAGCCGCCACCAACATGAAGATCACCGCGCAGGACCTGGCGCGGTTCGGCGTCATCGACAGCGTCATCAAGGAGCCGGTCGGCGGCGCGCACCGCGATCCGCGGGCGATGATCGCTTCCACCGGCGACGCCATCGCCCAGGCGATGAACGATCTGCGCAGCCTCGACGGCGAGGCGCTGCATCGCCAGCGCCGGCAGAAATTCCTCGATATCGGCCGCAAGCTGGGGTGAACCCGCGAGGTTTTTCAAAATCGCAGGGACGACGGTGGGTTCGCTCTATCCGGCCCTAATTCGGCCGCGACCGTGGCGTTTAAGCTCTGTTCACCACAGCCGGAGGCAGTCATGCGTCGGCACCCGGCGCTGGTTGCGGGTGGGTGACTTTTAACGATAATATTTTAGTCAATGGCTGGGGGCCTGACGTGTCGATTTCGGGGGCGAAATTGCCCATCCATTGCGGAGCTTGGCTGTGAACAATCGTTCGCTGGGTCGCGTGCTTGTCACGGCGATGGCGCTTGCCGCAGGCGCGCTGCTGGCCGGCTGCAATAGCGACGGGGTGTCGCTCGCCGGCAATGCCAAGGCCAACAAGCCGGTTCCGGCGAAGCTGGTCGCCGAGATGGAAAAGAAGGACATGGATCTGCAGTCGCCGATCCTGATCCGTCTGTTCAAGCAGGAAGCCGAGCTCGAAGTCTGGAAGCAGACCCGTTCCGGCGAATTCGCGCTGCTGCAGACCTATCCGATCTGCCGCTGGTCGGGCGATCTGGGACCGAAGATCCGCGAAGGCGACCGTCAGGCGCCGGAAGGCTTCTACGCGATCACGCCGGCGCAGATGAATCCGCAGTCGGCCTACTACCTGTCGTTCAACATGGGCTATCCGAACGCGTTCGACAAAGCGCTCGGCCGCACCGGCTCGCAACTGATGGTGCATGGCGACTGTTCGTCGCGCGGCTGCTACGCCATGACCGACGAGCAGATTTCCGACATCTACGCGCTCGGCCGTGAATCCTTCTTCGGCGGTCAGCGCGCGTTTCAGGTGCAGGCCTATCCGTTCCGGATGACGCCGGTGAACATGGCCAAGCACCGCAACAATCCGAACATGCCGTTCTGGAAGATGATCAAGGTCGGCTACGATCATTTCGAGGTGACGCGGCGCGAGCCGAAGGTCGACGTCTGCGAGAAGAAGTACGTGTTCGACGCGGTGCCGCTGCCGGGATCGAGCCAGCCGCTCCACTTCAATCCCGCGGGCGCGTGCCCGGCCTATACCGTCGATGCGGCGGTGGCCGACGCGGTGAAGGCGAAGGAGCGCGCCGACGAGGCCAAGGTGGCCGAACTGGTCGCCAAGGGCACCCCGGTGGCGCGCATGAATACCGGCATCGACGGCGGCATGAACAAGATTTTCGCCGCGCATGTTCCGGGCGGCGCGACCGGACTGTCGGATGCGGCGCCGTCGAGCGTGGAGCTGGCCTCGGCCAAGCTGCCGGGCACCATTCCCTCGCACGTCAATCCGCCGCGCGCGCTGGAGCCGGACGAGCCGGCGGTTGCGGCCGCCGCGCCGGCGGTCGAGCGGCCGTCTGCCGCGATCGCCGCGAAGCAGCCCAGCCCCCGTCCGGTGCAGACCGCGGCGCCGAAGCATGCCGCGCCGAAAGCCAGGCAGGTTGCATCGACGCCGAACGGCAACGCGCGCAAGGAAGCCAGCGCCGGCACGCTGACCGGAGCGTCCCCGATCGTCACGCCGAACGCGTTCGACAATCGCTTCTCCGCGATGCGCTAGATGTATGACGCGATGGCGTCATCCTGAAGTGCTCCACGCGCAGCGTGAAGCCTCGACGGATCGCCGTCGCCCGCGCGGCCTTGCTGCGCCTGCATCTGAGGTGACGGCTGCCATCCGACCGATGGGGATATCAGGCCACTTCCGCCGGCGCGTGGACCTTGAGCGCCAGCGCGTGGACCCCGCCGGCGAGTTCATCGGCGAGAACCTGATGAATCATGCGGTGGCGTTCCACCCGGCTCTTTCCATCGAAGGCCTGCGACACAATATAAACCCGGAAGTGAGTTTCCCCGCCGGGGCGATGACCGGCGTGGCCCTCGTGCAGATGTGATTCATCGATGACATTGAGACCGGCGGGCGCGAAAGCCGCGGTCAGTTTGGTCGCGATCTGCTGCTGAACGGTCATGATGGTGACATAACTCCGGCCGCGCTAGCCGGTCAATTGCGAAGGGATCACACGAATTTCGAACGCGAAAAGGCGATGACAGCGCAGCTAGTCAGCGCATTCGCGATGTCAAGACTTGAAGCCTGACCTGTTGCGGTGTCAAAAGACCAACATGCCGATCGATTCATCCAAATTCTTTGACAGCATTCGCATCAAGCCGACCAAGACGGCGGGCGCGAAGCGTCAGGTGCGCGAGGAAGCCGTCACGTGCGAGTGGGCGGGTTGCGAGAATCGCGGTTCGCATCGGGCGCCGAAGGGGCGCGGACAGGAGAAAGAGTACTTTCACTTCTGTCTCAACCACGTTCGCGAATACAACCAGTCGTACAATTTCTTTCAGGGCATGAACGCCGACGCCGTGGCGCGCTATCAGAAGGATGCGCTGACCGGCCATCGCCCGACCTGGAAGATGGGCGCCAACGGCGCCAAGGGCAAAGGCAAGAGCGGCGAGGTCGATCTCGACAGCGCCGCCGATCCGTTCCACGTCTTCAGCGAACTCAACGGCCGCGGCAAATGGCGGCCCGGTCCCGGCGGGGCATCCTCGGAGCCGAAGCCGGAAGCGCGGAAAGTGTTCAACGCCGAGCGCAAGGCGCTGCAGGTGATGGGGCTCGGCACCGACGCGACGCTGGAAGTGGTGAAGGCCAAGTACAAGGCGCTAGTGAAGCAGCATCATCCCGACGCCAATGGCGGCGACCGCTCGACCGAAGACCGCCTGATCGAGATCATCAAGGCGTATAATTATCTCAAGACGGTGGTGCGGAGCTGAGGCTTCGGTGCGTGACGCCGAAGTGTGTCATGCGCGCACGATGCGCAACACGGGAAGCGTCGCCCCTGCGCAGGCAGGGGCCCATAACCCCTGACGGTTGTGGTCGGCGGACTGACTATCAAATGTCATGAACGCTCTCTGCATCATGAACGACACGGCGTATGGGTCCCTGCCTTCGCAGGGACGACCTTACGCCGCTTGGGCCTCGCGCATCTGCTCCGCCATCACCGACGCGATCAACTGGCCGAACTCGGAAAAGTGCTGCGCGCGCGGCGAGCTGCGCCGCCAGGCGAGGCCGATCACGCGGTTCGGCTGCGGATCGGCGAAGCGCATCAGGTGAATGTCGCTGCGCCGGCATTCGAGCTTGATGCTCATCTCCGGCAGCAGCGTCATGCCGAGGCCGTTCGACACCATCTGCACGATGGTCGACAGGTTCGAGGCGCCGAAGGTGTCGATATTGTCGACGCGGCGCAGGTTGCAGAACGCCAGCGCCTGATCGCGCAGACAATGGCCTTCCTCGAGCAGCAGCAGCCGATCCTGCTCCAGCAATTCCGGTGTCGCGTGGATGCGATGTGTGAGTTGCCGCGAGCTCGGCATCGCCAGCAGGAAGCGATCGTCGAACAGGGGACGCGTCTCGATGTCGGGCGCGTCCAGCGGCAGCGCCAGCAGCAGGAGATCAAGCCCGCCCTCGCTCAGTTCGCGCACCAGATGCTGGGTCTGGGTCTCGCGCAGATGCAGATCGAGATCGGGATGGCGGTCGCGAACCTCCGGCAGCAGCGCCGGCAATACATAAGGCGCGACCGAGGGAATGACGCCGAGCCGCAGCGGCCCGCTGAGCGCATCGCCGTGCGCGCGGGCGACGTCGACGATATCGCGTGTATCGGCGAGCACGCGCGCCGCCCGCTCCGCGACCTCGCGGCCGGCCTTGGTCAGCATCACGCCGCCGCGTTTGCGCTCGATCAGCTTGACACCGAGCGTCTTCTCCAGCTCCTGAATCTGCATCGACAGCGCCGGCTGCGTCACCGCGCAGCGCTCGGCGGCGCGGCCGAAATGACGCGTCCGCGCGACGGCATCGAAGTAACGCAGTTGTTTCAGCGACAGCATCAGGACTCGCGAATTTCAATCAGTTTTTCTTATCGATAGCTATTCTTAATACGATTAGACCTGATGGGCAATGCGACCTAAGCTGCATGAAATGGCGGCCAAAGATGATCCAAAGACCGCCGCTAGGTGAGGCATGAGTGACGCAGGCACGATGGCGATGACGACCGTGGCTGTGACGCGTGGAATGCGGAGACCCCAAATCTGCGGTGTCATGATTTGCGACGGGTTGCCCGCTGCGCATCGGGTGCCCTGATCTTCGCTCTGGCCACGGCCCGCATCCCGAAATCGATGCCGCGACCAAGAACACCCACGCGAATGTGTCCGGCGACACCATTCTGATTTTGCAATCGTTCTATATCGCTCAACCAGAACAACCATCCAACGCAACTGGAGAACACCATGGACGCAAAGACTGACGACAAGGGCGCCGGCAAATGCCCGTTCACGGGCGGGACCCGTGGACGCACCAACCGCGACTGGTGGCCGAACCTGCTCGACCTGCAGGTCCTCCATCGCAATTCCAGCCTGTCGGACCCGATGGGCGAGGCGTTCGACTACGCCGCTGAGTTCAAGACGCTCGATCTCAACGCCGTCATGGCTGATTTGAAGGCGCTGATGACCGACTCGCAGGACTGGTGGCCGGCCGACTTCGGTCACTACGGCGGCCTGATGATCCGCATGGCCTGGCACAGCGCGGGCACCTATCGCATCACCGACGGCCGCGGGGGCGCCGGCGGCGGCCAGCAGCGTTTCGCGCCGCTGAATTCGTGGCCGGATAACGTGCTGCTCGATCGCGCGCGCCGGCTGCTGTGGCCCATCAAGCAGAAATACGGCCGCAAGATTTCCTGGGCCGACCTCTATGTGCTCGCCGGCAACGCCGCGCTGGAATCGATGGGCTTCAAGACCTTCGGCTTCGCCGGCGGCCGCGCCGACGAGTGGGAGCCGCAGGAGCTGTTCTGGGGTCCGGAAGGCACCTGGCTCGGCGACGAGCGCTACAGCGGCGAGCGTGAGCTGGCGGAGCCGCTGGCGGCGGTGCAGATGGGGCTGATCTACGTCAACCCGGAAGGCCCGAACGGCAACCCGGACCCGGTCGCGGCGGCGAAGGACATCCGCGAGACCTTCTTCCGCATGGCGATGAACGACGAGGAAACCGTGGCGCTGATCGCCGGCGGTCACACCTTCGGCAAGACCCACGGCGCCGGCGATGCGTCGCTGGTCGGCCCGGCGCCCGATGGCGCGGCGATCGAGGATCAGGGCCTCGGCTGGAAGAGCAAGTACGGTACCGGCAAGGGCGGCGACGCCATCGGCAGCGGCTTAGAGGTGACCTGGACCCAGACTCCGACCAAGTGGGACAACAACTTCTTCGAGACCCTGTTCAAGTACGAATGGGAGCTGGAGAAGAGCCCGGCCGGCGCCAACCAGTGGCGCGCGAAGAACGCGCCCGCGATCACACCGGACGCTCACGACAAGTCGAAGATGCATGTGCCGACCATGCTGACCACCGACCTGTCGCTGCGGTTCGATCCCATCTACGAGAAGATCTCGCGCCGCTTCCTGGAGAATCCGGACCAGTTCGCCGACGCCTTTGCGCGCGCCTGGTTCAAGCTCACCCATCGCGACATGGGACCGCGCGAGCGCTATCTCGGCCCGTGGGTCCCGAGCGAAGTGCTGATCTGGCAGGACCCGATTCCGGCGGTCGATCACAAGCTGGTCGACGACAAGGACATCGCGGACCTGAAGGCGAAGATTCTCGCCACCGGTCTCACGGTGCCGCAGCTGGTCTCGACCGCCTGGGCTTCGGCCTCGACGTTCCGCGGCTCCGACAAGCGCGGCGGCGCCAACGGCGCCCGCATTCGCCTGGCCCCGCAGAAGGACTGGGAGGTCAACCAGCCGAAGCAGCTCGCCACCGTGCTGGGCAAGCTGGAAGCCATCCAGAAGGACTTCAACGGTTCGGCTACCGGCGGTAAGAAAATCTCGCTCGCCGACCTGATCGTATTGGCCGGGGCCGCCGCGGTCGAGAAGGCCGCCAAGGAGGCCGGCATCGACGTCAAGGTGCCGTTCACGCCGGGCCGCATGGATGCGACGCAGGAGCAGACCGACGTCGATTCCTTCGCTCCGCTGGAGCCGCGGGCCGACGCGTTCCGCAACTACATCAACAGCAAGAAGCACCAGTTCATGGGCCCGGAAGAGGCCATGGTGGATCGTGCGCAGCTCCTGAATCTGACGGCTCCCGAAATGACGGTGCTGATCGGCGGCCTGCGCGTGCTCGGCGCCAATGCCGGCGATTCCAAGCATGGCGTCTTCACCCAGCAGGTCGGCAAGCTGACCAACGACTTCTTCGTCAACCTGCTGACCATGGATACCGAGTGGCAGCCGACCGGCGACAACCTCTATGAGGGGCGGGATCGCAAAACCAAGCAGCCGAAGTGGACGGCGACTCGCGTCGACCTGATCTTCGGCTCGCATTCGCAGCTTCGCGCCTTTGCCGAGGTCTATGCCTGCTCCGACTCCAAGGAGAAGTTCGTCACGGACTTCGTGGCGGCGTGGACCAAGGTGATGAACGCGGACCGGTTCGACCTGGCCGCTCGCCACTGAGACAGCGGCGTTTAGAGCGCTTCTGTCTTTGACGGAATCATCCGCCGTCATGCGCGGACTTGATCCGCGCATCCATCTTCTGGAAAAGAGGATGGATTACCGGGTCAGCCCGGCAACGACGTTTCCGTCCAGATATGAAACGCACCTTTCGACGTGGAATGCCGCAGCGGTCCGCCGCTGCGGCATTTTCGTTTTGGGGCGCCCATCCCGCGGGATGCGAGAGAGTTTTCGATTTTGATGGAAACGCCAGCCAAGGAACGATGCGCGCTCCCTCCCCCGTTGGGAGAGGGTTGGGGTGAGGGGTTACGGCATCTATAGCGCTCGATCCCCTCGCCCGGAGCCTTCGGTTCCGACCTCCTGACGGGGGAGAGGTGATGCATCGTCCGGGGGCGATTCAATCCAACTCGAAAATGCTCGAGGTGCCCAAAATCGCGGCTCAGCATCCAGTTCAACGCAGGGCAGCCTTTCAAAAACCGCCGTGAGGGCCTATCTTGATGATTGCACAGTGGAACTTTGATTGTCCTGCGGGCTTCTGCCGGCTGCGGCACTCTGATAGGTTCCGGATCATATCCAACCGCAGCCAATGCATATATCTGGTTTCGGGAGTGCCCGTAACCACGGAGGACCGATGACCGCCGCCATCACCAAAGCGCAACAATCCGGGCCTGCGCCCACCGGAATTCCCGACATGAAGGTGTCGGTCCGGCAGGTCTTCGGCATCGACAGCGATCTCGAAGTGCCGGCGTTTTCCGAAACCGATCCGCACGTGCCGGATGTCGATCCCGATTATCGTTTCGATCGCCAGACCACGATGGCCATCCTCGCGGGCTTCGCGCATAACCGCCGCGTCATGGTGACCGGCTATCACGGCACCGGCAAATCGACCCACATCGAGCAGGTGGCGGCGCGGCTGAACTGGCCCTGCGTGCGCGTCAACCTCGACAGCCACATCAGCCGGATCGACCTGGTCGGCAAGGACGCGATCGTGGTCAAGGAAGGCAAGCAGGTCACCGAATTCCGCGACGGCATCCTGCCATGGGCGCTCCAGCACAATGTCGCGCTGGTGTTCGACGAATACGACGCCGGCCGTCCCGACGTGATGTTCGTGATCCAGCGCGTGCTGGAGGTCTCCGGCCGCCTGACCCTGCTGGACCAGAACAAGGTGATCCGGCCGCATCCCTCGTTCCGGCTGTTCGCCACCGCCAACACCGTCGGTCTCGGCGACACCTCGGGCCTCTATCACGGCACCCAGCAGATCAACCAGGGCCAGATGGACCGCTGGTCGATCGTCACCACGCTGAATTACCTGCCGCATGACAACGAGGTCGAGATCGTGCTGGCCAAGGCCAAGCATTATCGCACGCCGGAAGGCCGCGACACCGTCAACAAAATGGTGCGGCTCGCGGACCTGACCCGTAATGCCTTTGCCAACGGCGATCTCTCGACGGTGATGAGCCCGCGCACGGTGATCACCTGGGCCGAGAACTCGGAGATCTTCGGCGACCAGGCATTCGCATTCCGGGTCACCTTCCTCAACAAGTGCGACGAACTGGAGCGCCCGCTGGTGGCCGAGTTCTATCAGCGCTGCTTCAACGTGGAGCTGTCGGAATCCTCGCTCAACGTCGCGCTGAGCTGATTTCTACCCCTCTCCCCTTGCGGGAGAGGGTGGCTTCGCGAAGCGAAGACGGGTGAGGGCTTTTGTTTTCGTCGTCCCCGCGAAGGCGGGGACGACCTGCGGAAAGACTGCGATGAGCACACCCCCGAGCAACAAATTCCGGACCGGTCCGAAAGAGGCGCCCGCCGAGCCGTTCAAGCGCGCGGTGGCCTCCTGCCTGCGTGCGCTGGCCAAGGCCCCCGAGCTCGACGTGACCTTCGCCGCCGAGCGGCCCGGCCTCGCGCCCGGCAAGGCGCGGCTGCCGGAGCCGGCGCGCAAGCTGTCGAAGCGTGACGCCGCCATCGTGCGCGGCCACGCCGATTCCATCGCGCTCAAGCTGGCCTGTCACGACCCGAAGGTGCATCGCAGGCTGATGCCGGGCAATCCGCAGGCGCGCAGCGTGTTCGAGGCGATGGAGCAGGCGCGGGTCGAGGCGATCGGCGCGCGCCGCATGTCGGGCGTCGCCAGGAATCTGACGGCGATGCTCGACGATCATTTCCATCGCGGCAAGTTCGACGAGATCACCGACCGTGCCGACGCGCCGCTGGCGGATGCGCTGGCGATGCTGGTGCGCGAACGGCTCACCGGCCTGCCGCCGCCGGACGCCGCGCGCAAGGTGGTCGATCTGTGGCGGCCGCTGCTGGAAGACAAGATCGGCGCGCGGCTCGACCGGCTGGATCGCCTCACCGAGGATCAGGCCCGCTTCGGCGACGCGGTGCACGATCTGCTGCATGATCTCGAACTCGGCGACGACCGCGACGCCGACGCCGAGGACGACGACAACCAGGACGATAACGGCGAGGGCGAGAACGATCAGTCCGGCGCCGATGGCTCGCCCGACAGCGAAGCCTCGCAGGAAATGAGCGCCGAGCAGGCCGAGGCGACCACCGAGGACATGTCCGAAGCGGCGATGGAGAGCGCGCAGGCCTCCGCCAGCGACAGCTTCGACGACGAGGAGATGGGCGAGGACGAAACGCCCGGTGAGGCGACGCGGCCGCAGGGACGCGGCGGCAATGAGCCGCGCGGGCCGGAGTATCACGCCTACGCGCCGAAGTTCGACGAGGTGGTGGCGGCCGAGGATCTCTGCGACCACGACGAACTGGAGCGGCTGCGCAGCTATCTCGACAAGCAGCTCGCGCATCTGCAGGGCGTCGTCGCGCGGCTCGCCAACCGGCTGCAGCGCCGGCTGATGGCGCAGCAGAATCGCGCCTGGGAATTCGATCTCGAGGAAGGCATCCTCGATCCGGCGCGGCTGTCGCGCGTCGTCACCGATCCGTATCAGCCGCTGTCGTTCATGCGCGAAAAGGAAGCGACCTTCCGCGACACCGTGGTGACCTTGCTGCTCGACAATTCCGGCTCGATGCGCGGCCGCCCGATCACGGTGGCGGCGACCTGCGCCGACATCCTGGCGCGCACGCTGGAGCGCTGCGGCGTCAAGGTGGAAATTCTCGGCTTCACCACGCGGGCATGGAAGGGCGGACAATCGCGCGAGGCGTGGCTCGCCGCCGGCAAGCCGGCCAATCCGGGCCGCCTCAACGATCTGCGCCACATCATCTACAAATCGGCGGACGCGCCGTGGCGTCGCGCGCGCAAGAATCTCGGCCTGATGATGCGCGAGGGGCTGCTGAAGGAGAACATCGACGGCGAGGCGCTGGACTGGGCGCACAAGCGGCTGCTCGGCCGCTCCGAGCAGCGCAAGATTTTGATGATGATCTCGGACGGCGCGCCGGTTGACGACTCGACCCTGTCGGTCAACGCCGGCAACTATCTCGAGCGGCATCTGCGGCACATCATCGAGGAGATCGAGACGCGCTCGCCGGTCGAACTGATCGCGATCGGCATCGGCCACGACGTGACGCGCTACTATCGCCGCGCAGTGACCATCGTCGACGCCGAAGAGCTCGGCGGCGCCATTACGGAGAAGCTCGCCGAACTGTTCAGCGAGACCCACGAGGCGCCTGCGCCGTCGTACGGACGCGGCGCTCGCCGTCGGCTGCATTCGTAGCGTGCAACACGAAGATCGTCATGCTCCGCGAAGGCGGAGCATCCAGTATCCGGGGGTGAGTCCGACCTCCCGCGCGCATGCAAGGTGTACTGGATCGTCCGCTTTCGCGGACGATGACGCCTCATTTCGTGACGGGCTCTCGGTATGACACTGTCGCGCATGAGTATGCATTCCCTCCCCCCTTGTGGGGGAGGGCTAGGGAGGGGGGTAAGCCGCGGATGCCGGTGCCCACGAACACCCCCACCCCTAACCCCTCCCCACAAGGGGGAGGGGAACGGACGGCGTGCGTTGCTGCGTCATACGATCGTTGCGGCTGCTACATTGATATTCGCCGCTCCATTCACTACCGCACCCGTCTCCGCGCAAACCCTCAAGCCTGCCGCCGACAACAACCCGATCTCGATCGACGTCCATGCCCGGCCGCTGCTGGGTTTCGACCTGCGCGACCGCTCGCGCGTGCAGTTCGGCCAGCTTCGCTTTCGCTCCGGCCTGGTGCTGACCTCGCCCTACAGCCGTTTCGGCGGGCTTTCCAGCTTGCGGATCGATGCCGACGGCCAGCGCTTCATCGCCGCCAGCGATCGCGGCCGCTGGTTTACCGGCCGCATCCGCTATCGCGGCAAGGAGATGATCGGGGTCACCGAGGTCGAAACCGCGCCGATGCTGGGCGGAGACGGCCGCTCGCTGTCCGCGCACGGCTGGTTCGACACCGAGTCGATGGCGCGCGACGGCAACTGGATTTATGTCGGCATCGAGCGTGCCAACCGCATCGTGCGCTTCGACTTCGGCCATTACGGCTTCCGCGCGCGGGCCGAGACGGTGCTGGCGCCCGCCGATATCCGCAAGCTGCCCTACAATTCCGGGCTGGAAGCGATGGTGGTGGTGCCGAAGGGGCTGCCGCTCGCCGGCACGCTGATCGCGATCTCGGAGCGTGGCCTCGATGCCGCCGGCAACATCAAGGCCTATCTGATCGGCGGACCGTCGCCCGGTCTCTTCGCCGTCCGGCGCAGCGATGATTTCGATATCAGCGATGCCGCGGTGCTGCCGGGCGGCGATCTGGTGCTGCTGGAGCGCAAGTTCTCGCTGCTCGGCGGTGCCGGAATCCGCATTCGCCGCATCGCGCTGGGGGCGATCGCGCCCGGCGTCGTGGTCGACGGTCCGGCGATCTTCCATGCCGATCTCGGACAGGAGATCGACAATCTCGAAGGCATCGACGCCCACGTCACCGCCGAGGGCGAGACCGTGCTGACGCTGATATCCGACGACAACTTCCTCGCCATCCAGCGCACCCTGCTGCTGCAGTTCACGCTGATCGAGTGACGCGCGCGTCTCGAATCTGAGACGGCGCTCTCGCATCGGTGAGACCGCCGGCGCCACGGCGCGCGAACGCCGCGGCGGCAACGCGCGAAACCGCCGGCCAATCACGCCGGATCGCAGATGTTTTCGGGCAATGACGCCGCTGGCATGGGCCTTGCTCTTGTTGGGTTCAACGCGCGCAAGACGCGTTGTGTCGAAACCAGATCAAGAGGAAATGTCATGGAGATCGGCTACTTCACCATGCCGTCGCATCCGCCGGAGTGCGGACTGAAAGAAGGGCACGACTGGGACCTTCAGGTGCTGCGCTGGTGCGACGAATTCGGCTATCAGGAAGGCTGGATCGGCGAGCATCACACCGCGCCGTGGGAGCCGCATCCCTCGCCGGACCTGCTGCTGGCGCAGGCGTTTCGCGAGACCAAGAACATCCGCCTTGGCCCCGGCGGCTTCCTGCTGCCCTATCATCATCCCGCAGAACTCGCGAACCGCGTCGCGATGCTCGACCATCTCTCGGAAGGCCGCCTGAATTTCGGCGTCGCCGCTTCCGGCCTGCCGAGCGACTGGGCGATGTTCAATGTCGACGGCATGTCGGGCCAGAACCGCGACATGACGCGCGAGGCGCTGGAGATCATCTTGAGGATGTGGACCGAGGATGCGCCCTGGACCCACACCGGCAAATACTGGACGGTGACCAAACCGGACGTGATGTTCGATTTCCTGAAGCCGCATATCAAGCCGGTGCAGGCGCCGCATCCGCCGATCGCGGTGGCGGGGCTCAGCAAGGGCTCCGATACGCTCAAGCTCGCCGGCGAGCGCGGCTTCATTCCGATGAGCCTCAATCTCAATCCGGCCTATGTGTCGAGCCATTGGGAATCGGTGGAGATCGGCGCGGCGAAGACCGGGCGCAAGCCGAACCGCAAGGACTGGCGCATGGTGCGCGAGGTGTTCGTCGCCGATACCGACGAGGAAGCCTGGAAGCTTTCGGTCGGCGACATGATGGGCCGTATGATGAGCGAATACTTCCTGCGGCTGCTCGGCCATTTCGGCTTTAAAGACTATCTCAAGCACGCGCCGGACGTGCCGGACAGCGACGTCACCGTCGAATACTGCGCCAAGCACAACTGGATCGTCGGCTCGCCCGCGACGGTCGCCGAGAAGATCGAGAAGATCTACGAGGAGGTCGGCGGCTTCGGCACGCTTCTGGTGTTCGGCTTCGACTACAAGCACAAGCCGGAAGCCTGGCGCAATTCGCTGCGGCTGTTGAAGCAGGAGGTGCTGCCGCGCCTCAAGCACCTCGACGCCGGCGCGGCCAAAGCTGCCTGACCAAGGCTGCCTGACCAAGGCTGCCTGACCAAGGCTGCCTAATGAAGGCCGCGCGATCAAGCCGGCCTGATTTGCGCAGCATTCCGCTTCTCCCCATATGCGGGAGAGGCCCATGCTGACGGCGCTACAGCGACGATGTCCTCCTGCGATGCAAGCGCGATGCGCGAGTCTCGCAGGAGGGTCGCCGCCCACGGCGGCCGGAGCCGCGGGCATCATCGAGGCGAGAGACCTTTTCATGGACGCACAGAGTTTCAAGCAGGCGATGCGGCATTGCGCCGGGGCGGTGGCGCTGGTGACGGTGGGCCGCGAGGCGGGGCGGCGAACCGGGCTCACGGTCACCGCGGTATGCTCGCTGTCCGACGA
>Ga0182738_1005278_pt1 | contig 13884 bp, 19 predicted proteins | sample eDN5th30CBELigMG_FD_128876 | JGI IMG/M metagenome (GOLD analysis project Ga0182738, IMG submission 128876) | Enriched Miracle-Growth compost microbial communities from Emeryville, California, USA - eDNA 5th pass 30_C BE-Lig MG (version 2)... ...
GTCGGTGCGGTAACAGTAGTCTCCGCGCTGCCCGACCAGTGCCAGCATCTCTGTTTCGTCGGCTGCCGGCCCCAGAAACTCACTGATTGCAATCGCCGGGATCTGCGCCGTGGGGATCACGCCATCGACCAGATCGGCTTTGCCGGCCAGGCCAGTGGTCACCGCCGAGGCATCCGCCTTGGCCGAGAGTGCAGCCCCCAGGCCGGCAATGTCACTTTGGGCGTGCGTGTGCTCCAGCGGGGCTTTGGTTGCGAGTCCGGCCGTCATGTCGGTTTCTTCGGCCTTGGAGTCCAGCGCGCCTTGCAGGTCCACGATCTCCGCAATCGGGTGCGTGTGGATAAGGCTGGCCTTGCCGGCGAGCTGGTCGATCAGGCCAGTCACCGTCTCCGGAGCCAGCTCCTGGTACACGTGCCGGGCGGAGTCTCCGTCCCAGACAATCGGCAGGCCGTCCGCTTTGGCGGCGGAGTCGACGTCAGGGAGATCTTGCAGCAGCGGGCGGCGGTAGGGCATCAGGGCACCTCAGGGAGAGAGAGAGAGTACGGATTTCCGCACTCTACCCCGGGCGGTTTCGCCGAGGGCCGATTCCGAGGCCCGCCGGACGGCCCCGCGCCCACATCTGGGAGTCAGCCCAGACCCGGCCTACCGGAAATTTTCAAAAAATCTCCAGATAATCTTGCCTGAGATAATTGACGCCGCGCAGCGACAATCAGGTGCCGAGATCGGACACCTGTAGTTCGGTTTCTTGCCTATCAGATCCAGCTTTCGACGATCACGGGATCATCTGTGGTGTGTCGCGGGATGCGGCCCAGATGCCGGGGGAGCTGGTCCCGCAGCTGCTCCAGTGTGGGAGCCCGGGCGAACAGGTGACTCTCTGCTGCAATCACTGAATTCCCGGACTGATCGAACAGACAGACCTGTCGTCGACAGACGAACTCGCCGGGATAATCCTTCGGCGAACTGTAAACCACGTAGAGCGGCAGCCGGCCTTCCGGCAGTTGATCAATAAGGTAGGTCACTGCAGTTCCTCCAGGGCCGCGATCGCCACGCCTTTCGCCATGTCCTCGAGTTCATCAGCCGAGCAAACATGCCGGAGTGTCATGCCATCCGAGCGCCGGCAGACTTCATAGGCGCGGCCCCAGGATGTAATCGGCTCAAACCACACGTAGGCACCTTTGAGCCGACACGTTTCAATGAGTTCCAGCAGCGGATATGACCGCGGGGGGTGACGGTAGGAGTCAACCCATCGCTCTAAATTGAGTCGATTGTTCAGAGAGAGTTTGTCGCGATTCCGCCAGATATGGAGAGTCGTGAAGATGCCTGGATTCCCGGGATTTTCCACCGGGATCACGTCTGACTTGTTCCAGGTATTGGTGTCATTCAGTGTGTTGACGACTAGACCGTCTTTCCCGCCGGCACTGCCATAATAGGACGAGAGTCGCCCCGAAACTGCGAGCCGAAGACGTGCTTCGTCTTGACCGCATCTGCCGTCGTCACCCGTGAGCAACAGACGCAGTTTGCAGTCCAGCTCATACTGCTGTTCGCTCTTACTCATCGCTTCCCTTCGCAGTGAGAACACAACCCCGGAGCGGCCCAACTGCAGGCCGCTCCACTCTCATCATCAATGCAGGCATCCTGCTCTGTGCAGCCGCACTGCACGCACACTCCTTCAACCTCCCAGACGCGCCGATAGCAGGCAAACAGCGGGTCATCGCGGAGCCGATCACCCCGGACCGAAATGACTGGAGATTTCCGGCCGCGCACCAGCAGTGCCATTGAGGTGGCGCGATAGATGCCGTGATCCCGCTCAAACAAACCTTCATGCCGCAAACGGCAGATCGCGCTGGAGACAGAGCCAGGTACAGACGGGGCCCAGCCGGCGAAGGCTCGCAGCTGGTTGACGCGCTCCACGAGCTGGGTGAAGCTGTCGGCTTCGCCCGCCACCAGGCAACAGGCGTCGATCAAAGGCCGTCCGGGATAACCCAGCGCGGCTGCAGCGGCCGTCCGCCAGTGATCCATCACACCGCAGGCCCGAAGCACCTGATTCCGTTTCCTGTGAGGCTCGTTTAGCACCTGGCCGCATCTTGCGAATACCGGATACCAGAGCGTCGGCAGGTATTCGAGCGAGCGGCGAAAGTGCGCCCGCTCCCGGTTCATCTTGGCCGTGGCCTTCCCGGCTTTCAGATAGTTCTTCCGGCTCATCTGCGGATCCCGCATGTGAGCCAGGCCGACCACGTCGCCCAAGGTCATCAGGCGCAGGTTGCTGAGGTCATCATTGAGCATGTTGCCGTCGAGCCGGCCGACCACCTTGCCGGCTGGTACCGGCCCGTGGTTGGCTTCCCACACAAAGCGGGCATAGGTGATCCAGCGGCGGTGAGGCGGTCCATCCATGCGAATCTTGATGTACCGGCAGCGCTGATTCCCCTTGCTGCCGTCGCCATGCCGGATCCGGACTGTTCCGACCGGATAGTTCCCGGCTCGGCCGGAAATACGGTCCGGACCGCGATGTTTTCGTTTCTTGGTTTTCATCGCTTTCCTTAAGCAGATCGGTCAAATGAATTCAGCGAATGTTGCCTCATTCGGATCTCGGCCGACATGCTTCCAATGAATTTGCACGTAACCCGGCTCTGGATCAGCAACGTACTCGCCAACTACCCAGCGAGGCGGAAGGTCGCTCCTCCAATTAAGATTCCGCTTCCAGCGCTTGCCGATCGTGGTTCCGGTCGGAACAGTGGTGGAATACTCCGGCAGTGCTTCCAGCTCGGCCTCAGTCAGATCGATGTACTTCATCAAATTCCTTTCAGACTCGACTTCCGTCTGAAATGCCGGTTTCAAAATCAAAGTGTTAAATCAACGCCGGCAGCCGCCCATGTAACGAAACAGCACGGCGTTGATTGCGTGTTCAACAGGCGTTCGTCCGTCTCGAAAGTCTCGTATTCGACCCTGCCTCTTCCGAAGACGCCAGCATTTTTTGCAGATCCATCCGTGCATGAAGCACTTGGGGGCACTCTCGTTCAAGATGATTTTCCCGCAGTCTTCGCACTCCAGCATCAACTCCAAGTCATCACCCGCGAGAAGCCGGCTTGCGATCATATTTTCGACACAAACAATGCAGGAGCCATCTACTTCCGGGTGCCGACCCTGAATCGCGAACGACAGGCCGCACTCGAAACAGTTAGCTAAGCCAGGAAAGCCAACCCCTAAATCCAACATCAATATCCCCCTTCCGAGAACTCGTTTGATTTCAATGGATACGGCATGTACGGGATTCACAGCAGACATTTCGGCACGTGCAGCCGCTGGCCGGCGGCCACGTTCAACAGATCCTGCTGCAGGCTCTGCAGCTTGTCATCCGCCGCCGTGTTGATCAGCTTCCACTCGTCATAGAGCTTGAGCAGATCGGCCTTGCGGAACAGCTCCAGAAACGCCTGTTCGCACCGCCATTCCTTGGCCATGTCGATCCCCAGGGCCTGGGCGATCGCCGGCACATCCTCATGGTCCAGATCGCTGCTGGCATTCCATGGATCGTGCGACAACCATTCCGTGAGGGCCGTGCGCACACAGGTCACCAGGGCCGCATGATCCTTCAGGGACTGGATCGACTTCCAGCGGTCAACGCCGTAGCCACGCTTGGAGACTTTGCCCCTGCCGGCCGTGATCGCTTTCGGCAGAGCGTCAATCTTGCGGTGCGCATTCCACGCGCTGGCGAAGTACAGCAGTAACTGGATCAGCAACGTCTCGTCGAGCAGCTGCAGATGCTGCGTGTCGCCCAGCCGCTCCATGATCTTCCGCTGGTACCAGGCGACCTTGTACAGCTGCAGCTTCCGCTTGAGCTGTTCGGCCTGCTCTTTTCGTTTCTCGGCCTCGCGCTGTTTCTGCTCAGCCGGCGTGAGGGTTTCACCGGCGGACTTCGCTCCAGACTTGCCCTTGCTGTCCTTCTTCTCCTGTTGCTGCTGATAGCGCTTTTCGGCATTGCCATTCAGCTCAAACCAGCGCTGCTGATTGAACGCGCGGGGCTCCAAGTCGTCACTGTGGAAATCGGGGATGTCCTCGATGTCCAATTCAGCCCGATGCTGTTCGACTTCTTGTTTTGTCAGGCGGCAGTAGCCGCTCTTCCAGGCCTTCTTTTTTTCGCTGCCGAACTCCCCGTGGTAATATTCACCGGATTCGCAGGGGAGCGTGAGGCGGTGCAATACTCGCGTGAGACAATCGCGCCAGCCTTCTGTGGTCCATTCGGCCTCTTCTCCGTTTTTAATCGCCACCTCAACAATTGATCTCATGGCATCCAGCACCACGGGCCGGCCCGACCAGGCTGAAACGATCCGCAGCATGGTGGCCGTGACCTTTCCGCCGCTATACAGCTGCAGCCAGTCGGCCGGCAGCTCGAGCATGCGGACATGATTGCCGATATCCGCCTGGCTCTTGCCGATTCGCTTGGCCAGGTCCCGCTGCGAGATGCCCAGCGCCTCCAGCATGGACTTATACCAGCGGCCGCGAGCCAGGGCGTCGAACGCCTCCCAACTCGCATCGTCAATGCCGATCAACTCCAGTGCCTGCTGATCACTGCACTCGACGATCCGCACCCGCAGCTGCAGGCCCTTGAACAGTGCAGCCCGTTTGCGGCGGTGACCACGGATCAACTCCACCTGGCCATTCTTCAGCCGCCGGCCCCAGGCGTCATCGAGCTGGCCATTCGTGGCCATCGATTCGCCCAGCTGGTCAATTCCCACATATTGCGTGCGAGGCTGAAACGGATGATCCAGAGCCTGGTCGGGGTCAATCAGGATCGTCTCGACGACTCGCAGCGACTCCACGTTCGGCGGGGCCGGCTGGCTTGGGCTGGGAATCTCATAATCGCAGCCATGACAGACCGTCACGCCGGAATCATTGTGGGACTGACACTCCGGGCAGATCCATGTCGACTGGCCGTTCACCAGGCTGGCCCCCGGCAGCGGTCCCTGGCCGGCAGCCGCTTCCTTCGCGGCCGCTTCGGGCTGCGTCTCCGGCACATCTCCCCCGGGGCGTTGCCAGCCGGGATCCAGCGCCTGGGCCTGTTCCTCGATCTGGGCCTGCGCTTCCAGCACGCGGATCTTGTCGGCAGCCGGACCGTCATACGCCAGGTTCGCCAGCCAGGTCCAGAAAAACGCAAAGGCCCCTCCAGCGGCCGCAAGTTCGGAAGGATGGCCACCGTGATGGCCAGCCGTGTCGGCCTTCCGCTTGGCATCACAGACCTCTGCCCGCCAGCCCCAGGAGTCGTTCATTTCGAGCAACTCAACCGATCCGGTGATCTTCAGCCGCTTCTCAATCCGCAGCACAATCAGCTTCTCGGCTGAGGGTGATTTCCTGGGTGTTCGCTTCGCCGGTTTGGTGGTTTTCGTGGCCATGCTGTCGGTCTCCTGATCTGGTTGTTCATCGGCTGCCCATTGATCCCAGCGGGCGACGGCAGCCAGGTATCGCTCGCTGAAAAAGTATTCGGCCCGGGCCTTGTTCTTGGCGTTGGTTTCGAGGCCTTTCGACACGCCCTCTTCCCGGAGCGTCCGCCAGTACACGCTGCGCAGATCGGCCAGGGCTTTGTGCCAATCCCGTTCGGGGTCGGGATACTCCCCACCCGCCATGTCCGCGGCCGCGATACACAGGTCAATCTGCCGATCCACGTAGCCGGGCTGAAGGCCGATGATCTGCTGGCCGATGGCCCATAGATCGATGTGCCGGTCGACGACGTCATCGAACTCGGCATCTTCAAGTTCGGTGATGCCGTCAATCTCCATTGGCCTCCTCCACGTAGGGAGTGATGCGATTTTCCGGGGCCCAGGTCTGATCCTGTTTCTCCGCCGGCAGCCGGTAGGAGAACAGATACTGCTCTTCCGGGTCGCCAAAGAGGCGGGCCATGCAGCGGCAGCCGCAGGCCTTGAAGAACAGCTGTCCAGCCAGTCGCGATTCGGGCACGGCGCAGGACAACTTGTTTCGCCTCTGCTGCGAGAGCTTGTCGACCAGACGCTGGAACAGCTGCGTGCCGATGCGCTGCCGCTGCAGGGCGGGATCCACCGCAAATTTCAGGATGTGCAGGTGGTCCCGGTGCAGCTCATAGACCATGAACCCGACGATGCGGTGATTGAGTTCGGCCACCATGCCGATCGTGTTCCTCTGACGCAGGGCCACGAGAAAATCTTCATCGCCCCAGGACCGGGGAGAGCTGGCCTGTTCGATTGCCAGCACCTCGGGCATGTCGCGCCGAACCACCCAGCGAATGTGCACGGTCAGTTTTGGACTCATTGTTCTTCCTCGGGGAATAGAGAGCGTTGAATCATGCGGACGAACCGCCCGCGCTGTGGGTCTCGCTGCCGGCGGGCACACGTGCGGCACTCGAGAGTCGGGTACCACCACTGGCCGCGTTTGACATCGAGGCGATTGAACGTGCGAAGCCGGCCGCAGTACTCGCAATGACGAATGCGCAGGCGGTGTGTCATGCGTCCCCTCCCTGCAGTCCTGACTGGATTCCGAGTTCGATGCAATGGTCGCGGCCCGTGACTTTGCGAGGCTTCGCCAGCTGGATCAGCAGCACGGTGCGCATGCCATCCTTGCCAACGCTACGAAACCGTTGCAGCATCTGTGGACCGCCGGCAGCCGCCAGGTCGCGCAGCTGATCGGGCGACAAGTCATCCAGAATTCGTCCGAGCCTGGCTTCCAAGTCCTCTGACTTTCTGGCCGGCTGAAGCACTTCCACGGCACGCGCCTGCCGCTTTTTGGCCAGCTCGAGGTCCCGATCCCGCGCGGCCCGCCGAAACTCTTCGCACGGCTGCATGGTGATCCGGCTGCCGGGCGCGCCTTTCGCGAGTTGCCACCAGACCTGGCCGGGATGCCAGGCGCGAATCTCCCCGATCGACTTCACCACACAGTCGTCGATCAAGGCTATGACCTGACTGGCCTGCCAGCCCCGTTGCCGAGCGGCCTTCAAGGCGCGGACGGCGTCCGACACCGGGTAGCCTGCAAGTTTCCGGTAGGCAGCCTGCCAGTCTGGATCCTGAAAAATCCAATCCTCCTCTCCCTCCTGATCCGCCCTGTCTTTCGGTCCAGGAGAAGAAGAGGAAGGATTTGAAGAGATAGGAAAAGATGGCGCACGCGCGGTATCGCGCACGAGGCCATTGTGGCCGGGCAGTTGGCCATTGTGGCCGGACGGTTGGCCATTGTGGCCGGACGGTTGGCCATTGTGGCCGGACGGTAGCGCGGGCTCGCTGGCGTCATTGCCCCGGGTCATTTCGGCCGGCAGGGTCGGATCGAACAGCGACGGAGCGCGCGTGTCTTGCGCCAGGTCGGCAAGGGTTGGCCAGATCAGGAGGAATCCGTTCTCGGCTCGACCTCCTCCCTTGACGGGAGCCCGGTAGGTTTCGGCGACATCAACCAGAAACGCTTCACGGCAATCTTGGACGGCTCTGCGAGCCGTGCGGTCAGAGACACACATCTCCGTGGCGATCTGCGCATCACTGAGTTGCCGGCAGCGCTGGTTCCCCAGGAGTGAATGCAGCGCGAGCACGCAGCGTTTCATCCGCGCGGCGTCGGCTCGCATGTCACTGGGAAGGGAATAGAGTGGCCATCCTTGGCTCTCGACCAGCTTGCGCAGCCGCGCGAACTGGTCAGCCCCTCCTGGGCGGGAAGTCCGCGGCGCCTCGGCTTTGATCTGGGTCATATCGGCCAGCAGATCATTGAGTGCGCGCAGACGGCGTTCGTTTACTTCCTCCGCCACAGCTTTGAGCGTCAGGCTCTTGAGTAACTCGAGTCTCAGCAGCCACGGACTTTTTTCTTTCGCAGACATGAGGCATCGTCCCTGAACATGCTAAGCGGAGCGAGTGGGCTGCAAACCTTTCTCGGCAAGGATCTGCCGATAGACCTCTTCGCGGAGGATCTTAATTTCCTTCGGCGCGTCGATGCCGTGCCGTACTTTGTCGCCGGTGACGGCAACAGTCATGATCCAGATGGCTTGTCCGTCAGGCAGCAGCATGACGTAGCGTTCATTCATATGGCGAGACAGTACGAGCATCTTTGCTCTCTCCTTTTCCGTGGGGGGATGCCGCGTGGGCGGCGGGTTAAAACAGGGCCTTCTGTTTGCGGGCGCCGGCCATCTCGACCGGCTTCCCGAATTCCATGCACCGCGCCGTCTCGAAAGCGGGCGTGGTGCGGTGTACGGTGGTTTGTGCGGACAGGTCGTCGAGCTGCACCGTGTTGCCCTGACGGTCGAGAATGCGTTCGACCGCCGTCACCACGAGGTACCGCGCGCCATTGAGCCGCATGAATCGATTGCCGAGGTCGCGGCCGTTGACGGTGCCGGGCTTGTGATCCGGATCCAGCTGCAGGCCGGCAGCCAGGCAGCGATCGAGAAACGCCTGATTCAGATCCGAGCGTGTCACGGTCGACGCAGCTTGGGTTTCCGGTTCCACCAACTCATTCCAAGGGCCGGCGTCAAAGTCTTGCCACGGACCGCCCCAGAGTTGCCAACGCCCGCTGTCAAGATCGATAAAATATTTGGTCACGGTGCCGCGCGGATCGACTTCACGCAGGTAGTACGTCTGTGGGAAGGCGTGACCGGGAAACGCTTCCCGGGCCACATCAAACCCTCGCGACTTCAGGAATTCACGACGTTCCAGGGGCGTCATGCGGGCTGCCCTCCGGACTGATGTCTGGAGTCCTCCAGGCACACTTCGCACAGTTGAGCGCGGCGCGAACGTTCTGTCGTGAGCAAGCGCCCGCAGCGGGGACATTCCGGCCGCTCGCCTGACGTCAAAAACGTGGGCAGGCACAGGTCCACAGCATTCCGCCGGGGCCAGATTCCCTGATCGGCACCGCGGCGCAGCAGCTCCTCACAGCGCTCCAGGTCGATCTCCGGACCGCCGGTGATCAGGCCATACTGCCGCGCGGAGTCGATCAGCAGGCCGGTATGCGCGAAGTCAACGGCCTGTTGCCATTCCTCGCGAGTGATGGGATCAGTGTCCGCCATGGGCCTGCTCCTCTTGCCGTTGTGTCTGGATGGACAATGGCTGCGTGTCGGTCAGCCGCCACCGCCGCCACCGCTGGCACTCACAATCGAGATGCCAGAATGCCAATCGCCCTTCGAGCCGGATCCGATCGATCACCAGGCCGACCACGCACAGCAGCAGAATAAAGTCCATATTGCTCATGGCATGTACTCCAGTCGTTTCTGCGGCGCGGGAAGCAACTGCACCGGCCGGGACAAACGGGCCGGCTCCGCTTCGGTGACTTCCAGGCGTCGCAGACGGCCGCGTTCTTCAAGCTCCAGCCGCAGTGCGGCCTTGCAGGCCTCGAAGACTTCCTCGAGCGTATCGCCAAGCTCATGCACATTGAGCAGACCGCCGCGTGACTCCGGCAGGTGCCAGTCGAGATCACCGCTGAAAAATTCCGATACGGATCGGTGCCCCTTCTTGTAACGTTGATAGACATGCTTCGTGGCGCTGGCTTCGCGCTTGCCCTCAACGAGGCCTTCCAGCGCGGCAACCAGATCCGGCAGGGTTTTCAGTTCTTTGGTTCGGGGTTTGGGTTTGGACATTGTGTTTACCGGCGGCGCCGGCCTCCTCTGGCGGTGCGGACATGATCGCGGCCGGGCAGCCGTGACCGGAAACAGACACGCTTGGCGAGCAGACGCACGCTCGCCCGATCAATGCGGGTGGCCGGCGGACGCCGGGGACAATCAGCCACAAACATGGTTCCTCCCTGGGTAATGGAGACGGGGTGATTTCCTGAGTGCGCAGTGAGACTCACCGGCACTCAGGGCCAGAACGGGTCATCGATCCAATGCCGGAACGCGCGGCAGTGGGCGGCATCCCAATGAGCCATGGCGAAGATGACGTCAAACTGGCCCAGTTCGTAGGGCGGCTGATTAAACCAGGCGTGTGCATTGCCGTTGCCATTCCAGACCGCCAAGACAAACTGGGCGGCATAGAGTTGGCCCGATCCGAACTCCTGCCTGCCGGCCCACTGGGCGAACCGCAGCGATTCGAACGGATAGGCCCCCTCGGCATCGCGCAAGGACGGAAACATTAAGACCCAGCGCTGGAACCGTTGCCGAACATCGGTCAATTCTTCGAAGTCAAACGGATCAGTGGGGACAGCGGTCTGAGGCATGCTCACTCCTGATAAACGGGGGTTGCGGAACGATTGCCGCGCGAATCGAAATACTCCGTGCGCAGCCGGAAGCCGGATTCATACGTGCGCTCTCGAACCTGGCCATTGGGCCAGTACTCCACGTCTTCGATTACATAGCCGTGGTCGTGCATGACGCGGCGTGAGAGCACGCCGTTGAGATAGATGCATGCGGGGCCATGTGGCTGCCCGTTCGAATCGACGTGATAATGCGTTTCCAACTCCCCATCGCGCATGACGCGGAGTTCATTGGGACGGCAGCTGATGGCCAGGAAGGCCAGAGTGATCACGACGGCAGCCGCCAGTACTCCCAGCACGTCCAGAGAGGTGTCGCGCTTAGTGGTCATGCAGCACCTCCGCGAAGATTACACCGCGCAGCCGTTGCCGGGTGCCGCCGTTCTGAGGCCGGGGACCGTCCCCACAGCACCGAGCGACGGACTGCGCGGAATAACAAAAGAGCGGCCGGCCAGGGCGGGCCAGCAATGACCGACCGCTCCGTGCAGTGCCGAGGCCAGCAGCCTGAACCGCCTCGGCACATTGATTTACCCGACGACACGGAATCGCGGCCGATCGTCGACCGGCGGCTCCGGCTCGTGATCCTGATGCACACGAAAAGCTGAAGGTTGTGGCAGTGCGTCGGAAGCCTGCCGCAAGACACCCTCTTTTTTCGTGGCCGCGATATAGTGCCGCAGCTGCGTCTGCATGCTGCTGTGGGCACCGAGCATTTGCGAGGCACGTTCGTTGATCTGGAAGTACTCGCCGAGCGAAGTCTTTCTCAGTTCGTGAAATCCATAGACGTCGTGACGCTCGGAACTTTTGGGGCGCTGCACTTTGATTCCCGCATTCCGCTGGATTTTTCGCCAGGTCGCGTACATCGATTTCCGGTTGCGAGGCAGCGCAAACACCAGCTCTGACCGTGAATCCCAGATGGCTCGAAAGTGCTCGATCACGACCGGATGCAGCGGCTGCGTGCGGGTCTTTTTGGTCTTTTTCGAAGTGAAGCTGACAGTGCCATGGTCGAGGTTCACTTGGTCTTTCCGGAGTTTCTCGAAGTCCTGCCGGCGGTTGGCATTGTTGTACAAATAGACTTCGAGCGCCCGCCAGATGGCAGCCGCCGGCACTCCGGTCTTGCGTGGATCGGGCCAGCTGGCGACGTTGCAGGCCAGATAGATTGCCTCCAGTTCGTCTTCCGAAGCGATCTTCACTTCGGGTTCCTCTTCGTGCGCCGGCCGTGCGCGGGGAACATAGGGGAGCAGTCCCAGGGCAAACGGATGCCCGTCCGACTTCGGCCCCAGGGTCGCCAGCACCGCCTCGAGCGAAGCCCGCACTGCGTTGAATGTCGTCGGCGCAGGCAACAATGCACGCACACAATCCGGCAACGGCATGCACTTGCTGAGCGCTTCGGCGCAGACCGCGTATCGATCGGCGGGCGACAACACCGCCAGCGCAGTGAACTCGATCTGCAGCAATCGCAGGGTGTTTAGTGCGGATTCTTCGAGTTTTCCGCACCGGCGAATTAGCTTGTCGATCTTGCTGGGAAGCGGCGCGACAAAAAACAGAGTGCGAAACTCCTGCATCACGCCGTTGTCGATTTTTCCGATCGGCGGATTCCCGGTGCAGCGTTCCCAATGGTCGAGAGCCGTCTCGATCTGCAGGACGTGACCCGCGCTGTGATCGGGTTGCTTGTGATACTTGCGAAAGGCCTCTCGCAAAGTGAGTTCGAGGGGATCGACGAAAGTCAATTGCTTCATGATGGGCTCCATCGTGGGCCTGCCCAGCCGCGCAAGCGCAGCCACGATCCATTGCCTCCCTGTAGGCAGTGCGTAAAGATTGCTCCTGTTGTAGACAACTATTAGCTACACTACCGTTCAGGTACGCAGCTAAATAAATCAGCGCATGCACGATAACTCGGCACACAGGCACGTCAGGATCTCCGGCTTGTGTGAGCCGTGCCGGATAGAGCGAGGGGAAAAGAGGACGCCACCGCGCTGATAGGAAACCATCGCGGTGGCGCCACTCAATGCGATGTGTGCGCAGGAACGCAGATCATCGACGGAACTCGCTCAATGACTCGGCCGGGGGACCAACAGCACTTGCGGCGCGTGCTGATCCTCACAGGCTTCACGGATTAAGGGTGGCACCACGGAGGATCCACCCCAGCCGAGCATCAAGCGTTGATGCTGAAGATGGAGAAGAGTGCTCAAGAGGTGCCGCACGGTTTGGTTGGTAGCGGCATCTTGCGCGAGAGAATTGCAATCGTCAAGCCACCCGAGATGGCCCGTTTTGAAAAATCTGCAGACCCAACGCAAAAACGGGCACAAGATGGAGCGTCTTGTGCCCGTTTTGGTATGAGTTATGTTACGTGCGATGGAAGCAGTGGTTATTTCAGGGCCATCCCTTCCTCATGCCAGCGAACAAGTTCGTTGCCGTCGATCAGTCGAATGCGATCAGACTTCGCCGCGCTTTCTGCCGCTTCCCCTGTGAACCGGCTTGTCGTGACGAAATAACCACGAAATGCCCGTTGCTCTTCAATGACGCCTTTGAACTGCTGGATTGCCGGACGTCCTACAGCATTGTCCGGCCCATACCGCTTGCATTGAATGACCACAATTCCATCTGGATGGAAGACATATCCATCTACCCCGAAGTCATTGGATCTTGCCGTGAGCCCAGTCGGATATCCGGTCTTTTCGAAAAAACTCATGACATGGCGTTCGAAGGCAACAGGGTTCATCTGCATCAGAAATGCGAGCAGAGCAGTTACATCATCGGGAACTTGAGCACGTTCGGGAACCATTGCATCTGCGCGCATCGCATCCAGAAGTTCCTTCTTCGCCTTTCGTTTGGTTTCGAAAGCAACGAATGCAAGCAAGAGCTTTGTAAGCGGATCGCGAATACTCCGGTCCGTGATGAAAGCTTCAACGACCGCTGTTGCGCCGGCAGTTCCAAGAAACAACAGCAGAACGACAGGTAAGCCGATCCCCCCTCCCATCGCCACTAGGCCCGCGTACTTTGTTCCGAACAACGCCGCCCCCACAGCAGTCACGGGCATGGCCACCTTGAGCGATAATGGCAGATTTGAGCCCCGGTAATTAACAATGCTGGTGCCAACCGTATTTACCAGAAGCTTCGCGAACCGCAGTGTGTCGATCGATTGATACAGAGCTTTTGCAGTTTCGGTGGTCGGTCGATCAATGGCAAGGATGGAACGCGCGTTGACGAACCAGCGAATGATTTCATTCCGGTCCCGCTCTGCGGAAACCATCCGAATTCCTGCAATGATTGCTGTCGCCACTCCGGACCGCGCCGCGTCAACTGCGACACCACCTGCAATACCAAACTGATCAATACTGGATTTGAAAAACTTTGCGGCGACACTGCTCTTCAGGATGGATAACTCCTGATCCCCAACCTGATCGAACGTTGATTCAGAAAGATTGTTCGCAGCCTCGGAGGCACTGGGAGCGATCAAGCCTTTTTCCGAAGAGTCTGCTTCGCTCATGGTCTGCCGCCCAAGATTTTCGAGGCAGAGCGGAAAAATGCTTCAGGACTGACGGCGGAGGCTGAAGCCTTGGCCTCGCTGGAGCTCTTTGCTCAGCCATTTCCAATGAGAATAACAGGGGATTTTGGAAGGAGGTACCAACCTTTGTGCGGCACTCGCAAGAAAGTTCGCCGTACCTCTACAGTGCGGCGGCTCGCTTCCAAAATCCCCCGATGGGTGAGCAACGGGACTTGAAC
>Ga0182738_1005279_pt1 | contig 13880 bp, 8 predicted proteins | sample eDN5th30CBELigMG_FD_128876 | JGI IMG/M metagenome (GOLD analysis project Ga0182738, IMG submission 128876) | Enriched Miracle-Growth compost microbial communities from Emeryville, California, USA - eDNA 5th pass 30_C BE-Lig MG (version 2)... ...
GCTAACTCGGCGCTCGGGCTGCGGTTGCACGACCTAACAACGCCTGGCCGGTTCCGCGCGCTCACGGCGCTACTGTTGTTGACGCCGGAAACGCCGCTGCTGTTCATGGGCCAGGAGTTCGCCGCCGGGAGCCCGTTCTTCTACTTTGCCGACCACGAGGTCGACGTGGCCGAAATGGTCCGGCAAGGACGGCTGGAGTTCCTGCGGCGGTTTGAAAGCATGGCCACCTTCCCGGCCGACGAGCTTTCCGACCCGGCGGACATCCGCACGTTTGAACAGTCGAAGCTCGACTGGAACGACTGCCAGCGGAACGCCCCGGTGTTGCGGCTCCATCGCGAGCTTCTGACGCTCCGCCGCGAGGATGCCGTGCTTTCGAGGCAGCAACACGTGCATCTGGAAGGAGCCGTGCTGGGACCAGAAGCGTTCGCCCTGCGATGGCTGGACGACGATGAAGACGACCGCTTGTTGCTGGTGAACCTGGGGCGCGACCGGGATCTGCGGCCGATGACCGAACCGCTGCTGGCCCCAGTCGCCAATACCACGTGGCAACTCTACTGGTCGAGCGACGCCCCGCGTTACGGCGGCTCAGGCACGGCCATCTTGAACATGAAGGAGTGGACGCTCCCAGGGCACGCGGCCCTGCTGCTCCGCCCGGTCCACCCAGTGGTTTCCGACGCAGAGGAGCGCTGATGCCTGCGCGGATTGAAGACTACGGATTGATTGGCGACTGCCGTACGGCGGCGCTGGTAGCCCGCGACGGCTCTATCGATTGGCTCTGCGTTCCCCGGTTTGATTCCAACGCCTGCTTTGCGGCCCTGCTGGGCACGCCGGAGCATGGCCGGTGGCGGATCGCACCCGCCGGTCCGGTACACGAGATCCATCGCCGTTACCGCGAAGGCACGTTGATCCTGGAAACCGACTTTGTCACCGAAACAGGCACGGTGCGACTCATCGACTTCATGCCGCCGCAAACCAGCCAGGTCGACCTGTTTCGCATCGTCCAGGGCATCTCTGGCGAGGTGCGACTGCATTTTGACCTGGCCGCACGGTTCGACTACGGCTTGATCCTTCCCTGGCATCAACGGATCGACCGCGGCGTCCGCGCCACCGCCGGCCCCGACACCGTGTACTGCCGCTCCGATGTGTGGCTCGATGTCGCCAGCCACCGCATTGTGTCCGATTTTGTAGTGGCCGAAGGGCAAACATCCTGGTTTGAGCTGACCTGGGAACCGACGCATCATACGATGCCACCGGAAAAGAACGCGCTGCAAACGCTGGAAGATACGGCGGCCTGGTGGCTGGACTGGTCGGGCCGCTGCCGGTATCGCGGGCCGTGGCGACCCGCCGTGATGCGGTCGCTGATCACGCTCAAGGCTCTGACTTACGCTCCCACCGGCGGCATCGTGGCGGCGCCCACAACCTCGCTGCCTGAGCAAATCGGCGGCCCGCGTAACTGGGATTACCGCTTCTGCTGGCTCCGTGATTCCACCTTCACCCTGTATGCGCTCCTGGTCGGCGGTTACACGCAGGAAGCCCAGGCATGGCGGCAATGGCTTGTGCACGCAGCGGCGGGCAACCCTACGCAGCTCCAGATCATGTACGGCGTGGCCGGCGAGCGACGGCTGACCGAGTTTGAACTGGACTGGCTGCCTGGCTATGAAAACTCGCGGCCGGTGCGGATCGGCAATGGTGCCTACCGCCAGCATCAGTTGGACGTGTTCGGCGAACTGATGGAAACGCTGCACCTGGCCCGCCGGGTCGGCTTACCTCCCGACGATGATGCGTGGCGCGTGCAACAAGGCGTGATGGAGTTCCTCGAACGCGATTGGATCCATCCTGATGAAGGCATCTGGGAAGTTCGCGGACCGCGGCAGCACTTCGTCCACTCCAAAGTCATGGCCTGGGTTGCCGCCGACCGCGCTGTGCAACAAGTTGAGCAGTTTGGCCTGCCGGGCGATGCCGAGCGGTGGCGCCGCCTGGCCAATGAAATCCATGCCCAGGTCTGCGCGGAAGGCTACGACTCGAAGCTCAAATCGTTCGTGCAGTACTACGGCTCGCAGGATGCCGACGCCAGTTTACTGATGCTGCCATTGGTGGGCTTTCTGCCGCCCGATGATCGACGCATCATCGGCACCATTGAGTTTGTAATGTCGCGGCTGATGCGCGATGGATTGGTGGAACGCTACCGCACCGAAACCAATGTCGATGGTTTGCCGGCCGGTGAAGGCACGTTCCTCTTGTGCTCGTTCTGGCTCACCGACTGTCTGGCCTTGATCGGCCGCCGGCACGAAGCGCACGAACTGTTTGAACGGCTACTGGGCTTGTGCAACGACCTGGGCTTGCTCTCCGAGGAATACGACACGGCCGCCGGGCGGATGCTGGGCAACTTCCCGCAGGCATTCTCGCACGTGGGCCTGATCAACTCCGCTCGCAACCTGGCCGGGGCAGGCGGCCCTGCCGAGGACCGCGAAACGGCCGGCGCTGAATGACGATCGCCCTCAATTGAAATGCACGTGCGGGACGGCCCGCTGTAGCTCGGATAGCGCGTCGTCGCTGAGCCTGGTGTTGAACAGGTAGAGCGATTCCAACTGCTTGATCTGACGAAGGTGCGGCACGACCGCATCGGTCAGCGGCGTATCGACCACGATCAGTTGCCGCAGGCCGGGATGGTTGGCTAAGGCGGCAAAGCCGCCGTCGGTAAGCCGTGGGCTGCCTACGCGCAAGAGCTCCAGGCTTTCAATCGTAGCCAGCGATGCCAGTCCTTCATCGGTGATTTCGGCGAGCGGCACATTGAGCACCCGCAGTTGCGGGAGCTTCGCCAGGTGCGCGGCACCGGCATCGTCCAGCCGCGTTTCGCCAAGCACGAGCGTTTCCAGCGATTCGATGGCTGCGATGGTAGCAATGCCGCGTTCGCTCAGGCGACTTGGCCCCAGGCGCAGTTCCCGCAGCGTTCCGGTTTGTTCACTTGAGGATGCCTGTTCTGCCAGGGGTAGCAGGTCATCGTCAGCCACGGTCACGCCCGAGAGATCCATTACGTCGCGCTGCCCGGCCAGTACTGCTTGCCATTGCTCGGCAACAATATCGCGGGCGGAGGGGGCCACGGTCGTCGGGGCCGCCTGCTCGGCTTCGCTACTGCAACCGCTGCAAATCAGAAGCAGTATCGCGACAATCAAGCGTTCTGGGCGTACCATCATCGGCAAGCACGGCTACTGCAAAGCGATCGCGCCCGGAGCAGCGCCAACATGCCCACTGCACCGGGAGCCATGGTAAGAGACCGTACCAGGATACGTCGCCGCGCCCGCAACGGCGATCCCCCTGGACTGCCGGGCCGGCAGATGGTTAGAAGCCTAGCAGCCGATCCAGTTCGGCTTGCCAGCGCTGCCGCTCAGGCGAGTTGGTGCGCACGGCCTCTTGCAGGGCCGACAGCAAGCCAGCTTTGTAACGGCTATTGGGCGCCGCACGGTAAGCCGCTTGGAAGTGATTCACCGCGCCAGCTACATCACCCTCGGCCAAGGCAAGCCGCCCCTGGTCGAACCGCAGGCCTGGATCATCGGGCGATTGGGCCGCACGCTGGGCCACCTGCTGCTGCAAGTGCTGGTGATCGTCATAGGCCTCGATATACGCGGGGCCGACCGAGATGAACGTACCCTCGTGCCAGAGAAGATTGCCGGGCACCAGGCCACGCAGCGATTTCACGGCGCCAGGCAACTGCCCGCTGGCCAGGTCGATCTGCTGAATGGTCGCATCGGCTAGCGGCAGGTAGTACTGGCCATCGGCAGCAAACACGCCGCGGCCGGTCACCCGGGCAGGCAGCGACGCCTTCCAGGCCTCCTGCCCATCGTTCAGCCGCAGAGCCAACACTTGCCGCGGCTCAACCAGCACGACCACTTCGCCATGAACTCCGGCCAGGTACAACGCTTCTTTCCGCTTCTGCACCCAGAGCGGTTCGCCGGAGAAAACATCCAAGCAGTGGATTTCGTCGGACTCGGGCGGCGTGATCAGCACCAACCCTTCCACGATGAGGGCCGACGAATCAAGCCACCGCTTGCCCTGCCGCAAGGTTGCCACCTGCCCCCGATTACGATCGGTAAGCGAGGTGTTGAGCCGTGGGTATTGATAGGCCCACAGCAACGAACGCGTGGCCAGATCCACGGCAACCACGCCTCCGGCGGAGGTGGGGCAAACCACCACGCCATCGCTGATCGACGGCGAAGCGCCCACCATCCGGCGGAACAGGTCATAAGTATTGCTGTGCTCGACAACAGCCAACTCCTGCCACCACTCAACTCGGCCGCTTTCAGCATTGAGGCAGTACAAGCGGATGGCGCTACGCACCTCGGCCAGCACGAACAGTTGCCCACCGTACGGCAGAGGATTGCCCAGGAAGGTGGCCTCGGCCAATTCAGGATGCCGGGGAGAATCGCCGGACGCGGCCCACAGCAGTTTCCCTTGGCCAGGAATCGAGAGCGCCGTTAATTGGTTGGCGACGGCCGCCGGTTGGGCTTCTACGCCACCCCAATTGCCACGCCAGAAAACCGCCTGATGTTGAGTCATCGACTGGCTGTCGTCCGGCACTTCGTCGTTGCCGGTGACGAGGTAAACGGCCCGTCCGTCGGTCGCCAACGAACCAAACGCCGCATCGCGCCAGATCCGCCGCACCAGCGAGGCATTGTTGAACTCGCCGACGTTTTCCACCGGCCAGAGCAGCTTGCCCGTGGGGATATCAATGGCCTGAACGCCGTCTTGCGAGGGCAACAGCAGCGTGTCGCCGATAGCCACCGGATGTACCACCGGGATCGGACAGCCGTTGTCAGCGGCAAGGGCGCTACCTTCGCGCTCGATGCTGGCCAGCACGTCGGCATCGGACGAAATCGGCAAGCTCCAGCGGGCAGCGGCAAACGGACGGCTGGCGGGCACCGCGACATGGCGCGACGGCGATCCCAGGTGGACCAGCCAGTCGCTTTCGCTGCGTCGCGCGGTGCTTACCGTCGGCACGACTTGATCGAGCCAGGACAGCGCTTGTTCGGGATCGTCAAACAAGGCTTTCGGAGCGGAATGGGCCGCCGTGGCAAACGTGGCGTCGGGGAAGCGCTCTTTAAGATCGGCCAGGACGGCGCGTGCTAGTGCCGTTTCGCCGGCGCGAACCCAGCAGGCGGCGACCATCAACCCAAGCTGCGGTTCAAAGGGCGCGGCCAAGGCCGTCATGCCTTGCAGCCGATGCCAACATGAGGCCGCCTCACGAGCCTGGCCGCGGTCCAGGTGCATCTGTCCCAGCAGGAACAACGCCTGGGCCGATGCCTCGGTGTGGTAGTACCGTGAAGCAAGTTCTTCCAGTGCCTGGGCGTTGCCCTCTGTCACGGCCGTTTGCAGCAGCTTTCGGGCGGCGGAGCCGAACTGCAGCTCGTAGGCCTGCAGCCCTTCTGGCGGCAGCGTGCTGATCAGCCGCTGGAGTTCGGCCTTGAAGCTGCGTCGCGAGCGGTCCTCATCGTTGGAAGCAATGAAGAAATCGCGGGTGCCGGGGTCTTGCAGCAGCGTGCCCAGGTATCGAGCGGCCTCGGCGGTGCGACCTTCTTCCATCGTGCGGCGGATGCCGTCGAGCTTGCGGCGCAGCTCACGATCTTCCTGCAAGACGATGCTGCCGGAGATGTCACCCCTGCGAACCACTCGCTGGCCGCGTGCCCGGCCCTGACGAGCCGCTTGCACCTGAACCGCTGCCCGAGGGACGCCAAACTGGAGCTGCAGCCAGTTGCCGGGCACGGCCCCTGGTGGAACCTGGGCCGCCGCCGGGTCAACGGAAAGTTCCATGCATACCAATGTTCCCGCTGCTGCCACAACTGTGAGGATGAGCGTTCTGGTATGCATGTCTGATACTCCTTGTTGCAGCCATGCGGTCAGCGGAACGGGAACCCAACTCCTGCTCAGCAATCAGGCACGCGCGTCGGGGCGAAACCCTACTTGCGTACCACGCGAATCTTGACGTTGTATTCGCCAGGGAATGCGTAGCCTTGATTGGCAAACTGCGGGTTCATCGCCACGGCAAAGTGCAACACGCCGCTACGCGTCGCCGTGAACGAGTGTTTGGAGCCCACCTTGAACGCCTCGCCCGAGTTGCCAATGCGGGCGACCAGTGCCCCGCCGGGAATCTTGTTGGGGACGTACCACTGGAAGTTCGCGCCGCCGTCGGGCGTGGAGGTGACGTTATTGCCCCAGGGGCTCATCACAATGGTGCCGTCGGCCGTGATGGAAACCTCGTCGCCCCGCTCCACGCGGATGCCGGAATTCTTGTAGCTAAGCTGCACCAGGTTGGTGCCGGCGACGGCGATCGACCGGCGGATCTCGACGGGCTCGCCCAGGTCACGGCGTGCCTCGCGAATGTCGCTCAGAGCAACGGTCAGTTGGCCGAACTTGGTTTTGACTTCAAACGACTTGGGGCTTACCTCGCCGACCACGGTGAACAGCGTGGTTTCGACGGTGTCTTGTGGAATCAACGGCTGGGACTCATTCTCTTCTTCCTGGAATTCCTCGGCCGATTCTTCCAGTTCGGCCAGGATCTTGGTGATGCGGGTACGCCGTTCGGCATCGTCGTCATTGGTATAACGGCTCAAGATGGGAATGATCGACGAGCCCATCTCGATCAGGGCCTTCTGGGCTTCGTCGCGTTCCTTCACCTGATTGGAGCCCAACTGCTGAATCAGGTTCAGCAACCTGCGCTTCTGGGCCGGGTGACTGTCCAGCCCAGGCGTTACACGCACTATCTTATCGACCGGAATGGTCAGTGTGCCAAACTCGGTGGCCACGGTGATGGATTCGACCGAGAGGATGCCGCTGACGACGGAATCTTCCATCAGGTGTAGCCGCACTTCGCCGCTGGCGAGGGTTTGCCGCGGTGGGATGGAGACCGGCGCCGGCTCACTCTCCGCCGGGGTTTCGCTCTTTGGTTTCTCGTCAGGCTTTGCTTCAGGCGCGTCGGCCGGGGCTTCGCGCGCTTGCTCGGTATCTTGGGCAGCGTTGATTGGAAACGGCGCTGGAGCTGCAAACTGAGCCCACAGCGGACCGACAGAAAGCACCAGCCAGCACAGCGAAACCACAAACAAGCGGCATGACATCGAAGTGGCCCCCTCTCGACGGGTTAGTGAAAGCGCTACCCTGGAGCGAAGGTGAAACAACCGTGCGGCCTGAACGACCAAGAGCAGCAAAACGGCGATCGCGTGGTTGGGGCCGCTGCCGAGCGTGTCGGGACGCACTGCCGCGTCCGCCGCGCAGGGCCCCCTCCAGCCACCGGGTGCAATGGCCCGCGGCCTCACACCACCGATGGTTCGATTTTCGCCAACGGCGCACGCACCTGCAATTAGCTGCTGTGTAAAAAGTTCGTCACGTGCCGCTGAGAGCCGACCGACTGGCCGCTGCGGTGCAGACCTGGGCAAGCTGAAACGGTAACCCGCGCGCATGGTAGCAGCCGGCTTTGCTATTACTGACGCTCGAAGGTGCTGCGGCGTTCCACCAAATTTGGGAATTCTGGCCGCGGCCGCCGCACCTACGTGGGGGATGGGGGCCGGCTACACAAAGTTGCCGTCGCCTGCCCTCCTCCTGAAATCGCTTCGGATTCGCTATGCTGCACACGGCGTAAATGCCTTCAAACCTGGATTTCGGTACCAAAGCCCTACGGTGAGAACCGTAGCCGCGGCGGCCGCGCAACGTCGGCCCGCTTGGCGGCACACCGTTCTCCCCCGCGGCTCAAGATAAGCAAACGTGAGGATTTTCAGCCCGATGGCTCAAACGATCGTCATCTTCGGAGCCTCCGGCGATTTGACCCGCCGCAAGCTCATCCCCGCGCTGTATCAGCTTTTCCGCAAGGGCCGCCTGCCGGAAGACACCCGGATTGTCGGCTTCTCGCGCACGCCGCTGCCCGACGATGAGTGGCGGAGCAAGCTGGCCGAATCGACCAAGAAGTTCGTGGGCGATGCGTTCGATGCCGAGGTCTGGCGGCGGTTTGCGCCGTTCATCTACTACCAGCCGGGCGATATTGCCGAGCTCGACGAGGTGCGGGGCCTGGAACGCCGCCTCCAGGAACTGGAGAACGGTTCGTCGCGTACCGCTCGCATCTATTACCTGGCCACAGCGCCGCAGTTCTTTGAGCCAGCGGTCGAAGCCCTCAAGGCGTGCGGCATGACGCACGAAACGTCCTGCCCACGCCGGTTGGTTGTCGAAAAGCCCTTTGGCACCGACCTGAAATCGGCCCGGCAACTCAACGCCAAGCTGCACTCGGCGTTTAACGAAGATCAGATCTTCCGCATTGACCATTACCTGGGCAAGGAAACGGTCCAGAACATCCTGGTTCTGCGGTTTGCCAACACGATCTTTGAACCGGTGTGGAACCGCAACTACATCGACCACGTGCAGATCACGGCGGCCGAGGACGTGGACGTTGGTAGTCGCGGCGGCTACTACGACCAGGCTGGCGTCATGCGCGACATGTTCCAGAACCACCTGCTGCAACTGCTCACGTTTGTGGCGATGGAACCGCCTTCGCGCTTCGCCGCCGACACCGTTCGCAACGAAAAGGTGAAAGTCCTCGAGGCCATCAAGCCCTTTGAGCCGGACGAAGTAGCCCAGCACACGTTCCGCGGTCAGTACATTGGGTACCGCAATGCCAAGGACGTGCCGTCAGACAGCGAGACAGCGACCTTTGCCGCGGTGAAATTGTCGCTTGGCAACTGGCGCTGGGAGGGCGTGCCATTCTATTTGCGCAGCGGCAAAGCGATGGATTGCCGCTCCACGCAGATCATTATCCAGTTCCGCAAGCCACCGCACCTGATGTTTGAAGCGGCCCGCATGCGGCAGATCGACGGCGACCGCCTGGTAATTCAGATTCAACCGGCCGAAGGCATCCAACTGCATTTCCAGACCAAGGTGCCCGATGCCGGCATGCAGATGCGACTGACGGACCTCGACTTCCGCTTCGATACCCGTTTTGCCAAGGCTTTGCCGGAAGCCTACGAGCGTTTGCTGCTGGACGTGATGATGGGCGACGCGAGCCTGTTTGCCCGCAGCGACGAAGTGGAACTGTGCTGGGGTCTGGTCGACCCGATTCTGGAAACCTGGCAGCGTACCGGCTTGCCCGAGTTGGCATTCTACGAGCCGGGCATGTGGGGCCCCAAAGAGTGCAACAAGTGGATCTGGCGCGATGGCCGCGACTGGTTCGACGTGTGCCCCACGTTGAAATAGAGCCGCGCTGCTACCCATCTTTGCGGCTAACGTCGCTCATAGTCCACCTAGCTTCACCCGCCCGGGGTAGCTTGCCGCTTGACCGGCAATCGCACCACCCATTTGGGCGGCGAGATATCCCCCTGCGCGCACGAAAAACGCGCTTGAGCCATGGGCGCCGCATAAACGTCCATTACCATGAGAACGTGCGGCGCACGCTTTCCCCAATTCGCAGTGCGAAAATATCCGGGGTTAGCGAGAGGCTGTGCCGCTCCACCGCTTTCCCCCGACGTGCCGTTAGCCCATGCCGGCTTGCGCGGGAACCTGCTAGCCGGCGGTCGTCGGGGCTCGCCCCACAAGGAACAGAGGTCGATGTACTTCCAATTTGCGTGCGACCAGTGCGGAAAGAAGCTCAAGGTACGTGATGAGTTAGCCGGACGCCGGGTCCGCTGTCCGTATTGCCAGAATACAATTAGCGTACCGACCCAGTCGCCGGAGCCGGAGTTACCTCCGCTGACTGCAGCATTTCCAGGCCTTGGCGGGGCTCCCGCGTTTGGCCAGGCACCTGCCGCGCCGCAGACCACCGCCAAGAGTGGCGCGGCCGCCAAGAGCAGCAGTTCCGCCACGAACGAGCAGAACGACGGTACCAACGTCAGCGTTCTGCTCAGCGGTGCGATCAGCCTGGGGCTCACGGTCGCGTTCTACATCGCCCTGTTCCCGCTGGCCCAGGCCAACGTGTACCTGGGCGATTTGTTCGTCGAACGTGGCTGGGTGCCCTACGGCACGACGTTTCTGTTCGCTTGGGCGATGGTCATCCTGTACTTGAAGTCTCGCAAGCTGCGCCGACAACGCGACGCGCTGTTGTTCGACGTGCTGCCGATGGACCTGTCCCAAGAGATCACTCCCCAGAACGTGGATCGTTTTATCGATCACGTCCGCGGCTTGCCGGTAAAGCCGGGCGAAAGCTTCCTGGTGACACGCGTGCAGCGGGGGCTGGAACACTTCCGCGTGCGGCGCAGCAACCCCGAAGTGGCCAACACGCTTTCCAGCCTCTCGGACATCGACGCCGGTACGGTCGAATCGAGCTATACCCTGCTCAAGGTGTTCATCTGGGCCATTCCGATTCTGGGCTTTATCGGTACGGTGATGGGTATTAGCGATGCCGTGGCAGGCTTCGCGGGCAACCTGGATTCTTCCACCGATCCCAATGCCCTCAAGCAGTCGCTGAACAATATCACCGGCGGTTTGGCGACGGCGTTTGATACCACGCTGATCGCGCTGGTGATGAGCATGCTGGTGATGTTCCCCGCCAGCTCGATGCAGAAGTCGGAGGAAGATCTGCTCGGCGCGGTCGACGAGTACTGCAACGAGAACTTGATCAAGCGGCTGAACGACGGCGCCGCGGGCAACGGTGGCGGCAAGACCGACAACCGCGAGGCACTCCAGCAGGCAATCCACGCCGCAATGGCCGCCCACCACGCTGAACTACAGACCTGGACCGCCAAGCTTGAAAAGATAGGCGACACGATCACGGGCCAGGTCGGCAAAGGCTGGCAGGGCATGCAAGAGGCACTCCAGGAAAAGTTCGACGGCCTGCTCGAAAAGCAGCAGAGCACGCAGCAGGCATTCCAGGAGCAGGTGGAATCCCTGATCGAAAAGCAGGAAGCTTTGCTCGCCCAGTTGCAAGAAGTGCAGTCAGGCATGGTCGCCCTGGACGTGGCGCATATGGAGGAGGTTCGCACCTCGATGAGCCAGCTTGCCGGCGGGGCCAACGAAGTCCAGCAGCAAGTGGCAGCCGCCATGCGTGACACGGCCGAGTCGCTCGATCGCCATTTCAGCGGGCTGGGCGAAGGGCTCGCCACGCTGAACCGGGTGCTGGAAGATCTGGGCGAAAAGCAGGTGGTGATCAAATCGGAACTGCCGGTCCGGCGCCGGGGCTGGTTCGCCCGCCGCAACGGTCATTAACCCGCCGCCCCAATCGCCACGGGATTAGCAGAGCCAGTTTCCTTGAAGAGGTCTCAAGCACGGTTGGTTGCCGCTGTCAGGCGCCGCCTGCCGTGCCTTGCTGAAAGGGTAGGATATGGCCCGACGTCGCAAGGGCGATTCCGAAGGCATCTCACTGTTCCCGTTCCTCAGCATCCTGTGCTGCGTGATCGGCGTGCTGACGCTGCTGATCATGGGCATGGCGCTGGGACAAATGGACGAAGAGGTGATCGAGCGTGCCCGGCAATATCAGCAGATCACCACGGACATTCAGACGCAGCGCGACGAGATTTTGCGTTTGGAGGAACTGATCAAGAACGTGGCCGCCGCCCGCGAGCAGTTGGCTGCTGCCGAGGCCGAACTCAAGCGGCTTCAATCGCGGCAGCAGGAAATGGAAAAACGCGACGATGTGAATGTGCAACTGCTAGCGCAACTGAACCGGGTGCGCAAACGCATCGGCGAGATGGAGACCGAACGCAAGGACCTCAACCAGACCCTGGCCAAGCTCCGCTCCGAACTCAAACGCCGCAAAGAACCGCCCGGAGAAGCCGAGGTGGTGATCCAGCCCAGCGGCAGCGGCACCGATCTGGTGCCCCGCTTCGTGGAGTGCCGCCCTGAAGGCGTGGTGCTGTACGAAAACGACAAGGTGGTCCGCGTACGCCGCGGCGACCTGCGCAGCAACCAGGACTTCTTGAAGCTATTGGACGACGTGGCCAAGAAAGCCAAGACCGACCGCATCGTCTTTCTGCTGCGGGAGGACGGCATCGCCACGTACAACACGGCCCGTGCCGTCGCCAACGAGCGGTTAGCCCCCAACGGCAAGCTGGCCGTCAGTGGACAAGGCCGGATCGACCTCACGTTGTTCACCAAGAAATAGCACCATCGGCGCCGGTGTTGGCCTATGGCCGCGACGGTTTCCCTCTGACCTAACTCCGCTTCCCGCGGCGTCGCCCGATCCAGCAGCACACCACACGAACGAACCATGGCACGCAGACGACGTTCATCATCATCCGGCGGTAGCCTCGATTCGCTGCTCGACACCCTCACCAACGTGGTGGGAATCCTGATCATTGTGATGGTGCTCATGCAGCTTAGCGTGGGCGATGCCGTGAAGCGGATCGAAGGCATAGACGCTCCGCTGCTGGAACTTACCGACAAAGAAGTCGAGGAGGCCCAGCAGGAATCGATCGAAGTTTCCCAGCGACTGAAGGAACTGATCGAGGCCACCGCCAGTCTGAACCTGGCGGTCGAGCAGCGGGCACTGGAGCAAAAACAACGGTCGCTGGCGCAGCTAGAAAAGAATCTGGCCTCGCTAAAGGGCAAGATCAACCTGGAAGAGGTTCGCAAGCAACTCGAAGCGGAACAGAAGAAAGAATCGTCCCTGGAAAAAGAAGTCCTCTCGGCCCAGGAGGAAATCGCCAAGCTCAAGGCACAACTGGAAACGACGCCTGAACCACAAGGAGTGGCCGCCACCATTGTGACGCTGCCCGATCCCCGCCCTGCCCCAGAGAAGGCCAAGCCGGCGATCTTCTTCTGCCGCGAGGGCCGCGTGGTGGCCGTCGAGGATCAGCGACTTAAAGGCATCGTCAGCAACGTGATCGGGTCGTACATCGACCCCAAGAGCAAACGCATCGATGCCGAGAAAGCACTCAAAGTTTTCAACAACCAGAAGCGCAGCACTTACGGCCTCAACCTCTCGCTCAGGAACATCAACGAGACGATCTATCTCGTGGTAACGCCCGACGACTCGGCCGGCGACGATGGCGAACGCGTAGACGGCCCTACCTCGACCTTTCGACGGCTTGTGCGGCGGATCAATCCCCAGCAGTTCTATTTGCGGTTCATCGTGTGGGCCGATAGCTTCGACGCCTATCTGACCGCCCGCACCGTGGCCGAGGAATATGGCTTGATGGCTGGCTGGGAAGCGTATGTCCCGGGCCAGGAGTACCGCATTTGGATCGGCAACACCACGGCCTATAAGCCGCCTCCCAAGTCGAACACGCCCGCCCGTCCGACGCTGGCGCGCGAACAGATCGACTAAGGCGAGAAGTATCGCGGGACTTCACCCATGGTAGTGCCAGCCAACTGCCATTGACGCAGGCTGGGCAAATCGCGAACAAAACAGGCAAAGCGGCTCAGGTCCCCCGCCCTTGGCCGCCGCTCCCCACAAGGCCCGCTCCCCATTTGGCCCTGCCTGTGTTCACGCTCCCCGACCGCTGGTATGCCCGCGTTCCGTGGCTGCTGCTTGCGATTGCCGCGGCGTTGGTGCTATTGGGACACTTGGGCATTGCTCGGGCCGAGGCACTCGACGGCGGCGACGGCCGCTTCCTCTCCCGGCAGCGATTGTGGTCAATGGTTGCCGCCGCGGCGCTGATGCTAGCGGCGTGGCCCAATTACCGCGTGCTGTGCCGCTTCAGCTTCTGGATGTATGCGGCCTCGCTGCTGCTGCTAGGGCTGGTCTTTCTGTGGCCGCCGATCAACGGTGCCCAGCGCTGGATGCGGTTTGGGCCGGTGAGTTTGCAGCCTTCCGAGTTTGCCAAGATTGCCTGCGTGCTGGCTTTGGCGAGGTACCTGATGTATCGCGAGAGCCAGCGGCGGCTAAGCGGTTTTCTGCCGCCGCTGCTCCTGGCCGTGATACCGACGGTGCTGATCCTGCGTGAGCCTGACCTGGGCACGGCGATGGTGTTTCCGCC
>Ga0182738_1005281_pt1 | contig 13867 bp, 12 predicted proteins | sample eDN5th30CBELigMG_FD_128876 | JGI IMG/M metagenome (GOLD analysis project Ga0182738, IMG submission 128876) | Enriched Miracle-Growth compost microbial communities from Emeryville, California, USA - eDNA 5th pass 30_C BE-Lig MG (version 2)... ...
ATAGCCGAACCAGCCACTGATGATCAGGGCGCCAAGGCTCAGCCCGAAGAACAGCCGCCAGGACCGCCGGCTGCGTTGCGACTGCATCATGGGTCCAACGAGCGAACCGGATTCATGCTCTTGCGGGACGCTCGCGGTCCACGAGAGCATGACGCGACAAGGCGCGGATGAAGGTCGCGTGGTCGACGTTGCCGCCGGAGCAGACGACCGCGACCGCGCGGCCCTCGACCGGCAGCCTGCCGGTGAGGGCCGCGGCCAGCGCCACCGCGCCGCCGGGCTCGACGACCAGCTTGAACTCGCGGAAGGCCACTTCCATCGCGTCGAGCACCTCGTCGTCGGTCACGACGAGGCCCGGGCCGAGGACCTCCTGCGCCAGCGGAAAGGTGACGTCGCCGGGTGTCGGCGCCAGCAGCGCATCGCAGATCGAGCCGGAGAGCTGGGCGTTGGTCTCCTTCCTGCCGCTCTTCAGCGAGCGCGCGAGGTCGTCGAAGCCGGCCGGCTCGCCGGCGTGGACGGTAGTGTTCGGGCTGACGCCCTTGACGCCGAGCGCCACGCCGGTCGACAGGCCGCCGCCGGAGCATGGCGCGGCGACGGCATCGAGCGCGACGCCGAGCGCGCCGGCCTGCTCGGCGAGCTCCAGCCCCGCCGTGCCTTGCCCGGTCAGGATCCAGGGATGGTCGTACGGCGGCACGACGGTGGCGCCGGTCCGGCTGGCGATGCCGAGGCCGATCTCCTCGCGGCTCTCCTTCACGCGGTCGTAGAGCACGACCTCGGCGCCCGAGGCGCGCGTGTTGGCGACCTTCAGCGCCGGCGCGTCGGCCGGCATGACGATGGTGGTCTTGACGCCCAGCAGGCGGCCGGCCTCGGCAAGACCCTGGGCATGGTTGCCCGACAACCAGCCGACGGCGCCCTTGCGGCGATCGGCCTCGCTCATCGACGCGAGAAAGTTGTAGGCGCCGCGGATCTTGAACGAGCCGGTGCGCTGCAGGCATTCGGCCTTGACGAACAGGCGGCCGCCGAGCCGGGCGTTCACCCGCGCATTTTCGAGCAGTGGCGTGCGGACGACGACGCCGTCGAGGCGGCGGGCGGCGGCTTGCACATCGGCGAAGGTCGGCAGCGAGGACATCAGGAAACACCAAGCAGAGGAGGGAGGGCGGACAGGTCCTTTACCTGCGTGACGAGTTTGCCCGGCAGGTTGTCGTCCGGCGCGCCCGTCCGGTTCACCCAGACAGTATTGAAGCCGAACCGCGCCGCACCGTGCGCGTCCCAGCAATTGGACGACAGGAAGCAGACCTTGCCGGGCTTCACGTCGCAGCGGGCCTCGACCAGCGCATAGGTCCTGGGATCGACCTTGAAGACGCCGACCGCGTCGACGCTCAGCACCGCCTCGAACCGGTCGGCGAGACCGGAGGCGCGGACCATCGGATCGAGCATCTCGGGATTGCCGTTGGACAGGATGGCAAGGCGCATGCCGGCGCGCTTCAGCCGGTCGAGCATCGCCGGCACCTCGGGGAAGGGATCGAGCGCCCTGTAGGCGCCCATCAGCCTCTCGCGCACCGACGGATCGGCGACGCCCTGGGCGGCGAGGCAATGGTCGAGCGCCTCGCCCGTGACCTGCCAGAACGGTGCGTAGGCGCCCATGCCGTTGCGCAGCCAGGTGTACTGGATCTGCTTGCTGCGCCACATCTCCGACAGCGCGTCGGCCTTCGGCCCGACCGCGGCGCGATGGCGCGCGACGGCCGAATTGAAGTCGTAGAGGGTGCCGTAGGCATCGAACACGCAGAGCTCGATGCCGGTCAATGCGGGGCCAGCCATGTGCTAGGCTACTCGCATGTTCGCCGGTGGCGTTCAAATCCGTATGGCCAAGAACCGAAGTCATATTTCCTCCCCTGCGCGGAGCCCGCGAAGGGGAGGTGCCCGCGTAGTCGCGGGCGGAGGGGTCATGAGCAGCACGACTGGCGCTCACGACCCCTCCGTCGCGGACAGGGCGCTATCGCACGAAGTGCGAAAGCGCCGACGCGCCACCTCCCCGCGCTACGCGCAGGGAGGAAAATGAAGAGGAGGAACGAGAATGCAGAAGCGTCGACTGGGCCGCACCGGCCTCGAGATCTCCGTGCTCGGCTTCGGCGCCGGCGCGGTCGGCGGTCTGATGACCAGGGGCGCGCCGGCCGACCAGGAGCATGCGATCGCGCGCGCCGTCGAGCTCGGCATCAACTACATCGATACCGCGGCGCTCTACGGCGACGGCGAATCGGAGCGCAATCTCGGCCGCGTGCTGAAGGCGCTGAAGCCCGACGTCGTGCTCGGCACCAAGTTCCGGCTGAAGGCTGTCGACCGCTCGCGGATCGCGGCGTTCGTCGCGCAGTCGATGGACGAGAGCCTCGGGCGCCTCGGCATGGATCACGTCGATCTCTTCCAGCTGCACAATCCGCTGGCCGCCAGCGACGGCGACGACCGCATGGACGTCGAGATCGCGCTGAACGAGGTCGTGCCGGCGCTGCAGAAGCTGCAGAAGGCCGGCAAGACGCGTTTCATCGGTTTCAGCGGCGTCGGCGAGCCGGCCGCGATCCTCAAGGCGATCGATTCCCGGGCGTTCGACACCGTGCAGGTCGTCTTCAATGCGCTCAACCCCAGCGCGGGCGGGCCGATGCCCAAGGACGCGCCGGGCCTCGACTACGGCCGCTCGCTCGACCGGGCCGGGGCGGCGGACATGGGCACGATCATCATCCGTGCCCTCGCGGGTGGCGCGCTGTCGGGCACCGGGGCGCGCCATCCGCTGGCCATGCAGGTCGTCCCGCCGATCGGCTCGGCGCCGGATTTCGCGGGCGACGTGGTTCGCGCCCGTCACCTCGAGCCGCTGGTGCACGAGGGCGTCGCCGGCAGCCTGACCGAGCTCGCCCAGCGCTTCGTGATCGCCAATCCCGATGCGACGACGATGCTGGTCGGCTACTCGACCCTCGATCAGCTCGAGCAGGCCGCGGCGGCCGTCGAGAAGGGGCCGCTGCCGCAGGCAGCCGTCGGCAGGATCATCGGGCCGGCCTGACCAGGCGCTGCGCGGCGCAGGCGGCGAGCAAGATCGCCGCCGGCTCCATCGGAATCGTGAAGCGTGGCGAGGCCGAGAAGAAGGCGATGTGGACCGCGGTCAGGCCGAGCAGCGGCGCGGCGACCATCCAGCTTTCGAGATGGCGGCGGCCGGCCCACAGGCCGCCGAGCGCCAGCACCAGCAGGGGGAAGCGGAGGCCGATGACCAGCCGGACCAGCGTGCCGCGCGGCGAGCCCGGGGCACCCGCATTGGGCCACGGTCCCCAGAGCTCGTAGAGCGACGCCAGCCGCTGCAGGATGAACGTCCCCGGATGCTCCAGGGCAAACCGGAAATAGGTCGCCCACGGATGCGCCATCTGCTCGGGCGAGAGGCCCGGCGGCGCGGCGGGAATTCCCTCCGTGCTCATGCTCGTGACCGCCAGCAGCAGGTTGAGGCCAGCGGTGGAGGGCGGTGCCGTCACCCCGCGCGCTTCCAGGATCCATTCGAGCACCTGCACGATGCCGACGGCGAGCAGAAGCCTCGCCATGTCGCGCCGCCTTTCGGGGTCGAACATGCCGACGGCCGCGAACAGCAGCACCGATGGCAGCAGGGAATCGCGGATCAACGTCGCGATGCCGAGCACGAAGCCGGCGGCAGCGGGCTGCCGGCGCAACGCGAGATGGATACCGAAGGTCAGGAAGAACGTCGCCGGAATGTCGGAAAGGAACTGCGCGGTGTAGTAGAGCTGGGTCGGCCACGCTGCCGCGACGGCGCCGGCGGCGAGCGCGAAGGCAGGCTCCAGCCATCGCCGCGCCAGCAGCAGGACGAAGGCGACGATGCCGGTCGACATCAGCACGTTCATCAGCAGCCAGGCCGGTTGCGGATCGGCCTCGCCCATCAGATGGGCAAGGGCGGCAAGCAGGATCGGGTAGCCGTTCGAGAAGAACGACACCGGCTTGCCGTCGAGGATGGCGTCGCCCATGTCGATATAGGTCAGGCCGTCGCTGCCGAGATGCGGCAGGCCGGAGAGGAAGACCATGTAGAGCCGCAGCGCCAGCGCGGTCAGGAGGATCGCGAGAGTCGCCTTTCGCTCATGCGTCTCGAACCAGGCCGCCGTCATGGGATGGTGCGCTAGCTGCGGCCCAGGGCGGGGGCCTGCAGGCGGAAGGGGCCGTTCAGCCTGTCGCGATAGACGCCCAGGTCTCCCATGATGCGCTGTACGTAGTTGCGCGTCTCTCGCAGCGGGATCATCTCGATCCAGTCGACCATGTCGACTTTGCCGCCGCGCGGATCGCCCATCGTGTCGAGCCAGCGTGCCACCCGGTTGGGACCGGCATTGTAGGCCGCGAGCGCGATCTCGTAGGAGCCGCCGAAGCGCTTCAGGATCTGCGACAGGTACTGGCTGCCCAGGGTCACGTTGTACGTCGGATCGCTCGTCAGCTTGTCCTGCACGAAGGGCAGGGAGAGCTTGCCGGCCACTTCGCGTGCCGTCGCCGGCAGGAGCTGCATCAGACCGAGCGCGCCCGACGGCGAGACGGCGGCGGCGTTGAAGCCGCTTTCCTGGCGCGTCAGGGCGAGCGCCAGCGCCCGCTCGACCGAGCCGGTCGCCCCGAGGTCCACCACCGGGAACAGGGCATCGAACAGGATGACGCCCCTGTCCGTCGCGCGTCGCGCGATGGTCAATGCCACGTCGGGCCGCTCGAGCTCGGCCGCCAGCTCCGCCAGCAGCAGGGTCTCGCCGGGCTCGGTGACCTGGCGCGCCAGCTGCAGCAGGAAAGGCTTCGAGCGTTCGGGGTGCCCGGCCTGCCCGATATAGCGGGCCACCGTGACCAGCTCCCGTTTGGCGAGCGCCTCGTGCTCGGCCGCCGACGCCACGGGACTGGCGGGAAGCTGCCGCGCGCCGCCGGGCAGGCGCCGTGCCGCGAGCTCGCCATAGAAGGTCTGCCCGAAGGCGGCCGCGCGGCCGAACCACTCCGTCGCCTGCCTGGAGTGTCCCGCCGCCTCGTGCGCCCGGCCGAGCCAGTAGGCGCCGCGGCTCCTGTAGCTGTCGGACGAGACGCCGTCATAGAGCGTCTGGAAATGCTTCACGGCGTCCGCCGGCTTCTTGAGCCGCCGGAGGGCGATCCAGCCGGCGAGGAATTCGGCGTCGGCGAAGGCGACGCCCCGGGTCTGGCCGTGCCGCACGGTCACCGCGTAGGCCTCGGCGGCACGTCCCGCCGCGAGCAGGTCGCGCGCGATCTGGTGGCGCTCGTGCCACCACGCCTCGGTCTGGGCAGGCGGCGGCTGCAGGACGAGCGCCCTGGCCTCGTCCAGCTTGCCGGTGCGACGCAGCCAGCCAAGCCGTTCGAGCTTGATCGCGGGATCGGCCAGCTTCGCGGCGGATACCTCGCGCAGCAAGGTCGCGGCGTCGGCCGCGCGCGTCGCCATCGCGAGGCGCGCATTGGCGAGCGGCTGGTATTCCGGCGGCAGCCTGGGCACGAGATCGCGCGCGACCGGGGCGCGGCCGCTGCGCAGGATGCGGTCGAAGCGGACGATCTCGTCCTCGCCCGAAAGGTAGCGGCCGTACTTGTTGAGAAACTCCTCCTCGTCGGCGTTGCGGAAGGTGGCGGCCCTCCAGCTCTCGCTGGCAAAGCGCGGCACGTCGACCGCGTTGGCGACGCTCGCCGCTTCGAGGCGACGCATATGGCCCGCGCTGGTCAATGGCGGGAAGGCGATGAAGTAGCGCCAGACCTCGCGCGCCGGCGTGGCGGAGGTGATGCGATCCTCGGCCCGGCGGCGCAGCACCTCGGGTTCGGGCCAATCCGGGTGCTCGCGCAGGAAGCGCCAGGTCGAGGCGAAGTCCGCGTCGCTGCGCGGGGCGGTGCGCAGGACCGTCCAGTCGACGATACGGATCAGCAGGGGATTGTTGAAATTCGCGACCGCGGCGCGTGCGTCGTCATAGCGGCCGTCGTCGGCCGCCTTGAAGGCGACCGCCAGAGCGGCGGCCTCGGCGGCGCCGAGCGCCGCGGGCGAGGCGACCGCCTGCGCCAGCTCGGCCGGCGCGGCGGGCGGCACGACGTCGTTGCCGGCCGGGGGAGGGACCGGCGCCAGTCTTGTGGTTGGCGCACGGCGAATGCCGGTATCGGGTGCTGCCTGGCGCAATTGATCGCCGCTCTCGCGGCGCAGCGCCGGAGCATCGCCGGGCTGGGCCGTCGCGGGCGTGGCAAGCAGGGCGGCGCCGAGCAGGAGGAGGGGGATTTTCTTGTGTTTCACGCTATGAATCGTAGGCAGGTCTCCACGGCATCACTATGGCAAGTTGGTCGTCTTGCCGCGATGGCACGCGCAGCCTAAAGTGGACATTCGCAGAAAAAAGCGGAGGAAGCCATGTTCGCCGGATCGCTCGTCGCGTTGATCACTCCGTTCAAGGGCGGGTCGGTCGACGAAAAGGGATTCGAGAAATTCGTGGCCTGGCAGATCGAGGAAGGCACCGACGGCCTGGTGCCGTGCGGCACCACGGGCGAGTCGCCGACGCTGTCCATGGAAGAGCACAAGCGGGTGATCGACATCTGCATCGCCGCGGCCAAGGGCTCGGGCGTGCCGGTGATCGCCGGCACCGGCTCGAACTCGACCGAGGAGGCGATCGAGCTCACCCGCCACGCCAAGCAGGCTGGCGCCGACGCCGCCATGCTGGTCGTGCCCTATTACAACAAGCCGACGCAGGAAGGCCTGTTCCAGCATTTCAGGACGGTCGCCGAGGCCGTCGACATTCCGATTCTGCTCTACAACGTGCCGCCGCGCACCGGCGGCGACATGCAGGTCGAGACCGTCATCCGCCTGTCGCAGGTCAGGAACATCGTCGGGATCAAGGACGCGAGCTACGACATGGCGCGGCCGACGCTGACCAGGCTCAAGGCGAAGAAGGGCTTCATCCAGCTCTCGGGCGAGGACGCGAGCGCGATGGGCTTCATGGCCCAGGGCGGCGACGGCTGCATCTCGGTGACCGCCAACGTCGCGCCGCGGCTGTGCGGCGACATGCACGATGCGTGGAAGGCACGTGACCTCGACAAGGTGTTCGAGCTGCAGGACCGGCTGATGCCGCTGCACAAGGCGATGTTCTGCGAGACCAGCCCCGGCCCGGTGAAATACGCCGTCGAGCTGATCGGCCAGTGCAGCGCCGAGATGCGCCTGCCGATGGTGCCGATCGCCGAGAGCAGCAAGAAGGCCGTGCGCGAGGCGCTGGTCCACGCGGGGCTGGTGAACTGACTGTCTCGTTGGACCGCGCGCGCATCCTGCGCGCTCATGAGCATGAGCGCGCAGGATGCGCGCGGTCCAACGAGGCAATCCTGAACCGGAAATCTTGGACTAGGGAAACTCCCGTTGGCGAAAAAACCCCTGGACCGCGTCGTGGTGGCCCAGAACCGCAAGGCGCGGCACAACTACTTCATCGAGGAGACCTTCGAAGCCGGCATGGTGCTGACCGGCACCGAGGTGAAGTCGTTGCGCGGCGGGCGCAGCTCGATCGGGGAGTCCTATGTCACCGAGGACGGCGGCGAGGCCTGGCTGGTCAATGCCGACATCCCGGAATACGCCGGCGGCAACCGCTTCAACCACGAGCGCAAGCGGGCGCGCAAGCTGCTGCTGCATCGTGGCCAGATCAACAAGCTGATCGGCGCCATCCAGCGCGAGGGCCGCACGGTCGTCCCGCTCCAGGTCTATTTCAACGACGACGGCCGCGCCAAGATCGAGATCGCGCTGGCCAAGGGCAAGCAGGCGCACGACAAGCGCCAGTCGATCAAGGATCGCGACTGGCAGCGCCAGCGCGCGCGGCTGCTCTCCCGGCGGTGAAGGGACCTCGATGAGCACCGTGTTGATCACCGGCGCGGCGCGCGGCCTCGGTCTCGACTTCACCCGGCAATACGCCGCCAACGGATGGAAGGTCCACGCCTGTGCGCGGAACCACGACGCGCTGAAGGGCATCGAAGGAGACATCCATCCACACACGCTGGAGGTCACCGACTACGATGCGGTGACCGCGCTGGCGAAGACGTTGTCGGCGGAGGCCATCGACGTGCTGATCTGCAACGCCGGCATCGGCGGCCAGCGAGGGAACACTCCCCTGGGTGCGGTCGATCCCGCGGCCTGGCGGCAGGTCTTCGAGGTCAACACGCTGGCGCCGCTGATGATGGCCCAGGCCTTCGTCGAGCACGTCGCACGCTCGACCGAGCGCAAGCTGATCGCGATCTCCAGCATCCTCGGCAGCATCGCGGGCAACACCGGCGGCCGCTACATCTATCGTGCCAGCAAGACGGCGTTGAACATGGAATGGAGCTGCCTCGCCCGGGACCTCGCGCCGCGCGGCGTCATCTGTGTCGCCCTGCATCCGGGCTGGGTGCAGACCGACATGGGCGGCTCGACGGCGACCCTGACGATCGAGCAGAGCGTGCCGCCGATGGTGAAGACCATCGCGGCGCTGACGCCGTCCGACAACGGCCGCTACCTCCAGTACGACGGCACCGAGCTGCCGTGGTAACTGTGTCTCTTCCTCCCTGCGCGTAGCGCGGGGAGGAAAGCGGGAGAGACCATGATCCTCACTGAAGAACAGACGCTGATCCGCGACACCGCCCGCGCCTTCGCGCGCGAGCAGGTGCTGCCGCATGTCCGGGCCTGGGAGGCCGCCGGCGAGATCCCGCGGGCGCTGCTCGCCGAGATGGGGCGGCTCGGCTTCATGGGCATGATCGTGCCCGCCGAATGGGGCGGCGCGGGCGCCGACATGGTGTCCTACGTGCTGGCGCTCGAGGAGATCGCGGCGGCCGACGGCGGGCTGTCGACGGTCATGAGCGTCAACAACTCGCCCGACTGCGCGGCGCTGCTGACCTACGGCTCGCCGGAGCAGAAGGAGAAGTGGCTGAAGCCGCTGGCGCGCGGCGAGATCCTCGGCGCCTTCTGCCTGACCGAGCCGCACGCGGGCTCCGACGCCTCCAACCTCAAGACGCGCGCAGTACGCAAAGGCAACGGCTGGGTACTGAACGGCGTGAAGCAGTTCATTACCTCGGGCAAGACCGCCGACATGGCGCTGGTCTTCGCCGTCACCGATCCCGGGTCGGCCAAGCGCGGCATCTCCTGCTTCATCGTGCCGACCCGGGCGGCCGGCTATCGTGTCGCATCGGTCGAGAGGAAATTGGGCCAGAAATCGTCCGATACGTGTCAGATCGTGTTCGAGGACTGCGCGGTCGGCGCCGATGCCCTGCTCGGCACCGAGGGCGAGGGCTACCGGGTGGCGCTGGCCAACCTGTCGGTCGGCCGCATCGGAATCGCGGCCCAGGCAGTGGGGATGGCGCGTGCCGCGTTCGAGCTGGCCCGTGCCTATGCCGGCGAGCGCGAGGCTTTCGGCACCAGGATCGTCAACCACCAGGCCGTGCAATTCCGGCTCGCCGATATGGCCACGAAAGTGACCGTCGCGCGGCAGATGGTGCTGCATGCGGCGAGCCTGAAGGATGCCGGCCGGCCCTGCCTCACCGAGGCCGCAATGGCCAAGCTCCATGCGTCCGAGATGGCGGAGGAAGTGTGCTCGGCGGCGATCCAGATCCACGGCGGTTACGGCTATGTGGCCGACTACCTTGTCGAGAAGATCTGGCGCGACGTGCGGGTATGCCAGATCTACGAGGGCACCAGCGACGTGCAACGACTTCTGATCGGCCGGGGCCTGGCGGCGTTGTGATACCTGCCTGCCGCTTGTCGTAGGCTCTGCAACGTGCATACTCATTTTCCATGAAGAAGGGCCGTCCGTACGGCTCCGAAGGCAGGGGGGCCTGGGCGGCGGATGGGAACCGTGCGCCGTAGATTGGGGATCTTGGGGTGCGTCGCGGCAGCTCTCTGCGCCGCGGCACCCGTGGCCGTGGCAGGCGAGCCGGATGTTCCCGGCACCCGCGTGCTGCACATGCAGACAGCGTTCAATCCCGGCCTGCCCGGCGCCGGCGAAGGTGTACGCAGCTTCGCCAAGTCGGTGAAGCAGATGTCGGGCGGCCGCCTCGCCATCAAGATCGTCGAGCCCGGCCGTATCGCACCGACCAAGGGCATGCTGGACGCCGTGATCGCCGGCAGCCTCGAAGCCGCGTTCACCTGGGCGGGTTATGCCGCCTCCAAGTCGGCGGTCTTCAGCCTGTTCGGCACGGTGCCGTTCGGTCCCGGCCCCAGCGTGATGGCGTCGTGGCTGCTCGACGGCGAGGGCGGGCGCATCCACCGCGACGCCTACGACAAGCTCGGCGTCGCCGGCATTCCGTGCGGAGTCCAGGGCGCCAAGGGCGGCGGCTGGTTCCGGGCCGACCTCGACACCCCGGAAGACTTCAAGGGCATGAGGCTGCGCTACGGCCAGATTTCGGGCGAGGCGGTCGCCAGGATGGGCGCGACGCTGGTGCCGATGCCGGCCGGCGATTTCTTCTACCAGCTCCAGCAGGGCAAGGTGGATGGCGGCGAGATGTCGACGCCGGCCATGGACGCCGCCCTCGGCTTCGACAAGCTCGGCTTGCCCTACTACCTGCCGGGCTGGCAGCAGCCGTCGGCCGTGATCGACTTCCTGATGCGCAAGGACAAGTGGGAGGCGCTGCCCAAGCCGCAACGCGCCCAGATCGAGACCGCCTGCCGCGCCAACATCGCCTTGATGCTGAGCCGCTCGCCGCACACCCAGGCGCTGGCCCTGGAAAAGCTGCGTGCCTCGGGGGTGGTCATCAAGCTGTGGGCACCGGCGATCCTCGACGCCTTCCGCAGGAATTCCGAGATCATGCTCAAGGAGCGCGCCGAGGCCGACGCCGAATTCGCCGCGGCCTGGGCCAGCCAGAAGAAGTTCATGGCCCAGGGCCTCGACTGGCGGTCGCTGTCCCGCCTGCCGTAGCGGGCATCGCGAGCGCAGCGACTGGCGAGGCGGCATCGTTGGCCTATCAAGTTCCTCCCTGCGCGCAGCGCGGGGAGGTGGCCGCGTCTTACGCGGTCGGAAGGGTCATAGGCTCCACCGATGCTGTGGCCTCTGACCTCTCCGTCGCGGATTACCGCGCCACCTCCCCGCGCTGCGCGCAGGGAGGAATCATCACCCGAAACAGCCGGCTTGCACCGGTGTCGCGGTCCGGGCAGTTTGGCCGGGACATGACCGTCCTTTCCTCGCAGATCGACCCCCGTTCCGACACCTTCAAGCGCAACGCCGAGGCGATGCGCGCCCTGGTCGCCGACCTCAGGAGCCGCACCGACAAGGTCCGGCTGGGTGGCGGCGAGGAATCGCGCAAGCGCCACGTCGCGCGCGGCAAGCTCCTGCCGCGCGAGCGGGTGCGGGCGCTGCTCGATCCCGGCTCGCCGTTCCTGGAGCTGTCGCCGCTGGCGGCGATGGACATGTACGACAACGACGCGCCGGGCTCGGGCGTGATCACCGGCGTCGGCCGGGTCGGCGGCGTCGAATGCGCCATCGTGTGCAACGACGCCACGGTAAAGGGCGGCACCTACTATCCGATGACGGTGAAGAAGCATCTCCGGGCGCAGGAAATCGCCATGGAGAACCGGCTGCCGTGCATCTATCTTGTCGATTCCGGCGGCGCCAACCTGCCGCAATGGCCCGAGGTCTTCCCCGACAAGACCCATTTCGGCCGCATCTTCTACAACCAGGCCAACATGTCGGCGCAGGGCATCCCGCAGATCGCCTGCGTCATGGGCTCGTGCACCGCCGGCGGCGCCTACGTGCCGGCGATGAGCGACGAGACCGTCATCGTGCGCAAGCAGGGCACGATCTTCCTGGCCGGCCCGCCGCTGGTGAAGGCCGCGATCGGCGAGATCGTCAGCGCCGAGGATCTTGGCGGCGCCGACGTCCATGCCCGCGTCTCGGGCGTGGCCGACCACTACGCCCACAACGACAGCCACGCGCTCGGCATGGTCCGGCGCATCGTGGCCAACCTCAACTGGAAGAAGCAGCCGTCGGCCTCGCTGTTGGCGCCGGTCGAGCCGCGCTATGCCGCCGAGGAGCTGTACGGCGTCGTCCCGCCCGATGGCCGCACGCCCTACGACATGCGCGAGGTGATCGCCCGGCTGGTCGACAACAGCGAGCTCGACGAGTTCAAGCATCTCTACGGCACGACCATCGTCACCGGCTTCGCCCGCATCTGGGGCTATCCGATCGGCATCGTCGCCAACAACGGAATCCTGTTCAACGAATCGGCGCTCAAGGCCGCGCATTTCATCGAGCTGTGCGGCCAGCGCGGCATCCCGCTGCTGTTCCTGCAGAACATCACCGGCTTCATGGTCGGCCGGAAGTACGAGGCCGGCGGCATCGCGCGCGACGGCGCCAAGATGGTGACCGCGGTGTCGACCGTGAACGTGCCGAAGTTCACCGTGATCGTCGGCGGCAGCTACGGCGCGGGCAACTACGGCATGTGCGGCCGCGCCTACGGCCCGCGCTTCCTGTGGATGTGGCCCTCGGCGCGCATCTCGGTGATGGGCGGCGAGCAGGCCGCCTCGGTGCTCGCCACCGTGCGGCGCGACAACATCGAGGGCAAGGGCGGCCAGTGGTCGAAGGAAGAGGAGGCGGCGTTCAAGCAGCCGATCCTCGACCAGTACGATCGCGAGGGCCATCCGTACTATGCCACGGCGCGGCTGTGGGACGACGGCATCCTCGATCCGGTCGACACGCGCATGGCGCTGGCCCTCGGTCTCTCCGCGGCGATGAACCAGCCGATCGGCCCGACCAAATTCGGCGTCTTCCGGATGTGAGGCCGCAGTGAACCAGTCCATCCAGACCGTCGTCGAGAACGGCGTCGCCACCCTGCGCCTCTGCCGCGGCAAGCAGATGAACTCGTTCGACGCGGACACGGCACGAGCGATCCGCGATGCCGTCGAACGCTTTGCGGGCGACGCCGCCGTGCGGGTCATGGTGCTCGCCAGCGAAGGCAAGGTGTTCTCGGCCGGCGGCGACTTCCACTGGGTGCTGACCTGGCCGGAGATGGACGCCATCACCCGCCACGCCGGCGCCGACGCGATGATGGGCGCCGTCCAGGCGGTCTATGACTTCCCCAAGCCCTCGATCGCGCGCGTCCATGGCGCGGCGGTGGGCGGCGGCATAGGGCTGATGCTCGCCTGCGACTTCGTGGTCGCGGCCGAGCCGGCGCGATTCGGATTGACCTCGGTGCGCAACGGACTTCTCGCCGCCATCGCCATTCCCGTGCTGATCGAGACCGTGGGGCCGCATGTGGCGCGGCAGCTGCTGATGCATGGGGGCATGTTCGATTCGGCCACGGCGCTGCGCCTCGGGCTGGTCGACCAGGTGGTCGGGATGGATGCGCTCGACGCCACCGTGGCCGCGCTGGCGGGCGAGCTGAAGCTCGGCGCGCCGTCGGTGCAGACCCTGATCAAGAAGCTCGTTACGCAAATGGACGCGCTGCCGCACGGCTCGGTGGCTGCCGACATTCTCGGCGAGCACGTTGCCAACCAGTCCGTCAGCGAGGAGGCGCTCGAAGGCATGAGCGCGTTCCTCGCCAAGCGCAAGCCGAAGTGGGCCGTCTGATGTTCTCGAAGATACTGATCGCCAATCGCGGCGAGATCGCCTGCCGGGTCATCAAGACGGCGCGGCGGCTCGGCATCAGGACCGTCGCGGTCTTCTCCGACGCCGATCGCGGCGCGCGGCACGTCGCGATGGCCGACGAGGCCGTCCATATCGGCGGCTCGCCGGCGCGCGAGAGCTACCTCGTGGTCGACAGGATCCTCGATGCCGCACGCCGCACGGGCGCGCAGGCGATCCATCCCGGCTACGGCTTCCTGTCGGAGAACGCCGGCTTCGCCGAGGTGCTGGCCGACCACAATATCGCGTTCATCGGTCCCAAGGCCGAGCACATCCGC
>Ga0182738_1005283_pt1 | contig 13866 bp, 13 predicted proteins | sample eDN5th30CBELigMG_FD_128876 | JGI IMG/M metagenome (GOLD analysis project Ga0182738, IMG submission 128876) | Enriched Miracle-Growth compost microbial communities from Emeryville, California, USA - eDNA 5th pass 30_C BE-Lig MG (version 2)... ...
CGACCGGCGCAGTATTGCCCTCACCCGCCCCGCTGTTCTGTGGCGGCGGGGCTGCCGCGACCCGCTCTTCCAGCCGCTTTGCCAATTCGCCGGGATCGGGCAGGTCCGCCGCGTGCATCACGCGGAGCAGCGCCATCTGCGCCGCCACCAGCGGATCGGGTGCGATCCGCACTTCCTCGTGGCCCTTGAGCAGCAATTGCCACAGCCGGTGAAGCTGGCCGGGCGTGAGGCGCGCGGCCCATTCCTCGATCGCCTGCCGCTCCTCGGCGGTCGGTGCGTCCGCACCGCTGAGGCCGACCTGCGCGACAGTGGCGCGGTGGGCGAAATCCATCAGCGAGCGCATCAGCGCCAGCGGCTCGACGCCAAGCGCGTACTGGTGCTCGACCCCGTCGAGCAGCGCTGCCGGATGGCCTTCGAGCAGGGCAGCAAACAACCGACGCTGCGCCCCCTTGTCCGCAAGACCGAGCATGTCGCGGACGCGCTCGGCCGTGACCTTGCCGCCGCCATCGAGATCGGCGTGGGCAATCGCTTGGTCGAGAATCGAGAGGCCGTCGCGCACGGAGCCTTCCGCCGCGCTCGCCACCAGTGCGAGTGCCTCGTCCTCCGCCTCGACACCCTCGGCGCGACAGATGCCGGCAAAGTGGGTTTGCAGCAGGTCGGCGGGAATGCGGCGCAAGTCGAACCGCTGGCAGCGGCTGAGCACCGTGACCGGCAATTTGTCGACTTCGGTGGTCGCGAAGAGGAACTTCACATGAGCTGGAGGTTCCTCAAGTGTCTTCAGCAAAGCATTGAAAGCATTGCGAGACAGCATGTGAACTTCGTCGATGATGTAGATCTTGTAGCGCGCGGAGACCGCCGCATAGCGAACCGCCTCGATGATCTCGCGCACGTCGTCCACGCCCGTGTGGCTGGCGGCGTCCATCTCGATCACGTCGATATGGCGGCCTTCCGCGATGGCGCGGCACGGCTCACAAACGCCGCACGGGTCGATCGTCGGCCCGCCCTGCCCATCCGGGCCGACGCAGTTCAGCGCCTTCGCGATCAGGCGCGCGGTCGAGGTTTTCCCGACCCCGCGAACGCCGGTCATGAGGAAGGCGTGGGCCAGCCGGTCCCGCTCGATGGCGTTGCCGAGCGTACGCACCATGGCGTCCTGCCCGATCAGCTCGGAGAAGGTCTGCGGACGGTACTTGCGGGCGAGCACCCGGTAGGGCTGCGCGGCGGCGGAGGGAGCAGCCGGGGCGACGGCGGGAGCCGGCGCCGGAGCAGGTGCAGCAGCAGGAGGCGGGGCTGCAGGCTCATCGGTCTGCCAGGGCGGAGAAGCCGGTGCAGGATCGCCGAACATCGACGATTGCCCGGCAGCTTCCAGCTCCGCTGCGGATGGCAACGATTCCGCTGCGCCTTCGCTTTCGCCGCCTTCGATCCCTGAATCACTCATGGGAGTTTAGGTAGGCGGTGCGGTGCCGATTGTCATGCGGGTAAAAGGAGCCGGGCGACCCGCTGCCATCCGTTGTGGCTGCTTCCTTCCGGACCTGACCAGGTTGGCGGACGCGAACGTCCACCCGACTCCCGCGCCGCATATGGCGGGGAAGAACGCGGATTACAACTCCGCTGTCAGCGGAAGTTGTCGGCGTAGGACTGAAGCTTCAGCTTGCGCGGCGGCGGCGAGTAGATTCGCGCCGGGATACCATAGCGCGCGGCATAGGCCTGGGCGGCTTCCTTGCTCGGGAAAGTCAGGGTCACTTGCGCCTGGGTGTCGCCGCTGCCGGCCCACCCCATCAGCGGATCGGGACGCTGCGCCTCGGAGCGCTCGAACTCGAGCACCCATTCATCGGTGCGCGCCTTGCCTGACTGCATCGCGTTTTTCGGACGCTGGAAGATACGGGCTGCCATAGGGGCGCAATTAGCCTAGCCGCGCTCTCGTGCAAGGGCCGATTTGGTCTTGAGGCTCGGCGCCTCGGTCCATGGCTCCTCCGGCCAGCGGTGCTTCGGGTAGCGGCCTTTCATGTCGCGCACGACATCGCGCCAGCTTCCACGCCAGAATCCGGGCAGGTCGCGGGTCGCCTGGATCGGGCGCCCTGCGGGGCTGGTGAGTTGGAGCAGGAGCGGCGTGTCTCTGATCATGGGGTGGCAATCGAGCCCGAACAGGGCCTGCACGCGAACTTCGACCGTGGGACCGCCTTCCGCCGCGTAGTCGATCGCGTGAGTCGTCCCGGCGGGAGAGGTGAACTCGCGCGGAGCCACGCGGTCCAGCCGCTGGCGCGAGTCCCAGTCGAGCAGGTTCAACAGGGCATCGGTCAGCACGCCCCTCGGAACGGCAAGGTCGCGCCTGCCGGTGAGCAGGGGCCGCAGCCACTGGTCAGCAGTTTCCCTGAGCGCCTCGGGCGCGAGAGCGTCTATACCCGCATAGCGCGCGCGGGCGACCAGCTCGGCGGGAAGGATTGCCCCCAGCTTTTCCAGCGCCTTGTCCACAAGGATATCGACAACCGCTTCCGCATCCGGCGCGGGGTCCGGACCGCTGGCGAGCGTGATCGCACCGAGGCGGCGCTCCAGCCGCGCTTCGATCCGCTCACCGGTCCAGTTCAGGACCGACCGCCGCTCGATCCGGTCGGCGAGCCACTGCTCGACTTCGGCCAGCGTGAGCGGAATCGCGGCGGTTATCCGCGCCTCCTTGGCAGCACCCTGGGCATCGCCGATCGCCAGCCACTCCGCGCGAGCCAGCGGCGATGCGGGATCAAGCCGGTAACCGCGCCCGCCAGCCGAGATCCAGGTTTCGCCCGAAGCATCGCGGCGGCGGGCCAGATTGTCCGGCAGGGCCCGTGCGAGGAGCACGCCCAGCGGCGGATCGTCCGCGCTGCTTTTCGAAACCAGCTTTCCAGCGCGGGACGCCCATCCCTCGGCCAGCTTGCGAGCCGACCGGGCGCGGGGCGACCGGTCGCTGTCCCAACGCGCCAGCCGGTGCGCGAGGTCTTCGCCGCGCCCGCCGAGGCCGCGTTCCTGCAGCAGCAGGGCGAGCCGCGCCGCTTCCTCCGCCGCGCCGTGCTCGGCCCCGTAAAGGACCATCGCGGCCTGCCACGGCGCCATTGGCAGCGAGGCGATCCTGCGGCCCTGCTCCGTGATCCGCCCTTCCCCGTCCAGCGCGCCGAGCGCCTGCAACCGCGCCTTCGCTGCCGCCAGTGCCGGCGCGGGCGGCGGATCGAGCCACCTGAGCGATGCCGGGTCTGCCACGCCCCACTGCGCCAGAGACAGGGTCAGCGGCGCAAGGTCCTCCGTCAGCATCTCTGGCGGATCGAACTCGGGCCTGCCGGCGTGTGCCGCTTCCTCCCACAACCGGTACGCAACACCCGGCTCCTGACGCGCCGCGCGACCGGCCCGCTGGGCGGCGGAGGCGCGGCTGGCGCGGGTCGTGACGAGGTGCGTCGTCCCAGCCGCGAGGTCGAACTCCGCGCGCCGCGAAAGCCCGGAATCGACGACGATCGAGACACCCTCAAGCGTGATTGAGGTTTCGGCGATACTGGTCGCAAGCACGATCCGGCGGCGGCCTTCGGGATCGCGGCGGATTGCGGCTCGCTGGGCCTGCGGCTCCACCTGCCCATGCAGCGGCAGCACCGGCACTCCGGGCAATTTCGGCTCCAGTCGCTCCCGCACCCGCTCGATCTCGCCGACGCCGGGCAGGAACGCGAGGACGTCACCTTCCTCCGCGCGCCATGCCGTGAGGATCGCGGATGCCATCGCGTCCTCGATCCGCTGTTCCGGCCGCGAGCCGAGCCATTCGATCCGGAGCGGGAATGCCTTGCCCTCGCTTTCAATGACCGGCGCGCCGTCCAACAGGCTGGCGAAGCGCGTGCCGTCGATGGTGGCGGACATGACGACCAGCCGCAGGTCCTCCCGCAGTACCGACTGGCTCTCCAGCGCGAGCGCCAGGCCAAGGTCGCTGTCGAGATGCCGCTCGTGCGCCTCGTCGAACAGCACCGCCGAGACGCCATCGAGCTCCTGGTCGCCAAGGATTCGCGACACGAAGATCGCCTCGGTCACGACAAGGATGCGGGTCCTCGCCGAACTCCTGCTGTCGAGGCGGGTCAGGTAGCCGACTTCCTCTCCCACCTTCACGCCCATCAGTTCCGCGATACGCTCGGCAGCGGCGCGCGCGGCCACACGGCGGGGGCTCAGCAGGATCACCTGCCCTGTGCACCATTCCTCGCCCAGCAAGGCGGGCGCCACCGCCGTGGTCTTGCCTGCACCCGGCGGCGCGATCAGCACGGCAGAACTGCCACCGCGAAGTGCGTCCAGCAGGTCCGGCAGGACGGCGTGGATGGGGAGGTCAGACATCGCCACTCTCGTCATGCTGAACTCGTTTCAGCATCCATTGCGCCTCTTCGACCATGCGTTTGTGAGGACAGATGGACCCTGAAACAAGTTCAGGGTGACGGATGATCAGTAACCCCGCGAAACCGCGAAGCGCGCTGCTTCGGCCATTGCCGCGCGGGCCTTGCTCTCGGGGAAGATCGCCAGTGCATCGATAGCGCGCTGGGCGAAGTGGCGGGCGCGTTCGCGCGTGGCGGCGACTGCGTCGTGCTTGCGGATCAGGCTGACCGCGTGGGCGAGGTCTTCATCCGACGAACGGTGGCCCTGGATCGCGTCGCGCCAGAACTGGCGTTCTTCCGGCGTCCCGCGGGCGTAGGCGAGGATCACCGGCAGGGTCATCTTGCCTTCGCGGAAATCGTCGCCGCTGTCCTTGCCCATCGAGGCAGCGTCGGAATCGTAGTCGATGGCATCATCCACCAACTGGAACGCGATACCGAGGTTGCGGCCGTAATCGTCCAGCGCGCGCTCCTCCGCCTCGTCACGTTCAGCGACGACGGCGGCGATGCGGCTGGCGGCAGCGAACAGCGCCGCTGTCTTGGCGCCGATGATGCCGAGATAGCGCTCCTCGCTCGTCTCGATCTGGCGCTGGGCGGTGAGCTGGTCGACCTCGCCTTCCGCGATCACCGCGCTGGCGTTGCTGAGGATCTTGAGCACCTTGAGGCTGCCGTCCTCCACCATCAGCTCGAACGCGCGGCTGAACAGGAAATCGCCGACGAGCACCGTCGCCGGATTGCCGAAGATGATGTTGGCAGCGGCCTTCCCGCGCCGCAGTTCCGAGCCGTCCACGACGTCATCGTGCAGCAGGGTGGCAGTGTGGATGAACTCCACCGCCGCGGCGAGCTTGTGGTGCCGCGTGCCCTGGTAACCGACGAGTTCGGCACCGGCGAGCGTCAGCATCGGCCGCATTCGCTTGCCGCCGCCGGAGATCAGGTGTCCGGCCAGCGCCGGGATCAGCGGAATCTCGCTCTGCATCCGTTCAAGGATGACGGCATTCACTGCGTTCATCGGCGTTGCCGTAAGCGCAAGGATTGGGTCGAGCGAAGGCGCGCCCGTGGGGTCTTTGCGTGACAGGGGGATGACCTCAGCGCTCATCGCACGCGCGCATGGCCGCTCACCGCACGCTTGGCAAGCCGGGATTAGATGCTAGCGTCGCGCCGATGGCCAGTCAGACCGAAACCAAACCCGAAGACGCAGTGCTCGCGAGCTATCGCAAGAGCATCGACAACATCGATGCAGCCCTGATCCACATGCTCGCAGAGCGGTTCCGCATCACGCAGGCGGTCGGCGAGTACAAGGCGACGGCTTCGCTGCCCCCGGCCGATCCCGAGCGGGAGGCTCGGCAGATCGCCCGGCTGCGCGCCCTCGCGATCGAGGCGGACCTCGATCCCGAGTTCAGTGAGAAGTTCATCCGCTTCGTGATCGACGAAGTGATTCGCCACCACGAGAAGGCGCGAAACGGCGGCTAGGTTCTAACGCCTACGCCCATGCCCGCCGCCCCGGCGGTCATCGCGGCGATGGTGGTAGCCGCTCCAGTTCTCGCGACGCTCGCCACGATGGTGGCGGCCTTCCCAATGGCGCCGGTCCCGGTCACGCCAGCGATGGCGCGTACCGTGGCGGTCGTACACGTAATAACCGGTGCCGGGATAATAGAACCCGTCGTACCAGCCATAATAGGGGGCACCGTATCCGATGCCGACCGTAGCGCGGCTGTAACCGTACCGGTGGCCGCCGTTCGAGCAGGCGGCAAGACCGGCGACGGCGGCGAGCGCCAGCACCGGATAGAGAATGCGGGCAGACATGCGACTCTCCGAATTTTCCATGTTTATGAACAACATGGTTAACGGGAGAGAATGAAGCGGGCCTGAACCCTTTCGTCAGGAAGCGCGCGGCAGGTGCAGCTTCACCAGAAGGCCGCCAAGGTCCTCGCTCTCACCGAGTTCGACCGAGCCGTTGTAGATTTCGGCCACGTCCCGCACGATCGCGAGCCCAAGCCCCGTGCCTGGCTTGTCGGTATCCAGCCGCGCGCCACGCTGGAACAGCAGCGCGCGTTGCGCTTCGGGAATGCCCGCGCCGTCGTCCTCGACCCAGATCGCGCACTGTTCGGCATCCGGCTCCGCATCGACCGTGACGAACACGCTGCCGCCGCCGTATTTGGCCGCGTTCTCGATCAGGTTGCCGAGAATCTCGTCGAGATCCTGCCGCTCGATCGCGACTTCGGCGGTCTTCGATCCATCGAAATCGAGTCGCACCTTCGGGTACAGCCGGCTTACCGCACGCTCCACGGCCACGGCGCTGTCCATCACGTTTGCGCGCGACAATCCGCCGGCACGCCGCCCGACAGCCCGCGCTCGGGCAAGGTGGTGATCGACTTGGCGACGCATCACCGCCGCCTCGCGGATCACGGTCGGCGCGAGGTCCGGCGCCTGCGCTGTCGCGGCATTCATCACAACCGTCAGCGGGGTTTTCAGGGCGTGGGCAAGGTTGCCTGCATGGGTGCGGGCTTCCTCCGCCTGCTTGGTCGAGTGGGCGAGGAGGAGGTTCAGCTCCTCGACCAGCGGCTGGACTTCCAGGGGCAGCGGATCCGTGACGCGATCCCCGCCGGTCGCGCGCATACGCTTGATTGCTGCCCGGACGCGCCGCAGCGGGCTAAGGCCATACCAAGTCTGCAGCCACGCCATCAGGAACAACCCCAGCCCCAGGACGACGAAGCTCCAGACAAGGATCGAGCGGATATAGACGATCTGCGCGTCGAGATCGGCGCGGCTGGCGGCGACGACGAAGTGCCAGTGGGTGTCGCTGCCGGGGAGCACGATGGAACGCTCGATCATCCGCAGGGGCTCACCCTCGAACTGGTTGCTGTCGTAAATCTCCGGCTCGGCGTCGAACGTATCGCCGCCCCGCAGCTTCAGCGTACGGTCCCACAGGGAGCGCGAGGGGAACGGTTCGTGCCCCTTGCCCGTGATCTGCCAGTAGAGGCCGCTGTTCGGTTCGAGGAAACGCTGGTCGCCGAGCGGGCGGTTGAACAGCACCTCGCCCTGCGGGTCGATCTCGGTCGAACTCACCATGGCGGTGAGCAGGTATTCGAGCTGTTCGTCGAAGTTGCGGGTGATGAGCGCGGTGAGCGTGCTGTTCAGCGCCAGTCCGCCCAGCAGCAGCAGGATGGAAATCCACCCTGCCGCGATCAGGATCATGCGCCGGGCAATGCTGCCCGTTTGCGGAATCGGCGCGGGCACGACGGTGCCGCCGGGAGGAACCTGCCCGGCGGCCGGCGCTTTCGCTACGGCCGCCGCAGCGGACGACTCCTCACTCGCGGGGCGCGTCGGCGGGGTCGTCGAGGCTATATCCGAGGCCACGGATGGTCGTGATGACGTCTGCCCCCAGCTTCTTGCGGATGCGGGTGACGAATACTTCGATCGTGTTGGAATCGCGGTCGAAATCCTGGTCGTAGATGTGTTCGATCAACTCGGTGCGGCTAACGACCTTGCCCTTGTGGTGCATCAGGTAGCTGAGCAGCTTGTATTCCTGCGCGGTGAGCTTGACCGGCTCACCGGCCAGAGTGACGCGGCCGGAACGCGTATCCAGCCGCACGTCGCCCGCCGTGAGTTCCGAGCTGGCATTGCCCGACGCGCGGCGGATCAGCGCGCGCAGGCGAGCAATCAATTCCTCGGTCTGGAACGGCTTGGCGAGATAGTCGTCGGCGCCAGCGTCGAGGCCGGCAACCTTGTCGGACCAGCTGTCGCGAGCCGTGAGGACCAGCACCGGGAAGGTGCGCCCTTCCTTGCGCCACATGCCGAGCACGGTGAGGCCGTCGATCTCCGGCAGGCCGAGATCGAGAATCACCGCATCGTAGTCTTCCGTCGAGCCAAGGAAGTGGCCGTCTTCGCCGTCGGTCGAAAGGTCGACCGCATATCCCGTCTGCTCGAGCGTATTCTTCAGCTGCTGGCCCAGCGTCGGCTCATCCTCGACGATCAGTATACGCATTGCGTCAGGGTCCCCCCGGTGATGCCTTCAGTTGCGCCGCATGTGGGCTTTTCGCCCAAACGCGTCAACCGAGGCCCTATTTCATGCGTCAGCGCGAGATGCCAAGGATACGACCCGTTCGCGCGTCGATGTCGACGAAAGTGACGCGGCCATCGCGGATGAACTTGAGGCGATAGGCCATTGCCGCGGAATCGTATTCGGGGCCGAGGTACTGGGCCCCCTTCATCCGCGGCAACACGCTCTGTTCGATCTCGCGCAGGGAGCGGACGTTGCCGTCCCGCACGGCCTTGCGCGCCTGCCCCTGGTCGTCGCGGTTGGGATGCGCCGCGCTCTGGGCGAATGCCGCACCGGACATGGGCACGAGGAGGGTCACACCCACCAATATCGAGACGAGCTTACGCATGATGGTTCCGTGCCTAAACTCACTGCATTGAACAAGCAGTGAATATCAGGCTTTCGTCCCGTTCAGCGAGTGAGCTCGTACTTGACTGTGACGTTCACGACCGTGCCGACGAGACCGGGCTGGACCGGCGTCGAAGCCGCCTCGGCCGCGACTGCATTATACGCCCGCAGCACCGGCATCGGCGGCTGGCGGCCCGACACGCTCTCGTTGATCTCAAGCAGCCGCACGCCGGTATAACCGGAAAGACGCGCGTACTCGGTCGCCTGGTTCTTCGCCCGTTCGAGCGCGTTACGGCGCGCTTCGGCGCGATAAGCGGTGTCGTCATCGACCGAGAAGTCCGGCCCGCCGATGTCGTTCGCCCCGGCAGCCACTAGGGCGTCGAGCGCCTTGCCGGCCTGGTCGACCTTGCGCAGCTTCACGCTGACCCGGTTCGATGCGACATAGCCGCGAAACACCTGGCTCTGGGTCGCCTGGTTGTAGTCGTACTGCGGCGAGAGGCTGATGCCGCTGGTCTGGATATCGTCCTCGGCCACGCCCAGCGCTTTGATCTTCGCGACGACCGCCGCCATCTGCTTCGCGTTCTGCTGCATCGCCTCGACCGCGGTCTGGGCGCGGGTCGAAACGCCCGCATAGACCGTCGCGATGTCCGGCTTCGAATCGACCGTTTCGCTGACGGACAGCTCGACCACCGGACCCGTGGCCTGGATCTGGATTTCGGCGGCCGCGGCAGGGCTGGCGAGCGCGGCGGAGGCAAGCAAGACAAGGGCGTGACGGTTCATCGCAATTCTCCTTCGCCTCGCCGTTGGCGTCGATTGGATTACGCGCCCCTGAACCGCTTGTTCCACTGCGATGCAGGCGCTAGCGGCCGCGCATGGCTCAGCCTCCTATTCTTTCCTGGGAAGGTCTTTCGCTCCACCAGGGCGAAGGCTGGTTGCTCAACGACCTGGACCTTCACATCGGCCCACGCGACCGGCTTGCGCTGATCGGACGCAACGGTGCGGGGAAGACCACGCTCCTGAAACTGATCGCGGGCGAACTGGCGGCCGACAAGGGCAAGCGCACCGTCGTGCCCGGCACGCGGATCGTGGTGCTGCGGCAGGACCCCGACTTCTCCGAGCACGACACGCTGCTGGACTTTGCGCTGTCGGGTGACGACGCACCGCCGAGGCACGAGGTCGAGGCGGTCGCAGGACAGCTTGGCATCGACATGTCGCGCAAGGCCGCGACAGCCAGTGGTGGCGAGAGGCGCCGCGCCGCCCTTGCCCGCGCACTTGCCAGCGAACCCGACGTGCTGCTGCTGGACGAGCCGACCAACCACCTCGACCTTTCTGCAATCGAATGGCTCGAGGATTGGCTGTCCCGCTACAAGGGCGCGTTCGTGGTCATCAGCCACGACCGGACCTTCCTCACCCGCCTGACCCGCGCGACGCTGTGGCTCGACCGCAAGAAGCTGCGGCGCAAGGAGGTCGGCTTCGGCGGTTACGAGGCGTGGGAAGAACAGGTCTACGCCGAAGAAGCGCGAGCCGCGGAAAAGCTCGATGCGAAGCTCAAGATCGAGGCGCACTGGCTGCAGCGCGGCGTCACCGCCCGGCGCAAGCGCAACCAGGGACGCCTTGAGGCGCTCCACAAGATGCGCGCGGCGCGCGCGGCGATGATCAGCGTGGCGGGCAACGCCAAGCTCAAGCTCGTGGCCGACGAGGTGAAAACCAAGTCGGTGATCGTGGCCGAGCACGTTACCAAGCGCTTCGGCGAGCGTACGATCATCCGCGACTTCTCCCTGCGCATCCAGCGCGGCGACCGCATCGGCATCGTCGGCGCAAACGGCGCGGGCAAGACCACCCTGCTCAAGATGCTCACCGGGGAACTTGCGCCCGACGAAGGCGAGGTGACACTGGCGAAGACCCTCTCCGGCGTGACCATCGACCAGCAGCGCAGCCTCCTCGCCCCCGAAAAGCGCCTGCGCGACATCCTTGCCGAAGGCGGCGACTGGATCGACGTGCGCGGCACCCGCAAGCACGTGCAAGCCTACCTCAAGGACTTCCTGTTCGACCCGGGCCTTGCCGACGCCAAGGTCGGCACGCTCTCCGGCGGCGAGCGTTCTCGCCTGCTGCTGGCGCGGGAGTTCGCCCGGCTCTCCAACCTGCTGGTGCTGGACGAGCCGACCAACGACCTCGACCTCGAAACGCTGGACCTGCTGCAGGAAACTATCGCCGATTACGACGGCACCGTGCTGATCGTCAGCCACGACCGTGACTTCCTCGACCGCACCGTCACGGTGACGCTCGGCCTCGAGGGCAGCGGCAAGGTCGACGTGGTCGCGGGCGGTTATGCGGACTGGGAAGCGCGGCGCACCAAGCGTGTGCCTACTCCCCAGCCGCGCAAGAAAATCGCCGACGCCCCGCAAGTCGACACTGCGGCGGCCCCTCCCCCGCCCGCGCCGACGAAGACCAAGCTCAGCTACAAGGACCAGCGCGACTACGAGCTGCTGCCGAAGCGGATCGAGGAACTGGAAGCAGCGATCGCGCGCGGCGAGCAGATACTTTCCGATCCCAACCTCTACACCAGCGACCCGCAGAAGTTCGCCACGATCTCCAAGGGTATTGAGAACGCCCGCGCGGAGAAGGACGCGGCGGAAGAGCGCTGGCTCCAGCTTGCGGAAATGGTCGAGGGCTGAACCCGCAAAGTGACGGGTGTGACGCGGTCCTGAGGGACAAATTCCCCCGTCACTTTATCCGGTAGAAATCCGCCACCCGCTCCAGCGCGATCCGCAGCACCAGCTTGCCGCTGCGGGCAGGCCAATCGAGCGCCTTCTCGGCCGCGGGCAGGCTCTCGCCCGCACAGACCACGCGCCACAGCACGTCTTCCAGCCCCTTCCCCGCCGCCCGGATCGCGCCGTCGAAACGTTCCTTAGCGGCCAGTTGCCGCTCGGTGGGGTTGAGCCCCGCGTCGCCGGTGGAGCGGATGCGGACCGGGTCCCAGCGCATCGTAATCGAAGGCGACAGGTGGGCCCGCTCATAATCGGCACGCAGCCTCTCGCCCGCGTCGAACAGCCTGTCCGGCAAATGTCCCCGCGCGTGCAGCCACGCAAGTGGGGATTCCGCGGCGTTGACGGTGACGCTCCGCCGCCCCTTGCGCGGGCCGCTGCCCCGACGCGGGCCTTCAACGGTCAATTCACGTTCGACGAGTTGCTGCTTCATGCGTTCTCCTGTGGACTTGGGAAACCCGCGCTTGCCAAACCGGATGCGTTGTAGGAAAGGGCAAACCAGATTGGTTAGGAGAACGGTCCCGTGATCAACCGCATCCGCGACATTCGCAAACAAAAGGGCCTGACTTTGGCCGACGTTGCGGAGCGATGCGATCCGCCCACCACGGCACAGACTATCGGCCGCCTCGAAACCGGAATGCGCAACCTCTCGCTCGTGTGGATGAACCGCATCGGCGCCGCGCTCGGCGTAGAGCCGGAAATGCTGGTGCGGAGCGAGGAGAAGGCCGCGCCGCAGGTTATCGCACGACTTACCGAGGCGGGCGCGGAAGCGCTGACGAACCCGCGAGAGGCAGTCCTGCCCACCGAGCTCGGCGGGGACGAAGGCCTCATCTGCTTGGCCGTCGATGTGAGCGCGGGGGAATATCGCGCCGGTGACCAGCTCTGGCTGCGGCAGCGCGAGCCGGCCGAAGCGCCGACGATGATCAACCGCGACGTTCTCGTGCCGCGCTCTGGTGGCCGGTTCGCGTTCGGGCGACTGATCGACCGGCAGGGAACGCTTGTCGGACTGCTCCCGCCGGGGATCGGCCAGCGCCAGATCGTGATCGACAACCCCGCCTGGCTGGCGGTTGCCGAGATGCTGGTCCGCAAGCTGTGAGGCGAGTCCTCTCGCTTTCTACGCTGTACCCCAACGCCGCCGATCCACGCTTCGGCACATTCGTCGCGCGCTCGCTGGAAGCGCTGGCAAGGCGCGACGACTGGCAGGTTACGCTGATCAATCCGATCGGCCTGCCTCCGGTGCTGTTCGGGCGTTACCGCGCGTTGGCGCAGGCTGCCGTGGACGGGGTCGAGCGGCGCGTCGACATTCACCGGCCCACATTCTCGCTGATCCCGCGCGTCGGCGGGCGATGGAACCCGGCGCAGATCGTCGCGGCCACCCTTCCCCTCGGCCGCAAGCTCCATGCGGAGCAGCCATTCGATATCGTGGACGCTCAGTTCTTCTGGCCGGACGGGCCAGCAGCAGCGCGGATCGCCCGCGCGCTCGGGCTGCCGCTGTCGATCAAGGCGCGCGGGGCGGACATTCATTACTGGGGCGCGAAACCGTGGGCGCGGGAGGCCATGCTCGCGGCCGCTCGGCAGGCCGATGGCCTGCTCGCCGTGAGCGAAGCGCTCGCCGCGGATATGGCCGCGCTCGGCATGGATCGCGGGAAGATCACGACCCATTACACCGGCTTGGACCGCGACCTGTTCCGGCCGCTTCACCATGACGGGCTGCGCAAGCGCGTTGCGAAGGAGTTCCAGCTCAAGCTGGGCCAGGGGCCACTGTTCGTGACCGTGGGGGCCCTGATCGATCGCAAGGGGCAAGAGCTGGTCATCCGCGCGCTGGAAGAGCTTCCGGGGCACGTACTCATGATCGGCAAGGGGCCGGACAGGGCGCGCCTGCACGATCTTGCGGCGAGGCTGGGCGTCGGGCGCCGGGTCCATTTCCTCGGCTCGGTCGATCACAACCAGCTGGCTGTGATCCTCTCGGCGGCTGACGCGATGATCCTGCCGTCAGCCAGCGAAGGCCTCGCCAATGCGTGGATCGAGGCGCTCGCGTGCGGGACGCCGATCGTGATCGCGGATGCGGGCGGCGCGCGGGAAGTCGTCACCAGCCCCGAGGCGGGGCGCATCGTGGCCCGCGAACCGGGAGCCATCGCCGTTGCCGTGCGCGAACTGCTGGCCAATCCGCCCGAACGGGAGCGCGTCGCCGAATATGCCGCGCGCTTCAGCTGGCAGGCCAACGCCGCGGCGCTGGCCGATCACTACGAGCGAATCCTGCAGAACCGTCCGGCCTGAACCGGCACGATGGGAGGACTTTAGCCCTCCACCTCCGCCGGTCCGCCGCGAGCGATACGCTCCTGCCGTTCCAGCGCCG